>Ga0307379_10008418_pt1 | contig 13910 bp, 10 predicted proteins | sample UN2MG_FD_202237 | JGI IMG/M metagenome (GOLD analysis project Ga0307379, IMG submission 202237) | Soil microbial communities from Risofladan, Vaasa, Finland - UN-2 | ecosystem: Environmental > Terrestrial > Soil > Coastal area > Acid sulfate soil | place: Finland: Risofladan, Vaasa | collected...
AACGATCCGACACCCTTGAGGACCCCGTTGTCGTGCGTCGCCTCGACCGCTGCCTTCATTTCGCTGACGGCGCGTGTGCCTTCGTCGATGTCGACGCCGGCCGCCGCATACGACGTGAGCTCGGCACCGAGCGCCCGCCACCCGATGTCGCGACGGACCTGCATTCCGTCGAAGTGAATTCGTGCGATGTGCTCGTAGGCGGCGGCGCGAGCTTCGGCGAGATCGAAGCCGATCCCGGTGACGGCGAGCACGCGTCCGCCGGCGACGCGTCCGTCGGCATCGACGCCGGCATCGAAGCGCAGCGTCGTCGTGCCGTCGGGACCGATTGCGCCGCTCATCATCTCGTCGGTGATGAGCGCGCCGGCCACCGGTGCGTCGGGATAGCCGGCGGCAGCAGCGACGACGGTCAGCGAGGCTTGCGAGCGAACGACGACCGGGAGTTGGTCCAGCTGACCGTCGGTGGCGAGCAGGGCGAGTGCGGCGAGGTCGGTCTCGACGAGCGGCAGCACGGCCTGGGCTTCGGGATCGCCGAGGCGGACGTTGTACTCGATCAGGCGCGGCCCGTCGGCGGTCAGCATCAACCCGGCGAAGATCACGCCGACGTACGGCGTCCCGGCTGCCGCGAAGTGGTCGAGGACGGGCTGGACGAACTCGGACACGAGATCGTCGGCGGCGTAGGGGACCGGTGCCGGTGCGTACGCGCCCATGCCACCGGTGTTCGGTCCCGTGTCGCCCTCGCCGAGTCGTTTGTGGTCCTGCGCCAGCGGGAGGGCAACCGCCCGAACACCGTCGCACAAGGCCAGCAGCGAACATTCGGGGCCGATCAGGCGCTCCTCGAGCAGAAACGGTCCCTGGGTCGAGCGAATCGCTTCGATGGTGGCTGTGTCGCCGTCGGGGACCGTGACGCCCTTACCCGCAGCGAGCCCATCGAGCTTGACGACCACCGGTCGATCGAGCTCACGCCACCAGCTGATTGCGGCGTCGTGGTCGTCGAACGACGCGAACCGGGGGCCCGGGATTCCGAGCAACGTCGCGAGCTCTCGTGCGAACGTCTTCGACGATTCGAGCCTAGCCAGCTCGGCAGTGGGTCCGAAGCACGGGAGTGAGCGGCGCGAGCACTCGTCGGCAACACCGGCGGCGAGCGCCGCTTCGGGGCCCGGGAACACCAGGTCGGTGTCGTCCGTCGAGGCGTTGGCGAGCTCTGGTGCGAGCCGCACGTCGTGGCCGTGGTGCCGGCACGCCCACGCAATCGCCTGCTCGCGCCCGCCTCCGCCGATCACCAGCACGCGCATCAGCCGGCTCCCTGCCTGTCGGGGTCGGATCCGCACGGGCAGGGAGGACGAATCATGCGAGGACGCCTTCGAAGGCCAGCTTGGCCTGTGCATCGCCCACGTGGATCGGGTACTGACCCGTGAAGCAGCCGTTGCAGTAGCCGTCGTCGTCACCGCTCTCGCGCTCGGCGACGGCGAGCATCATTCCGTTGAGCGACAAGAAGGCGAGGCTGTCCGCACCGATGTGCTCGCGCATCTCCTCGATCGTCATGCGGCTGGCGATCAGATCGCCATCGTGGCCCATGTCGACACCGAAGTGGCACGCGTGGGTGATCGGCGGACACGTGATACGTACGTGCACCTCGGTGGCGCCCGCATCGCGAACCAGTTTGACGAGCGGGCCCGCAGTGGTGCCCCGAACGAGCGAGTCGTCGATCATGACGACGCGTTTGCCCTCGAGGTTCTCGCTCAGCGCGTTGAACTTGAGCGCAACGCCGCGCTCACGGATGTCCTGGGTCGGCTCGATGAACGTGCGACCGATGTACCGGTTCTTGATCAGTCCGTCGTTGAACGGGATGCCGCTCTCGTTGGAGTACCCGATTGCAGCGGGGATGGATGAGTCGGGCACCGGAATGACGACATCGGCGTCGGCGGGTGCCTCCTGCGCGAGTCGCAGGCCGAGCCGCTGGCGGACATGGTGGACGTTGTGTCCGTCCCACACCGAATCGGGTCGCGAAAAGTACACGAACTCGAAGGTGCAACGTGCGCTTCGGGGCTGTGGGGCGAGCACCTGCGAACGGTGCAGCTCAGCTCCCTGCAACGTCACCATCTCGCCCGGCTTCACTTCGTCGATGTCGACACAACCGAGCGTGGACAGTGCACACGTCTCGGACGCAACGGCATGTCCGCCGTGCGGGAGGCGTCCGACGGACAAGGGCCGGAACCCCCAGGGATCGCGTACAGCGATCACGTGGTCGGCGGCGAGCAACACGAGCGAGAACGCGCCCTTCCACGCCGGCAGGGTCCGCTCGATCCGCTCCTCCCAGGTTTGGCCGCCGGCGGCGGCCAGCATCAGTGTCATCACTTCGGAGTCGCTGGTGGCGGTGAGTCCGAACCCGCGGTTCAACAGTTCGTCACGCAGCGCGGGGGCATTGACGAGGTTGCCGTTGTGGGCCAGTGCAAGCGGCCCGTGCATCGTCTCGACGAGGAACGGCTGGATGTTGCGTTCTGCGTTCGATCCCGTCGTCGAGTACCGGGTGTGGCCGATCGCGTGGTAGCCCGTGAGCGGCGCGAGCGCTTCGGGGGTGAAGACGTTGGCGACGAGACCCGCTTCTTTGTGCACGCGAGCCCGCGTGCCGTCGCTCACGGCGATGCCGGCGGCCTCCTGGCCGCGGTGTTGCAGCGCGAACAGCCCGAAGAAGGCCAGCTGTGCGACGCCTTCACCGTGCGGCGTCGACATGCCGAGCACGCCGCATTCGTCCTTGGGAGTGTCATCGACGTCGACGTACGTCGGCGGGTCGGTGATCGGTGTGCAAGCAATGGGAGTGCCCATGTCAGTCGATGTCCAGTCCTGCCAGTGCGGCGTTGATGCGTCGTTCGAGAGGGTAGGCGCCCGGCACGAAGGTGATGCCGGTCAGGCGCTCGAATGCGTCGATGTACCGCCGAGCGGTTGCGTTCCAGACCTCGGCGGGCAGTTCGGGAACCGGTCCGTCACCGGTGTAGCCGGCAGCGGCGAGCGCCCTGCGAACGACCTCTTTGTCGAGGCTCTCGGGTTCCTCGCCCGCTGCGAGGCGTTCGTCGTAGCTCTCCTCGACCCACCAGCGCGACGAGTCGGGCGTGAGGGCCTCGTCGATCAACATGAGGTTCCCGGCGCTGTCGACGCCGAACTCGAACTTGGTGTCCGCCAGGATCAGCCCGGCATGTCGGCCTCGTTCGGTGCCGCGCTGGAACAGTGCGATCGCGGCTGCCTCGACGCGGCTCCAGAGTTCGGCGGGAACATGGCCATCGTCGACGACGGCGGCAGACGACAGTGGTTCGTCGTGCGCGCCGTCGGCGCCCTTGGTGGTCGGCGTCACAATCGGTTCGACGAGCGGCGTGTTCTTCCGCATCCCCTCGGGAAAGTGATACCCGTAGATCGTTCGCTCGCCCGCCGCATATCTGGTCCACAGCGCCGTGTCGGTGACGCCGGTGATGTAGCCCCGCACGATCACCTCGACCGTCAATGGGGTCGCCTCGGTGGCGATCAACACGTTCGGGTCGGGTGTCGACAGCGCGTGGTTGGCGACGATGTCCCGGGTGTGTTCGAACCACCACCACGACAATTGGTTCAACACCTGACCCTTGTACGGCACGCCGGCGATGATGCGATCGAACGCCGACAGGCGGTCGGTGGTCACGAACAGGCGCCGCCGGTCTGGCAGGGCGTACGACACGCGCACCTTGCCGACTCGTGGGTCGCTCAGGGGCAACTCGACGTCGAGCAGCGGTTCGGGCAGCGGATCGGGAAGCGATGCAGGCATCGGGTCACAGGCCCTTCGCGTGCTGGATGCCGTTGTCGAACAAGCGCAGCCCCAGGTGAGCGTCGCCGCCGCCACCACGGGAGTGGCGGGGGTGCTGGCGACGAACGATGTGGTTCTCGGGATGCGGCATCAGTCCGAGCACGACCCCCGACGGGTCGCAGACCCCAGCGATGTCGGCAACCGACCCGTTCGGGTTGGTGCTCCGATAGCGAAGCGCAACCTGGCCTGCAGCGAAGAGGCTGTCGGGATCGGGATGCACGTAGCGGCCCTCGCCGTGCGCAATCGGGCAGTGGATCGGGTCCTCGATGCCCGTCGTCCACACCGACACGCTCTGTGGGACCGGGTCGAGCACGACCCAGCGGCAGTCGAAGCGACCCTGTGCGTTGTGGCCGAGCGCACCCGGAAGCAGGCCGGCGGCGGTGAGGACCTGGAAGCCGTTGCAGATCCCGATCACCGGGCGGCCATCGGCCACGAAGCTGCGCAGCGCGTCGCCGATTCCGAGAGCGAGGTCGAGCGCCAACATTCGGCCGGCGCCGAGCGAGTCGGCGTAGCTGAATCCTCCGGCGACGACGGCGAGTCCGGCGCTGCCGAGCAGCGCTGGCTCGGCGATGAGCTCGGAGGCGAGCACGATGCGCGTGTCGGCGCCGGCACGTTCGAGTGCATCGTTCACGTCATGGTCGCGGTTGGTGCCAGGCCCGGCGATCACGAGGGCACGAACTCGGCTCACCGTGTACCTCCGGGATTGAACGCATCGGCCAACCGGTCGACGGGAATCGGCTCGACTCCGACGATCGACAGCAGCGAATCGTCGGTGACCTCCCCGATCCGGGTTGCTGCTCTGCCCATGATCTTCATGAATGCGGCGACGCTGCGCGATGGCACCTCGACGATGAGGCGCCCGGACGATTCGCTGAACAGGGCGGTTGCCAGGTCGTCGTGAGGGAGCGCGTCGACCTGCGCGCCCAGGCGGCCGGCGATGCACATCTCCGCGAGTGCGACCGCAAGACCACCCTCACTGACGTCGTGACAGGCCTCGACCAGACCGGCCCGCATCGCTGCGTGCAGGTGCCGGTAGGTCTCGGGGGCATCGGGATCGGGAGCTGGGACGACGCCGACATTGCGAGGTGCGGCCTGAACGAAATCGAGGTGCGAGCCGGCGAACTCGGTCTCGGTCTGACCGATCAGGATCAGCACGTTGCCGGGCTCTGCGAGGTCGGGCGTGACGCAATGGTCGGCGTCGGGTACGTGGGCGATGGCGGTGATCACCAGCGTGGGTGGCACGGCGTGGCGTTGGCCGTCGGCGCCGACGTACTCGTTGTTCAGCGAGTCCTTGCCCGACACGAACGGGGCGTTGTACATCCGGGCTCCGGCGCAGCAGCCATCGACGGCAGCCACCAGTTCGCCGAGTGTCGACTCCCGTCGTGGGTCGCCCCACGAGAAGTTGTCGAGCAGCGCAACCCGGTCGGGGTCCGCGCCGACCGCGACCACGTTGCGAATTGCTTCGTCGATCACTGCGAGCGCCATTGCCTCGGGGTCGTGGAGGCCGTACCACGGGTTGACGCCGATCCCGATGGCAATGCCCTCGCGAGCTCCGGGGTCCGCGAGCACGACACCGTCGGCCGGTCCGTCGGCCGCAGCGCCGACCAACGGTCGCACGACGGTGGCGCCGAGGATCTCGTGGTCGTAGCGGTGGATCGTTTCGGCTTTCGAGGCGATGTTCGGGTGGGCGAGCAGCGCCAGGATCGTCGCTGCCGGCTCGGCGACGTCGCGACCGGTCGCGTCGTGCCGATTCGGTGTCGGGAGTTCGGCGGTCATCCGACGCTGGGGGCGACCGTCGTGCAGGAACCCGGTGGCGAGGTCGACGACGACATGGCCCTGATGGCGCACCACGAGCCGCATGTCGCCCGTGAAGTGACCAACGTCGGCGAGGCGAACACTGACTCGATCGCACCGCGCCTGCATCGCGGCGAGGTGTTTCGGCGGCACGGCGATCACCATGCGTTCCTGCGCTTCCGACAGCCAGACCTCCCACGGGTCGAGCCCGGGGTACTTGCGTGGGACGAGGTCGAGGTCGACATCGGCGCCGACTCGCTCGGCCATCTCGCCGATTGCCGACGACAGCCCTCCGGCGCCGCAGTCGGTGATCGCCGAGTACAGATCCTCCGCTCCGATCAGGGCATCGATCAGCAGCTTCTCGACGATCGGATCGCCGATCTGCACGCTGGCACCGGCGACCTCGCCCGTCGTGGCATCCATCGTGGCGGACGAGAACGTGGCCCCGCGAATGCCATCGCGGCCGGTGGCGCCACCGAGCACGACCACGCGGTCGCCGGGGAACGGGCCGTCGTGGATCGGGCGACTCGGTGCCGTGCCGATGCATCCGGCGAACACGAGTGGATTGGTGGTGTACGCCGGGTCGTAGAGCACGGCGCCGGCGACGGTGGGCAAGCCGATCTTGTTTCCGTAGTCGGCGACGCCGTCGATCACGCCTTCGCGGATCCTTCGCGGGTGCAGCGCCCCCTCGGGAAGGTCGGCGAGCGGCAGGTCCGCCGGGCCGAAGCACAAGATGTCGGTGACGGCGATCGGGCGGTGGGCGATGCCCAGCACGTCGCGGATCACGCCGCCGACGCCAGTGTTCGCTCCGCCGAACGGCTCGACGGCTGACGGATGGTTGTGGGTTTCGGCCTTGAGAGCGATCGTGGTGCCCTCGGTGAATTCGATGACGCCGGCGTTGCCGACGAACGCCGACCGAACAAACGGCGCGTCGATCGAATCGGTGCATGCGCGCAGCTGGGCGAGCAGCGGGGTGACGTCGGTGGGTCCGTCGGGTCCGCCGGTGGTCTCGATGATCGCGCGGAAGGTCTTGTGGGCGCAGTGCTCGCTCCATGTCTGCGCGAGCGTCTCGATCTCGACGTCGGTGATGTCGCGGCCGAGTCCTTCGTACTCGTCGCGGATCGCACGGAGTTCTTCGAGGTCGAGGTACAGCGACCGTTCGGCGTTCAGGCCACGCAGCCCGTCGTCGTCGAGGCCGCGAATCGTGATGAGTTCGGCGTCGGCGTGCCCAGGTGCGTCGTCGAGGTGTGGTGGCTCGACCAGCCCGTGACCCCAGCGTTCGATCACCGAATTCGCGACCACCCGGCGGACGACGTCGTCCGCAACGCCGATGTCGAGGCTTGGACCGAATTCGATCCGGCGCGCGGTGGCGGCGGTCGTCAAGACGATGCCGAGTTGGTCTGCTGCGTGCAGGACAGCGTCGGCGGCGGTGTCGGTGACCCCGGGCAGGAACGTGATCTCGATGCCGTCGGACGCGGGGGGGTCCCATGAGGTCTGCTGCAGGAGCGGATCGGCGACCGCCATCGCGAGGCGTGTCCGCTGGTCGTCGTCGAGCGTGCCGGCGACGTGGATGACGTCGGCGACCACCACTGGGTCGGCGAGCACGATGCCGATGTGCGCGGCGGCCGATGAGATCGATGTCCCGCGCGGGTCCGGATCGATGGAGCGGATGGTCAGTCGATGCCGGTCGGCCACTGGCCCGACCCTACGGATCGCGCCGGTCGCCCTCCCGGCGATTGTACAAAATGTTCGCGCCGGGGCTGGTGGATCGACTCGTGGCCATCATTCGCTGGTCGTGGCCCGAACGGTGGACTCGACGGAACCGGCCGGCCACCTACGCTGGCCGGGTGAACCCATCAGAACGCCGTGTCCTCCTCGCGACGGCCGATCGAACCGACCGGAGCGCCTGATGGATGCCGAGTCGGCCGGCGATCTCGACGGCAACGATCATCGACTCGAGCTCCGCAAGGAGGCATGGGTCATGGCGATGTATGTGGCGGTGTGCTTGCTCGCCGCCTTGGCGGCCGTCTCAGAACAGGAATCCGATGGTCATGTCCGCGCGATCGGAATCATCTGGGGAACGACCATCGGTCTGACACTCGCGCACATCTTTGCGTTCCGGGTGTCCGCTCGCATCGTCGCGCAGGGACGAATCCGGCGCGACGACGCCGACACGATCGCCGCCCAGTCGGCCGGCGCCATCGGGGTTGCGGTGATCGCCACCGTTCCCGTCCTCCTGTGGCCGTCGACCGCAGAATTCGATGTCGTGCGTTGGGTCCTGGCGCTGTTCATCGCCGGAGTCGGCTTCGAGGTGGCTCGATCGAGCGGCGCCCGACGGTCTCGATCGCTGCTGTACAGCGGTGCACTGCTCGGCGTCGCGGTCACGGTTGCGCTGCTCAAGAACGTGCTCAGCGGTCACTGAACTCTGGTCGAGCCAACGTCGAGGGGGAGCGTCGGGACCGTTCGGGAGCTGAGCAAACGGTCAGATGCCCAGTCGGAAGAGCACCTGAGCGGTGAGCGGTTCGACCACATCAGGGGTGGGGAACGCCGGCTCGAATGGATCGGCGGTCACCGAGGTGACCGTGATCGTCTCGCCACCGAGCTGCGGGGGCATGATCGACTTACGCACGATGCCGCGGTCGTCGACCCAGATCTCGATCGTCGGGTCATCGACCCCGTCGGGTCCCGGCTGCACCACGACGCCCGGTGGGAGCTGCTGAGCCGGCGGTGTTGAGCCGTCGGCGCCGGGAGTTGTGGCGGCGGTCTGCATCTGGAGCAGGCGGGCCGAGTTGGTCGACACCACGAGACGGCGAGCCGGCTCGGTGCCAACGGACGACTCGGTTGCCTCGTTGATCGTCGTGTACGGACGGATCGCCGGGGGGAGGAGTTCGTCGAGCGTGCGGACCCAGCGGCTCCGCCCGAGGGAGAAGTCGATGGGGAAGTCGCCGCGGGGCAGGGTGTACCAGGTGGGCTCGTCGATTCGTCTGATGAACGACTGATCCCACAGCGTCAAGATCTCGAGGTTCGGGGAGTCCGCTCGAGGGATGACCACGTGAGTGACGCCGGATTCGAAGTCCGCGGTGACCTCATAGTTCTGGATGCCACCGAACGGATCTGGTTCGTCGACCGTGAACGTTGCGCTGCGCACGGGGATCGCCGGCGCGATCGGCATCGGATACACGAGTGGGGCGGCAGGTCCGTTGTCCTCGTCGGCGCCCGTGACCTCCTCGATCAGCTCGGGGCCGTAGGTGATGCCGGCGTAGGCGAGTCCGCCCAGGACTGCAAGCAGGAACACCCAGCTCATCGCCCGCTTGAACCCGCTGCGTCCTTTTGGCGGTTTGCCTCGTGCGGGTGCCGAAGGCTCGAACATCGTGGTAGTGAATGGGCTCGTGTCCGCGGTGGCCGGGCGTGGCACCTGGGGCGCCACGTTCGGCAGTGTCGGGCCTGCCTGGCTGATCTGGCCGGGCCACCCCTCACGACCTGTCGCGGGGGCGACAGCCACCGGAGGCGGCGGGGGAAAGCCCGGCCTCGCGAGGGTGTCGGTCGTGTCATCCATGCCGATTTCCTTATCGGCGCCCACAGACAGATTCTTGAACGATCTGTCCTACGATCAGGCGGTGACCTCGTCTGACCGAGCCGGTGCAGGGAGCTGGATCGTCGTCGGAGCCGGGTCTGCTGGATGCGTGCTCGCGAATCGATTGTCGTTCGATTCCGACCGGTCGGTCATCCTGATCGAGGGCGGTCCCGACCTGGACAGGGGCGATCTCGTCGGCGATCTCGGAGGCCCCGATTTTCTCGCAGCGCTCGACGTGCCCAACCGGACATTCGACTCGCTCGTCGCGACGCGAGCGACCGGTGGTCTGGCGAGCCCATACCCGCGAGGTCGCGGCGTCGGCGGCTCCTCGACCGTGAATGCCATGGTCGCCCTGCGTGGCGATCCGGACCTGTACCGGTCATGGGGATGGAGCGACACCGACGAGGCGTGGGCGGGCGTCGAGCTGCCGCAGGAGAAAGCTGACGATGCCGAGCTCGGTGCCGTCGACCGAGCGTTGTTGGCCTCGGCCCCGGACGCTGAACGGGCCCGACTGACCCGACGTCATGGTCGACGGGTCACGGCTGCGGAGGCCTCGCTGTGGCCCGCGCTCGAACGCAGCAATCTCACCGTGCGTGTCGAGTCATCGGTCGACCGAGTCGTGTTCGAGGGGCGTCGGGCGGTGGGCGTGCTAATGGCCGACGGTGACACGGTCGCTGCCGATCATGTGGTGCTCGCGGCAGGAGCGATCCATACACCGGCGATCCTGTTGCGATCGCGAGTCGATACGCCAGGCGTCGGAGTGGGGCTGCAAGATCATCCCTCGGCGCCGTTCACGCTGCTGTTGCGTGCCGGTGCCGTCGGGTCGCCAGGCCAGCTTGCGATCGGCACGCTGCTCCAGCGCGACCCGTGGCAGTTCCTCCCGATGAATCACCTCGGTGTCGCGGCTCCTGGATTCGGGCTGCTGATGGCGGCGCTGATGCGGCCGCACGGGAGCGCCGGCACGGTTCGGCTGGCTTCCGACGATCCGACCGTCGACCCGCAGGTCGATTTCGCGCTGCTCGACGACCCGCGCGACGTGGCCGCGATGGTGGCGGGGGTGCACATCGCACTCGAGCTGCTCGCAGCTCCAGCATTCCGCGACGTCGTCGAGGAGGTCTACATCGATGCTTCCGGCACAACGAGTGCAGCACTGAGCAGCGACGACTCGATCGAACGATGGGTTCGTGAAGCGGTGGGCGACTACGTGCACGCGTCGAGCACGTGCGCGATGGGCACGGTGGTCGACGGCGACGGCCGACTCGTCGGCTACGACGGCGTCTACGTGTGCGATGCCTCGGTGTTCCCGTCGATCCCGGACGTCAACACGCACCTGCCGACCACCATGCTCGCCGAACGCCTCAGCGCCCGGTGGCTCCGACACCCCCACCGATGAGCGAGGTGACCGTATGCGGCGGCTTCGCTCATCGGTCGGCGGGGTTCGACGGTTGCGATGAGCGAGGTGACCGTATGCGGCGGTTTCGCTCATCGGTGGTGGTCCCGCATCTCGTCGGTCGTGTCAAGATGAGTCGATGGCGATGTCGCCCGACTACACGAACGGACTCCACGAACTCGACGACGGGTGCTACGCGTATCTGCAGCCAGATGGTGGGTGGGGTTGGAGCAACGCCGGGCTGATCGTCGGCGACGGGCAGTCGTTGCTGGTCGACACGTTGTTCGACCTCGAGCTGACCGCCGCGATGCTCGACTCGATGGTGGTTGCGACCACTGCGGCGCCGGTCGACACCGTCGTCAACACACATGCGAACGGCGATCACTGCTACGGCAATGCCGAGGTTGCACGTCGACGGCCCGACGTCGACATCGTGGCCTCCGCTGCGACCGCCCTTGAGATGGCTGACGTTCCTCCGTCGATTCTCGCATCGTTGAACCGTGCGCCGGGTGAGGTCGGCGAGCTGTTTCGTTCGTTCTTCGGCGACTTCAACTTCGACGGCATCGAGCTCGTGCCGCCGACCCGCACGTTCGATGGCCGCCTCGACCTCGACGTCGGTGGCCGGCGAGTCGAGTTGTACGAAGTCGGTCCGGCGCACACCGCCGGAGACACGATCGTCCACGTGCCCGACGCCCGGACCGTGTACACCGGAGACATCTTGTTCATCGGTGGCACCCCGATCGTGTGGGCCGGCCCGTTGTCGAACTGGATCGCCGCATGCGACCTGATGCTCGGCCTCGACGCCGAGACCGTGGTGCCCGGCCATGGGCCCTTGACCGACGCTGCCGGCATCGTCGCGGTACGCGACTATCTGTCGTTCGTCGACGGGGCGGCAACGGCAGGGCACATTGCCGGGATGGACGCCTTCGACGCCGCTCGCGACATCGGTCGAGAACTCGGCCTCGACGAACGCTTCGGCGAATGGGGCGAGTTCGGACGGATCGCGGTCAATGTCGAGACGGTGTATCGAACGCTCGACCCCGGCCATCGCACGCCCGACGTCATCGAACAGTTCCGTCGCATGGCCGAGCTCGAGCGGCAGTGACCGCAACGACAGCGACGACTCGGGCCATCGATCGCTTCGACGTCGTCGTGATCGGTGACGGACCTGCAGGCAGCGCGCTGGCCCGGGCGTGCCACGCACGAGGAATCGAGGTCGCACTCGTCGGCGACGACGCTGCCTGGACCGCCACCTACAGCACCTGGACCGACGACCTCGTCGACGCCGAGGGGGTGGCGCTGCTCGACGTCGACGCCGTCAGCGCGACTGAGAACCACGAGGTGTGGGCCTATGGGGCCAAGCCACATCGGCTGCCACGGACCTATGCAACGCTCGACAACGACCGGCTACGAGCCGAGCTGCGCGAGGAAGTCACTCATCGCATCGCCCGGGTGACCGACGTCGTGGTTGCGAAGGTCACCAGCAGTGCCGGACATCGCCTCGAACTCGACGACGGAGGCGCGATCGTCGCCCGCGTGGTCGTCGACGCGACCGGCTGGCCCTCCCGCTTCGCGCGACGAAGTGGCGAGCAGGCCCCGGCATGGCAGACCGCGCTGGGCGTCGTGTTGGCCGAGCCTCCGACCGGCGATCTTGGTCAGCCGACGTTCATGGACTTTCGGCGGGTTCTGGGCCCCGACGGCGCGGCATCGACGATCGGTCCCCACGGTGTGACCACCTTCTGTTACTCGCTTCCGATGGCCGAGGGCTGGCTGGTGGAGGAAACGGTACTGGCGGCCCGACCGGCCATCGAGCCGATCGCACTGCTGCCCCGGCTTGCCGCGCGGCTCGGACGTCACCCGGACAGCGTGCTCGCCGATGCCGTACGGACCGAGTACGTGCGCATCCCGCTGGGTGGTTCGCGTCCTGACCCTGACCAGCCGATCATCGCCTTCGGCGCGGCGGCCGGTTACGTGCACGCAGCGACCGGATTCTCGGTTGCCGCCTCGATCCGCGCCGCGCCTCGCGTCGCTGTGGCGATAGGTCGTGCGTTGGCGGCATCTGCCGGCGTGGCCGACCCGGCGCCGATCGCCGACGCGGTGTGGCCCGGCTGGATGCGACGCACCCGGGTATTGCACGACTATGGCCTCGAGGTGCTCCTCGATCTCGACGACGACGAGGTGCGGAGCTTCTTCGACGCGTTCTTCGATCTCCCGCTGAGCGACTGGACGGCGTATCTCCGTGTGGACACGTCGCCCGGAGAGGTCAGTGCGGTGATGTCTCGTCTGTTCCGGTCGTCGAACTGGCAGCTACGACGGCGTCTGGCAGGGCGGAATCCGGCATCGCTGGCTCGTCTGCTGCGACCCTGAGCGCCTCGCGGCGTCGCGAGCGGATCGACCTGCGCACGGCGAGTACCCAGCCGATCAGCACACACATGGCGAAGATGAACCACTGCGCCGCATACGACAGGTGCGGACCTTCGTCGAGTGTGGGCGCGGGAAGCGGCACCGGATCGTTTGGTCCTGGCGCCGGGATCGCGTCGATGAGATCGAGGTAGACCGGCGCCACGTCGCCGGGCAGCTGCGCGGCCAGTTGGTCGAGGTCGATGCGTCGGACCTCGGTGACGGGCTCGCCCGTGGTGTTGGCGTCGGTCAGCTCGAAGCGCTGACGCGACTGGGGAACCCGAACGCGAGCGAGCAGCTCGGTCTCGACCGTTGGCGGAGCGGGAAGATCGAAACCGAGCGGGATGAAGCCCCGGTTGACGATCACCGTCGTGCCGTCCGGCGTGACGAGGGCGCTCAGCACGTTGTCGCCGGCAATGCCATCCTGCGAGCGGTTGAACCAGATCACCTGGTCGTCGAGGTAGGTGCCCGACACGATGGCCTGTCGCCACTCGATCGACTCCGGGTCGTCGCCGGCCTCGGCCAGAACCTCGTCGAACGGTCCCGGCGTTCGTCCGACCTGCTCGGTCACGAGGTCGTTGAACGCTCGGCGCTGGTCGAGGCGGTCGAGCTGCCACAGCGCAAGCCAGATCATCAACGCGATCGATCCGAACACGAGCAGGTGGAACGCGATCCACTTCGGACGCAGGAGGAACCCGTACATCTCGGGCACGACGGTAGCGGTCGCCGAGCACTACCGTGCCGCGCCATGCTCGCAGAAGACGTCACCTCCGAATGGCTCTCGTCGGTGCTCGGTGGTGACGTCGGCCCCATCGGTCGGCAACGCATCGGTGACGGCCACATCGGGGTCAATGTGAGGGTGACCATGCCCTCCGCCGAGGCATCACTGCCGCGGTCGGTCGTGGTGAAGTTGCCGGCCACCG
>Ga0307379_10008419_pt1 | contig 13909 bp, 9 predicted proteins | sample UN2MG_FD_202237 | JGI IMG/M metagenome (GOLD analysis project Ga0307379, IMG submission 202237) | Soil microbial communities from Risofladan, Vaasa, Finland - UN-2 | ecosystem: Environmental > Terrestrial > Soil > Coastal area > Acid sulfate soil | place: Finland: Risofladan, Vaasa | collected...
CTGATATTTATGGTGTTTTTCCAGTCTCCGTTATCGATATCAAATACATAGAGATTGCGCTCGCCAGAATCGCATACATAGATGCAGTTTTCGTTAGTGCGTATCGCCGTGGGTATACGCCAGTTAATTGCTCCCGACGGCACCAATACCTCTTCCTTTGTAAAGCGCGCGTGCACGGAAGGATTCCAGACGTATTCTGCTGATATATCGAGTGTCTGAGCTGAAGAAGCAGCATTACCCTTGTCAGGAGCAGGTTGAGAATGATTCTTTCGACTAGGGCATGAAATAAGTACCAGCACGGCACAAATAATACTCGCGAGCCCGGACAATCTCATATCTACTCACTCACAACACTAATAAACCGTAAAATGGCCAACATCGAAAAAATAATCTTATACACTAAATATACAAGATATTATTCAATAAAGGAAGAACTGGAGGAATAAATGGCAGGAACTTCTCTTTTACCCCTGCAATATCAACCATCCTTCGCAGTGACAACGCTCATACGTGAACGCAAGACCCCAGTAACACACCCACTCATAGATTCCAAGAATTCAGATTTCTCGCTCGTTCTTGACGCAACTGCAGAGTGCGCCATTTAGCCCCTTAGCGCGCCTTGATCCCCTCGTCCAGCTTGCAGATGGTTTGGAGTGCTTTGAGTGCCTGTTGGTTGATGGAATCTGGATTCGTGAATGGAGGGAAGAAGATCGGGCATTTAAAGCTATAAGGAGACAAAAGTCGAGGGAAGTCAATCGTCTCCCCCTCTCCCTTTATCAATCGTTTGTCACTGTGCCCAGGATAATTCGGGCGGGAAAAGCCGACATCCCCCATTCATGATCAGCGCCTATTTCGACTACTATTGGAGTTCCATTCTCAGGCTCCACTTGATCCGCCCGCCGATGAGGACGATCTCAGGGTGCCCCAGTGCCTTGAAGGACTCCAGGGGATTTTCGCCGAGTACCTGAATGTCAGCTAGTTTACCGGCTTCAACCGTTCCCAGGTCGTCCTGCATCCCGAGAATGATGCCGCCGTTCTTGGTGGCGCAGACGATGGCTTGCATACGACTGAGCCCGAGCTCGACGAAATACTCCATCTCGGAAAAATAAAGCCCCGGGTAGAGCTTCGCGTATTCCTCCTCCGTGAAATCGGTTCCGACGCCGATGATGAGGTTCAGTTTTACGGCATCTTTGAAGACCTGCTCATTGACATCGAGGGTCCAGCCGCGCTTTTTTAGCAGCTCCGGGGCGCGCCCGTCGGCATAGTAGCGCTTGATCCAATAGATCGTGGGGACGAAATGAACGCCCTTCTCAGCCATCAGTTCAAGAAGCCCGTCCTCGTATTTTGATGCATGCTCGACGCACTGGACTCCTCCCTTGACGGCGATGGTTGTCAGTGAAGGAGGCTCGGTATCGCGGCCGCCGCCGTGGGTGGTGATCCTCATGCCCTGTGAGACGGCCTCATCAACGGCGGCTTTGACCTCCTCCAGGGTGTACGGAGGGGATATCTTTACGTGCCGGAAGCCGGCTTTGTACATTTCCCTTACCGCTTTTCTCCACTCCCAAGGACCGTCTACCTCGATCCCCCCCGTCAATCCATAGCCATGGCCACCCGTAACAGTTATCAGGTTTCCACATGGGAAAATGCGGATTGTATTGATGTAGCCACGCTGCTGAGCCTGCATGATCGCCTGCATCGGCTCGACCGGCGAGCCCACATCCCTGACGGAGGTGACGCCGCTGGGCAGGTATTTGTTCAGGAAATTCAGGGCCAGGAGGGCGCCGAGGCTGTTGGTGTACTCATAGTATTCCTTGTCGTTGCGGGGACAGGCGCTGTGAACATGCAAGTCTATGAATCCCGGCAGGATCCATCTGCCGGCGACATCGATTCTCTCCGCCGCGGAAGGTATCGGGAGTTCTCCTACCCGGCCGACCGCCGCGATCCTCTCGCCTTTGATGATGACTATTGCGTCAGGGACCGGAGGAGTGCCCGTGCCGTCTATGAGAGTGCCCCCCACCAGGGCAAGTACCTTTTCATCGTTTTGCGCGAGAGCTGCAGAAGCGGCTACGATAAAGACCAGCGCAACAAGAACCAAAACTCTTTTTCTCATACTATTGCTCCTTTCCTCAGATATTTGTAAGGGGCACCCTTGGGATGTCCATTATTTTGCGAGCAGGTGATCTTTGAACCAGCGGAGATTGCACTCGGCTTGGGACGGCTTTCCCCTTAACGGAAATACTACGATCCCGCTCAGTTGCTCCACTTGATCCTCCCCCCGATAAGGACCATATCGGGATGCCCCAGCGCTTTGAAAGACTCCAGTGGATTTTCGCTGAGAATCTGTATGTCCGCGAGTTTACCGGCCTCAATCGTCCCCAGGTCGTCTTCCATACCGAGAATGATGCCGCCGTTTTTAGTGGCGCAGACAATGGCCTCCATACGGCTCAGTCCAAGCTCGACGAAATACTCCATCTCGGAAAAATAGAGACCGGGGTAGAGTTTCGCGTATTCCTCCGTGAAGTCGGTTCCGACGCCGATGACGAGGTTCAGCTTTACGGCATCTTTGAACACCTGCTCATTGACATCGAGGGTCCAGCCGCGCTTTTTAAGCAGTTCGGAGAAATGTCCATCGGCATAGTAGCGCTTGATCCAGTAGATCGTGGGGACGAAATGAACGCCCTTCTCGGCCATCAGTTCGAGCAGCCCCTCCTCGAATTTGGAGGCATGCTCCACGCACTGTACTCCTCCCTTGACGGCGTTCCCTGTCATGGATGGAGGCTCGGTATCGGAGGCACCTCCGCCGTGGCTGGTGATTCTCATCCCTTGTGCGTGGGTCTCCTCGACAGTGGCTCTGACCTCCTCGAGGGTATAGGGTGGTGATATCTTTACGTGCCGGAAGCCGGCTTTGTACATCTCTCTTACGGCTTTTCTCCACTCCCAAGGACCGTCAGCCTCGAGCCCCCCCTTCAATCCATAGCCATGGCCTCCCGTAACAGTTATCAGATTTCCACATGGGAAAATGCGGATGGTATCGATGTAGCCGCGACGTGAGGCCTCCATGATCGCCTGCATCGGCTCGACCGGCGAGCCGACGTCCCTGACGGAGGTGACGCCGCTGGGCAGATACTTGTTTAGGAAATCCAGGGCCAGGAGAGTGCCGAGGCTGTTCGTATACCCATAGTATTCCTTGTCGTCGCGAGGACAGGCGCTGTGGACGTGCAGGTCTATGAACCCCGGAAGAACCCATTTCCCGGCGACATCTATTTTTTCCGCCTCCTCCGGTATCTGTAATTCATCCCCCCGTCCGACCGCCGCGATCCTCTCGCCTTTGATGATGACTATCGCATCAGGAACCGGGGGAGCGCCTGTCCCGTCGATAAGAGTGCCCCCCACCAGGGCGATTACCTTCTCTTCGTCGCGTGCGAGGGCAGGAAAAGTGGAGACCGCAAAGATGAGCGCAGCAACAGCAAGGACTTTTATTCTCATTCCTCAACTCCCTTCAGCCGTTGTCAAAGTCAAACCTGAATTCCGAAATTGCCCGTGGCACCCTTGGGACGTCCATTATTTTGCGAGCAGGTGGTCTTTGAACCAGCGGAGATTGCGCTCGGCGATGTCCAACCTCAGCTTCGGCTCTCTCACACCGTGCGGTGTGCGGGGGTAGAGGGCGAGCTCCACTTCCAAGCCTTGCCGCTTGAGGGCGTTATAAAGCTCCCACCCTTGCGAGTAAGGCACTCGGACATCCACCACGCCGTGCACGATCAGCGTCGGCGTCTTGACGTTCTTGACGTGATACATGCTTGAGCGGCTCAGGTAGAACTCGTAGTCGTCCGGCAGCTCCGCTCCGAGAAAATTCGGCAGCCAGTCGACGACGTCTGTGGTGTTCGTGTAGGACATAAGGTCGGTAAGCCCCGCTCCGACACTGGCCGCCTTGAAGCGATCCGTCTGGGTGATGATCCAGCCGGTCATATATCCGCCGTAGCTCCAACCCATGACTCCAAGCCGGTCCGGATCGGCGAGGCCGATGTCGATCAGGTGATCGATTCCGGCCATGAGATCGCGGTAGTCGATGCCGCCGAAGTCTCGATATACGGCTTCGCGAAAGACCAGCCCGTATCCGCCGCTCCCCCGGGGGTTGGGGCGCAGCACTGCAAAGCCTGCTGCCGCGAACGCCTGCACAGGGAAGAGGTTGCGGTCGATTGTGTGGTTTTGATAGTGCACCGCCGCGGGGCCGCCGTGGATGATCAGCAGGAGCGGATATCTCGTGCCCGGCCGGTAATCCAGGGGGTAGGTCAAAAGCGCTTCGATTTCGGCTCCGTCAGCGGTGGGCAAGGTGATCACCTCGCTCCGGGCGTAAGGAAGGTCTGGGAAATCGGCGTTGACGTTGCTTATCCTGCGGGGCCGGCCTCCCGTTGCGCAGGCGTAAATCTCCGGCCGTGAGCTCATGTTCTCGTATCCGTATGTCGCCAGCCCGCCGTCCGCAGAGACGTCGGCGCTCAGACTAATAAAGCCCTCTTTGGCCTGCGCCACGACCTCGGGCTCTCCGCCGTTCACGGGAAGGAAGTAGACTTTGCCGGTTGTGTGGTAAAACTCGGCGACGTATATGCCGCTGCCGTCTTCCTTCCAGCGGATGAGTGTGGGGTCCTCGTCCGGAGTGTTCGCCAACAGCTTTATTTCGCCGCCGGAGGCCGGTACGAGGCTGACATAGCCTGCCGGCGCCCAGTTTACGCTGCCCCGAGACGAGTAGAAGGCGACCCACTTGCCGTCGGGGCTGTAGAGCGGATACCAGTCTATCGAAGGCTGGCGCACCAGAGTCCGAATCTCGCCGCCTCGGGAGGGTACCTGGCTGATCTCGGAGCCGAAGAAGTCGTTCCAGCCCGCCTGCGGCTGGTGGCTGAAGGTGATTGTCTCGCCGTCGGGAGACCAGTCGAACGCCGTCACCTCGAAATCGCCCTGGGTGAGCCGGACGGCCTGCTGGAAGCCGCCGTCGAGCGGTTGTGCCTCGACCACGTAGAGATGGCTGTAGCGGATGTCCTTTCCAATGACCATCGGGTCGCGCTTGGCTTCCCGGGCTTGTTTGTGCTCCTCCGATTCCGGGTCTCCCATGATGAAGGCGATGCGGTCGCCGGCGGCAGACCACTTGAGGTCGCTTATGTATGATTTGCAGTCTGTGAGTCGGCACGCTTCGCCGCCGTCGGGGCGAATCAGCCAGATGTTGTCATCGCCGCCGCGCTCCGAGATAAAGGCTATCCACTTTCCGTCGGGGGACCAGCGTGGAGAGGTGCAGGATTCGTCACCCGTGGTGAGCTGAAAGGAGCGCGAACCATCGGGGGCGGCAAGCCAGATGTGGGTCAAGTACCTGCTTTCTTCGGGATTCATGATGGCTTCGTTGACGGTGAAGGCAATCCATTTGCCGTCGGGAGAGATCTGCTCTCCGCCCAGCGTGCGCTGCCGCTGGCCGTCTTCCGGCGTCCACCGCTCGGACAGCCCGGGATCTTGGGCGAGAAGCGGATTGTTGAATATGATCAAGATAGCCAGGATTGTTATCACATACCTCATCATGAACCTTCCTTTCTTCAACAGCCGATGGAATCAAAGAATGAGCGGAATAGCCCCGGAAAGCGGTGATGTCGGCTTCGTCGTGCGGCAGTTTGTGGTGTTCGTCGACATTATTCTAATTTTGACCGCCTGGTTTTTGCCGCCTCGATTCTCTCGTGTCGCAGCCGATCGTCATAAAAACGAGGTGAAGACCGCGGACGACATCCCCGTGCCGACTGCAAAACCTGGAAGACATCAGTCGGTCGCCCCAAACGAGCTGCTATGTGGCTGCCGAAGAGGAGAGCAATTCTCGTGCCATGATGTATTCGTATTTGGGATTGCGCCCCGCGGATTGAACTCAATCGATTAAATGTAATTGCAATAGGCCCGGAGGCGGTTGCATGTGATATGTGCGGCGGCGAAGTAAGGCACGTTTCTTGCGAGTAAAAAAGGAGGATTATAACAGGGAATCCCTCTGTTTCCTGCCGCTCTCGGATCCTGGGAAGACGGCAAGGTAGGAGCGGAAGTGGGAAAAGGTCCTTTTATTGCGTCTTTGCAGGCAGTCACAAGGGAGGAAATCCATTGAGTCGAATAAATGCCGTGTTTCAGCTAATGATCGCGCTGGTTGTCTTCTCAGGCGGTATCCTTCAAGCTCAGGAATCTCCAACCCCGGAGAAGATCTCGCAGCCGGACTACGCCGTCCTCTACGAGGCCGGCTTGAAAGTCCCGATGCGCGACGGCGTCGTTCTCAGCGCCGACCTCTGGCGGCCCAAAGCGGAAGGCCGGTTCCCGGTCATCCTGCTGCGCACCCCCTACAGCAACAACTCGCCCTCAGAGGATAAAGTGGGGCGGTTCTACGCCGCCCGCGGTTTCGTCTACGTGGCGCAGGATTGCCGCGGACGCTACGATTCCGGGGGCCACTGGCAGCCGCAGACCGCGGAAGGCAACGACGGTTACGACACCGTCGAGTGGTGTGCCTCCCAGCCGTGGAGCAGCGGTCAGGTGGGCATGCGCGGGCTCAGCTACATGGGCTACACCCAGTGGGAAGCAGCGGGCGCGGCGCCTCCGCATCTGGTCTGCCTCTTCGTCTACGGCTCCCCAAGCGATTTTTTCCTGGATATCTGTTCACACATGTTGGGCACGCTCTACCTGATGGACTCATTCACATGGGCCGTGATGGTAGATAGCCGCACAAACCAGGACATCAGCCTCTACGATTGGGGGAACGAGAGTCTAAGCCATCTGCCTTTGATTTCTCTCGACGAGTCTTTCGGCCGCAATATCCCGCACTGGAAACAGTGGCTTTCCCATCCCGTTTATGACGATTATTGGAGCTCGCAAGGCCTCAGGGATCTCTACAGAAATGTCGTGGTTCCCGCGGTATCGGTCACAGGCTGGTTCGACGACTGCCAGATGGGCTCCCTGGCCAACTACGCCGGTGTAGTCGCAGGCGGCGGCTCCGCGCTCGCACGTGAAAACCAGCACCTGATCATCGGCTACTGGCAGCACAGGGGGCCGTATCCCGGTTACGTCGAGTATACCTCCATGGGCGATATGGACTTCGGTCCGGAGGCCGCGCCTGACATGTGGTCCTTCGAATTGCGCTGGTTCGATCACTGGCTCAAAGGCTACGACAACGGCGTCGATCGAGAGCCGAAGGTCAGGCTCTTCATCATGGGCGAAAATCGCTGGCGCGAGGAGAACGAGTGGCCTCTGGCCCGCACTCAATTTACCCCTTACTATTTCCACAGCGGCGGCGGCGCCAACACCCTTCGGGGCGATGGAAAGCTGGATTCCGTATTACCGACTGGGGAGCAGCCCGACAGTTACGCCTACGACCCCGCTGATCCGGTGCTGTCGCTGCGCGGCGGAAAGGGGGCCCGGGGAGGGATCTCCGCCGATCCGATAGACCAGCGGCCGAATGAGGAGCGGCAAGACGTTCTCGTATACACCTCGGGAGTGCTGACTGCGGACTTGGAGGTTACAGGCCCCGTCAAGGTGATTCTCTACGCCGCCTCTTCCGCCCGTGATACCGACTTCTGCGCCAAGCTCGTCGACGTTCATCCCGACGGTTCCGCCTACAACGTCTGCTATCCGGCCATCGGCATTCTCAGCGCTCGATTCCGCAACGGGGCTGACAAAGCCGAGCTCATCGAGCCGGGCGCGGTATACCGCTACGAGATCACTCTGCCCCCGACGGGCATCGTCTTCAGAAAGGGCCATCGCATACGTGTAGAAGTCTCCAGCAGCGACTTCCCTCTTTACCATCGAAACCTCAACACCGGTCTTGATCCGTACACCTCAACAGAAATGGTCGTGGCTAAACAGACGGTCTACCACGACGCCGAGCACCCATCGCATGTTCTATTACCCTTGATTCCTAAGCTTAAGGAGAAGTGATGTCGATGGCGGCAATTGTCTGAACAACAATTTGTTTTTTTATGTTTACGCGCAAGAGGAAATCGAGGAGGAGATGAAAGGCCTTATCTTCTCGGTTGGATGATTGGCACGACACTTCAATCAGCTAATGTTGCTCGTATTATTTGAGCGAGGAGAGCAAATGAAGAATGAAGATCTTATTCGCAAAGAATGTCAGGACAAGATCTCCGCATTAATTGAATGCTTGCGGGAAAGGGAAATCGAAGCAGCGGTCTTCTTTGATCATGCCAATATCACCTATTTCAGCGGGCTGAGGTTGATTCGCTGGTCCGATTACGTTCTTTGTATTCACATAGAGGGCAAGTTGATCCTTGTAGCTTCCCGGTTGGATTACGAGCGAGTGAAGAGGGACAGCTGGATCGAGAACATCGTTTGTTTCCGGGACGACACTCCCGACTACCTCTCCGTATTGGGTGAGAAGCTGGGTGTGAGCTCAGGGAGGATAGGTGTCGATCCCGGCGCGCTTACTCATCACCAGGCGAATTACTTGAAGCGGCTTTGCGGAAACGGCCAGGAGCTCTTCTCGTTAGAGGATGAGTTGTTCGAGCTGAAATCGGTTAAGTCCGAGTCAGAACTGACGGCCATCCGCCGGGCTGCGGCCATTGCCGACAAAGCCATGGATGAGGCGATCAAAAAGGCCGTCAGCGAAAAGGGCGTGACCGAGAGGGAGATCTCCAATTATGCCGTCTACATGATGAGGCTGGCGGGCGCAGAGAGGGAATCTTTCGAACCGTTCCTCATGTCGGGTGAGAACGGATGGGTGCCACAGCGTTTCTCCACAGATAAGAAACTGCGGGAGGGCGAGCTGAATCTCTTCGATATGGGAGCAGTCTACCGGGGTTACTGTTCCGATTTGACCCGGACCTTCAGCTTGGGCGGGTTGACCAGGGAAAGGCGCAAGGCTTTCGAGGTCGCTTACAAAGCGCAACAGAGTGCCATCGAAGCCATTCGACCGGGCAAAACAGGCGGAGAAATCGACAATGTTGCCCGAGTGTTGATCGAAAAGGAAGGTTTCGGTCGGTATTTCCCCCACCTTACCGGCCATGGGATCGGGGTTTCACTCCACGAGCGTCCGCTCTTGGATCGAGGCGTTGATACGGTTCTCAAGCCTAACATGGTAGTCACAGTTGAACCCGGCATCTATGTCCCGGGAGTTGGAGCGGCTAGGCTGGAGGATATGGTCCTGGTGACCGAGACCGGCTGCGAGGTGCTGACGAATATGAAGAGAGATTTGATCTAACCGGGGGTTATGGATATGAGGCCTGTCAAGATAATCAGTGTAGTTGATTCCCACACCGCCGGAGAACCGACCCGAATAGTAATCGGCGGAGTCCCTCACATTCCCGGCAACAATATGCGGGAGAAGAGGGATTGGTTCGCTGGTAACAAGGATGATCTTCGCAAGTTTCTCATGAACGAACCCCGTGGGCATAAGGATATGTTCGGCTCCATCGTCACTGCCCCGGCCTCCCCCGATGCCGATGTCGGCGTTCTCTTCATCGATAATGATGGTTATCTGGACATGTGTGTTCACGGCTCGATAGGGACGGTGATAGTGCTGCTGGAGCTGGGCCTGATTGACTCCAGGACGCTGGTCCTGGACACTGCGGCCGGAAAGGTACACGCTAGGGCCGAGCTTGTAGATGATAGAATCTGGCATGTGACGATTCGTAATGTCTCCTCGTTCTTCCATTCCTCGGAATCACTGTTGGTTAAAGGTCTGGGTGAAGTCCAGGTTGACGTAGCATACGGCGGCAACTTCTTCGCGTTGATCACGGCATCCCAGCTCTCCCTTGATCTCTCCCTGGATAACTTGCATAAACTGGTAGACCTAGGGATGGAGATCAAGCGGGCGTTGAATGGCAGCCTCAAGGTGTTCTACCCCGATAGCGGGGAACAAGCTCTGATCCAACTTGTCCAGATCTACGATGAGAGCTCGGATCCCCCGAAAAACCTTGTGGTTTTCGGGGAAGGGCAATTCGATCGATCCCCATGCGGCACGGGCACCTGTGCTAAGATGGCGTTGTTAAATTCCCAAGGTAAACTCAAATTGGGTGAGGAATATTCATATCAGAGCATCATCGGCACGGAGTTCAAAGGCAGGATCGTGGAGGAAGTGAACCTGGGCCGCTATAAAGCGATACTCCCTGAGATCACTGGCTCGGCATATATTACGGGAATACAACAACTGATCTTGGATAACGCCGATCCGTTTAAAGAGGGATTTAGAATTCCCTGAAGCCGATGGATGTACGCTTTGCGTGTCCCCATCGCCGGCGGGCGAACCTCTTGGCGGAACCGCTTGCGCCTGACAGGATCGTTCACGGCGGCTCCTATCCGCCTGCGGCGGATGAAATATGCGAGTCGAGAATTTCCGTTAATTCAAGCAGGATTTAGGGAATATAAGATTCGCGCCGTAGTGTCGATATTGGAGTTGCGAACAAATCTCAAGTTGACACCTTCGAGGCTGAGATTTATTATATTTATTAGAAAAGCCGTGAGCGAGGTTGAAGTAAAAGAGCATGCGCTGCCAAAGGGCGCTTGAAGGGTGCCCGTACCGCCATTCGGATTGATATTGATCTTAGGGGATTTTCACAACGAGACTAGTCTCACTGTGATTTTAGATCCGCCGCACGAGTTCTCCTTGGCAACGCTCTCAGGGAATAGTTTCCGATGGAAAACCTCCCAAACTTAGCAAGCATCAAGCAGTTCGCACAGGAATTGGCTGTGTCAGCTGCCTCTTTCACTCGCCTTGGGGTCACCATCATCGATGAAAATCTTGTCAGAATCGCAGCTACCGGGAAATATCTAAATTGTTTGGGCGACGTTCTTACCCGTCACACAATTTCTTATCAAGTTCTAAAGACCGGTAAGATAATCGTCCTTGACAAACCTCGGATTGATCCTCTCTGCCGGAACTGCGAATTCAAAAAGACGTGCCTGGATCTTGCCGTGATCAATCATCCGGTTGTCATCGAGGGAAACGCCGTCGGGAATATGGCACTGATTGCTTTTAATAATACGCAGCGAAGACTATTGCTGGCAAATATTAATACTTACACGGAATTTCTAAACAAGATGGCCATGCTTCTTGCCACGAGACTGGAATCTCTGGAAAGAGTCAGGGAAGTTTCAATACTCAGTCGTCAAGTCGAGGTTCTTATGGGTATTATCGACCATGGGGTCATCTATGTTGACGCGGAAGGGAAGGTCCTTTTATTCAATCAAAAAGCAAGACAGCTCCTTGGAGGCGACCTGTATAGCGGTTTGCCGATACCCAAGTTGTTTCCTGAATTCAAATGGCCGGTGGCAAAGCTGGAGGATAATATTATTACCCGTGAAAACGAGATGATTAATATTAATATAAATGCCTGTGATTCTTTCTGTACGTTGGTAGAGGTAAAACCGGTCATTTTTATTAATGAAAGAGAACAGGAAATCAGAAGGCAAGACATGGCAAAGAATCCTGCCGCTGTTGCGACATTTGACGACCTTGTGGGCCAACACCCCGATTTTATGGCCTCCGTCAACATGGCGCGCAAGTTCAGCCAGGTTGATGCCACGGTGCTGATAATCGCCGAGACCGGTACGGGCAAAGACCTTTTCGCTCAGAGCATTCATAACCTCAGCCCCCGCAGGAACGGCCCTTTTTTAGATATTAACTGTGCCGCTATACCGCATAACTTGCTGGAGAGCGAACTCTTCGGATATTCGGAAGGGTCTTTCACCGGGGCCAAACGGAGTGGCAAAAAGGGATTATTCGAGCTGGCCAGCCACGGGACAATTTTTCTTGACGAAATATCCGAAATACCGCTACATCTTCAGTCAAGCCTTTTAAAGGTGCTGCAGTATAAGGAGGTCAGGAGAATAGGAGACGACAAGATAATCCCAGTAGATGTGAGAATAATCGCCGCATCTAATAAGAATATTCGCAACATGGTCGAAAAGGGAAGGTTCCGCTCAGACCTGTTCTATCGTCTGAACATGCTTAAACTGGAGATCCCTCCTCTGCGCGAACGAATCGAGGATATCCCGCTGCTTGTTCAGTATTTTGCTGTCCAATCCTGCAGAACTTACAAGAAGCAACCTGTCTCTTTTACAAGGCGGTGCATTGAGCGGTTACAGGAATACAGTTGGCCTGGAAACATACGAGAGCTCTTCAATATGATTCAACGTGTGGTCCTGATTAGTGAAAAATCGATAATTGATGAAGATCTAGTGGTTCATATTCTTGAAGACAATCCTGACGGTGGGACTAACTGTGTCAATAGCAATCGAATCGAGTTGGATTTTGACGGTTCCTACAGAAATCTGATGAAGCAGATAATTGAAAAACTCATGAGTCGCTATGGCGAACAGAAAAAGGTAGCGCGCATGCTTGGTATATCCAAGACAACGCTATGGCGGCGCTTGAATTCACAATGAACCCTCGTTTCAAACTGAGACCGCTGCGAAACGCCATGCACCGTGCCTACCAACTGCCCTTTCATGACGGTATGAGGGATTCTTTTCCCGCCGGGCTCTCCAACCAGGCTTCTTACCCCCATTTTCCTGGTTAATTCTGCATTTCACGCCCCTTCGAGCGCGATCTGCTCCCGGTTTTCACTTCATGGTGCGCTCGTCAGGCACACCATCCGCTTCAGGTTCAACGCCGTCGCGGTCCGGGCCGCCTCCAGGGCAAGGTCCTCCCAGTCTACCAGCTTCAGCAGGCGGCTCAGCAGGTGTCTCTTGGGGATGATCGACTCATATATCGGCTCGGCGAGGAAGCCGCCCTGACGTTTGACCTCGCCCTTCATCGCAACGATCTCCATTTAAATCAATACGTTATGGATGATTGTCGCATCGCTGAACGGGCACTGTCAATCCGAGAGCAATATCAGGTAGGTAGTTTTGCAGCAGTCTCAAATTGAACCTTGAAGAGCTTTCCTGGATTTTCGTAACCGAAATGTTCTTTTCCCCCTTTCCCTGAAAGTAAGTGCCCAGCCGGTGTCATCGAGATATTTTAGGTTGAACGAGCTGTTTGATAAGGATTGTTGTTGAGGAAAGTATATTTTAGCGCGCCATGATTATTATGGCGTTAAACGACCCGTATCAAAACGAAATCATTAATATATTTAGTTGCGGATATTAAAAATGTCGTATTCATAGGGCTGTATTTAAAGGCAGATGTGGATTTATTCTCGCAAAATAAATATGGCAAGAGGGCGTCTAATGCGGGTCTACGCCAAGACCATATCGCACCCAGTGTTGAGTGGTGACAAATAATCCGTTTCGAAATGTCGACCTTAGCAAGGGGGGAAGCTATCTAGTTGTCTCCTGCGGGGCAATGAAGTTAATCTGGACAACTGCATTGTTGAGCGGAGGATTGTCTAATCTTGCAGCAGAGCCACTGAAAGAACACTCAGGCCGGCGACTTTCACTGCTGTTAATCCAAGTGCTGTCGTGAGGAGGCTGTCAAGAGTACGCTGTCTCAGCTTGGTTGTCAGTTCACTGACCCTAACGACAACCTGGGAAATTGGAGAGATGATTGTCGGTCTGGCTGGGATTGAAGGTAAAACGTGGACCGAATGGTAATCGAAATGTGTGCTGGAAGGTCAAACACTCAGTACATTGAGGCACTGTCATCAAATCAAGTTGGGGCGCTTCTGCTCAAGGAGTTGTTAGCGATGACAGAGTCGCCGTTCACATGAAATGAGCGACGTAAAAGGGAAACCAAAATGGTCTGTACATGAACCGGGGCCAAACCGACCAACATCCTGCGGGACAGTGCCGGATTCCCCTGTTTTGATATTATTATCCGGACTTTACCGCCCAAATCCAACTCGTGGCATATAATTTGCACAGGTATACTTGTCCGCAGAGTAACCCACGGGGGGGCGTGTGAAAGGTCGCTGTAGCTATAGCTCAAAGCAACGTGATACGGCGATTTTTCATT
>Ga0307379_10008424_pt1 | contig 13900 bp, 9 predicted proteins | sample UN2MG_FD_202237 | JGI IMG/M metagenome (GOLD analysis project Ga0307379, IMG submission 202237) | Soil microbial communities from Risofladan, Vaasa, Finland - UN-2 | ecosystem: Environmental > Terrestrial > Soil > Coastal area > Acid sulfate soil | place: Finland: Risofladan, Vaasa | collected...
CCGACGACCTGCACGGCCTGGACCGCCACGTCCTCGTCCTTCTGGAGATCGCGGAGCCGGACGCCGCCGCCCATCATCCCGTCGGCCGGTTCGGCGGGCGGGGCCGGTTGGGCCAGGTGGGCCTCGAGAAGCTGCTTCTTCAACTCGCGGGATGAAAACGCCAATCGGCCTTCCGACTCCTCCAGCGACTCGAGCGCCAGCCCGGCCTTTCGGGCGGCCGGTGCGAAAGCCGCGCCCGCCAGGTCGCCGACTGCCGCGTCCTCGTCGGCCAGGAACGACGTGTAGGGCGTGAGGATGCCGTGCTTGGTCGAGAGCGCGACCAGTTCCTTGATCAACTCCTCGTTCTTGCCGCCGAGGTCCATCTCGTCGATGATCTCGCCGATCCGCCGCATGGCCCAGAGCTTCTCGACGAAGGCGTACGACTGGTCGTCGCTCTTGACGGTCAGCTCGACGGGAAAGTCGAACTTCTGCTCATCGTCGCCCACTTTGCCGCTGATCCTCACCTTGGCCAGGCCCGGCTTCTTGTAGCGGCCGACGATCACCAGTTGCTCGCCTTCGAACAGATCGGTGACCTGCTTGGGATACATCCGCGAGATCGGATCGCCCTGTTCGACCTTGGCTTCGTCGAACTCGAACTTCACGGCCACGTCGGTCATCACCGGCGAGCTGATCTTGTTGTACAGCCGGCTGACGCTCTCTTCGATGTCCTCGTTGGGCCGGACGAACTCGCTCTGGCCGTGGTTCGCCCGGGAAAGGCGGTCCAGCAGCCGGCTGTTGACGTCGTAGCCCACGCCGAAGCTGATCACGCGTGCGCGGAGCTTGTTGGCCTCCTGCACCTCGGCGACGATTTTCGACTCGTTGGTCTCGCCGGCGGTTGGCAGCCCGTCGGTCATGAAGATGATGAAGTTCGGCTGCTTGGAGTCCTGGAGCATGCCCAGGGCCTTCGTCAGCGCGGCGTGGATGTTGGTCGATCCGCCGGCGTAAAGGCCCTCGACGAAGCCCAGGGCCTGTTTGCGGGTCTCGTCGTTGTAGCGCTGCATCTCGGGCTGGAAGGCCTCGATCTGGCTGTCGTAGGCCACGATGTTGAACAGGTCGCCCTCGCGGAGGTTGTTCATCACGTACTTCAACGCCTCCTTGGCCTGCTCGATCTTCTGGCCGTTCATGCTGCCGGAACGGTCGAAGACGCAGACGACCGTCTTGCGCGGCCGCTCGGCGTCGGGGGCTTCGATCCGCGGGCTGGCCAGCAGCAGGAAGTAGCCGTCCTCGTTCTCGTCCGGCCGATAGCTGACCACGCCGGCGCCGACCTTGCCCTTGGCCACGCCGTAGAAGAGCCTGAAATCGCTGGTGGGCACCTGGTTGGCGGCCGTGTAGCTGACCACCGCGTGATTCTCGTCGGGCCGCTGGATCTCGATCGGGTGCGTGGGGCTGTAGACGTTCTTGATCTCGATCGAACTCTCGATCGACGAGCGGATCTCGACCTTCTCGACCGGGGCGGACGTGTACTTGGCCGTGCCCAGCGGGAAGAGGAAATCGGTCAGATTGGCGTCCTTCCGCAGAAGCTGGCTGTAACGCAGCGTGACCGTCCGCTCGGCGCCCGGCGGGACGGGAAACACGCTCGTCTTGAACATGCCCGTGCCGATCCACTCCAGCAGCGCCGGGTCCTGGTTGCGGCGGATGTGCTGCTCGTAGATCCGTCGGGCCTCCTCGGCCCCCATCAGCTTGGCCGGGTATTCCTTGCCGTCGACCATGAAGGTCAACTGATCGATCGCCCCGTCGTAGGGCAGCGGGAAGACGAACGAGACCTCCATCTGCTGGCTGCCCGTGTTGACGAACGACTGGCCCACCTGCACCCGGGCGACCTGGTCGACGATCCGGGCGTTGACCGAGAGTTCCTTGATCTTGTACGACATCGGCGGCGGGGTGGGCAGCGGATGGATGATCGGCCGCGGCAGCGGCACCCGGTCGGTCTGATTCTCCACCACCAACAGCCCCTGGGCCATCGCCGAGGAAACCAACAGGTTCATCGCCAGCCAGGCGACCAGTCCGATTGCCGAGAGTCGTTTCATCGCATGGACCTTTCGAAAAGACGTTTCCCCGTTCGTAGTGACCGCATTGATGCGGTCTTCTCGCAAGCTGGGCAAATTGGGCGCCCCGGCCCAGCTAGCCCCTGCGCAGATTAGACGGTCGAAGCGTGCAAGAAGTTTCCCAGCGGGCAAGCGAGGCAGGAAAACCCGCCGATTGGGGGGTTGCGGCCGCGACGCGTCGCCGCCCGGAAATCCTAGTTGTCGTCAGGAGGAAATTCTAATTGTGGCTATATAGCGAATCAGTACTGTCCGGTTAACGGTTTTGGAATTCGTTCCAAGTAATGTGGTGACGAAGACTTACGACCCAAAATGAGCGCGCACGACTTCAACTCCGGTGCATGTTTATGGCGGGTGGCACCGTCAATCATACGGGAGCGATCCTACCACGCCGATCGACCCATTGGCAAGATCGGCGGTGTTGCTGGGCAACAAGAGGAGGTACGGCACAGCCGATGGGCAGCCTCAGCATGATAGGTCGGGCAGCAATTCCGAGTGGTTCCCCGCGAGCCACTTGACCAACTCGTCGCGGAGCCTCTCGGCGAGGGAAACCATTTCGCGGGCCTCGGCCTCGGACACGGCGCCGGCCCGCTCGTAGTCGCTGATGTTCCGCTTCTTCCGAAACGCATCGAGTTGTGCAATCAAACCCGAATCGATCCCGATCGTGTAAGCCAGGGACTGGATCACGCGAAAGTGGTGGGCCTCGCGGCCAGCGCGGTAGCCGGCGGCTGCCAGGGCTGCGGTCGCTGCTTGTACGACCGCATTGTAGGCGATCGTCAGTTTCCAATCGGAACTGAGCCCCGGCGTGCGGCAGTCGCCCAAATCGCGGTCGATCACGCCCAACAGATCGGTGATTTCCCCGCGGCCGGTTTCATGTTCGGTCAGCCAGCGGCTGCTGAGCCAATCCTGCAAGCTCATGATCGTCTCCAATCAGGAAGACCTTCGGCTGTTCGATAACCCGCCCGAGGAAATGGTGGCCGGAGGCGACCTTCGATCGGAATTCCTCGACGGGGTACACCGTCGGGTTCACCTCCCGTCGAAGTTCCTGCTGGGCAGGCGCCAAGGCGGCGACGATTTCCGGGAAAGAGACGTCGCCGACCACCAGCACGTCCACGTCGCTGGTGCGAGTCGGTTCCCCTCTCGCTGCGGAACCGAAAAGCAGCGCGATGCGGATGCGTTCGCCGAAAGGTTCCAGGGCGGCGCGGAGCGGGTCGGCCACGCCGGTCGTCTTGGCCATCAGACGCTTCAGTTCTTCGAAGATGGGGCAATCCGCGTTGGCTCGGAAGTAGACCTGCTTTCCCCGGACCTCACGGCGGATGATGCCGGCAGCGACGAGCTGTTTGAGTTCCCTCTGGACGGCGCCGGCTCCCCCGCCCGTGGCGCGGATGACCTCCCTTAAATAGTACGCCTCGTCCGCATGGCCGAACAACAGGCCAAGGATGGCGCGGCGGTTTCGGCTGAACAGTGCCGCCGCCAATCGATCATGTCCCGCATCTGTACTCATTTCTGGTACAATCGTACCATTTTTTGTTGCGCTAGTCAACCCCTACGGCGCGTCGGGCATTTTCGCCTGGATCCACTCGTAGTACTCGAGCATCTTCAGCTTGCTGGCCGCGGCGCGATCGACGATGTACATCACGTCCCGGTGCAACTGCAACGCACTGGCCGTGATCATGCTGGTCACCGGCCCTTCGATGGCCGCGGCCACCGCTTCCGCCTTGTTCTCGCCGTTGGCCATCAGAACGATCTTGCGGGCTTCGAGAATCGTGCCCACGCCCATGGTGATCGCGTAGACCGGGACCTGATCGGGCGAATTGAAGAACCGGGCGTTGTCCTCGATCGTCTGCTTGGCCAGCGTCTTGATCCGCGTCCGCGAGCCGAGCGAACTGGCCGGCTCGTTGAACGCGATGTGGCCGTCGGACCCGACGCCCAAAACTTGCAGGTCGATCTTCCCGCACTCGACGATCCGCTGTTCGTACCACTTGCAGAACGCCTCGTAGTTGTCCGTCGTGCCCGAGGGGATGTAGATGTTCTGCTTGGGGATGTTGATGTGCTTGAAGAGGTTCTCGTGCATGAAGTAGTGGTAGCTCTGCGGGTCCTTCCGCGTCAGACCGACGTATTCGTCGAGGTTGAAGGTGGTGACCTGCGAGAAGTCGAGCCCTTCCTCGTTGTGCATCCGCACCAGTTCCTTGTAGAGACCCAGCGGCGTGGAACCGGTGGCAAGCCCCAGGACGGCGTTCGGCTTGGCGTTGAGCGTTCGGGCGACCACCCGGGCGGCGGTCTGACCCATTTCCTCGACCGATTCTTTGACGATCACTTCCACAGTTGACCTCCGGGCTCGAATTCTCAGGACAAACAAGGGGACAATCGAGAGAACCCGACAATATCGGCCGACGGAGCCGGGACGTCAACCCGCCCCTCCGAATGGTCGGCCCAGGCCCCCGCATAGATCCGCCGCTTATGAATGATCCCTGCGATGGGGCTGTGCAGAGAGAAGAGAATGCGTCGCGATGGGGTGGCACGCCCTGAGGAACGAAGGGCGTGGCGTCGAGGTTCGACGGGTCGGTTTACGTGCCCGGCTCCGCACTCGGCTCGGGCTCGGCCCGCTTCCGGTAGCCCAGCTTCGTGAGCACTTCCAGCACCTCGCTGCACGTGGGGAACATCCGACCGCTGGATCGCTTGTATTCGTCCAGGGCGCTCATGAACTCGATTTCATCCACCGTGTAGTCGCGTTCGCACGTGGTCGGGTCGATCTGCCGCCGCCGGCTGACCTTCACCCGACGCTCGACCTGCCGCCGCTCCTTCGCCACCGGCACGTCCTGCGCGCGACGGTCCGCGCTCTCGCGGCGGCCTGCGCTCTCGCGGCGGTCTCGCTTCGCGCGGCGGTCGACCGACGTGGTCGCGCCGTCGGGCCCTTCGCCGGTGGGCGCATCGTTGTCGCCGGCCTTCTTCGCCGCCGAGGCCTTTCGGCCCCTCGCCGTCTTCTTTGCCGCCTCGGTCGATTTGGTCTTGGATGAACTCTTGGTGGTTTTTCCGCTCGCTTTTTTCGTCGTCGCCACAGGGTCTCCCCTTGCAATCAACAATGCCGCGCCCGCTTCATCGTAGGTACAATACATCACCGTTGCCAAAATGCATCGAAAAAACGGGTCGCGAAGCCCTTTTCGCCGAGGAAAAGCTACCGGATCAGGCAAGATGAGCAAGTTATTCCGGTCCTAACGGCCGCGGAAAGTGCGGCGGAAAGAGCCGCCGAAGCGGGAAAGAACGGTTTGCCGGTTGACGATCCACGAAGGGCACGAAGGACACGAAGAGAGGGCGCCGAGGACAGGAAGAGAAGGAGGCTCGCGACTCGGAATTCAAGGCAATGCGGTGACTCCTTGGAACAAGGCTTGGATTCTCGGATGCTCTTCCCCAGTCCCGAGCCCCCAGTCCCGAGCCCCCAGTCCCAATGGCTGCGGCCACGCCGCACTACGGAGTCGATGAGAGTTGGTGGCTGATCTGGCGCAGGGCGGGGTAGAGCTGGCGGTAGATCTCGAATCGGGCCGCGTATTGCTTCGAGAGGGCCGGGTCGGGGTGGTAGGTCTTGCCGGGCTTGTAGACGCGGTGGAAGGCGGCTTGCTCGTCCTGGTAGAGGCCGATGCCGATGCCGGCGAGGATGGCGGCGCCTAAGGGCGTGGCCTCTTCGATCGCCGGGACCTCGATCGGGCGGCCGATCACGTCGGCCTTGTTCTGCATCCAGAACTCGTTGCGAGTCGCCCCGCCGACCGCGATGAACCGTTCGAGCCGGGCACCGCAGTTGGCCTCGATCGTGGTCACGATGTCGAGGAACTGATAGTCGAGCCCCTCGATCATCGCCCGAAGGACGTCGCCGGCGGTCGCGCGGTTGCTCAGGCCGACCAGTGCCCCCAGGCTCTTCTCATCGACCACCGGACAGCTCACGCCGGACATGTGGGGCAAAAACATCACACGCCGGGCACCGGGGGGCGACGCGGCGGCCGTGGACATCAGGTGGGTCCAGTCGGTGGAGGTGTCGGGGGAATTGTCGGTGGCAGATTCACTGGCGCGACCACCGGTCGCGGCTTTGTGAAAGTGGCGACGGTACCATTCGAGCATGTCGGCGGCCACGGTGGCGCCGGCGGCCGAATAGCGGCCCCGGGCGACGTGGGCCTGGACCATCATGCCGGCCTTTTGGAACTCGGGCGTGAGATTGGGCTCGGTCATGGCGATCAGCACGCTCTCCCAGGTGCCGGTCACGTCGAGCACCACGCCCGGCTCGAACGCTCCGACCGGCAGCGTGCCGCAGATGTGGTCGTGTCCGCCGAGCACGACCGGCGTGCCCTCGGCCAGGCCGGTGGCTTCGGCGGCCCGGGCGGTCACTTCGCCCAGCACGGTGCCGCTGGGATAGGGGTCGGCCAGCAGCCGGCGGTCGATGCCCGAGGCAGCGAGCATCTCGTCGGACCAGGCGAGCCGGTGCTGATCGAACAGGAGCGTGTTGGAGGCCATGCTGTAGTCGGTCGCGCGGCGTCCGCAGAGCATGAAGTTCATGAAGTCTTCGATCAGCAGCCACTTGTCGGTCGCGGCGAGGATTTCGGGCTCGTGCTCGGCCATCCAGAGGATTCGCAGCGCGGAGCAGATGTGCCAGAGCGGGTTGCCGCCGACGGCGAACGACTTCTCGGCCCCGATGTGTTCCTTCCACCAGTCGAGTTGCGGCATGGTGCGAGGGCAGTGCCAACTGATGAAGGGGTAGAGCCACCGGCCTTCCGCGTCGAGCGGCACGCCATCCATGCCCATGCCGGTCACAGCCACGGCCTTCACATCGCGGGGATCGTCGAGTTGCGAGACGGCCTCGCGGATGGCGTCCGCCGTGCCGCCGAAGATTTGCTCGGGCATCCAGACGGCCCAATCGGGATGCTCCGCGTCGGGATGGAACTTCTCGGTGGGCCGGCTGCCGGCGGCGACCGCGTTGCCGTCGAGATCGTAGATGATCGCCTTCAGGCTGGTGGAGCCCAAGTCGATGCCCATCAGGTATTGCATGGGGGGACCTCGTGGGATTTGGGGACTGGGGACTGGGGGTTGGGGACTGGGGGTTGGGGACTGGGGATTCGGGACTGGGGATTCGGGACTGGGGGTTCGGGACTGGGGGTTCGGGGCTGGGGGTTCGGGGAGTCGGTCGGTTTCCCGAGTCCCGAGCCCCGAGTCCCGAGCCCCCGAGTCCCCGTCACCTCATCAACATTCCGCCGCTGACGTCGACCGTGGCGCCGGTCATGTAGCTGGCGCCGTCGGAGGCGAGGAAGACGACGACCTTGGCGATTTCCTCCGGCTCGGCGATCCGGTACATGGGGATCCGCGCGAGATACTTCTCCCGGTTGCGTCGGATGGTGTCGGCGGTCATTTCCGTGTGGATCATGCCCGGGGCCACGGCGTTGACCGTGATGCCGTGCCTGGCGGTTTCACGGGCAAGGGCGACGGTGAAGGAAACGATGCCGCCCTTGCTGGCGTCGTAGGGGGCGTGGCCGGTGGTCGAGCCGCGGAAGGCCGCCTGGGAGCTGACGTTGACGATCCGGCCCGGGCGCCCCTGGTCGATCAGCCGCTTGACGAACTCCCGGCTGACCAGGAAGGTGCCGTTGAGATTCACGTCGATCGTTTCCTCCCACATCCTAAGCGACATGTCCTTGACCTGGCAGGTCGGGCAGACGGCGGCGTTATTGACCAGCACGTCGATCCGGGAAAAACGGTCTTCCATAGCGCGGAACATCTCCATGACGTCGGCCTCTTTGGAGACGTCGGCCGCAACGGCCAGCGCATCCACGCCGTGCGTCCGGGTGATTTCCCGGGCGGCCGCCTCGGCCTCGTCGCCCAGGTCGACGCTTCCGTCGGCACTGCGATAGTAGTTCACGCCGACCTTGGCGCCCTCGGCGGCCAGGGCCCTGCAGATCGCCTTGCCCAATCCCCGCGAGCCGCCGGTGACCAGGGCCACTTTGTCCTCGAGCTTCAGATCCATCGATGTCCTTTCGTCGGTTGGTCGTCTGGCGACCGTTTTCGTCATGCCCGCCGGCGACTTTCCTCCGTTCGCTCTTCAGCCGCCAGGCATTACCCAAGGCTCCATTTTCCCTTGACGGGAGCGGATGTCAACTCCCGTCCGGGCGCAGGCAGGATGCCCGGACTGTTTCACGCGAAAACGGCTTGGAAACCCGTTCGGTCGCGCCCATGCGGCTGGCACCGGCGGCATCTTGCGTCGCCCGGGATGCTCCTTTACCATGGCGCAAAGTGTCAGCCCCTATCCTTCGAAGGAGAACATGATGACCAAGAAGACCCAAGTACACGACAAGACATCAACCAACCGCCGGGACTTCCTCCGCGTGGCCGGGGCGACGGTCACTGCGGCCGCCGCCTACGCCGCCCCGCGCGTCTCGGTCGTCGCCCAGGAAGCCAATGGGGCCAACGAGCGGATCGGCGTGGGGTTTATCGGCACGGGCGGGCGATGCCAGACGCATATCGGCATCGTCAACCGCCTTCAGCAGCAGGGGCTCGCACAGCCGGTCGCCGTCTGCGACGTCTATCGCCCGCGGCTCGAGGCGGCGTCGAAGAAGTGCGGCGGGGCGAAGATGTACCGGGCGCACGAGGAGTTGCTCGCCGACCCGAACGTCGACGTCGTCTGCATCGCCACGCCCGACCGCCTCCACGCCCCGCAGGCCATCGACGCGGTCAACGCCGGCAAGGACGTCTACTGCGAAAAGCCGCTGACCCATTGGGCCCAATTCGAACTGGCCAAGAAGCTCGAAGCGGCCGCCGAGAAGAACGGCCGGATCGTCCAGGTCGGCACGCAGTACATGGCCGACGAGAACTACGCCCACGTGGCCCAAATGATCAAGGACGGCGTGATCGGCAAGCCGGTCCACGCCCAGTTGGGTTACTTCCGCCGCGGCGACTGGGGCGAGCGGATGCAAGTGCCCGACGCCAACGCCAAGCCGGGCCCGGACCTGGACTGGGAGCGGTTCCTCGGCGACGCCCCGAAGGTCGACTTCAGCGTCTCGCGGTTCTTCCAGTGGCGGCTCTACTGGGACTACGCGGGCGGACCGGCCACCGATCTGCTGGTCCACACGTTCACGCCGGTCTTCTGCCTGTTGGACCTGGACTATCCCCAGCGGGTGTTCGGCGGCGGGGGTTGCTTCCAGTACGACCGCGAGGTGCCCGACCAGTGCAACATCATCGCCGACTACGAGGACGGGCCGAGCATCGTGATGACCAACTCGCTGTCGAACTACACGGGCGTGGAGACCAAGATCCGCGGCACCAACGGGATCATCATCCTGACCGACGCGGGGATCCGCATCGTGCCGATCGATCCGGCCACGGGCAAGGAGACCGAAGAGCAGTTGTTCCGCTGGAACGGCATGGGCGACACGGCCAAGCTCTGGTCGAACCTTCTCGACTGCGTGCAGACCCGCCGCCAGCCTTTCAGCCCCATCGCCGCGGCGGTCCGCGTCCAAGCCCCGTTAAGCGCCGGCATCATCAGCCATCTGGAGAACAAGGTCGTGCTGTTCGATCGCGAGAAGGAGGCGTTGGTGCTGTCGTAGTGTCGCGCGTCGAGACGGTTGCACGACATGCGCGGGTGTGGGGCTGGGGGCTGGGGATTCGGGGCTGGGGATTCGGGATTTGGGGGCTGGGGTCTATTTGATGTGACCGATTGCGATCGCAACGTTTAGCGGGCGGGCTTGCCCGCCGTTTGGATGCGAATCCCGCCAGAATCTCGGCGGGCCGTTTCGATACTCCGCGCCAGCCAATCCTCCCCCGGCGGCGGAAATGCGGGCTAAGCTTTTTATGGTTCCGTGCCGACCTGCCGTTGCGGTTGTTTTGCTTGTGGCGGTTGGTCGGAAGATCGGGATAGTGACGAATCGCACAGGGTTTTCCGCTCGAATTCGGTGCCATAGTAGCCATCTCGCTCCGCGAGATGCAGCCCGAAAAGTTCCGGAACCCATGGCCACATCTCGCGGAGCGAGATGGCTACTATAAGCGAGATGGCTACTATACGAAGAAGCGCCCCCATGATCGTTTCAGAATCTGCAAGTACCCTTGACGAACTGTTCCGGGCGACGGTCGAGTGCTTCCCGGACAACGTCCTGGTACACCACCTCGGGCGGAACTGGACGTATCGGGAGATCGGGGCCAAGGCGGCGTCGCTGGCCGGATGGCTGGGCGAGTCGGGACTGCAAGAGGGCCAGCGCGTCGGACTGCTGTTGCCCAACTCCGCGGAGTACGTCGCCTGCTATTTCGGCATCCTCATGGCCGGCGGCGTGGTCGTCGCGCTGAACCCCAGCACGACCGCGCGGGAACTCTCGCATACGCTGGCCCACTGCCAGCCGGCCGCCGTGATCACCTGTGCGAAGGCCGAAGAGCATCTCGACGCGATCGCCGGCGAACTCGGCAGCGTGCGACTCGTGGTCCGTGCGAAGGCCGGTGGTTCGAAGCCCCCGGCGATCGGCCGAACGGTCGGCAGCCTGGGCGACATCCTGGCCCGCACTTCTTACGTAGGCCGGAACAAGGTCGCCGAAATAGCTGCCGGAACAGCGCAACTGACTGAGAGCGAACGAGCATTTTGTCACCAAACCAACGCGTGTCCGGCGACCGAAGTTCCGGCAGTCGTTTCAGTTGCTCGTTCCGGCCTACCCGCTCCGGCCGACGAACCGAGGAGAAACGCCGACGGCTCGCGGATTGCCCAAATCATTTACACCTCCGGCACGACGGGCCAACCGAAAGGCGTCGCGCTGAGCCATCGCAATCTGCTGGCCAATTGCCGGTCGATCGTCCAGTATCTGGAGTTGGGCGTTCGGGACAGCGTGCTGGTGGTGCTGCCGTTCTACTACGCCTACGGCAATTCCCTGCTGCTGACCCACGCGGCCGTGGGCGGGCGGCTGATCCTGGCCTCCGACACCGTGTACTGGAACCGGGTGCTGGACCTGATGCAGCAACAGCAGGCGACCGGAATGGCCGGCGTCCCCTTCACGTTCGCCATGCTGCTGCACAAATCCACGTTTGCGGAGCGGACCTTCCCGCACCTTCGCTACCTGACCTGCGGCGGCGGCCCGCTCTTCCCGGCGGTCGTCGAGCAGCTTCGCCGGACCGTCCCACACGCACGGATCTTCCCCATGTACGGCCAGACCGAGGCGTCCGCCCGGCTCTCGACGCTCATGCCCGAAGACCTCGACCGCAAACCGGGATCGATCGGCAAGGGAATTCCCGGCGTGGAACTCTCGGTGCTCGACCGGCAGGGCAAGCCGGTGGCGGTCGGAGAGGTCGGCCAGATCGTCGCCCGGGGCGAGAACGTGATGGTCGGGTACTTCAACGACCCGGAGTCGACCCGGCGGACAGTGCGCGGCGACGGCCTGCACACCGGCGACATGGCGCGGGTCGACGAGGAAGGCTACCTCTACGTGGTCGGCCGCCGCAGCGACATGATCAAGAGCAACGCCTACCGCATCCATCCCCAGGAGATCGAAGAAGCGATCGCGGAGATGGAGGGCATCGCCGAGGCCGCGGTGGTCGGCCTGCCGGACGATCTGCTGGGCGAAGTTCCGGTTGCCTTCGTAGTGGCCAGCGACGGCGGCGCCGGGCCTTCGGAAGAAGCGATCCTCGACCACTGCCGCCGCCTGCTACCTCGTCACAAACAGGTGCGTCGTGCGCTGCTGGTCGACACGTTGCCCCGGACCTCCAGCGGCAAGGTCAAGCGGGCCGAACTACGGGAACGCCTCGCCGGCCAAACCGCCGCCCCGCCGAGCCCCGCCGCGACCTCGTGAGACCGGGCCGCTCTTCTCGATGCCACCTGCATGATCCTGGGCGAGTTGGCCAGCGTGTTGCAGGGGCGCTGGGCAGGTGGGGAGAGTAACGGTAGAATAGGTCTCGCGTGGAGTGCTTCGATTGCAAATTGGCAATTGCAAATTGCAGATTGGGTGCCGGCCGTGCGTCAATCTGTAGTCTTCGTCCCCAATCCCCAATCCCCAATCCCCAATCCCCAATCCCCAATCCCCAATCCCCAGCCCCGAACCCCCAGCCCCCAATCCCAAACCCCGATCCCCATGAACCTCATCCTCATCGGCTATCGTGCTACCGGAAAAACGACGCTGGCCAGACTGCTCGCCGAGCGGATCGGCTGGGAGTGGATCGACGCCGACGTGGAGATCGAGCGCCGCGCGGGCAAGTCGATCGCGCGGGTCTTCGCCGAGGACGGCGAGCCGGCCTTTCGCGACCTCGAGGCCGAGGTGATCGCCGACCTGTGCGGCCGTGAGAAACTCGTGCTGGCCGCCGGCGGCGGGGCGCCCATGCGGGAGGAAAGCCGCCGGGCGATGCGCGACGGCGGGCAGGTCGTCTGGCTCTTGGCCCGGGCCGAAACGATCCTCGCGCGGATGTCGGCCGACCCGACCAACCCCGACCGCCGTCCCAACCTGACCGACCGGGGGCCGTTGGATGAAGTCGTCCACCTGCTGGCCGGGCGGGAGCCGATTTATCGCCAGTCGGCCCATCTGGTGGTCGATACCGAAGGAAAGACCCCCGAGCAGCTCGTCGCCGAGATCCTCGACCGGCTGCCGGCGATCGGGGAATAGCACCAAACGGTTTTGACGTCGTTGTGGTAGACTATGGGGTGGCACGCCCTGAGGAACGAAGGGCGTGTTTTCCCGACGTACCACGCCCTTCGTTCCTCAGGGCGTGCCACCCACCGCAACATCTCAAACTTGACGCCAGTACCCACAAATGCCTTTCTCCCCACTCTACCTGATCGGGCTGTTCGTGCTGGGGACATGCGCCGGCAGCCTGGCGAACCTGGGCATCTACCGGCTGGCGTGGCATCCCCGGCGGATCGGCCCTTGGTGGCGGCCGGACCAAAAGGCCCCGCCGCGCCGCTGGCACGATCGATTGCCGATCGTCGGTTGGCTGGGACTGCGTCGCGAGGCCGCGCTGCACGGCCGCGGCTTCTGGATCCGCCCCATGCTGCTGGAGTTGCTCTGCGGGATCGCCTTCGCCGCGCTGTATTGGTGGGAGATCGGTCGGGCGGGTCTGCTGCCGCCGGAAGTGCCTCGCGCGCTGCCGGCCGACTGGATCGCCGTGCTGCACTGCCAGTACGCCGCCCATCTGATCTTGATCGCGTTGATGCTCGTCGCGTCGGCGATCGACGTCGATGAGAAGATCATCCCCGATGCGATCACCATGCCGGGCACGCTGCTGGGATTGTTGGTTGCTTGTCTGCTTCCCTCTTCGCTGTTGCCGGATGTGATCCCGGAACGAGGTGGCATGGCTCTGGGTTTTCTTCACCTCGCTTCGCCCCATCCGTGGCCGCCGCAACTCGAGGGTTTTCCACACGCCGGCTCCTTGGCGATCGGCCTGGGTTGCTGGTGGTTGTGGTGCGCGGCGCTGCTGCCGAGGACCTGGTACGCGCGGCACGGCTGGCGCAGGGCGTTGCAGTTATGCGTCGCCCGAGTCGTGCGTCAGCCGGCCACGTATCGGATCCTGGTGATGGGTCTGGTCGGCACGGCGGGCATTGCGGCCGTGTGGCGCTTCGGCGGGCTCGGTTGGATGGGCCTGCTCAGCGCGCTGGTGGGCATGGCCGTCGGCGGGGGGCTGATCTGGATGGTCCGCATCATCGGCAGCGCGGCCCTGCAGAAGGAGGCCATGGGCTTCGGCGACGTCACGTTGATGGCCATGATCGGGGCCTTCCTCGGCTGGCAGACCTGCCTGGTCGTCTTCTTCATCGCCCCGTTGGCCGGGCTGGTCGTCGGGCTGCTCCAACTGATCCTGGTACGCGACAACGAAATCCCCTACGGCCCCTTCCT
>Ga0307379_10008425_pt1 | contig 13900 bp, 5 predicted proteins | sample UN2MG_FD_202237 | JGI IMG/M metagenome (GOLD analysis project Ga0307379, IMG submission 202237) | Soil microbial communities from Risofladan, Vaasa, Finland - UN-2 | ecosystem: Environmental > Terrestrial > Soil > Coastal area > Acid sulfate soil | place: Finland: Risofladan, Vaasa | collected...
GCCGGCCCACTGCCTACCTTGCTTATATACCCGATTTTCAGGAGAAGTCAAACGCATGCGACCTTTTCCTTGGTGCTTGGGGTGGCCTTGCCAAGTTACCTTCCTTGCCCCTCTTCACGTACCCTCTGGAACATTGCGCTCGGACGCCGCGATTTCGTCTGTCGGCCGGATTGGCATTCTGCCGGAAATCGGCTATAATAGTGATGGGCGTGTGAAAAGGGCCTTCGTGGGCGTTGTGCCGGGGTTACCCCTGCGCGTGCGCCCGCAGCCCAGCAGGCGGTGATTGGGCCCCCCTCAACCACAAAGGACAGCGGGCGCCCGCGTGGGGGATGAGGCCCACTCGACGCCAAGTGGCCGCCCAACATACGAGCGCATGGCGTGATACGACTGGAGCCAAGCGTTGGCGCACCGTAGGCATCAAGGGTTTTCCGCCAAGGGGATGCCTCAAGCCCCAGGCACGAAGCGGCAAGGGGCCACTTCTCTGCCGACGTTTGAGCCGATGGAACCGAGACTGCTCCTGCAGTCTTACCCCGTCATCTCGGAGTTCCTGGCCATCAACTCCGAGGATATCTATCCGGGTCACCCCACGTTTGACGAGACCGACTGGGACTGGATCGAGATACACAATCCGACCTCCCAGAACATCGATATGGCCGGTTGGCACCTCACGGACGACAAGGACGACCTCTCGGGGTGGACGTTCCCAACCGACCGCCCCGACCTGACGACGCTGGACGCCGGCGATTACCTGATTGTCTATGCGTCGGGACTCGCCGACGGCGATCCCGACTACCCCGACGACCTTCACGCGGACTTTGCACTCAGCGGCAGCGGCGAGTACCTGGCCCTGGTCGGCCCCGATCCCACCCCGGACTCCGACGACGTGGTCCAGGTCTTCGACCCGTTCCCGAAGCAGGTCAGCAACGTGTCGTACGGCCTTGGCGAGTCGGTTGTCGTGGGCACGACGCTCATCGGCGAGGGCCACGGTCTGACGGCCCTTGTCCCGTCCGACGGCACGCTCGGCACGACGTGGACGCAGGTCGGCTTCAACGACAGCGGCTGGATCCAGGGTGAGACCAGCGTCGGCTACGAGACCGAACCCGGCGGCGGGGCCGGCGGAACGTCGGTCAACATCAACTTCCAGCCCTCCGGATCCGACATCCCCGCCGGCTACCTGCCCGACTACGGCTACGCCTACGGCGACCGCGGCAACGGATACACCTACGGATGGGAGTACGCCAACTACGAGACCCGCGACCGAGGCAGCCACCCCGACCAGCGCTACGACACCCTCAACCACCTGCAGAAGACCACCGACGAGGTCTGGGAGATCGAACTGCCGAACGGCGAGTACAACCTCTTCGTCGTCTGTGGCGACCCGACTGCCACCAACCAGACCAATTCCTTCGACTTCGAGGGCGTCATCCGGAACGACCCCGACGGCGAGGACAACTTCGACGAGTACGCCCTGGGCGTCACGGTGACCGACGGCCGCCTGACCGTCCGACCCGCACCCGGCGCCAGCAACGCCAAGATCTGTTTCATCGACATCACGTCGGCCCAGGAACCCTCCTACGAGGGTCTCATCGTCACCGACCTCCAGACCCCGATGCACGGCGTCAACACGACGGCCTACGTCCGCCTCTCCTTCGACGTGAACCCCCAGGACGACTTCCAGTCCCTGGTCCTGCGGATGATGTACGACGACGGGTTCGTGGCGTACCTGAACGGCACACAGATCGCCGAGCGCAACGCCCCCGGCTCGCCCCAGTGGGACTCGGCCGCCGCCGACACCCATCCCGACACCCAAGCCCTCGCCTTCGAGAACATCGACGTGGTCTCCCACGTCGGGGCACTGAACATCGGCGGCGAGAACGTGCTGGCCATCCACGCGCTGGACCATGCGGGCGACACCCAGGACTTCCTGATCGTGCCGGAGCTGGTGGCCGACGTGCACATCGCCGCCGAGGAGCACTACTTCGAGACGCCCACGCCCGGCGAAGCCAATGTCGACGGCGCCCTCGGACTCGTGGCCGACACGACCTTCAGCATCGACCGCGGATTCTTCACCGACGCCTTCACGGTGGCCATCGCGTGCGACACCCCCGACGCCGTCATCTACTACATGACCGACGGCCGCAGCCCGCTCCAGCCCAGCGGCGCGATCCATCCCGACGCCACCAAGTACACCGCCGAGGTCCCCATCAGCACCACGACCACGCTGCGGGCCGTCGCCTGGAAGCCCGGCTACATCCCCAGCAACGCCGATACCCAGACCTACCTGTTCCTCGGCGATGTCATCGACCAGGACGGGTCGGGCTGGCCCAACACGTGGGGAGAGTACGGCGGCGACTACGAGATGGATCCCGACATTGTGTACGACGGCGGCAGCCTGCGGGTCTTTACGGACCTGAATGGTGAGACCTTCACGGTCGAGGACGCGCTGTTGGCGATCCCGAGCGTCTCGATCGCCATGAACCCCGATGACCTGTTTGCGAGCGGCCAGGGCATCTACCCGTCGGGCGAGAACAGCATGCGGTACTGCTCCGCCGAACTCATTCATCCCGACGGCACCGAGGGGTTCCAGATCAACGCCAGTATCGAGATCGTGGGCGGCACCAGCGTCAACCGCTGGAAGACCGACACGTTGTCGATGCGTCTGAAGTTCCATGAGCCCTACGGCCCCACGAAACTGGGCGCCGACGTCTTCGAGGACACGCCCGTTGACCGCTTCGATACCCTCGTCCTCGACGCCCGCCTCAACAACGTCTGGAACTACGGGAACAGCAACGAGCAGCGCAACCGCGGCCAGTACACCCGCGACCAGTTCGTTGCCGACCTCCAGAACGCCCTGACCGGCTACGGCGGGCCGCACGGCATCGCGGTCCACCTGTACCTCGACGGCCTCTACTGGGGCATCTACCGGCTGCACGAGCGCCCCGACGCCTCATACGCGGCCGAGACCTTCGGCGGCGAGCGAGACGACTACTATGCCATCAAGCACGAGGCCACCCTCAGCCGGGTCGTCGAGCCCGACTCTGCCGAGGACCCCACCGGCGCCCAGGCTGCCCTCAACGACTACAATGCCATGTACAGCCTGGCCGGCGGCGCAAGCGACCCCGCCAAGTACACACAACTGTGCCAGAACCTCGACGTGCCCGCCTTCATCGACTACATGATCACCAACTTCTACGTCGGCAACACCGACTGGGCCCACCAGAACTGGTACGCTACACGAAACCACGTGGACCCCGACGGCCGGTGGCGGTACCACTCCTGGGACGCCGAACACGTCATGGAGTCAACCAGCGCTAACGTCACCGGCAAGGACGACTACCGCGAAAAGGGGCCCACGGCCGTCCACCAGCGACTCTGCGCCAACGCCGAGTACCGCATGCTCTTCGCCGACCACGTCCACCGCCACTTCGCGAACGACGGCGTGCTCACGACCACAGGCGCCACCGCCATGTACAACGAGGCTCTGGCCGAAGTGGACCGCGCCGTCGCCGCCGAGTCCGCACGATGGGGCGACAATCAGATCAACGAGTCGCACACGACCTACACCCGCGACGGGCACTGGATGACTCACCGCAACTGGCTCCTGAACAGTTACTTCTCAACCCGCACCAATACCGTCCTCGGCCAGTTGGAGAACCGGGGCCTGTATCCCGACCGCGACGTCGTCAAGCCCGGGGCGCTCAACATCAACGGGTCGTACCAGCACGGGGGCGAGATTGCCGCAGGCGACTTACTGACCTTGACCGACACCCGCGGAACGGTCTACTACACGACCGACGGTTCCGACCCCATCTACTACGACTCCGGGTGGCACCTCGGGCCCTCGGCCGTCGCCTACACCGGCAGTCCCATCGTCCTCGCCGGCAACACGCACATCAAGGCCCGCGCAAGGAGCGGCAGCGTGTGGTCGGCACTGAATGAGGCCACCTTTGTGGTGCCGGTCCCGGACGGCGTCGAACCCGCGGACCATATCCCGATCCGCATCACCGAGATCATGTACAACCCGGCCCAGCCCGGCGAGGCCATGCCCGAGGCGGCCTACCCGTACAACGAGTCGTTCGAGTACATCGAACTCCAGAACACGAGCGCCACCGACACGGTCAACACCGCGGGGCTCGTGCTCTCCTGCGGTGTCACGTTCACCTTCCCGAGCATCGACCTCGCCCCCGGCGAGCACCTTCTTGTCGTAAAGAGCGAGACCGGCTTCGAGGCCCGATACGGCATGGGGTACAATGTCGCCGGCCAGTACCGGGTTGACACGCGCCTCGACAACGGCGGCGAGACGATCGAACTGGCGACCACCCTCGGCGAAGTCATTCAGGCCTTCAACTTCCGCGACGGCTGGTTCGACCACACCGACGGCGAGGGGTTCTCGCTCGTCGTGCGCGACCCGCTCCAAGACCCGGCGCTGTGGGACTCGAAAGACGGCTGGCGGGCCAGTTGGCTCCCCGGCGGGAACCCCGGAGAGGCCGACCCCGGCCCCGTCAACCCCGGCGACGTGGTCATCAACGAAGTGCTCGCCCATCAGGACGACCCCGTCCACGGCGACTGGATCGAACTCAAAAACACGACCGGTGCCGCCATCGACATCGGCGGATGGTACCTCAGCGACGACCGGGGCCAGCCCGACAAGTACCGGATTGCCGACGGGACGATGATCGGCGACGGCGAGTGTCTGGTCTTCACCGAGGAAGCCCACTTCGGGACGGTGGCCAACCCTCCCTCCGGGTTCGCCCTGGACGAACTCGGCGAGGAAGTCTTCCTCACGTCGGCTTCCGGCGGCGTCCTGGCCGGCTATCGCGAGGACGAGTTCTTCGGCGCCTCCGACCGCGACGTGACCAGCGGCCGCTACGTCAAGTCCACCGGCAGCAAGGATTTCGTGGCGCTGGTCGAGCCGACCATGGGAGGCGATAACGCCGCACCCATCGTCCCCGACGTTATTCTCAGCGAGATCATGTACCACCCCGAACTGGGCGGCCACGAGTTCATCGAACTCCATAACCGGACCGCTTCCGCCGTGCCCCTGCACGATGCGGAACTCGCGCCCAACCCGTGGCAGTTCACCGACGGCATCGACTTCGCGTTCCCGACCGACGCGTCCGTCCCGGCGAACGGCTACGCCCTGGTGGTCGGGATTGACCCCGACCTGTTCCGGACGACCTACGGCATCGATGCAGCAGTGCCGATCTACGGCCCGTGGGACGGGGCCTTGGCCAACGAAGGCGAGCGGGTCGAACTGTCCAGGCCCGGCACGCCCGAACCGGGCGGTTTCGTCCCCTACATTCCAACCGAGAAGATCACCTACAACGACGGCGATCCGTGGCCGCTCGACCCCGACGGCCTCGGACCGTCGCTCGAACGCCGCGTCGCCGGCGCCTATGGTAACGACGTCATCAACTGGGCCGCGAGCACGGCGGCCAGCGGCACACCGGGCGCGGCGAACTCCGTTACGCCCCCGCCTGTCGTCACGGCCGTCGCACTGAATCCGCATCCGAACCGCACCGCGCGCGGCCTGGGACAGATCGACCCCGGCGGCCTGGGCGTCGAGACCGTCCTCGTGACCTTCAGCAAGGACGTGACCTTCCTGCCCGGCCACGTCACCGCCGAAAAGGTCACCTTCGACGCCCTCGGAAATGAAACAGGCGCCGTGTCGGTCACCCCGGAGAGCGTCGTCTATGGCGCCACGAACGCCGAGATCCTCATCACCTTCGCCGACTCGTGGCAGACGATGGTGGACACGTGGGTCCGCATCACGCTTGCCGACACGATCACCGATGGGGGCGGCCAGGCGCTGGACGGCGAGCCGCGAAGCAACTCCAGCGGTCTCGGTTACATCTACGACTCAGGTGACGACCTGCCGAGCGGCGACGGCGCGGCGGGCGGCGCGGCCGTCTTTTACGTCGGCAGTCTGCGGGCCGACATGCGCGGCTACGGGCCCGGCGACGTCGAGCCCGACGGCGAAATCACCCCCTGGGACATCACGGGGTTCACGCAGAAGTACCTGGCCGAGGACCTCGACGCCGATATGGCCGGGTACGGCCCCGGCCAGGCCGAGCCCGACACCGACGTGAATCCGTGGGACATCAGCGGCTTCACATCGCGTTACTCGGCGGCGATGGCGGCGGGCACGCACCTCGAACCGCTTCCGACGGGCGGCGAAGGCCTGGCTGTCGGCACGCCCGCCCCGCTGCCCTTGACCGCGGACGAGACAGTCTCGGCGCTGACCGCCGCACCGGAGATCGGTCTGCTCACCCGGACGGCCGCTGAACCGGCGCCCGTTACCGAGCCCGCGTCGCCGCCCGCGAACGAGTCCGCCACCCTCGCGCCATCGGCTTCGGACGACGTCGCGCCCGATCTGCTCGTAGCCTCGGGTGACCCGGCCCCCTCAACCTCCGCGCCTTGGTCGCCGGTAGCGCCCGACGCACCTGCGACAGAAACGCCCCTCGCCGCCGACGGCGGGCTGATAGACCTGTTGGCCGCGCCGGCGCTGGAGATGCCGCTCACTATCTGATGCCTGCGCAGAGTTAGTCGCCCGTCTTGCTCCGGCACGCGCACCGCTGCGGGGTTGTCCCGCGGTCCTTCGAATCTCGACGGGCGTGGCGCGTGGAAAAGGCCCTCGGCTTGGGCGGCCGAGGGCCTTGAGATTCTCATCAGGCGACAGACCTTACCGCTTGCGGCGGATCAGCAAGCCGCCGAGGCCGAAACCCAGAAGGGCCAGCGTGGCCGGTTCGGGCGTGATCTGCAGGAAGGCGATCTTGGCGTTGCTCGCCCCGGCGCCCGGCATGATGGTCAGCCGCCCGTCGCTTACGGTCACGGTCGTGAGGTACTCGTCGAAGTGGTAGTCTGTTGACAGAGGCGTCGTGTCCGTCAGAGCAGTTCCTTCAACGTCGAGCATGTTGGTCTGGTTTGTGGCATCGGGGTCACCGCAAACGATGAAGACGTCATACTCGCCGTTCGGGAGGGCGATCTCCCATACAGCATCACCGGACTTCTGCATGTGGTTGATCGAGTCATAGCGTTCGTCCTCGCCGTCGTTACGATTGCGCGCCTCAGCCGTTGTATCCTCGTCCCACCCATAACTATACCCGTTGCCGCGGTCGCCAAAGGCATCGCCGGTATCGGAGAGGTAGCCCGCAGGCGTCGGGTCTCCGCCGGACATCTCGAAGTTGATTTTGATCGCGTCCGGAAGAGGCGCGTCGGGTTCGGTCGTCATCGCGCCAAGTTGGTAGAAGTTCTTGTTGGACGGCATGGCCCCGACGTTATACGTGCCGGCCGCGAGCGACGCGCCGAACACGCTCATCGGGCGGTCTGTACTCCCGTCGGTCTTTTCGCGAATATACAGATTCATGAGCGTGTCGGTGAACGTCCCTGCCGGCCCGATTGCGCTCGTAGTGTTATCGACCCAGTTCTGTCGACCCACCAGGCGGTCGTCCACGGTGATGTACATCCACCCGTCGGCCTCAAGCGTCACGGCGTAGTTGACGTCCGTCTCGGCGGTGGCCTTGTCGTTGTTGAACGTCTGGACGTAGTTGGCGCCCACGAGTGGCGCGGGGGTAGCGATAAAGGGATAGGTCCGATCCGAAAACACGTAGTGGCCGTCCTCGAGGCTCGTGCTGTCCGGCAGCGGCGCAGGCTGGTCCTTTACCGGATCTGTATTGCCATCGAACGCGCCGATGTGCGCTCTGTCGGCTGACTGACCGTTGGTGCGATCGACCGGAAACGTGATGATGTCCGCCATGGCCGGCACGGCAACCATCGAAACGACGAACAAGCCCAGGACCAGCAGAAGTGAACGTTGCATGGGACTACCCCTTTCGCTATGCCTCGAACCACCGTTACGTAGACAGAGAGTCTCTCCGCCCAAATCTCCCCCGAATCTCGCCCGCGCAGCGGCTTGCTGCACGGTTCACCTCGACATGAACGCCCCAAGCCCCTTTCTTGAGGCTACACCAATAGTAGTATAGCGCAAGAAACGCCTAACTGCAAACGGAAAAGACCCAAAAACGCGGAAGACCTGCCAAATCGGCAGTCTCGCCGTTGACGCGGGCCTGCTGCCAGCCAACCTGTAAACGGCGGAGTAAAAGTGCGGTGACCCCTCCCCGGTCTTTGTGCCAGATGTCATGAGAGAATCGGGTGTTGATTCGCCGGCTGGGCCGGAGGGAGGGGCGGAGCCCCGACCGGAGGACCAGCTGGCGTCGCCGCCGAGAACGCCTCGGCGCGCTTGCCTTCCAGGGTGGCCGCGAACGCCGCGCGACGTGGGCCTGCGTCTGCCCGCCCGGTGCCACCCTAACCATAGTACCAGGGTACCATGTTACCTGTTACCAGCGGCCCTCAGCCAGAGCGTTCACGCGAGCACAGCGGGGCGGTCTGACGGCTTCCGGCAGGAACTTGGGCAGGTATTCGGCTGCGCGCACCACACAAACCGGCGCGCGCTCACTCACGAAGGCACAGGGAAGGCTTGCAGGAAAGGCCGAATTGACAGGCGTTTGCTCGCCGTGGCGCGCCTACACACGCACTGACACATCTAACAGATTCCGATTTTAAGTCCCCAGCGTCTGCCGTTCCGCCACTCGCCCATATGTGCCGTAAGTGCTTTCTGCGCCGAACGTTGCGGCAGGCCGGAACGTGCGGCAGGCCCGTGATGCGAGGGAGGTTCCGCCGATTTCCGGCCCCCTCATCGCACGCCCCGTCGGTGCCGCGACCGCCGGATTGTCGCGCGCACTGAGGCGTTTGGCAAACCCATTTTCCGTGACCCCTTTGGCCGGGTGTGGTAAGGATTTCTGGCACGATACAACTTGGCGGCAGGGCCCCGCTCGCTGACGCTCGCGGCTAGTCAGGCACACGAACTAGCCGCGCACGTCAGTAAGCGGCTGGCCCAGCCAGAAATCGTTGCCCCACCCCGATGGTGCCCGGCCCGATTCATTTCTTGCAGCCGCACGCCCCGGCCGCCACAATGGGCGGTGCCGGACGCCCGTCCCGGCGCCGGGGCGGGCGGGCCCTGTCTGGGAGAACCGAGCCCATGTTTCTCGATCACCCCGCCCTGGAACCCATCCGGGGACTGATGCTCGATCCGGAAGTCACCGAGATCATGATCAACGGCCCCGGCTGCGTCTACGTCGAGCGTCACGGCCGCATGGAACCGTATCCGCTGGACTTCGGGAGCGAGGAGCCGCTGAATCTGCTGATCGCCGCCCTGCTGCGGCCGACCGGCCGAGCCGTCTCGGCGTCGGACCCGTACATCGATTTCCGCCTGCCGGACGGGTCGCGCGGCAACATCATCATCTCGCCGCTCGCCGTGGACGGCGCCGCCGTGACCATCCGCAAGTTCAGCAAGCAGTTGACGAAGGCGGCCGACCTGATCCGCCTGGGGACCCTCTCGCAACGCATGGCCCACCTGCTCGCAGCGGCCGTCAAGGGACGGGCGAACATCATCTTCTCCGGCGCCACCGGCAGCGGAAAGACCACGACCCTCCAGATCCTCAGCCGCCACATCCCCGAGTCCGAGCGAATCATCACCATCGAAGACACGGCCGAACTGAACCTGCAGCAGAAGCACGTCGTCCGCCTCGAATGCCGCCGCCCCAACGTCGAAGGCAAGGGCGCCGTCACCCTGGCGCAACTGTTGAGGAACGCCCTGCGGATGCGCCCGACCCGCATCATCGTCGGCGAGGTCCGCGGCGAGGAGGCCGTGGACATGCTCCAGGCCATCTCCAGCGGCCACGAGGGGTGCCTGGCCGTCCTCCACGCCAGTTCCCCCCTGGATGCGGTCTCGCGGCTCGAGATGATGTTGCTGTCGCGCGGCCTGATGCTGCCGCTCTGGGCCGTCCACAAACAGATCGCCGCCGCCATCGACCTCATCGTCCAGCACTACCAGTTGAGCGACGGCACGCGCAAGATCACCCGCATCACCGAATGCACCGGCGTCGAGAACGACCGCGTCGTCCTGCGCGACCTGTTCGCGTACCGGCGGCTGCGGACCGACGAGGCGGGACGAGAGGTCGGCGAGTGGGTCTCGAGCGGCGGCGAGCCGCGGTTCCTCAAAAAACTCGAGAAGATGGGCTTCACCATTCCGCCCGAGGTCTATGCCGAGGGGTCCGACTCCTAGGGCGCTGTTCCACCTGAAATAAGGGGTGCCACTGGCGGCTCGCCCGCCAGTGCTTGTTGGCAGGTCGAGGGACACTGGCTGACAAGCAGCCAGTGCCACCCGGCCGCGCGGCAAAGGTCCCCAGTGGAGGTGCGACCATGGCACAGGCTGCTTCGTCGGACGCGGGGGGCACAACGGCGATCCATCCGTCGCGCCTGTTCAACGGCAGTTGCATGGCACTGGTGGCGGGGGCGGCCATGTTCGCCATCATCGGCGACGTCATGCTCGCACTGAAACAGGAGTTCGCCCTCACGAACACCCAGATCGGCATCCTGGTCGGATGGTCCGGATGGGGGTTTCCGTTGGCGATGTTCGCCCTGGGGGCGTTCGTCGATGCTCTGGGCATGCGGCGGCTTGTCATCTTCGCCCTCTTGTGCCACACGGCCGGCGTCGCGTTGATAGTAGGGGCCACCGGGTTCTGGATGATCTTCATCGGACTCTCCCTGCACGTCCTCGGCAGCGGCACGATTGAGGCCGTCTGCAACCCGCTCATTGCAACCGTCTATCCGGACGCCAAGACACACAAACTGAGTCAGTTCCACACGTGGTTCCCCGGCGGCATCGTCCTCGGGGGCCTGGCGTGCTACGGCCTGACCCGGTTCGGCGCCAATTACTGGCAACTCAAGATCGCCCTGGTCATGCTGCCGACCGTTCTGTACGCCGTCATGCTCCTGCCACAGCATTACCCCGCCACCGAGCGCGTCCAGTCGGGCGTTTCGTTCAGCGGCATGATTAAGGAGACGCTCCTGCGGCCGCTGTTCCTGGTCCTGTTAGTCTGCATGATGCTGACCGCATCGCTCGAACTCGGGCCGAACCGCTGGCTGCCCTCGGTGCTGACCGCGGGAGGCATACCGGGCATCCTCGTCCTGGTCTGGATCACCGGGCTGATGGCGGTCCTGCGGATGTTCGCGGGCCCCGTCGTCAAGGTGACGACCGACACGGGCCTTCTGCTGCTGTCGGCGGTCGTGGCAGGCGTCGGCCTGCTGATGCTCAGTTACGCCACCAGCATCTGGATGGCCGGGGTCGCCGCCACCGTCTTCGCCCTGGGCGTGTGCTACTTCTGGCCGACCATGCTGGGCGTCGTGGCCGAACGGGTGCCCAAGGGCGGGGCCTTCGCCCTGGGCGTCATCGGCGGCGCCGGCGGACTGTTCGTCGGATTCGTTGCCACACCCGCCATGGGATGGATCGCCGACGTATACCTGCACCGCGAACTCGTCGAGACGGTCACCGTTGACGGCCGCACCGTGGACCGCGCGGCCGAAACGCGCCGCGTCGTGGCGGAGGTCGAGCAGACCTATGCGGCCTGGGCCGACAGCCTGGGCACCGGACGTCTCGAACAGGTGACGGCCGACAACGCCCGCGAGGCCGTCGCCGCGGTCCGCAACGTCCTCGATGCCGCGAAGACGTCGGGCACCCTGCCCGAGGGCGACACGGCCACGGCCCTGCGCCTGGCACTCGATACCGGTCCGATGGGGAAAGCCGAGGACGCCGCCTCCGACGCCCAGCGCGCCGCCATTGAGGCCAAGGCATGTGCCGCCGCCATCCTGCTGCCCGCCGACAATGCGGGGGGCCTCATGTCGTTCCGCTACGTCGCCCCGCTCTCGATCGTGCTCCTGGTCATCTTCGGCGTCATGTTCATCCGCGACCGTCGCCGCCGCAAGACCGCATCACCCGCCGCAGACAACCCGCCGCCAACGTAGGCCGCGGCGCGCCCCGGCAACCATCTTGCATTGGGCGGCGGTGGGGCAGATACAATGCAGCATCGAAAAGCCAGCCAATGGGGCTGCCCAGGAGTTAAATGGGGAATCCCGGGTTCAGAAGAACGGAGACCGCACGCGATGGACAGACGAGCCTTCTGCAGGAGCGTGGGCCTGTCGGCAGCAGCGGCCCTTGCCGGAAAGTCCTGGGGTGCGTCAGCCGAAGCCGACAGGAAGAAGCCCAATCTCGTCGTCGTCTTCACCGACGATCAGGGCTACGGTGACCTGGGGTGCTTCGGATCGAAGACCATTCGGACGCCGCGCATCGATGCCCTCGCAAAGGAAGGGCTGAAACTGACCAGTTTCTACGCCCAGCCTGTGTGCGGCCCGTCGCGCTCGGCGCTCCTCACGGGCTGTTATCCACCCCGCGTCGCAGCCGACGGGCGTGGCTGGCAGTTGAAGGGTAAGGCGGTGACCATCGCAGAGGTGCTCAAGGGTGCGGGATACACGACCGGCTGCATCGGGAAGTGGGACGTCTCCGGCCGCCGCGACAGGCCGGGGATGATGCCGAACGATCAGGGCTTTGACTACTACTTCGGGACGTGGGGCGCGAACGACGGCGGTCGCGTGCGGCTCACCCGCAACCGCGAGCCGCTCGAGGACACCAAGGACATGGCCAGCCTCACGGGGCGCTACACGGACGAGGCCATCCAGTTCATCCGCAAGCACAAGGACGGGCCATTCTTCCTGTACGTGGCCCACACCATGGCCCACGTGGTGGTCGATGCCTCGAAGCAGTTCAAGGGGAAGTCGAAGGGCGACCTGTACGGAGACGTCATCGAGGAGATCGACTGGAACGTCGGCCGAATCATCGACGCGTTGAAGCAACTGGGGCTTGAGAAGAACACCATCGTCGTGTTCACATCGGACAACGGGCCGTGGTGCCAACGCGAGGCGCATTACCGCGAGAGGCACGGTGGCCACCTGGCCACGGGCTCGCCCGGCCCGCTGCGCGGCCACAAAGGCAGCAACTGGGAAGGCGGGGTGCGGGTGCCGTGCGTGGTGTGGGGGCCAGGGCACATCCCGGGCGGACGCGAGAACTCAGGCATGGCCGCCACCATAGATCTCCTGCCCACGTTCGCGAAGATCGCAGGCGGGCACCTTCCGACGTACGACATCGACGGGATCGACCAGAGCGCCCTGCTGACCGGAGCGGCAACCAAGAGCGCACGGGAGAAGCACTTCTACTACCACAACGGCAAGTTGGGGGCCGTTCGTCAGGGGCAATGGAAGTTGTTCGTCGACGGGGCAGCGAAAAAGGGGCAGTCATTCTCTGACGTCCCGCTGGACAGCGCCCCCCTGGAACTCTACGACCTGGAGAGCGACATCGGAGAGAAGAAGAATATCGTCAGCGAGCATCCCGAAACCGTGCGAGCCCTTCTGAAACTGGCGGATTGGGCGGCCCAGAACATCAGGCCCGTGGAAGGGTTAGGGTGAGCAGTCTGGTTCCGGTAACACCGGAACCGACCCCGGCATCCTCGACGTCCCAGCCCTGCGGCATGACCCAGCCGCCGTGGGAGGTGACGCCGTCGGCCGGGTAGTGTGGTCGCCCGCAACTACCGCTACTCTGTCAACTTCGCGTGGCCGCACGCAAGCGATAGCGCGGTGGGCAATCCTGCCCAGCGCAGCGGCCAAGATTGGCCGCCGCGCTACACATTCGCCGGAGTCCCTCGCCGGCGGTACGGTGTTGCCAGTGCTCTGGTGAGGGACGCGAGGGGATGCCTCGGCATGTTGCCCGGCGCTTCTGCCGGCCGGAAGGGAGCACGGGCTACGGCTTGCAGCCGCTACGCGTATCTCCTGGAGGAGTGATGGAGGCGGCGGCGGGATTCGAACCCGCGAATGGCGGATTTGCAATCCGCTGCCTTATCCACTTGGCTACGCCGCCCCGTCGCTTCGTCTCACCCGCGTTGTGGCCACGGGCTTAACGGGCTGAAGATTCTAGTCGCCCGCGGTCCGTACGGTCAAGGTCTTTCGCGCGGTG
>Ga0307379_10008426_pt1 | contig 13896 bp, 25 predicted proteins | sample UN2MG_FD_202237 | JGI IMG/M metagenome (GOLD analysis project Ga0307379, IMG submission 202237) | Soil microbial communities from Risofladan, Vaasa, Finland - UN-2 | ecosystem: Environmental > Terrestrial > Soil > Coastal area > Acid sulfate soil | place: Finland: Risofladan, Vaasa | collected...
GTCATTAAACGCCAAGTAACTCTATCTATTCTAGGGTTAGCGATTGTTATTTGATTTCCATGAAGCATTATGGGTTTTAAATCGCGGTGTTCCATAGAACATTGAAGCGAACCTATTCCGACATATATCATATTTATTATTCCTTCTTTGTTTAAAAACGCCGTTTAAAGCAGTTTTCTAAAATTACCAGTGTTAGTGTCATCCCTACAGAGATAGTGGCTTACAAGGGCGTCTAGGGCACTTAAACAGGCTTCTAGTATGGTTCTTAACAAAAATTATTCTTCCTATAACATATTATTTAATAGTCATATGTGCCATAAAAATCTGGATGAAAATGAATATTAAGATAATATAATTCAACATCTGTTAAATCTTTTAAAATATTTGTAACTAATTTAAATGCGTTTTTGTAATTTTCTAATCTCTTTGCGTATTCTTGTTCCTGTATATCATGCCATTTTTCAAATTCTTCTTTAGGTAAAGTTCCTTTGCCTTGACAGACCGAACAAACTACTCTACGATGAGCCAATTTGTATCCCTCAATGGGATCACAATCATCTGGATCATATAACTTCTCTCTTCCATGACAAAAATAACAAACATATTGTTCTTTTTTAATAAAATCTAAAATTTCTTTTCGAGATAAAGAACAAAAACCTAATTCTAACGAAGCCGATTTTAATGTTTTTGGATAATACCTTTTTGGTTCTTTAAAAGTAATTTCTTTTAATTTCTTAATCCATGATGGAATTTCTTTATTCATTTTGATTCATTGCTCCAATCATTTCAAAAACTTTTTCTTTGCTTCGTCCCACATATTATTCTTAATTTCAACATAGACATAATGACCACTCAAATGGACAACATTTCCATCATTATCAACAAAATTAATTCCATCTGAATTTTCTTCATTTCCTACAGATTTACCTTTTAATTCCCAAAGGTTAATAACACTACCATCCTGAGCATAGTGGACCACTAACCAATCTGCTACATAAGCCGAAGAACTCCAAGATTGGACTCTTCTATTACAACCTTGTGGACACGCGGATAAAAACCATATTAAACCAATAATTAAAAGAAAAACAATAGCACATAAAACAACAAGTTTTCCTTCTGACATTTTTCTATTCCTTTTTTAAATTTGGATTATCTACTACAAAGCCTTCTTCTGTATTATAGTCAATCGTTGAACCTCTTAAATAGGGAAAATTATTTTTATCACACGCTATCTTTACACCATAAGATTCAAAACAAATATCAGTATATTTAGGGAAATCTAATACTTGAACAACATATTTTAGTCCATCTTCGCTTCCCCCTTTTATACCTATTCTAAAACAACATGTTTTAGGCATTTTATTTTCTTTAAATATGCCTTTTAATTCTTTTGAAGAATTTTTAGTTAATTTTAAAGGATCTAATTCTTCCTTCGTTTTGACCATTTCTTTGTCACTAACCAATATACCAATTCCATATTTATCATTATCTTTTTGAACTATATAAGCAAAATATTCCTTATCATTTGGATAAATTCCAGAATACATTCCAACTAATTTTCCTATATGATTAAAAATAATATATAAATTATTAACATCCACTATAACTGCTTCATTTACATTTTCTTCTTTTAAAATATTATTATTTTTATCTATATAAAAGAAAGGAACGGGAATCAATTGACCTTTATAATTATATAAAGCAGCAATTTTATCGTAGATTGCGTTCCCCTGACTATCTTGCCCAACTACTTCTTTATCATTTATTATTAATTCAGATTCTTTAAACTGTATTGTTTTTATCTTTATTTCCATTATTCTCTCCAAGAACTAAATTTACTGACCTATTTAAGTTCTCGGAAAAATATTGATTTCTATTTTCTATATCAATCCATTTAAAATCAACCATCTCGGGGATTTCTTTCCCATCTTTAGTGAAAAAAGAATTACACTTAAGTTCTTTTGGTTCCTGATCTAAAATAATAGTGAATAAAAATAAATCTTTTTTCTTTTTATATGGAAATTTTCCGTGACTAATTACTTTACAATTGGGATTGATTTTAATATTAGTTTCTTCATAAATTTCTCTAATAGCAGAGACTAAAGGACTTTCGTTATCTCCCTTTATTCCTTTTGGTAGATTCCAATGTTCGGAATCCCATCTTGGACGGCAAATAAGAAGTTTATTATTGTAGAAAATTAACGCTCCACAACTAATTTTAATTCCTTTTTGAGTTCGTTCCCATTCATGTTCGGGAGGAAGAGTAATTTTAATTTTATGAGGAACATCTGAAAAATTAACAGTATTATTTTTAAAGCATTTAGGACATTTAAAAGTCATAATTTGTTTAAAATCGCCTTCATAAGTCCTTTCCCTAACACAAAATAAATCTTTTGATGTTATTGTTGCGACATATTGACATGAATTACAGCGAAAGTTTTTAGACCAGTTTTCATTCTTTTCGTTCTTCGCCATTTTGTATTCCTTCTAAAGTATTATAGCATGTTGTAATTTAAAAATTATGGTGTTTCTCCCCAATGTTTTCCAGTCACTAAGAGATACAATGTCAAACCAATGAAATGAACAATAAGTCCAACAAAAAACATAGCCATTCCGGCAAAACTAAATAAAGGTAAAAATCTAACATGCCAAGGAATTTTATCATCACATCGGTATAGGGCTGATAACATTTTCCATGTTAACATTAAACCCATAGAATAAATAACAATAATAACACCAACAAAAAAACTAATTTGATAATAAGTCCAAGATGCTATAAACATTTTATTTTCCTTATTTTTTGTTGTTTACAATATAATAAAATAGTGGAAAACCTTTTGATCTGTCAATAAAAAATTCGGCAAAAATTAAGTCTTTCGCTAAAGGATGATTTTTGTTAATTTGAACAGGACTACTCATATCAATTTTAAAATTTTTCATTATTTATTCTCCTTTCTAATATCTTCAACTGTAGTTGGAAAAATGACATCAAAATATTCATCAACTGGATCTTTGGAATATTCTAGAAATTGCCTTGCCGCTAAAGCGTTTCCATCAATGGCTTTATCATATAATTCTTTCAAAAAATTATTATCTTCCCAATCTTCTAAATCTCTTTTATATTTAATTAATTCTGCTTTTGCGGCATTTTTAAGAATAGGAGGCAATTGTTCAATCATTTCTTCCGTTATGCCTTCTGGAGGTTGTGGTTTTTCATATCCTTCCACACAATATTCATAGTCTTTAACTACATGTAAACATAATTCATTTAATTCTTCAAGATTATTAACAATATAATAGGCATCTCCATGATGTCTATTAAATACTAAAACTAAAGGAGAATCTATTTTTTTTATTCTAGAAATATTGTAATTATTACATCCCATTTTAATATCCTTTCTAATTAATATCCCAAACAGGAGTCGAACCTGTAACCTAGTGCTTCTCGAAAACATCGCCTCTATTATGTTGTCGAGAAGGCACTTGCTCATCCTATTGAGCTTTTGGGACTTATTTTAATAATTATAGTTATATAAAAAATCTTCTTTCCAGTTTGGATTATTATTAATAAAATTATGTAATATATCTATTGCTTCTTCAAACCAATAAGGAGTTCTAGCAAATATTTTACTTTCTCGATTGCCTTGAAGCAACATAAAACAACGACCAACTGGAGAATAAGTACAAGCGTTAATAACCCATTGTCGTCCATCTTCGCATTCAAAACAAATTATAGGCAAACCATAAATTGCCGAACTATAATTTTCAGGTTTTTCAATAATTTTATACATTTTATTATCTCTTCCAATACTAGTTCTAATTGAAATCGAACCAATATCTTAGAATCCGTAGTTCTATGTTATTTCCATTAAATTATAGGACAATATATTATAGAGTGAATTAAATAATATTTAAAATTAAAATATTATTTGATATCAAGAATTGCGGGATTTAAAATTTTACCAGATTCATTTGCTTCTTCTCCTTCTGTCCCAATTTGACAATCAAGATTATGCCATCGTCTTAACGCATCACCATGCTCCCAAACTTGAGACAAAAGACCAACTGCACACCCATACATAAAACCAGTAATACCTTCCGTATCTGCTACATGACTACATCTTTCTGCTACATTCTCTATTTGCTGTGTAATAAACTTTTCAGTAGAATCTTCTGGAATCCATTGTTCCATCATCTCTGCCCATCGTTCGGCATAATCCAATCCTGCCTTTCCATATGGGTCTTGATTTGCTTCGCGGGATTTTTGCCATCCTTCTGCGTCTTTTAGTCTCATAATATCATCCCTTCTTAATATATTTACTTGTTACATAGCATATTGGTCATCTAAAATACACAAATTAAAATAACACCTATTAACCAAACCAAACGAATAGGAAGATCGTATTCCATTTCTTCCAATAATTCTTCGTCATATCCCATAATAGCACATGGATGATTTAAATCTAAATATCCTTTAGATGGAATACTAAAAGTAAATTTATTAATAATAGCAATTGGAATTATAAAACATAAAAAATAACAAACTGATAATTTCAACTTGAAAAATATCATTTCTGTTTCAATAAAATCTGAAGCATTAAAATCAAACATTATTATATCACCTTTTTATAAATTTATTGTTCTGATATTTCTTTTTAAATCTATTTACTTGTTCCATGGCGAATTCGTCGTCTAAAGTCCTAACAAACATAGGGTTATGTTTTTTAAAGACTAATATAACTTTTATCGCCTTCTCGAAATCTACTTCTTCTACACTATTATAGTTGTTCCAATTTCCATCTTTACACAAAACTTTAAACATAATGATTTTATCATCAGGATGTTTTGCTTTAACTCTTAAATAATCTTTAAATGTGATTTCATTGTCTAAATAATAATTCATTTGGTATTCTCATTCTTTAGAAGTGTTTACTCAAACTCTTTTACATCAATTATGGGTTCTCTATACTTTACTACGGGAAAACCTGTTTTAGGTGTTACTTTAAATTCTTTCATAAGTTTCTTTTCAAAATCTAACATTTGTTTTAATTTTTCTTCACTGATTTGGACAACTTGAATTGTTTGTGATATTGTTTTTGAGGTATGACCTAACCATCTATAAATTGAATCGGCATTTGACTGTATTGTATTCTTGTCAGATGGTTTATACCAAGAAGGCTTGTTGTCTAATAAAGGTTCATTATCAAGCGGATGTATATCATTATTGGCATTATTTAAAAACAGAGCAATTAGCATCGCAAGTAAATTCTTCAATTATATTCTCCTTCAAAAATATTTAAAATTAAAGATAAACGGGAAGAAAAAAGTGTTGATCACATAAAGACCTATAAAATACATTCCAGCGACAAATAAGAGTGCTATTATAACTTCTAGCATATTAACTTGATTGTCTTTCATATTTTATTTCTATCCAAGCCTTTATCCTATTATCTTTGTTCCAGTATTTGATTTCTTCCTCTGTCGATTTTCTTAATTTGCCATTTCTTAGTTCACCATTTGTAGAAAATTTTTCCTTGTATCCATGGATTCTTTCAATGGTGTAATAAATAACAAATTTTTCGAATTTATCAAACTTTTCATCGTTAACTTTGCTTGCTGGTTGATACTCCCATGAAGTTTCTGAAACTTTTTTGACATAATTGTCACAAAACAATATGCGATCAACGGGTGTTTTATTTACATCTTCATTTCCCAAAAACAAAGCCAAAATCATTAAAAATGTATTCATCTTTTATTCTCCTTCTTTGGTTAATTTATAGCCGTGTTTTTCAGCTACTTTTCTCAAATCTTTAATTACTTGAGATTCGGGATTGGCAATTTTACGAAGAAATTCTACTTCTGAAAGTCGTTCCCCATTTAGATACCAATCTTTATCCCCGCTAGCCGATTCAATTGCCGGACCATCTTCTCGATGGAGTATCCCATTTAAATACCAAAATTTACTTCCATCGGGCCATTCTATTGCTGGACCATCTTCTCGATGAAGTTCGTCGTTTAAGTACCAAAGTTTACTTCCATTGTCCCATTCAACAATTTTAACAGTATATTTAATCATCTTTATTATCCTTCTTTAGTTAATTTGTATCCATGTTTTTCAGCAACTTCCCTCAAATCTTTAATTACTTGAGATTCGGGTGGACTTGTTCTACGAAGAAATTCTGCTTTTAGGAGTCGTTCCCCATTCAAATACCAAAATTTATTACCATTAGTAAGTTCAATGGCTGGCCCATCTTCTCGATGGAGTTCGCCATTTTGATACCAAAATTTATCACCATTAGCATATTCAACGGCGGGACCATCTTCTCGGTGGCGTTTTCTATTAAGATACCAATATTTATCACCATCTTTATAAACTCTTACAGTATATTCAATCATTTTTATTCTCCTTCTTTATTTTAATTTAGAAATCTAATCCATCAAATTCTTCTTTGTCATTAACAGAAACACTTTTTTCTGCCGATTTTGTTGATCCATTATTCCCCGATCCATTATTCCCATTTTCATTGCTACTTAAAAAACGAAAATCTGTCATTTTAATATAATGCTTACTTCTCTTTTCACCAGTCTTTTTATCTTGCCACTCATCTTGACCTAAACGACCTTCAATTAGAACGGGACGACCTTTTGTAAAATACTTTTCAATTGTATCTGTGACTTTACCAAACGCCTTGACATCAATAAAAACTGTATCATTTTGAACCATGCCCTGAGAATCCTTAAATTTACTATTTACTGCCATTCTAAAATTTGCGATTTGAGTTTTTGCCACATTATCAATCTTGATAATTTCAGCATCTTTTGTTAGATTTCCTACGAGTGTAATTGTGCTAAATCCAGTCATGATTATCTCCTTATTCTTTTTAATTTAGACTATGACTATGATGACTTATCTATATTATCGACAAGTCTTTACTATTTTATTACCATTTTGCCGGTTTGTCCCAAAAATTTTCTTTCCCTTTTACTTCTGCTTTTTCTTCCAGATAACAATAAAGAATTACTATAAAATAAAGAATAAAAAACGGAGAAAAAAGAGAAAGATAGATACAAGTTGCTCTATCTCCTCTTGTCCAAGAATGATTATTTGATACTAATCTAGTAAAGCAAAGTTTCGTTAAAATATAAACAATAACAACTGATGTGATATACAATGAAATCCATAGTGAAATATCCATTTAACTGTCCTTTCTTTTTAATGTCAAAATGGCATTATATGTATTAACATGTGTTAAAACAGACAATTCATTAGAAACAGAACAATTAATTAATTCAAAACCTTTTTCTTTTGCCTGTCTAACACGATCTTCTACTTTTCCATTTAAATTATTTAAATTTTCAGCAAATATTTCGTCTATAACAATGTTTTGTTCCGTTAATTTATATTCTTGATTAGAAATTTTGTCATTTACCAAATATCTATATGCTCTGATATATTTTTCAATTCTTTTAAAATCTTTTTGCTTATTTCTTTCAGAAAAAATTATTCTATCAAGGTTCATATTGTGTTTTAAATCTGCTAATTTAACAAATCTAGCGATTTTATTATTCTTAAGTCTAATAATATAATCAACATATAATTCATCTTCAAAATGAGTTATAGCGACAATAGCATTAACAATTTCAACTGGAAATATAATATATAATTTTGAGACTGTCATATCAGTATCTTCAATAATATCATGAAGATACGCTACGGCTTGAAAGGTTTCGTCATGACCGGCCTCTGCTACTATTTGAGCAACAGCGGCAGGATGAAAATAATAATGTTTACCAGATAAATCTTTTTGACCTTCATGGTATTCCCATGCTAATTTTTTTGCTTGTTCTAGATAATATTTTGAAGTTTTTTCGTCCATTATTAGTTCCTTAATTCGTCTCTTATTTTCATCAATAATCTTCCCAAATGATTTTCACCGACTCCATTACAAACCCCCCACCACACATCATTCCAATAATTTGTTTCTTCTAAATAGGCATCTTCTGTATCTAACAACTTCTGTCTCATTATAGGATTGGAAAATTTTAACCTTAATGCTAATTCCATAACAGATAATTTAATATTTTCCCAATCAGGATGTAATTCTATTTTTTTACCTAATCTTTTCGCTTGTCCTGGGTTTTCAGCTTCTACTATAAGTTGAACTTCACCGGGCCAAAAAGATTTTGCCGCTTGATAAAAATGTTCAACAGTGGGATAATTTACGCCTAAAAATCTTATGTTGGATGAATAGAAATTAGACAAAAAAAAATATTCATTTTTAAAACCTTTTATTGCTTCCATTTTTCTATTTCTTCTAAAATTGTTAATTTAAAACATCTTATTTTATTATCATTATAAACTATTGCGCCTATATCTTCTATATTTATTTTAACTAATAATAATTTACCTGTTGAATGATAATCTAGTGCCTTCTGCTTGTTCCAAGCAGAAAGTCCAAAACTATTATCTTCGTCTAAATTGCAATTACAATTACTTTCGTAAGTTTTTCCTATTTCGTATTTATATTTAGCAGGAAAATAAACAGATGTATAATCATCTCTTACTGATTTATAAACAAGAATATAATTATTATCAATTACTTCATAATTTGTATTTTCTTTAATATAATTTAGTTTTTCTTTTTTAGTTTTGTATAACCAACAACTTTTAGGAATTTCTAAATTATGTTTTTCAATAAATTTTTCTGATAAAGTTTGATATTGTGAAATATAATCCCAATTTACTTTATCTTCAAATTTTTCTATAAATTTTTCAGATAAAGTTTGATATATTGACATATAATTCCAATCTACTTTATTTTTAAATTTTTCAATACATTTTTCAGATAAAGTTTGATATTTTGAAATATAATACCAATTTACTTTATCTTCAAATTTTTCTATAAATTTTTCTGATAAGGTTTGATATTTTGAAATATAATTCCAATCTACTTTATTTTTAAATTTTTCAATAAATTTTTCAGATAAATTTTGATATCTTGGAATGTTATTCCAATTAGTTTTTTCATCTGGAACAAAAGTTTCTTCATTAAAATCGTTCATAGTTTAAATCCTTTATTTTCCTATACAAAAATGTGTGCTAATTGTCCACAGCATAATCCTGCTTCTTCACATCTAGCTATCGCATCAATACAGGTTGGAATATTATGTTCTTTAAACTTCTCACCTAACTCTACTAACCTCTCGTAGTTATTATAGTTAGCGTAGGTTTTTAATTTATTCTTTTCGCTGTTTTTTGTTGTGTTCATTGGAATTAATTTTATCATAAAATAATTTTTATTTAATCCCAAATTAACTAAATAATCGACATCAATAGGGATGCCTTCCATAACAATAAAGTTTAATGTAATTGTCCGGTTTTTTGGTTTAGGATAGCCTCTGAAACTTTCGATAATATTTTCTAATGAAGCGACTTCTGCTCCACCAAATAATTTCTTTCTAATTTTTTCATCTGTCGAATTCACAGATAATTGGAAATGTAAATATCCATTAAAATATTCCTCTTTAACTTCCATTACTTTGTCTATAATGTCCCACCAACTTATTTTATGTTTTATATTATGATATGTATTGTCAAATTCAACTTCTTTAGGTAAAATTGTATTAAAACAAGGAAGCCAATTAAATTCCCTTTCCCACGATTCGGATACATATGGTAAATCTTTCATGGCTTCTAATACATTATTTAAATTACACGCTGGTTCACCCATCCTGGCAAAACCTATTTTTGCTTTATTACATTTTCGTACATAAGGAGAGGCTTTAAGCAAAAAATGAACTTGTCTTAAAATATCCTGTTTGCTTAAATTACCTTTAAAAGGCAAAGAAGCACAATCGCACATCTGGCAGCGGAATTGGCATCCCCGTTGAGTAGAAACCGTAAGAAGCCATTTATCTTCATAAGGAACAAGGTGTTTCCAAATTATATGAGGATCGAGAGACTCTCTAACGGCTTCGTGTTCTTTGCCGCCAACAGAAACATCTCTCATTTCTGTACATTCGATTGGATATTTATCTGTTGTTTCTAAAAGAAATACTCTTCCACTTGGTAAGTAAAATGCGTTTTTAAAGTTCATTTTTGTAATCCTTTTACGCTTTAGGAATAATTGACTTTAATGGTTTATCAACCAATAAATCTATAAAATATTTCATTGTTTTATAGCCTTTACCGCTAAAAGATAAATTGTGTTTCTTAACAAATACTTCTTTAATATATTTCATTAAATCCGTCCCCGCTTCGGACGATCTAGTATAAAGATCACAAACCATTTCGGCAATAGATTCTCTTGGCATACAATCTATTCCACCCCATCTTTCGGGATGATGGTCATTGGTGGTAACATGTTGAAATATAGCCATTTCTAGTTTTTCACCAGAAATTTCTTCTTGAGGATCTTCTTTAACTAAATATTCCCATTCAATGCCGCTAAATTTTGATTTATCATGGTTCATACTGTTAGCAACAAGAATTTTAGCAAACGCTATCTCATTTTTATGTATCAATCTTTCAGCAAGAACCTGAACGGCATCTTGAACTTTTTGTATGTGTCTTCGTAAATTGTTTAATTTTTTACTTTCTTTCGCTATTTTACTTAATTCTTCTAGTTTAGCGTGTGCTTCTTTAGCAGCCTCAACAACTTCATTTTTAGTTTGTTTTTCTATGGGTTTTTCTATGGGTTTATCTATTGGTTTATCTTTAGAATCATTTCCATTAGAATTACCACCATTTTCGGTTTTATCAATTTCTAAGCACATAATTAATTCCTAAAAAGTTTTATAAATCTTTTTTATCTCTTCAATATTTTTATCATCTATATAAGCACGCTTATCCCAATCATTTATATGATGCGGGATTTCTACCATGTTTTTCCCATTATCATAAGAAGATGGACCCATCTTTAAATCAACTAAATCCATATACATAGAATATTGTCCTTCTTTGACAGAAAATAGCCATGAAGGAATATCTGCTTCTTCTAATTGCTTTCGATAATCCTTCGCCAATAAAGTATCAATAGAGATTCTAGGTAATTCATTTTTTTCTTGTAATTTTAGACATTCTTGTAGCCAACCTTTATAATCTTCGGGTTTAAAATTAGAACCCTTACCAACAGATTTATATCCTAATAGAGTAACTCTTATTTCAAATTGTCTTGCTTCTCTCAATATGTTTGCGAATTGATAAAATGGTGTTGATCCCATTACATATTGAATAGAAATAGGATTTTCTGAACGATAATCAAACATAAGATCATTGTTGATTAATAAAGAAGCAAATTTTGAAATTTCAGAACTATTTTGGATGGAATAAGCAAACCCACCACAATATTCCATGACTTTAGGCCAGATAGCATTGTCTCTCAGCCAGTCTAAAGAACGAGTGGTGAAATTAGGAACAATACCTTTTTCTCTAAATGTTCTTAAAATATCAACAAACCTGGGATGCTTAGTAGTTTCTCCACCACCCAAAGCAACTTCGAATGTTTTCATGCCGCCTAATATTTCCGCTATTCTATAAATTAAATTACAATCAGCATGAACTCCATCCGTTTTGGAATTCTGATAACAGAATTTACTACATCCACCAGAATTATCACAAAAATTAGTAATTTTAACATCTACTAATTCAGGATATAATGACTTAGTATATTTTTTAGGACTATCTTCAAAAGACATTCTAATTTTAGCACCGCTTCGTTGATTAAATAATATCCACCAGTCTCCGTCCTTCTTCGCTACTAAATTATCATAAGAATCAATAAAACCGTAAGCCATTTTAAATTGTTTATCTTCATCATATAAAGGATGCGGTTCATCATCGTTGTCGTTACCACCTAAAACAACTACATTTTCTTTCATTAAAAAATTCTTAAAATCATTAAAAAATTCTCTATTGATATCTTTATATCCAGCATATCCTTTATATTCAATAGGAAAATTCATCATAGATTGATGATCTACATATTCTTCCATACCTTTTTCATCAACATCTAATACATTTTTTCCCATCAATTGTTCTACAACGGCAGCAGAGAACATAGGATTTTTACACATTCTATCAATGGTGTAATACAATTGAGTGGAAAGATATAATTCTTTTGCTTCTTTAGAGGCACAAGTAAAATTACTCCACCCAAATTCTCCAGTAACATCACAGTCGCTTGCTCCACCCAAAAATATAATTGAATGCGTAGATGAAGAATTTGTTGCCATTCCTAATCTAATGTTTTGAATTTTAATCATTCGAAATACTCCTTCCATTTATCTTTATATACTTCTTTTAATTTTTCCATATACTTATAAGTTTTTACTTTAGCCATCCAAAGATCGGTTCCTCCAGAACCGCCCTTACAAACCGCTCCCTCCATTATATCCCATTCTCCATTTCTCGGGACATCAAATTTACCATTTCTTACATTTTCTAAAAATTGTCCATTTGGTTTACCTTCATAAATTTTTCTTGCGATTTTTATATCTTCAAAAATATTGATAAAATCTCTCGGACCTAAAAATCCAAATTTGTGAACACTAACATCAAATAATATAAGTTCTAATGTTGGATCATCTAATTTATGTTGACCAGCAAATGATTCTTTGCCAAAAAATTCGGCAAAAACAATAACATTCTCTGCTCCACGAAATCTTTTATTATCTACAAGTATTTTAGTTAAATTTTCTGAATAAGTTTTCATAAAAATAGGAACAGATTTTCCCAAATAAGGATCAGATTCATCAAATAATCTTCGACGGGTTCCAAATTTATAGAACCCTCGCTTTTTGGACCACTCGAACCGAAGATTTGATCCGTCATATTTTTCAAAAGCGATACAAGGTTTATTTGGTATCTTGTTGCTTCCAGGAATTTTAGGGTAGAGTTTCATTTTATTTCTTCTTTATTTTCCCAATTTTGCTTTTAACTTTTCAAATTCTTCTTCGTCAATCTTCCTCTGTTCTTCTTCTTGTCTGAGTATTTCTTCTTCTTTTTCTTTTAAAAATAAATCTTCTAAATCGTGATGGGAAAAAGTTTTTGAGAATTCAGCGATTTCTAAAATTTTTATAGATTCTACTCTCTCTTCTCTGCCATAAAAATCATAAATATCTTTAACTTCTTTTAATATTTCTTCTTCATCTGTCGCGGCAAACATGCTCCAATTTAAATTACAACCAATAGTGTAATCGCAACCTTCTCCAGCGCCTTCGATCAAAGCAATATATTGTTTCATTATTTGTCTCCTTCTTCACATCATTATAGCATCAAAGATATGATTAAATTCTAATTTTTCTTAAAAAACTGCTAACATATTGTTTTAATTTTTGAGGAGAAAGTGTATGACAATTATCTAATGCTTCTACTATATTATAGCCTCTTGGTAATTTTTCTAAAGTACTTGTATAAGTATTATGAATAGCATTATTTAATCTATCAATATAATAAATAATTTTTTCGGGATTATTTGTTGATGCTAATCCGCTTAAATTTTCTGTTAAATATTCCCAATTTACATTTCTTCGTTCCATATCACTACGATATGTCTGCTTCATCGCTTGATCTAAATATTTATATAATTCTTCATTATCTAATTCTTCTAATTTATTTAAATCGAATGCTGGTTTATTATCTATATAATCTATTCTTTTTCTTGTTTGATATTTTTCTAATTGTTCTGTAATTAATTGTTTCAAAACAACTAAATATTTATTTTTTATTTCTTCTAATTTTGAATATATTTCAAATAAATCTATTTGTTCTAACATTTGTTTTTTAGTTTGTAAAAGGTATGTAATATAATAAAAGTCATAAATATTTTGTGGAGATATATCTGTAGAATTAGATATCTTTATAAACCCAAATTTTATATTTGAAAACCAGTTCAT
>Ga0307379_10008427_pt1 | contig 13896 bp, 15 predicted proteins | sample UN2MG_FD_202237 | JGI IMG/M metagenome (GOLD analysis project Ga0307379, IMG submission 202237) | Soil microbial communities from Risofladan, Vaasa, Finland - UN-2 | ecosystem: Environmental > Terrestrial > Soil > Coastal area > Acid sulfate soil | place: Finland: Risofladan, Vaasa | collected...
AAACGGATTTGGTTCGTGTCCGGGTCTATCTCGCCCGTGTCGCTTTCGTTTGCCCCTTCAATGTGCTGAATCGTGTAACCCCCGATGCCGCCGGTGTAGCAGTCGATAAACTTGCGAACGATATCCGCCAGGTCAATTGCCCCGTCATAAGTGTCCGACCAGCAGGTTATCGCAATGGTAGCCTTGGCCAGCCCAGCCGGGCCGTCATGAGAGTATTCCCGTTCCGTATTGACCCGCTCGAATGTGATGTAGTTATCGAGGCGGCCTGGCGGCGCAATGACGGGGAAAATGTTCGTGCTGACAACATTTGTGATCGTCCCCTCCGTGGACAGCAGCGGGTAAATCCCTTTTTCGATGCTCACTTGGCGGCCTCTCGTTCAATGCCCGTTTTCAATTCGTTTATGATCGCCTGCCCCGCGGCGTGCTTCGTGGCCTCGAAGGCGGGCTTTGTGAACGAATGTGGCGGAACATCAGGCCCGGCGGCGAAGGCGCCGGAGGCGGCATGACCGTATTCAACCGCAGCAGGATAGAAGTACCGCCTTCCATTGTGATAGGTCACGAGCTGCGGGAAGCGCTGCGTATCAAATCGCTGCGCGACCGCGTAGGTTCCCGGCTTGTCGCGCTTGCCCGCGCGAATTACCAAGCTGGCGCGCATGTAGCCGCGCATCTTCTTGGCCGATTCCCTGGCCTTCGCGCCCTTGCCCTTGACCACGGTGCGCTCAACTTCCGCCTTGCGGACGGGCGCCTTGGCCTTGGTGGCGGCCAAGATCATTTTCGCCCCGACCCGAACGGCTTGGCGGACAACCCTCTTGCCAATTTTGCGCTCTAGGCCAAGGAGTTTCACTTCTAGTTCCCTGACCCCGCGCATCTCGATTTGAAAGCTAGGCATCGCTATTCCACCTCAACTCGCTTCGTGACAGAGCAGTTCCCATTCCTCATTGCCCAGCCCGATATTCTGCGCCGATACAATCTCGTATGTATGATTGCCGCAGATGACCCGGCACTTGGTAGTCAGGCCGATAACGTAGCGCAGGCGGATTCTTATGTCGGCCTCACTACCAAGCTGCTGAGCCTGTATCAGTTCCCTGCCCGACAACGGCTCTACCGCCGCCCAGACCGTCTTGAGCGTCGTCCACGTTTCAATGAACCCGCCCGCAGTGCCGCGCGTAATCGCAAACTTCTTGAGCGTCACCCGCCGATTGAGCCTGCCTGAGTTCACGAAATCCTCGGAACCTTGTGGGCATTCACCAATGCCCAGTATGCGTTGTTGGCCGCCAGCGTCACGCGGTCTATCGCCGCTTCCCTGTGCTCGTACAGGTCGCCCAGCAGCAGCTTGATGGCAGCCTTCAAGGCATCGGGGACTTTGTCGGCTGTGGCGCCGTAACCGGCAGTCCAGATAATCTCAATGTCGTTTGTGTCGCCCCACGTGCATGGCCAACTATAGTTCTGTGCCAGCGTCAGGCGGGCCGGTTCCCTGCTTTCGTCGAGCTTGTAATAAGTGGCCGCAAGCGTCACTAAGCCATTGGCCGTGTCGTGATACTTGACGGTGGTGATCGGCTTAATTGTCGGCGGGCGCGGCAGCCAAAGCTCGCCGCTCCAGAATGAATCCAGGTACATCGTGATCGTCTGGGTCAGCAGCGCTCGGCCCGTATCGTTTTCGACCTGCTGACGCGCGGCCTTGATAAGTGAAGTTATCAGCAGGTCGTCGTCGTGGCTGACAACGTAACTTTCCGTGCCATTGGAGGCCGTGTAGGCAGAAGTATTGTCCCCGATGGAGAACGTATCGTCGGTGACCCATGTAACGGTCGTCACATCGCCGTTCAGTTCCACCATGCCCGTTGCGGCGGTCCACGTTATCACATCGCCGGTGGCCAGGCCGTGAAAGTGTTTGGTGACTACGCCGATTACGGCCCTGCTGATGCTTTCGGCAATCGCGCCCGGCGCGCCGATGCGCAGATGCGCCTTCGCCTCGGCGAGCGTTATCGGCTCAACCGTTGGGCCGGTGGTGATGTTCCAGCTTGAGTGATTCATATCGACTCCCGCAGATACGGCTCGATGGGCTTGGCCTCGCCGTGCTCCTCAAGAAAGACTTCGCGGTCGGCGTGAAGGGAGAATAAGTACAGGGCATATCCCCCATGCCCGGAGCCGCAGTATTTCCGCGCCGCGCGCTCGTGTGCAGGAAGCTCGGCCATGCCCTCGTCGAGTTGCGCCTTGTAGGACATTTCAACCGCGTCCATCAGGCCCGTCACGGATTGCTCGCGGACGGCCCGCGCGGCCTGCGCCCCGGCGGCGACGATTGCGGCATAATCCCGCGCCCTGTCGGCCAGGGTAGCCGTATTGTGCTGGCCGTCGGTCCAGACAAGGGCCATCCGCCGGGCCAGCAAATCGCCCGAATCCTTGAATACCAATTTGGGTCGGTGGCCGCTTTCCCAGACGCACAAGCCCGTCTCGGCTATTACCGCCGGGTCTTGCCAGCCGACGCCCGCGCCGATTTCGGAATCCAACGAGTTGCGGCCCTCCAACATGGCCCATGCCGCCGAACCGCCTACGCCGCTTTCGAGTTGATACGGCCAATTGTCCGTGGTAATCAGCGGGCTTATTGCGCAGTTGACAATGTAAGCCCCAGCCACTGCCAAGCACGGCACATCGAGCCATCCTCCGGCGAAATCCACGCGAAGGGGAAGCTTGAGCGGTATGGCAAGGCGGCGGCGGATTTCGGTTGTGCTGATAGGGTCAAAGTCAAGCGCCTTGGCGAGCTGGACGTACTGGCATCCGGCTTTTTGGCAGAGCGCTTTCTTTTCTTCGGCATAGCGATCGTCCTCAGTCACAACCAATACGTCAGGGCGGATTTCCCAGAAGTCCGACTCGAAATCCAGGCCAAGTTTGCCGGCCTGCGTTATCCTGACTTCATCGACCCAGCGAATATCAGCAATGACGCCCGCCTTGTGAATCGCGGGTATGGCAGGCTGCGCCTTTTTGTGCTGGCGATAGACATCATCACCTGCTATGCAGACGATTAGCTTGTCGCCCAGCGCCTTGGCATCGCGGAAGAATTGGCAATGCCCGGCGTGAATGATGTCATAGCAGCCCGAGACAAGAACCGTTTTCATTTCTCTCGCCGTGATTTGCGTTCTCGTATTCTGCGCAGCGCTTCGCCGAGCATGGTTCGTTTGCGCCTGCGCCGCTTCGTGGGCTTGGCGTAAACCAGCATGGCCGTCTCGCCCTGCGGTGGCGCCATTGCGGTTTCGATTGGGATACGGATATGGTGGAGCATGTGCGTCAGCAGCCCATCCCCATCAACGCTAATGAGCCTGGGGCCGCTTCTGTGTCGAATGTGACGTATCCCGCGTCCACGCCGTTGTTGCCGCCGCCGCCGGTGATTCCATGGCAGTGTAGAATGTTGTTTATGTTCCTGACCTTGCAGGCCGCCGCGCCGCCTTCGGCGTTGGCGTTGCCGTCCACCGTGCAGACCTTCGCGTTTGTCACGCTGAGGATCGTGTAGCGATTGGTCGAGGTGGTAAACAAAAGGGCGCGACCGACCATCGCGGCGTTGAAAGTGTTGTCGTTTACGGTGACAACCGATTGGGCCACATCCGATGGCGCGCCGTTCGTTGTGCTCGCCGCGTCGGTATTGCTCAAGGTTCCCGTGCCGGTGATGTGACAGGCCCCGGCTGTACAGGTTGCGCGAACGCCAGTTAAGTTCATCGTGCCGGAAAGTTCCGGGGCAGAGGAGCCAAAGAGGATTGCGTTCTTCAGGTTCGCCGCATTGCCCGCGACGAGACTTGCGATCTTCACGCTACCGGCGGCGGTAAGGTCCAGGACACCAGACTGGTCGGACGCAGCGGCTCTCCCAAGCGTTGTCGCGCCCAAGTTGTGTCCACGGCCCACTAGCGCCAGGGTGTTCGTCTTGGCATCTACATTGCTGTTGATATTTAACGTGGCCGCGGTCATCGGGCCGCTCTGCGTCATCTTGTGGTCCGAGCCGATATTGATGTTAACGGTCCCTGCCGTATTGATGATGCCGGAATTGGCGTAATTCCCAGCAAGCCTGATCTGAAGCGTGGTCCCGACCGCAACTTCGCTTGGCAGGTCCAGAAAGTCAGCAGCCGTCGGCGCAACAGACATATAAGACGCCCCGCTGAAACTGCCCGCCCCGCTGAGCTTCTTTGTGAAGCAAATACCCGTCAGTGTCGCCGCACCGTTGAGCACGAGCGCTGGGAAGATGTTGCCTATCGTGGCGTTTGCAAGGTCGCCTGCCGCGCTCTGCGTCCATATTGCCGTCGTGCCGGTCAGGGTTCCGCCATTGATAAGGAGATTGCCCCCGATGTTGTGGGCAAACGCGCCAGCGGCGTAGGTTCCGGCGGTGAGGGTGAAGGAATCGAAATAGTTAGCAATGATAGCAGTAACTGTTCCGGCGGTGTTGATGACAAGCGGGAAGCCGTTGGCAGCACCAGCATTTGAGAGGTCGCCAGTGCCGATCATTGTGAATGTGCCGGGATTCGTAAGAGTAAACTCGGCATGAAGTACGAGGTCGCCACCAACCGAAACGGCCCCCGAATTACTCCAACTACCCGCCCCATCGCAACCCCTTAGGCAATCCTCTGCAACCACCGCACCGAAGCCGCCGCCATCGAAAGTTCCATAGCCAAAGTAAAGGCTCCGGCATTCGATTTGTTCTGTGGCAGAATAGGCCCCATCCTCTGGATTAATTGTGCCTTGGCCGGTAACGCTCCAAGTTATCGTCCCGGTTCCTTCAAGAACGACAGTCGGGCCTTGGGTGGATGAGAAGGCCGCCCCTTCAATCAGTGAACCGTCGATGACAAAGTTCATCAGGGCGGTTGCCCCATCAGCAAAAGTCCCAGTCAGGGTTACATCGCCAGTGACGGCTAGTTGATGCAAGGCAACGGTCGGCGTGAGAGTGTTGGCATATCCCGTCATGTTCCAGTCGGCCAAGAGGCCTGACGCGGGGCAGGTGGCAATATCCCATGTGCAGGCCGGACTGGTGGCGTCAAACTTGACAGTCTCGGTGGCGATAGGCACGTGACCCCCGGACCAGTTCCCGATGGTGCTGGCCAGGGCATCGACGCCGCCTGCTTGAAATAGGTTGTCAGCCATTATTTATCTTCCCTCGCCCGCGCGGCTTACGGAGTGGTCGATTGCGAGACTATGGCGTACCCGTGGAACGTCGATACGGGCGTCAGCAGGCTAATGCCCTTGTCGATAGCCGTAATGAGCACCAAGTCTTTGTCGCGGCAGGGCGGTATCACGTAGCCGCCGTTTGTGCCAATGGGCATCGCGCCGGACAGGTCCATCCCGTCGCTGTCCTCGATGGTGAGCGTGTCAGCCGCCGTCATTGTTCCCCAAAGGGCATGAAGGCGCGTATAGCTGCCTACCAGCGCCGCCTTGAGGACCAGCGGCGCGGCGGCGACGGTCGTAACCTTGACGCGGGTAAAGGTTGCGTTTTCGTCCAGGCCCTGCCAGCGGGCCAGGTCTGCTAGTGGAATTCCCATCTCTGTTATCTCCAGGCGTTAGGTGGTTTGCCCTTATCCCAGTATTCAGAAGGGCGCTGGTGAATGATGTCGAATCGCCCGTATCGCGCGGCCTCAAGAAGTTCGCTCAGCTTCTTCCGCTGCTTCGGCGTGAGAGACTTGACTTGACCCGCCTTCGTGCAATGAGCCTGCAAAAAGGCGATGACATTTCCCGTCAGGGCAGGATCGGTAGAGAAGCCCGGCCACTGAATCGTCAAGTCGGCGTGACCTATCGGTACGCGGTTGGCGTGGTAAAGCGAGAAGCCGTGCGCCTGCCATTTCTTCCAGAAGTAAATATCCTCGTCGATGCGGTTTTCCCCCCACTCGCCCGCCTCGTTCGGCACGCCCAAAAACCACGGGTGCGGAAGCCGCTTCAATTTCTCCGTTCGGATAATCGTCAGGCCGAAATGGCCCGTAAGAATCGTCGTCAGGTCGGGGGTGAACTCGGCCATGTCAATTTCGGCTATGGCTTTCCCGTCAGGCCCGGCCTTTGTAATCAGCGGCCAGGTATAACCCCGGCAAATCTGCATCGAGCAAATCGCATCGGCTTCCGGGTGTTCGTCCAATAACTTGACCAGCGTGGCGATGTCTTGAGGGGCGAAAACGCTGTCATAGTCAATGGTTATGATTGCATCGAAGCCCTTGCCCATCATTTCCTTCATCGAGCGCTCCAAGCATTGCCCCCAAAATGCGCCCGTGAAGCGATGGACCGGAAGGCGATACGCCGCCACCGACTGGCAAATACTCAAAAAGGTATCCTGGAAACCCAGGCGCGGCACACTTAGCGCCACCGCGACGTTCATGGGGAGCAGGGGTTTCTCGATGACGGGATTGGGCGCGCCCTTTTTGCCCTCCAGATTCAGGCTGATGGACAAGCTGGCGCAATCATTGGCTTTTGTTTTCCAGCGGCGTATCGCGCCGAACCCGGCAAGCTGCATTACCTCAGTCAGCTTCTCGGCATTGAAAAGCGCCTTGTGAATATCGTTAGGGTCGCTTTGGGCTCCCAAGATGCACTGCTCGATGGGAATCCCGTCCGGGTTCGTGCCCTGATACGCGGCAATCAGTTTGTCCAAATCCGGCACGGCCACGCGGAGCAGGCCGCCCGGCTTCAATACCCGGCACCAGTCTTTGAGCACGCTGATCGTCTGGAAATAACTGAAGTGCTCCAGGATGTGGACCGCACGAATTGCGTCCACGCTGCCGGTCGGATAATCCAGCGGAAAAGCTTCCTTCCCAAATTTGCGGTCAATGGGAATCCAGCCGTCCAAAGCCTTGTCGCCGCAACCTATGTCGAGCCGGACCTGCGCGCCAGGGGATTCGGTTCCCCGAATTGCCACAGCAGCAGCCTGGGCCGCTTCCAGATGATTAAGCATGGGCGGCCTCCTTCTGCCCCGTCACGAGGCCGCGGCATTGCCAAAGTTCCGTTGGCGGATCAAACATCTTCCAGGCGTCAGTCGGGGTCCATCCGGCAGCCTGCACCATCTTCGTCAGCGTCGTCAGCGTAGGGTTCCACCAGTTCGTCTGGTTGTGGCCGTATTCGGTGCCGGGATAGAACTCAGCAACAGTCTGCTCCCCATACCCCGTTCCCATGCCGCCGCGATAAGCCGACCAGTCATTCAGGATGGCCGACTCGATGCGAATCTGGCACTTGCAGACGCGGGAAAGAATGTCAAGGGCCAGCAACGGATAGCGGCAGTGATAGATGGTGCCGTAAAACAGCACCAAATCAAACTCGCCAAGCCGGGCCGGCGTCACTTCATAGAGGCTTAGCGTCTGATGGTCGGCCTGTTCGGCCGTGTAACCCAACGCATCGCGGCAGAGGTCGAATGTCTGCCAAGCGATTTCCTTGCGCGGAAGTTCCCAGCCCAAGTCGTCAGAGAAATCCTCAATAGCGACAACCTGGCGGGCGCCAAGTTTTAGGCAGGCCCAGGTCCAGTATCCATCCCATGCCCCAATATCGAGCACGCGCCAGCCGGCCATGCTCATGGGCAGATGATACTTTTCGGGACAGGCCGGCAATGTGCCGGGCGTTACAACACCGCCGGGCAATTCGATCCGGTGATACCAATTAAACTTCTTGACGCGCTCTTGCAGATTCATTTTCTCACCCTTTCGTTTGTGGAAAAAATCTCACCCCCGCCCCGGCCCATACTGGCACCAGGGCGGGGTGAGAAATGAACACATCAGCCGCTGATCAGGGCAGTGCCGACACCATCCAGGACGCCGGCCTTGGTCTCTGTCTCAGGCGATTCCTCGCCTTTGAACAGAAGCGCGTTAACGCTCGTTGTCTGACTCACAATGGTGTCAAACTCGATTGTGAGGTAACGCATCCGGGCTTTCAGATTGACCCGGAACTGGACGGCGTAGGTATTCACGCCGACCGATGTGGTCGTGCGCGGCGTCGGGATTACGAACCCAACGGCGGTGGTTGTGGCCGCCCCGCCGACAAAAGTGGGGGCAATGGCAGTTGAGCCGGCGAAGTTCACCGGAACGGTGTCTGATTCGCCAAGCCGGAGAGCATTGGGAATGCTCACCGCAGCCACGGTCTCGGACACCAGGTTTATGATTGCGTAGTCATACCCCAGGGTGTCGAAGTAGCCAAATTGAGATTGGCCGCTTGTCACCGCTTGCGGCAGAAAAAGAGTTGCGAGTTTACAGGAAGGAACCATTGGAAAACTCCTGTGGAGTGGAGAAACGACTCGTGCTGCACAGCGAAGCGCTACTTCGCAGAGCAACATTTAGGAAAAGACACAGAGGACCGCTTATGTCGTCATATAGAGACCGACTAGCGGGCCGGCGGCCGTGGCGCTGCCGATGTCGTGGACTACGATATCGAAACGCTCAAAGCCGTAGAGGGCAATCTGGCCCTTCGACGCGTAGGTGTAGGGATCGGAAAGCATGGTCATGCCCTTCCGGTCGCCGAAGCTGATTGCCTGACGCATGTTGCCGAAGGCGATTCCGATGGCCAGGTTCACAATTGCGTTGCCGGGCATCTGGTTCATCAGCACGATGGGATAGCCCATGTACTGCATGTTCCGCATTCCGTCAGCGAGAATCGGCATGGTGTTGCCGGTCATGGCGGAGCTGAGCCGAATTACGGTCGTGCCCCACGCGAACGGTGACATATACCACTTGGCCCCGCCCAAGGCATACTGCGGGCAGAGGGCCATCATCTCGTTCAGGTCGGAAGCCATGACTTCGCTGAACAAGTCGATATTCGCTCCGGCGGTGATATACGTTCCCGCATGGAGACCATCGACCATCTTGGTGCGGAAGCCGGTCATGCCGCCGTGTGTTAAAATGCCCGTTCCATCGACCCCGCACAAATCTTCTTTTGTGCTGTAGGCCAGGGCCATTTCATCGGCTATGATTTCGGCTATGTTGACAATGCTGTCTTCTTCGAGGCTGCGCGAGATGCGCGTCCCGACCATGCAGTCCTTGGCAACAAGGGTCACATTATCCCAGGCCGTATCGCTCTCGGTGACGCCGGTGGCCGGGTCTTCCCCGACAAAATGGGCCGTCAGCCCGCCGGTACGCCGGGGGATGCTCTTGGTGTCGCTGGTCATCGTCCAGATGCGGGCCTCGCGGCGCATGACGCCGTACTCATCCCGCAGGGTGATAATCGCGGCCTCAAGTTCGTCCGGCACAAGGACGCCGCCCTTGGAGGCAATGCCTTCCTGGTGGACGCGCTGCTCAACCCCCGATCCCACGCCGTGCTCCCTGCACCACTCGCGGGCCGGTTGGTTGTCATAGATAAAGCCGGCAATCCACTTGCCTGCGCGGTATGCCTTTTGTAGCGCATCGGGGCCGCGGAAGGCTCGGAGTTTGCTGGCGTCGCCAACGGGCATGACCTCGACACGGGAATGGCCCGGCTGGTCAATCTTGCCGGCCTCCGGCTTGATCTTGCGGGTGGACTGCTCGATGTCGGCCTGGGCGTTCTCCAGCCGCTCACGGGTTTCAATGGGCTTGACGAGCTTGTCAGCCTGGACCATGTAATCGTCGAAACGCTTCTGCTCGTCTTCGACCAGAAAGCGGGCCTCATCGTCCGCTGCCTTCTGAAGTTCCTGCGCGGCCTCTATAAGAGAGGCGCGTTCGGTTTTCATCTTTTCAAGTTTCGCGCTCATGCGAATGCTCCTGTGTGTTTGATGTGCGCGGATGCGAAGCGACGGCTTGCTTTCGCGCGGTGTGCGGCCCGGATGGATAGGCGACGGCCTCCAGAAATCCGGCCGCGGTGTGGTTACGTCATCCGCTCGCTAAAGCGGAGCGGTCCGCGGGGCGACCGCCTAATGTCGGCGGTCATACTCAAGTTTGATGTACAACAGACTGAGCCGCTTCGTTTCTGCTCGCGCGGCCTCAAGCTGCTGCCTGTTCAGTTCGGATTGATTTGGCGTGGAGGGATCGGCCTTCACTTCGGCCTTGGCTTCGGGCTTGGGCTCAGGCTTAATTTCAGGCTGGGCTTCAGCCTTAACTTCGCCCTCCGGTGTTTCAGCCGGGACTTCTATTGAACCAGACGCTTTGCGCCATTCCTGATAAGAACGAGCCGCAACGGAAGTGTCGCTATAGGCCGGATAGACGACAGGGCCCACGTCAAACAGTTCGTCAATCTCTATCAGGGTGCGTATGTCCGGCTCGTCCTCATCGCCCTTGCGCCATTCATCGGCCTTGACCGTGAACGCAAATGAGCAGCCATCAATATCGCCCCGCTCAATGCTGGCCGCGACATCGCGGGCCTGCTGCGTATCCGGCAAGTCATTCGAGAAGTGCAAGCCCTTTCTGTCCTCATGCAACCGCAGCGTGCCGCTCTTTGTGCGGCCGAGAATAAAATTGGCGTCGTGGTTGAACAAGCATCGCGTATCGGTGCCCTTCAGGCAATTCTTGAACGCGCCGGGTGCGATTTTCTCATAGATGGGCGCGAAGAACCCCAGGTCCACCGAGAGTTTGTCAAAGACGGCGGCGTAGCCTTCGAGCTTGGAAGGCTTGCCGTCCTCGCGGACGATCCGAAGCTCCACCTGCCCAGCCGGGACAATGCGAACCTCGCGCACGGGCGCGGATTTCTTCTTGTCCTTATCTTCCCACTGCGATTCACAAACGGCGTATCGCTGTTTTTGGTCCGGGTACTCAGTCAGCATCGTTTCGTTCGCCATGCAGCGGCTCATAAAATCATCGTGCTTCTCGTTTTTCTTGGGCTTAGGAAGCGGCACGTCCGTTCTCCTTGATGTCTGCAAGAATCTTGTTTGCGTATTTGCCCGCCAAGTTTTGCTGCCAGCCGCCGACAAGCGGAAGCAGGTCGTCCGGCGCCGTCTCAAGCACGGCCTGGTAGTTCATGTCCCGCCATGACCAGCCGAGGCGCGAAATGTAGCCGGCGATAAACTCCGGCCCCACGTCGGTATGAATGGCGGTGGCGACGGCAGTAATGACTGGGCCAAGAACCTGGCGGATAAATGTGTCGTGCGTATCGTAAAACGCCTTGAGCGTCTGGCCAAAATCCTTACGGTGCGCGGCCTTGCGGATGGCGCTGATTTCCTTGCGGACGATCCGCCCGCAGACATCCAGCAACAAGGCGCGCTGTGCGGCAAGCAAGGGGTCGTCGTCCGGCTCCGGCTCGTCCGGCGCTGGTTCAGCGGGTTTCGGCTCCTTGGATTCCAAAAGCATTTGCTCGACGGGCTTCAGTGCGGCGTTGACGAAGTGCATATCCCCGGCCTTGCCCGGAAGCGGGTTCATGTTTTCCTTGTCACGAACTTCATTGATGGTCATAAATCCGTTATTGTGCATCTCGCGGTAGAACGTCGCCCGCGCGGCAGTATCGCCGCGAAGCAATCCCTCAACGACGAACTCTGTGTAAGTGCTCCCACTGGTCCATTCGCCGAATAGCTTGTAGTTGCACTCATGTTCCCATTTCTTGAGCCAGCGCATGAGCGTGTGGACGACGAACTCGATACCCTGATGTTCTATATTGCTGAACGTCGCCCGGTCCATCTCGGCCAGCATGTGCGGCGGAATCTGGAATATCCGGGCCACGTCGTTGACCTGGAACTTCCGGGTCTGGAGAAACTGCGCATCTTCCGGCGGTATGCCGATCTGCTGCCAGGTCATCCCCTCTTCGAGAATCGCCGTCCGCTGCGCCTGGTCAAGCCCCCGGTGCATCGCCTCAAACTCAGTGCGTAGGTTATCACGAGCTTTGTCGCCCAGTGTTTTGGGATGCTGGAGTATGCCGGACGGGGTTGAGCTATTGCCGAAGAACTTCCCGCCGTACTTCTCCGCCGCCTGGCCCAGCCCGATGGATTCGCGGTGATACCGAACGACAGAGTAGCCCTGATACCCGTTGCCGCCTAAGCCTTTAATATGCAGGACGTTACGGTAAGGAAGATAGCTCAATGTCCCACCTGTAAGGCGGACCTCATAAAATAAGTCGCCGCGCTCATTCAGATATGGCGTCGTCTGGTCGGGACGGAGTGGCCAGTACCAAACAGGGCGCGCGGCATTGTCGCGTTCTATCTCCGCATACCCATTGCCCCAGGTCAGGGCATGGCCCTGAATCACTTCGCGGAACTCCTGTGCGCTCATGTGCGGATTGGCCCGGTCGTGCACCAGCCGATAAAGTCTGCTATCGCCCGCCGGTTCCTTCCCGCCGCCCGCAAGCCGCCGATATACCATGAACGGCAGGAAGCCGACGGCGCCCGCGATGATGTTCACGGCAGCCCAGACGGGCGTATATTTCAGCGCCGAATCGGCCGTTACGGAAAGCCCCGTCGCCGACTTGCCGCCCGCGAAGGCGTCAACAAGCCACTGGGCCGGCTTGGAAAGATTGCTTCGTGTTTCAAAGAGCTTAGCAATACTGCCCATTACTCAGGGCCCTTGATGTGAGTGTCGATGTAGAGGCCGAAGCCGAAGACAATCAGCCCGGCCGGAAGTGAGTAAAGGCCCGCCCCGACAGCCAGCGTGATTAAGCCCACAAGGGCCATAAGCCCCGGCGCCCTTCGCCGCAGCGCGGCCGCAAATCGTCTCAGCCTATTTCGCATTTATGCCCGCCAGCAAAGGCGCTGCTTCGTGTGACTGCCCGCTTGCGTGGGCAATGCGGCGCTTGGCTATCCGGCGCAGCTAATATTTTGTGGGATTGCGCTTGACCGCGACCACTTGCCGACGTACAAGGAAATATACTCATATGTCCCAGCATGGCGGGATTCACCCCATAGGGAGCAAAAAGGAACCAGCATGAAAAGAATAGCGCTGCTGATGACCACCAACGTCTCGGCGGCTCGGATGTTCTATTTGGGCTTTTTTGGTTTACCCTGGCGGACCGCCAGAAGGGAGAATGGAAGATGAAACCGATATGCGTTGTCGTCTGGGGGCTGTTACTCGGTTTATGCTTAGTTGCCATCGGGGCCGATGCGCCGATAGTAGCCCCGGCAAAGCTCCCTGACCTCAAGGCGCCGGAACTCAAGGCCGACCAGCTCACCAGCGTGGTCCGCGTGGTGGACGGCGACACCATCGTCGTCAAGACCGATACGGGCCTCACGAAGATCCGCCTGGTCGGCGTGGACACGCCAGAGACCGTTGACCCGCGAAAGCCGGTCGAGGAATACGGCCGGGAGGCCAGCCGGTTCACGACGAATCTGCTCAAGGGTGAACAGGTCTATCTGGTCAAGGACCCGCAGCAGGGGGAGAAGGACAGGTACGGGCGGACGCTGGCGTATGTCTACCGCTATCCCGACGGCCTGTTCGTCAACGCGGAGATCGTCCGGCAGGGCTACGGGCACTGCTATCCCGACTATCCCTTCAAGTATCTTGAGCAGTTCAGGCAGCTTGAACAGTTCGCCCGTCAAGCCGAGAAGGGCCTGTGGGGACCGAAGGATAAGCCGGCCGAACCCGCGCCCGCCGTGAAGGCCCCCGTGGTCCCGGTCGTGCCGCCCACCGTGACCCGGCCGCCGCAGGTCCACCCAGACCAGGGCGACGTTACCGTCTATGTCACGCGGACCGGGGCGAAGTACCATCGGGCAGGTTGTCGCTATCTATCCAAGAGCATGATCCCGATGAAACTGAAGGATGCCAAGCAGCGATATGGTCCGTGTAGTGTTTGTGGGCCACCGCAGTAACGGAGCAAAACATGGGCCGCAAGTTTGGCTTATCGTTTTCTTGGAAGCGTGCCGTCGGCATCTCTGGGGCGAAAAGCAGGTTGTCCCGCAAGATGGGCGTACCCTTGACGCGCCAGGGGCGGCAACGCAAGGTAGGTAGGGGCGTCGGATGCTGTGTCATGTTAGCCCTGTTCTTGTCGGTTGCCTTCGCGGTCGGCTTCACCGTCTACAGGTGCATTAGCTGACAAAGGGGTTAATATACCTAGTTCAACCAAGCGGCTGTTTATTGTGGTACA
>Ga0307379_10008428_pt1 | contig 13895 bp, 15 predicted proteins | sample UN2MG_FD_202237 | JGI IMG/M metagenome (GOLD analysis project Ga0307379, IMG submission 202237) | Soil microbial communities from Risofladan, Vaasa, Finland - UN-2 | ecosystem: Environmental > Terrestrial > Soil > Coastal area > Acid sulfate soil | place: Finland: Risofladan, Vaasa | collected...
GGGACATCCGGAAACGATTCCCGACCTTCTCGAAGGCCTGAATGCGAACGAAGCGAATATCAAGTATGGCTCGGGAAAGGTTCTTCGACGGATCAGCGAACAGCGACCTGAGCTGATATTTGACAGATACTTCGCCCGCATCAGTGGTCCGGCGGTGCTCCCGGTCCTGCATTATTGGTGGATCCAGAGGCTGTTCCGATGAATATCGAAATACGGGAGGAGGGACGCGGAGATCGTGAGATAATCCGTCGAATCAACGAGGCGGCCTTCGGCAGAAGGGAAGAAGCGGATATCGTTGACAAGTTACGCCAATCCTGCAGCAACCTGCTCTCCCTGGTCGCGGTCGCCGACGAGCTCCCGGTGGGTCATATACTGTTTAGTCCGATAACGATTGAAAACCGGACGGAAAGTTCCGATGGCCCGGGTGAACCGATTCTGGGTATGGGGCTCGCACCGATGGCTGTGCTTCCTGAGCATCAGAGGGCAGGCGTCGGATCCCAACTGGTTCGTGAGGGATTGAAGCGATTGCGGGCGGCTTCGACTCCCTTTGTCATCGTGTTGGGTCATCCGGAGTATTATCCCCGATTCGGTTTTCAGCCGGCTTCCCGGTATGGAATTCAATGCCAGTGGGAGGGTGTTCCGGACCAGGCGTTTATGATTCTCACCTTCCACGATTCTGCTCTGCGAGGTGTTTTGGGTGTTGCCCGTTATCGAGACGAATTCGACGAGGTTACGTAAGATACACCGGCCGGGGGGTTCGTTCTTGGTCCTGATCGGTTTGCTGGTTGTACTGGTTGGAGTTTCCTGCGAAACCTCCGAGAATCCTGATAGGCCTTCCGCCGCTCCACAGGCGGAACGTTCCACCGGAGCCGGGGAGGACTCTGCCGGTCAAGCAGAGATGAAAGCGCTGGCTCAGGCCTATCAGGATCGAATCGCAGAGCTTGCCTTCCGAGGAGGCGATTGGGCGGTTCGTATCGATGACACCTGGTACTACTGGACCCACGGACGTCTTTTACCGGAAGAGCTCCGGCATCGGTGGGAACACTATGCTTCCTATCGTTTCTACTCCTACTCCCTCGAACTCCCCCCGATTCCCGACCTTGATGAACAGACAAAACGCAGGCTGAAAGAACGTCTTGAACAAACCGCCACAAATCCGCCCAAGCGCCAGGAGGGTTTCCTTGCCGATCTGTACAAGGCCGGCACCCGAAGACAGACAGAAGCCGGGATTGTCACGGTGAATCTGATGGGTTTTGATGTACGGGTCCATGAGCAGATTGCAGAACCGCTGAAAAGGGTGGGAAGACGTCTGGGAATCCTCGTCGAGACCGATCCTGGAGTGCAGCGCTTTGTTGACGGGCTCAAGGGTTTGGCCGGGTATAACTGGCGGGAGATTGCGGGAACTCAGTCGCGGAGCTATCACAGCTACGGAATCGCCATTGATCTGGCACCAAAGAGCTTCGGTGGGCGACACACCTACTGGCGGTGGGCTTTGCCCCAAACCGACGAGTGGTATGCGATCCCCTACGAGCAGCGCTGGATGGTGCCTCTTCAGGTTGTCGATGCCTTCGAGCAGCAGGGTTTTATTTGGGGCGGCAAGTGGGTTTTCTTCGATACGATGCATTTCGAGTACCGTCCGGAAATCCTTATCCTAGCAGAAGAGGCGGGCCAGGGAGATGGGTAGGGGAACGAAGCGATCAACACCGACAGGTTGATCCGCGCCGTCGATCTAGATGAAAGAGGCACAGTTGTGAGTGTGAAGCGAGAAGATGACATAAAATTTCGAAGATACGAACATAAGCGGGATGCCGAGGCAGCCCTGGCGATATTCAAAGAGGTCGGCTGGGTGGAGCAGGGAAAGGACCGTGAAAAGGACGAGGTGACTCGTGCTTTCTTCAAGGCTGGGAGGTCTTGGATAGCAGAGCTCAGAGGGCGGGCTGAGTCTCTGGCCCTGACTTTGCCCGGAGCGTTTCACTATTTGAAGGAGGAACTGAGTCTCTGTGCTGTAACCGCCGTTGTTACCAGCACCATAGCCCGCAGGCTGCAGTGCGCCTCCAGGACTACGGCTGAGGCGATCGCCGATGCCGCGGAGGAGGGTACCCTGATCGCCGGCCTGGGAGTATTCGAACAAGGATTCTACAACCGATTGGGATTTGGCAGCGGCCCGTACGAGCATTGGATTGACTTCGATCCGGCCACTTTGAAGGTTGACGGCAGGTCGCGCCCTCCCCATCGACTCACCGCGAGCAACTGGAAGGTGGTGCACGCCTCGCCGCTTGCTCGGATGAAAGGGCATGGATCCTGCAAAGTATTTTCTTCTGAGCTGACCCGGTTCGAGATGGTACACACCCCAAAGGGATTCGGTTTCGGCTACTACGATGGCGATGAATTGACCCACCACCTTTGGCTGTCTAACCAAGGTGGTGAACACGGACCTGTTGTGATGTACTGGTCAGCATACCAGACCTACCGTCAGTTCCTCGGGCTATTGTCGCTGGTCAAGAGTATCGGCGATCAGTTTCACCTGGTGAAGATGCGTGAGCCCCCAGGAATCCAACTCCAGGATTTGATAGAGCATCCCTTCAAGTATCAACGTATGACTCGACAGGCTCGATTCGAGTGCAGGGCCCGATCCGTAGCCTACTGGCAGATGCGGATTCTCGATCTAAGAGGATGCATCGAGAAGACCCACCTGCAGGGAGCCCCGGTTCGGTTTAACCTTGAGCTTGTGGATCCCATCGAGGAGCTTTTACGCGAGCGCAAGGGTTGGCGGGGTGTGGAAGGAACCTACACGGTTGGTTTCGGCGAGCAGAGCCGGATTGAACCGGGCAAGCAGGATCGACTGCCGACCTTGAGAGCGGAGGTGGGCGCCTTTACCCGCATGTGGATGGGTGCACAGCCCGCGTCGACTCTGGCCGTTACGGATGTGCTGGCCGGACCCCCAGAGCTTATCGAATCACTGGACAGGATATTTCAAGTTCCCGTACCCCATACTGATTGGGATTTCTGATCTCGGCCCTCAACCTACTCGTACATTGGTTGGTTCGGGCGTTCGGCTGTAGATAGAAGGATGACTTATCTTTTACCAGCACGGGGACGAAAATAACAGCGGAGATGAGAGAGGAGCAAAAATGCGCCGAATATTCTTTTCGATTTTGATCGTTGGTTTGCTGGTGTTTGTGTTTGGGTGTTCCACCAGTATACCCGTTACCGTGACCAAACCGGCGGAGATCAACATGTCCGGAAACCGGGTCATTGCCGTGCTGGATTTCCGCTATCCGGAGAAAGATAAAACCATCACCGGGAAGGATCTCCTGGAATGGGCGATTTCCAAGCTTACCGGGATCGATCTGTCTAAAGAGATGAGCGTGGAACAGAAGGTGGCGGACTATACGACTTCCCAGGTGATCATGACTCTCCTCAATACGGGATATTTCCAACTGGTGAGTCCTCAAGAGGTTGCTTATGCCATGCAGGGAGGGATCAGCAGCAGCACAACAGCCGTGGATATCGGAAAAGCCGTCAAGGCCCAGGCGATTGTCAACGGTGAACTGTATCTACTTGAGGCCAAAGATCAGGAGTGGATGGACGAGCGGAAGATCACCGACACCGACACGGGAGAAGAGCAGACCGTGTACGTGCCGATGATCAAACGCACGGTCTGGGTCGGGATGACATATCAGGTCGTGAACACCGCGACGGGAAACGTGGTCGCCTCCAGATCGTTCCAAACCCAGGCTTCCACTGACAGAGAACTGGAAGACAAGAGAGATCTACCCGATCTAGAGGACATGTACAAGAGACTGGTTGATCAGTTCATGCCTCAGATGGCCAAACAGCTTGCCCCTTATCAGGTCCGGGAGCACCGTACACTGATGCGGGATAAGACGAAAGATCCCAGGATGGAGCAGGCGGATGAGCTGGTGAAGGGAAAGGTCTACGACAGCGCGCTGGAGATATTCCTCAACGTTTGGCAGGGCAACAGAAACGTTGCCGCCGGCCACAACGCGGCCATTCTTTACGAGGTTACCGGTCAACTGGATGCGGCGATCGAGCAGATGAAGATCGTGGTGGATGCCACGGCGGACAACAGAGCTATGCGGGAGTACAACCGGCTGCTAACGGTGAAACAGGAGCAGGAGCGCCTGCGGGAGCAGCAACAGTAAGACACGGGTCAACCCGTTTCAGCCAGCTCTTACTCTCCAGGGCGTCGCACAACACCATCGCAGTTGTGGTATTTGCGTGAAAACTTTGAAAATTCCCTTTACTAAATCGCATTTTTACCTTAACATATGTGATAGTGTTTTTAGCTTCATGGGGAGGGGAATAATGCTTTTCGAGTACCGCAGAATAAACTCCAAAGAAGAAATCATTCTGACCGATGGGCGTACCAAGGCCGAAGCAGATGCGAAGATGCGCGACATAATCAAGCGCAGCGGAGGATTGATCAAAGACTGGTTCCTGGCCTGGTTCTGCTGAGGTTTTTAGATAGGCCTTGCTTGATCCGCTGATCGACTTCATACTCCTGACAAAAGCGTCGTACCGCCTTCTCGCAGGCTGGATCCAGATGGGGGAGCCAGAAGCTCAAGGATATATCCGTCCTCCGGCATGATGTTCTCGGAAGATCATCCCTCCGTTTTTCCAGTGATAAGAGCTTCATAATCAACCTCCTGATATTTTATGCTAACCTAGAGGTTGCAATCACCGTGCCATGTTTTGTTCGTAATAATTACTTCTATATAAATGATTTATCAAAAACAGAGATCGGTGACCCCTATCAACCTGTATATTGTCATGACCGAAACAGCCGCCTCCCTTTGATACCCCTTCGGAACAGATTTACGGCTGCTTCTCGGAACCCCATAAACCTGCGCCCTGTTCCCGGGCGGTGCGTTCAAGTGCACGGAATTCCTCGAGAAACTGAAAGGGAAAGCGAGTGTAGGCATGGGCATAACCATCCCTCACCAGAACAGCGTTGAAGCAGGAGCCGTCGTCCAGGTATACGTAGGCCAGCAGCCGGTCGTAGCGGTCCCGCAGCTGCCAGTCAAAAGCCAGGAATACGGGTTGGTTGAGCAGATGGTCCCGGGTGAACGCGCTCGCCTCCTTGCCGAAGCGTTCTACAGTTTTCTGGGGGTGTACGGTTTCAGGGGTGTCCACACCGATGAAACGCACGGATTCGTAGCTCTTCACTCCTCTCGGCGGGCGGGGAATGGCTACATACACGGTGTCACCGTCCACGTGACGCACCACCACGGCCCGGGTCATCTCGGTCAGGTCGGCTTCCTGGGGGTGCTCGAGGCCGGCTGCGTTGAGGCGGTACAATCCGGGATCCCTTTCAGGTCTGGTGATTTCCGGCGGAATCGGCGGCGGATTGCAGTGTCCGCAGGGGTCGTAGCCCAACGAGGCAGCAGTGGAGAGCCGGATCGGAATACGGGAGCGCTTGAGGTAACGGCAACCATCCAGATGATACTTCTTGCCGGTTTCTGTGATATAGACCTGTGGATCCTCGGCGCAGGAGGCCACCGTAAGAAGCAGTAAAAGCGCATGAACGTAGAACCTGATTGAAGGGTGCCTCATACCCGCCTCGCATCCCGCCTGTTTGAATCCGGTGAGCCAATCCTACTCGGTATTCCGCGGCTGTGTACAGAAGTTGGATCAAGACGATCTTGACAGTCTTCGGGTACCGGTGGTACGTTCCCCATGATACATCCCCATAGCTCGTACCATGGATCGGCAATACTGTAGTAGAGCGAGGAACCAGAAAAGATGCCTATTTTTGAATACAAGTGCTCCGCCTGCGGAAACGATTTTGAGCTGCTCGTACATTCGGACATCAAGATTGCCTGTCCGGAGTGCGGCAGCGCTCAGATCGGCAAGAAACTGAGCCTGTTCGCTTCCCACGTCAGTCACACCGATAACGCCGAGCCGGTCTGTCACACAGGCACCGGGGGCTGCAACCTGGGTAGATGCGGTTCGGGATTCTGCGGGGTCGAGTAATTTTTGTTCGGATAATCTGAAGTAAACATCCCAATTCTCTCGTTGTTGTTGATGAGGGGGGTTCTGTCTATAATTCGGGATTTTGCTCAAGGCCCTGGGTTTATCCTCCGGGGGAAGAAAAAAGAGAAACCTCGACGATCTTTCAGGTTCCTGGGATTCCTCCGCAGCGGAGGAATTTGAGAAAAATACTGCTGTCTTTGAGCGGGTCGATCCGGAAATCTGGCAATCATGAGAATATGTGTCGATACGAGCGCCTATTCGACTTTTATGCAGGGCGATCGAGGGGTCAAGGAGCTGCTGGAGAGCGCAGATCAGATCCTTGTGCCCTCGGTCGTACTGGGAGAACTGTACGCGGGATTCTATATGGGTCAGCGGACCAAGACGAATATCGGAGAGCTAAATAGTTTTCTCGAACGACCCGGGATTGCCATGGTATCGATCGACCTCTCGATCGCCGAGAGATACGGTTTATTGGTAAAAGCATTAGAAGAGGCCGGTACACCGATACCAACAAACGACGTCTGGATTGCCGCAACGGCACTCGAAATGGGCGCGAGGCTTCTCACGCGGGACCGACATTTCAAGAGCATACCCGGGCTATTGTCACACTGGAGCGATTGAGTAGGAGATCGCCGTGAGCCTTTCCGGTTTTCCGCCATCCAAGGAGTACCTCCGCCAGGAATACCTAGGCCGTATCAACCGGGTCATTGACTTCATAGAGAGCAATATCGATGCCCCCTTGAGCCTGGAAACCCTGGCCGGTGTGGCGAACTTCTCCCCCTTTCATTTTCACAGGATCTTCTCCGCCCTGGTGGGTGAGACTCTGAATGGGTTTGTACGCCGGCTCCGACTGGAAAAAGCCGCCTCCATGCTGATCGATCACCCCAAAGACACGATCACCGAGATCGCCCTGGCCTGCGGATTCTCCAGCTCCGCGGCTTTCGCCAGAGCCTTTGCCGAGCGTTTTGGCATGAGCGCCAGTGAGTTCCGACAGAGGGGGAGGAAACGACTACCGGGAGCTCGTCTGGGAGATAGCAAGATCGGTAAACAGAAGAGCAAGGTCGGCAAAGCGGATCGCAAGGACGGCAAAGCGCCGGTCGACTCCTCGTACTACATTGATGAAAGAAACATCAATTCCAAGAGGAGGTTAGCGATGAGCGTTGAAGTCAAAGAGATGCCGGAGCTGCATGTAGCCTACTGCCGGCACATGGGCTCCTATCAGGGGGTGGGAGAGGCTTTTGAAAAGCTGATGCGCTGGGCCGGGCCCCGGGGGCTGATTCAGTTCCCCAAGACCCAGATGTTGGGCGTCTATCACGACGATCCGGAGATCACCGATCCGTCGAAGCTTCGCTCCAGCGCCTGCATCACCGTTCCCGAAGGGACTCAAGTCGATGGTGAGGTCGGGGCGATGACCGTCCCCGGGGGCAAGTTCGCCGTTGCCCGTTTCGAGGTCACCCCAGAGCAGTTCGGAGAAGCTTGGGATGAGGTCATGGGCAAATGGATGCCGGAGAGCGGCTATCAGCCCGACGACCGGCCCTGCTACGAGCTGTATCACAACGACCCTAAAACCCATCCGGAGGGGAAGTTCATCGTGGATCTTTGCGTGCCGGTCAAACCGTTGTAAGAGGAGGAGGAAGGACCCATTCCATGGCAATCCGAGAAATACCGGCGGACGAGCACAACAGCGGGCAGATCCTTGATTGGCTGCTCCCAGGAGACCCGGCGATTCGCTGGCAGACCCTGCGGGATCTCGAGGGAGTCGATCCATCGGTGGTAGAATCCGAGCGTGCCCGGATTGCCGTCGAGGGATGGGGCGCCGGGCTCCTGGCTCTGCAGCAGCCCGACGGGCTGTGGGCCGGGGGATTGTACAGCCCAAAATGGATCTCCACCACCTACACCATGCTCCTGCTGCGGCGCTGCGGATTGTCCCCTGACAATGAGCAGGCCCGGGCCTCCTGCCGGCTGCTCCTCGACAGGGGTTTCTACCGGGACGGGGGGATCAATTACTTCCAGTCCTTCAAGCACAGCGAGACCTGCGTGACCGGTATGATCCTCTCCATTTTGGCCCACTTCCGCATCGATGATAAGCGGGTAGGGCGACTGGCCCTACACCTGCTGGAGCAGCAGATGCCCGATGGAGGGTGGAACTGCGAATCCTACAAGGGTGCCACCCACAGCAGCCTGCACACGACGATCAGTGTCCTCGAAGGTCTTTGGGAATACGAGAGGTCGAGGATCAAAAATCCCGCAAAACCTGTTCGCGATGATCAGCAGTCCTTCATACGGGAGATTCAGGAGGCTCAAGCCAAAGGGCGGGAGTTCCTCCTCCAGCACCGTCTGTTTCGTTCCCATCGATCCGGGGAGATCATCGATGCCCGTATGACCCGCCTTTCCTTCCCGCCCCGCTGGCGCTATGACGTGCTTCGGGCTCTCGACTACTTCCAGCAGTGTGGTGCCGAAGCGGATGATCGGGTCGAGGATGCTGTGGAGCTGGTTATCAAGAAGCGCCGGCCTGACGGTCGCTGGCCTCTGCAGAACCGACATCCGGGTCGAAGTCACTTCGAGATGGAGAAGGTGGGACAGCCGAGTCGTTGGAACACCCTGAGGGCTCTGAGGGTATTGCGGTGGTATCGGGGTCTACACTGAAATCCGTGATTTCATCACTTGCGGGGAATTGCTACCGGGTTCTCGTGTTCCTTCTGTTTCTCAAGATCTGCAGCAGGGACTGCCCGTAGAGCATCGTGGCCAGACCGATGAGGATCAGGGGCAATCCGATACCCAGATACGGAGCAGCACTCTCATTACCGAACAGGAATCCCAGAAAAAGTGCGATGCCGGGGTTCACCAGAGCGTAACTGACTATCCGGATCGATGGCTCGTTTACAAGGAGATAGGCGTAGGCGGTGATGGCCAGGGAGCCGACAACGGCCAGGTAGGAGAGGCCCAATGCGGATCGAAGGGTGAGCCCGGTAAACACCGATGCCGGGGTGTGTCCTGAAATCAGGGCTATCAGTATCGATACCAACCCGGCGAAGAGCATCTGGATACCACTGTTGATTCGGCTGTCCTTCGGAAGGGGCAGACGGTAGGCCAGACTGGTGCCGAAGGACCAGAGCAGCATGGCCGCCAGTACCATCAGGATCTGCGGAGTCAGGCTGCCCAGAAGAGACTGGCCATTGTGGAGAAGAAACGCTACTCCACAAAAACCGACCGTGATTCCGACAAAGCGTATCCAGGTAATGACCTTACGGAAGAGGAACCTATCGAAGGAAGCTACGGCCAGCGGCACGGCAGCCATGACCAGGGCTACGATATAGCTGTCCACCTTCTGTTCGGCAATGGTGACCAGGCCGTTGGCCCCGACGAGAAGCAGCGTACCGAGGAGCATCGCGGATAGTAGCGATGGCAGCGAAATCGGCTGTCGAGCTTTGCGGGATCCGAATCCCAGAGCAAGAAGCAGTACGCCCCCCACCGTAAAACGCAGGCCGACGATCGAATAGGGCGGGAAACTTTCCAGAGCCATCTTTATAAAGAAGTAGGTGGAGCCCCAAACAATGTATATGGTGAGGTATGCGGCGGCTGTTTTCAGGGTGTCTCTGTTCACGATAGGCTAGGCGAATCGGCGTGTTCTCAGGAATGCTTCGCGGCGAGGTAGGTGTTGCCCAGATTGAGAATCTGGTCGCTGCGGATGAACTGATAGGTGGTCAGTTCTCCGGCGGTGTCGATCGTTTGTTCCAGGTTCACCGGTTCGTAGTTCCGATGCTCGATCGTCAGTTCGAGACCAAATTTCTTGTTTTTCGAACGGGAACGAATCGGTTTGGGCAGGAAACTGTAGAATCCCTTGGTTCCGGCATTGGTGTGGTAGGGGTTGAGCCAACCCCGTTCGGCCGCTTCTGCCAGGTTACCGTTGATAGAAACGTGAACGCTCGCATCCAGCACCGGTTTCTTCGTGTTTTTGTCGAGAACTCTTCCGATCAAGTAGGGGAGGTTGTGCCAGTACTTCCGCACATCGGGAAGGTCTTCCTCCCGCATTGGCTGGGTTTCTGCCGCGGGTTCTCCGGTTTTCCTTCGACTCTTGACGATGTCGATGGCTTTGTGTACCAGGATCAACACCTCCACCAGGCTGGCAAAGCCGTCCTCGCTGTCCGCGTCTACCCAGTGATCCGCGGCCAGACGGGTAAACCCCCGCTCGCTCATGATATAGCGAGGAGGGAGTCGGTTCAGAGTGTAGGCAGCCACATCGTGGAGAAGTTTCTCGCCGGCTTCGATCTCGGGACGGTCCTTGATTACGATATCCGCAACGTACAATACAAGATCTTCTTGATAATTTTTCAGTTTCATTGATCTACGTCCGCCATAGCATAGCCCAGTATTTTGGGTCTGTTCAAGGACAATCATTCATTTATTTTTCTGTGAAAAGAAGATATAGTGTTAGGTGCGAAACGACCGGACGAATGATTATCAACGACAGGCAGAGTTTTAACAGCTATATAGACCAGAAACAGAACGATTTGAGTACGGCCATCCACGACCTGTGGACCTCAAAGGATGGGTCGGTCTGGGTTCAGGATTCATATTTCTATACTCGGCTCGGTGAGCTGGCAGACAAAGTCGGCCAAGCCATGTTTGCCTACGATGTTCTCGAGGAGGGTCTCGAGCATTTCCCGCGTGATCTGCGTCTGACTCAGCTGTTTTGTCTGTCTTTGATCAAGTGCGGGTATCTCATCAAAGCCCGGGATCTATTGAGCCGTCTTGTTAAGCAGGGGCATCAGGACGAGGAGACCCTGGGTATTCTCGGTCGGGTCTACAAAGAGATGTGGTCGATCTCGAGCGGTGGTGCACCCGACCATCCCTCCCTGAAGAAATCCCGCAACCTCTACCTCAAAGCTTTTATCAATACCCGAGGTAATTATTCCGGGATCAACGCCGCTTCGTTGAGCTTGATCATGGGCGACAGCAAGACAGCCCACAAGCTGGCACGGATGGTGATCAACATCTGCAGTGAGAGTTTAAAAGAGGAACAGAACAAGAAGGACTACTGGATCATCGCGACTCTGGGTGAGGCTTTCATTCTCCTGGGCAAGCAGAACCAGGCGGAGAAGTACTACGGCCTGGCCCGGAAGATCTCGGGAAAGAACTATTCCAGCATCGCCAGTACCAGACGTCAACTGACGCTGTTGAGCCGGTATACGGATGTCGAGGAAAGTGTCCTGGCAACCCTGCAGATACCCCCCGTGGTTGCCTTCACCGGGCATATGCTCGATGCACCGACGCGTACTAGCCCCAGGTTACCCGTGGCTGCGGTACAACCTGTTGTGAGGCGGATCGATGCTGTTCTGAAGCAACTGGATGCCGGTATCAGCTATTCCTCGGCAGCCTGCGGATCGGATGTGCTTTTTCTCGAATGTATGCAGAAACGAGGCGGCGAAACCAACATAATCCTTCCTTTCGACCGGGACGATTTTTTTGACACCAGCGTCAGCTTCGCCGGGGAGGAATGGGTGCACCGCACCGACCAGGCCCTGGAACGGGCCTTTCGTGTGAACCAGGCCAACCGTGGAAGATACGGTGGGGATGATCTTCTGTTCGCCTACGCCAATACCATGATCATGGGTCAAGCTATCTTGCGGAGCCGGCTGTTGGAAACCGATGCGCACCTTATCACCGTGTGGGACGGCAAACGCAACGGAGCCGCGGGAGGGACATCTGAGTTCGTCGAAATCTGGGAATCCCTGGGAATGCCGATTACGGCGATCGCCGGCACCAATGGAGAGGTCTTCCTCTCCCGAAGCAGCAATCCCACGGCCGGGGTCATCAGCCAGGGACGATTCGCAGCCAAACGAAAGCCTCGGGTAGGCAGGCGCAGGACCCGCAAACATTTTCAAAAACGCAGGGGAGAGGTGGGCCGGGAAATCGTGGCCATCCTGTTTGCAGATCTGGTGGGTTTCAGCAAGCTGGAGGAGGAGCAGTTTCCCCGCTATATCGAAGGGTTTCTCGGAACCCTGGCCGGCAAGCTGAAAAACTCTCCCTACGATCCGATCTACAAAAACATCTGGGGCGATGCGGTCTGCTTTGTTTTTGACGACCTGCTCTCCGCGGCGGAGTACGCAATGGAGCTGCGCGATATGGTACGGGAGACCGATTGGGATCGTCTGGGTCTGCCCCGGGATCTGAACATTCGCATCGGTCTTCACGTGGGGCCGGTGTACTTCGCCCGGGAACCGGTGCTGAACCGTTTGAACTTCTTTGGTTCTCATGTTAATCAGGCCGCTCGGATCGAGCCGATCACCAGTCCCGGAAATGTGTACGCAAGCGAACAGTTTGCCGCTTTTCTGCTGGCCAACCGGGACAATCCTCTGGAGTGTAAATACGTGGGTGTGATCGTGCTCCCGAAGGAGTTTGGAAGCTATCCGATCTACCACATAAAGAGGAAGACGGAAATAGATTGAATCTTTGTCAGGAGAAAGAGCCCTATGCCTAAAAAGAGTACATCTACCGGCAGGAAACCCAGCGGCGGAAGTTCAGTATCCGCTGCCCGCAGGAAAAGCACCACCAGCAAAACGAAGTCCGGGAAGAGCTCGGCGCGAAAGCCGGCATCCAGCAGAACCTCTGCAACCACTGGGAAGAAGAACTCCGGTAGCAGAAGCTCAACGGTAGCAAAGCCGAAGAGTACAAAGGCACGGAGCACAACCATTTTTAAGAAGAAGGTCACAGCCGCTAAAAAAAGTACGATCGCTGCCAAGAGACACACCGGTGGAACCGCAAAGAAGAGCACGACCCGGAAACCGGTAAAGAAGGCCGCCTCGGCGAAAAAGGCTACCTCGAAGAGCACGGTAAAAAAGAGGCCTGTCAAGAAGAGGCCTGCCAAGAAGAGTCCTGCTAAGAAGAAGGCGACCAAGACAACTACTGTCAAAGCCAAGCGGAAGCCGGCTGCGAAGAAAAGTACAACCGCTAAGGAAAAAGCCGCAACGACTGCCGGAAAAGCGATGCGCAAAAAGACGGTAAAAGTAACGAAAAAAAAGGCGGCCAAACCAGCGGCGAAGAAACCCCCTGCCCGCAAGGTTGGTGTGCTGAAGAAGGTTGCCAAAACCCTTCGAAAACCGAGCAAGAAAAAGAAGATTGTCAGATCCAGTTCCCTGCACAAGGTGTTGGCAGCCCATGGTGTGGAGAAGAAGGCACCCGCCGTGCGCGCACCCTTTCCTGCCTATCGGGGTACCATGCCGTACATCTTCATCAGTTATTCCCACGAGGACATAAAAGAGGTGTTTCGGATTATCAAGCAGCTCAATTCCAGCAGGTATCGTATTTGGTTTGATGAAGGAATCGAGCCGGGAAACGAGTGGCCCGAGGTTGTCGGAAGGGCTGTTCTGGAATGTTCCCAGTGCATCGTATTTATGAGTCCGACCGCCGTTGAGTCGAGGAACGTGCGCAACGAGATCAATCTGGCCACCAGCGCGGATAAGAATATCATCGTGATCTATTTGAAAAGCACGCCCCTGTCCGAGGGTCTGCTGCTGCAGATTGGAACGGTTCAGTACTTCAACAAGTTCGAAATGGCTGACAATGAGTTCATAGACAAGCTCAAACGCGTGTTGAGTAACGATTTGCACAACTAAAGCCGGATTCGCAGCGCGAGAGTTCGCCGGGAGGCACCCCATAAGTGAGAAGCTGACTTTCTCGGTGTCCTGATCTTCGGTTTTTTCTTCGTGACCTTCATGGTCACCTCGAAGAGCGATATGCCTCTGTTTCTCTACCCGCCTGCCTGTAGATCCCAAGAATTGCGCCGCAAACGACGGTCAGTATCAGTATGGAGATTGCTACCACGGCGAAGCTGTAGCGAAAGCCGTGGCGATCGCTCAACCAGCCGATTACCGGGGTAAGAACTCCGCCGCCCAGGG
>Ga0307379_10008429_pt1 | contig 13893 bp, 12 predicted proteins | sample UN2MG_FD_202237 | JGI IMG/M metagenome (GOLD analysis project Ga0307379, IMG submission 202237) | Soil microbial communities from Risofladan, Vaasa, Finland - UN-2 | ecosystem: Environmental > Terrestrial > Soil > Coastal area > Acid sulfate soil | place: Finland: Risofladan, Vaasa | collected...
GAGAAGGCCGAAGTGGCGATTTTGTGGAACCGCGGGGAATCCCTGTCTTTTCTCTGGCCCGATTTCATGGCCGAGGCCAAGGAATTGTCGATCAACTCAACGCTGCCCATTGCCGCCAAAATCTTCCGCAGCGGTCGTTCGTTCCTCGACAACCGGTTCATAAAACGGAAGCATATGGTCGATTACGAGTTTGTCAAGGAGTCGGATGGCGGATCACGCCTGATCTGGAAAATGATGGGTGCCGCCATCACGGTTGACGGCGAACGGCTGGGCGTGGTGCAGATTTCGCGCAAACGCAGTGCCTTTAACGAACCGGGGCCCGATTTCACGCCGGCCGATCTCGAGTTGCTGGAGAAACTGACCGCCCGCCTGGGGGCAATCCTGAAGGCGGTCATTCCTTATTGAAGCGGTCTAACAGATAACAGAAGGTTTGCGAGCAAGTGCCTTTCTTCAAAAATAGTTTTTTGGCGTCATTTTTAACAGCATTCATAAGTATTTCTCCAAGATTAATTTGCTCCGCTCATGGCAGGTGCGTTCGGCAAAATCCATCCTATATAATGTTTCGAAGTTTTACAAGCTCAAGGTCAAGGGGGCCGGAGCTTGACTTCTTGACTTTGTCAGCGGAAACTGCAGTAGGCATGAGGCCAGGATAAATTTAATTTTCGGAGTTGAGGAAAACGGGGATTGGTTGTATGATCCTCATGAAAAACGGAGTGGCAGCGATGACATTTTTCGAGTTGTTGAAAACCAGGCAGAGCGTGCGCCAGTATCAGCAGAGGCCCGTGGAGGAGGAGAAACTGCAAAGGCTGATCGAGGCAGTACGCCTGTCCCCTTCGGCCAGCAACTCTCAGCCCTGGAAGCTGGTCGTGGTGAACGATCCTGAACTCCGCGGCCAGGTGGCGCGGGCCACGTTCAGCAAAACGCTCTCCTTCAACCAGTTCAGCCTCGGAGCCCCGGTGATCGTTGTTTTCTGCGTCGAGAAAGCCGGCCTGGTCACCCAGGTCGGCGGGCTCCTCAAAAAGCGCCAGTTCTCCCTGATCGACATCGGCATCGCCGCGGCCCATTTCTGCCTGCAGGCCACGGAGCTGGGCCTGGGGACCTGCATGCTGGGATGGTTCGATGAAAAGAAGATCAAGCAACTGCTGGGCATTCCCCGCGCAACCAGGATCGGCCTGCTGGTCACCCTGGGCTACGCCGCGGCGGGCGACCGGCTGCGGGAGAAAAGCCGCAAGAGTCCCGGGCTTATCAGCCGCTTCAACCGTTATTGAGATATCGAAAAAGAGCCGGGGATGATGCTTGACTCCGTGACTTTATGTGAACAGTGAAGAAAGTCCGGAACGCCATGGCTGATCCCGAAAACAGCCGGATTGCCGATACCAAGATGGGCGCGGCGCTGGGCGCACTCGTCCGGGGAGAAGGAGGAGGGCGTTGCCGAAAAGAGCGCAGCGCCGGTCATGGCCAGCAGCAGGATAGCCAACGTGATCGATCGTTTCATGTGACACCTCCGGGACAGGCCGGGAGCAATGCCTGCGCCCTGATCGGGGTCGCAAAATGGAGCCCGGGCACGACCCCGGGAACGCAATTTTTATCATAATGGGATAGTAGCCGACTGCCAGCGAGAATTCAATGGCTGGCCGAAGAGTGCCTGGTACTATTATTTCCTTGATATATTTAAATATAAAACTAAAATGGGGTATCTCGATTAAATTTCAGTTTGCCGTTTCTTAGGCGTCCCTGTTTTTCCGTCCGGAAACGAACAAATATTGTCCGTTCTTGAACAGCTGCGGCCGCGGCAAGCACTGCATTTCGGGGGGGGGAATGCAAAACCATCTTTCTCTCCCTTTCATGGCTCGGCATTTGGGAATTCTTTCCATTCCGGACCGTCTTGGCAGGGAAATTGCTCCATTTTATTGTAAAGTAGCGAAAATGTTTGCCGCTATGCCTGGCGGAGGAGTTCCCCGGATGCGGAGAAGCCGAAGGATAGCCGAAGGTCCGGCGCGGGTGCCGGAAGCAGGCTGCCGAGTCTCTCCCGTTTCCATTGAAGAATTTAACCTGCTGGAGTCATGAAATGCTTAAAAACAACCTGATGATCGCGCTGCGAAACATCGGCCGTCACAAAACCCATTCGTTCATCAACATCGCCGGCCTGGCCGTCGGGATCGCCTGTTCCCTGCTGATCTTTTTGTGGGTCCGCGACGAACTCGGTGTCAACCGCTTTCACCGGAACGGGGCCGACATCTACCGCGTCGTCCAGGACATCAAGTTCTCCGGCCGCGAGATGACCATCGCCGTCACCCAGGGTCCGCTCGGGCCTTCGCTCCGAAACGCCGTGCCCGAGATCGTCGACGCCGTCCGCCTCACCCGGGTCGACATGAAGCTCCAGGTCAAAAACAAGCCGTTCATGGAATCGGTCGGCATGGCCGATGGCTCGTTCTTCGCCATGTTTTCCTTTCCCCTCATCAAGGGTGATCCCGCGACGGTCTTGAGCGATCCGCGCTCCATCGTCCTCTCCGAAAGCATGGCCCGGAAATACTTCCCGGGCGAGGATCCCGTCGGCAAAACGCTCCAGGCCGAGGGCTCCATCGACTTCCGCGTCACCGGGGTGATGAAAAACTTCCCGCAGAATTCCAGCCTCCGCTATGATTCCCTCATTCCCTTCGTCTTCGGCCGCGAGATGGGGTTCAGCGTCGACCGCTGGGACAACAGCCAGTTCACGACCTTCGTCCAACTGCGCAAAGGCGTTGCGGCCGCGACCGTCGTCGGGAAGATCTCGCGCCATTTGCAGGGGAAGCCGACGATCGAGAAGGACGCCCGGCTCAACCTCCAGCCGCTCTCGCGGCTCTACCTCTACCCTGACGCGGAGGCCGAGCAATTCCCCCGGGGCGACATCCGCAACGTGCGGAGTTTCTCGTGGATCGCCTTTTTGATCCTGCTCATCGCCTGCGTGAATTTCATGAACCTGACGACCGCCCGCTCGGCCAACCGGGCCAAGGAGGTGGGCATCCGCAAGGTCTTCGGGGCCCGGCGCGGCCAACTCATCCGGCAGTTCTACAGCGAGTGCTTCGTGCTCACGGCCGCAGCGCTCCTGCTCGCCGTCCTCCTCGCCGGCCTGCTTCTGGACCCGTTCAACAAGCTCGCCGCCAAGGAATTATCGCCGGGGCTTTTCAGCGATCTGCGGACGGCGGCCGGATTGATCGGCCTGGTCCTCCTGACTGGATTTCTCGCCGGAAGCTACCCGGCTCTTTTTCTTTCGAAGTTCCGGCCGTCCAAAGTCCTGCGCGGGACGTTGTCCTCGGGCTCCCGCGGCCGCAGGCTCCGCCAGGTACTGGTGGTTTTCCAATTTGCCGTGACCATCCTCCTGCTCATCTGCACGCTGTTCATCCGCGCCCAGCTCGACTTCATGCGAAACTTCAAAACCGGGTACGACAAGGAGCAGACGCTCACCCTGAGAATGAGCGAGGAGACGAGGTCCAAGTATGAGGCGGTCCGCGAGGAGCTTCTCCGCAGCCCGGACATCCTTGGCGTTTCGGCCGCTGCGAACGTTCCCACGCGCGGATACATGTATTCCAACACCCTGTGGAGATGGAGCGGGCAGAATCCCCGGGAGGAGATCCTGCTGCGGGGAACGTGCGCCGACACGGGCTTTTTCGGCCTGCTCGGCATCGAGATTCTCCGGGGGCGGGATTTCATCGCTTCCGGGAACCTGGAGGACACGCAGTGGATCGTCAACGAGGAAGCGGCCCGGGTCATGGGATTCAAAGATCCCGTCGGCCAGCCTTTGTCCCAGGGAGACGTCACGGGGACGATCGTCGGCCTAGTCAAGAATTACAATTTCACGGTCCTTCGTGAAAAGATCGACCCGCTCGTCATCGGCTATTACCCGCCGTTGAGTTCGATCCTGTTCGCCAAGGTCGCCCCGGGGAAGACGGCGGCAGCGCTGCGCCGCCTCGAGGCGGTCTGGAAGAAGTTCGCGCCGCAGGACGAATTCCACTACCGTTTTCTCGACGAGGACGTGGATGCCCTGTACCGGTCCGAAGAACAGATCGGCGTCATCCTGCGCTTATTCTCGATCCTGGCCGTTCTCGTGTCCTGCCTGGGGTTGTTCGGGCTGGCTTCGTTCATGGCCGAACAGAGGACCAGGGAGATCGGCATCCGCAAGGTCCTGGGCGCGTCGACGGCGAGCGTGGTTCTCCTTTTTTCCAGGGAATTCGTCTTTTGGGTCATGACGGCGAACGCGATCGCCTGGCCGGCGGCTTATTATTTCGTCCAAAAATGGCTGCAGGGTTACGCGTACAGGATCACGATGGGCCCCGCCCCGTTCCTCTTCGCAGCCGTTCTCGCCCTGCTTCTCGCCCTGGTGACGGTGAGTTCCCAGCTCGGGCGTGCGGCGCGGGCGAATCCGACCCAAACCTTGAAATACGAATAAGGGGTGACCGGACGGCAAATAAGGGAATGGGGGAATCGGGGACGGCGCCGGCAAGCATGCATCATGCTTTCATTTGCCCCGATCGCACCGCCGAAAGAATGTAGCACATCGCCTCCTCAGTAGATTCTCATTGGCTGATATGGCCATTCGTCCTTCATTGACATTTCCGGCAATAATTCCTAGAATGTCGGCATAAGGAGGCAACCATGGCCTTTAAAGCAGTATTTATTGCCCACGCGCCCGATGCCGATGTGGAAAAACACCACAATCTTATCGATACCGGGAAATACAAACTTTATACTCATGTTGTAAGATCGCAGGCTGAAGCGCTAAAAGTCTGCCAAGATCTTTATGAAAAAGAAAAAATAGATTCGGTATTGCTTTGCCCCGGCTTCACCCATAAAGATGTAGCCGAAATCTTCGTGGCTCTCGGAAACAAAGTAGCTGTTTGTGTTTCCAGAGGCGATGGTCCCAGCGCTAAAATTACCGCTCCTGTTTTACAAAAAGAATTTTTTGGAAAGAATGGTGAGGGTGCCTGACTTTATGACTTTGAGGAAGGTGTCTCCGGGGCCGTGTCTCAACAATGAACTTTGAACTTTCAAGAGAAAGCCTGATAGAGAGGCCAATAAGGATGGTGCCCGACTATGTGATTTCAGTGTACTTTCTGGCCGCTGCTTCGGGTTCCAAATGATCTATGCAAAAATACCGGCATCGTCGCGCATCCCCCTGCCCGTTGACATTTCGGAAAATTATCCCCAAAATGCGCCTATGAGACAAATTGATTTTCCAATCGGCAGCACAGGGGCACAGCTGAGACATGGTCAACGAGGATCTCTGGAAAAACAAGCCGGGCGCAGGGCTTCGTCTTCGCCTGCCGCGCCCGCGCGTTCCTGAGGGATTGCAGTGGTTCACCCGGCCTTGAAGGGAAAGCGAAGCAAAAAGGCCCTGCCGACGAAACGCGTGTCCCGGTAAGGAATCCATCGCCCTATGGACTCCAAAACCCGGCCAATGCAGCAGCAGGCAGCGCGTCCATCCATCCATATAAGGGGCGGCGGCAACGGTCAGCCGCCGTTCGACCGCCACTTCAGCGAGGATTTCTGCATCGGCCGGGACGAAAGCTGCCAGGTGCAGGTTGAGCAGACGGGTTGCGTGAGCCGCCGGCATGCGGAGGTCTTTTTTAAGCAAGAGGCCTGGTGGCTGCGCGACCTCGGCAGCACCAACGGCACCTATCTTGACGGCAAGCGCATCGATTTGGCGCAGCTGCACGGCACGCATGCGCTGAGGCTGGGCCGGGCCGGGCCGAGGTTCCAGGTTACCGTGGAAGGAAGCGCCGGCGGTGCGGCTACCTTCGGCGAACTGAACGAATACATCCGCCATTACCTGGAGACAGAGGAAGACACCAGCCCGTCCGGCAAGCACACGATGATGATTCGCCGCGCCTATGGGATGGTGCGGCGGAAGCAGAAGCGGTTCTACGGCGGACTCATCGCGGCGGCTGTCGCCGTGGCCCTGGCAATGATGGGCTTGGCCATTTGGCGCCAGGTTCATTTGGAAAAGATACGCGACGCAGCGCAGCAGATCTTCTACAGCATGAAGGAGCAGGATGTGCGCATCGCGCAGTTGCGCATCCTCATTGAAGAACAAGGCGGTACCGGACTGGAGGCGCAGCTTACCGGGCTCGAAGAAGGCAGGCTGGAGCAGGCCCGGCGCTATGAAGGCTTCATCGAAGACCTCGGCCTCTATCACAGGCTCAACGAGGAGGAGAGGGTGATCTTCCGGGTCACGCGCATTTTCAATGAAAGCGAGATCCGGCTGCCGGCGGACTTCGTCACCGAGGTGCAGCGGCAAATCAAGACGTACTGGTATCCCTCACGCCACAGCCTGAAGCGGATCTTTCAGGAGGCCGACGCCAATGGCTACACGCCGTTCATCGTCCGGACGATGCAGAAGCATGGCCTGCCGCCGCACTTCTTTTACCTGGCGCTGCAGGAGAGCCGCTTCAACACGCATGCCGTCGGGCCGCCCACGCGCTACGGCCGCGCCAAGGGGATGTGGCAGTTCATCCCGTCCACGGCCCGGCGCTACGGCCTCGATCCGGGCGTCTACCATGCCAAACCGTTTGTTGACCCCTCTGACCAACGACAGGATTTTGTGAAAGCGACGGCGGCGGCGGCCCGCTACCTTCGCGACATATACGGCGAGCTGGCCCAGGCGTCGGGGCTGCTGGCAATGGCCTCGTACAACTGGGGCGAGCACCGCGTCATTGCCAAGCTGCGTGAGTTGCCCGGCCTGGAAAATATCTCCAATGATGAGCTGGCGCAGAACCCCGAGGCCCGCAACTACTGGCGCTTCTACACCGAGTACGCCGACCGCATGCCGGACCAGACCAAAGACTACGTGCTGAAAATCTTCGCTGCGGCCGTCATCGGCGAGGACCCGCGTCTTTTCGGCTTCCCCTTCGACAACCCAATCCGCCCGTACATGCAGGGGCTGGCAAGCGCCGAGCAATGAAGATCTCCAGGAAAAAATTCCTGCGCTCGCTTCTGGGCATGGCCGGAGCCGGGATTGGCTTGCGGCATGCTCCGGCAGCGGGGCGTAACCTCGAAAAAAATGCCTTGAGAAACCTGGGCAAGACGGGCTTGCAGGTCACGCCCCTGGCCATGGGAGCTTCCCGAACCATGGAACCGGCGCTGGTCCAGGCGGCGCTTGGGCGCGGCATTCGCTTTATCGATACCGGCAGGGCATATGCCAACGGCAAAAATGAGATGATGATCGGGAATGTGCTGAAAGGGAAACGCCAACAGATCGTCATCCAGTCAAAAGTAAAGCTTCCCGAGGGCTTTGCAAGCAAGACCGGGACTAAGGAAGCCTTAGCCCACCTGGAAATGAAATTGCATGAAAGCCTGCAGGCCCTGCAGACCGATCATGTGGATGTCCTGCTCCTGCACGGTATCCAGGAGGAGTGGATACTTGAAGATCAGGTTGTGCGGGAATTTTTCAGCCGCGCCAAAACAACGGGAAAAATCCGGGCCTGCGGCTTTTCAACCCACAAAAACCATCTGGCCCTGCTTGAAAAAGCGCTGGCGGCGGGTTTTTTTGATGTCGTGATGCTGCCCTTTAATCCGTTTGCAAGATTCAAGCATTCCATCAGCGGCTGGAGTGCCAGTTGGGACCAGGACAGCCTGATAAAGGCCATGCAGCGGGCCCATGACGCCGGTATCGGCATCGTGGCCATGAAAACCTGCTCGGGGGGACCCTATGGCGGCGGCCAAGGAGATACCCCTTCCATGGCCGGGGCCGTGCAATGGGTAACCGACAAACCCTACATCGCCTGCGCTGCCGTGGCCATGGCGAATTTTTCCCAGCTGGAGGAGCACGCGACCCGTTTTGGGATATAGAGTCCCGGGGACAGTGCCTGATTTTGCGATTTTAGGAAGACCTATAGGGACCGCCCCCGCTTTTGACAGAAAAACGGCCATGGCATAGAATGAATTCAAGAAAAAGTCAGGGAGGTGCTCATGAATCTAAAGGAAGTCATCCAGGAGATTACCGATAAAAGCGGTGTCAAAGCCGTGTTTGGCGAGGCCTACGTGAAGGACCGGGTCACCTTCATCCCCGTGGCCAAGGTGTCCATTCACGCTTGCGGCTGCGACAGCGATGCGCAGGCGGGCGGCAAGGGCGAAGGAGTGGGGAAAAAAAAGAAGGGTCCGTGCATGGGAGTTGGGGTAAAAACAACCCCCCTGGGATACATCGAAGTCCGTCAGGGCAGGGCCCGGTTCGTCGAGATCGCCGACAGGGGCAAACTCCTGCAAGGGGGGCTCATCCTCGGCGGGCTGGCCCTTTTTCTCCTGGCGCGTCTGGCCCGGGGCAAGTGACCAGGGGTACAAAAAGCAAGAGCATCATGGGTCAAGCCGGATCGCTCGAAAGGCATGGATGCCAGGTCTTTCATTATTATATTTGATCTGCTGGGATAAAATCATGGTAAGGCCGATGCGGTTCGAATTGCCCGGGTTGGTGTGTCACATGAAGGACTGGGGCCAAGAGAGGAAAAGCAACAGGCGTTTTACTTTGATCTGTTTTTTTTTGATCTTGGTCATGCCATTATGCGGTCAGGATGAAGCAAGTATCGGCAGCAGCCAACAGGAATCAATGCTTAGAATAGCGGAACCGCTGGATTCGATCGTTGCCGATCTTAAAAATTTTATTGCAAAGTACAGGATCGAGGAGAACATTCCCGGTGTCGGCATCGCCCTCCTTTATCAGGGAAAGATAGCCTGGGCGGAGGGATTCGGGGTGGCGAATGCGTGGAGCCGGGAGCCGGTTACCGCAAATACCAATTTCGAAGTCGCGTCGATCAGTAAAGTTGTCACTGCCTACATGGCCCTGAGGCTGGTCGATGAGGGCAAACTGGCGATCGACAGGCCATTGCAGAGCTATTTGCGCAAAGAATGGCTGCCCCGGTCGGCGTACAGGGATTCGGTCACATTGCAGCATGTGCTTTCGCACAGTTCCGGTCTCGGCAAACTGAGCAGGGACCTCATGTTCCGGCCGGGGACGGCATACTACTATGCCGCGAACGGATTTATCTTTGCCAAAGAAGTTCTTGAAGAAGTAACCGGGGAGCCGTTCGAAGAACTTGCCCGGCGCCTCGTCTTCGCGCCCCTGGGCATGGTAAACAGCAGTTTCATCAAGAAGGACGGTTTGACGCCGTTGACCGCCAGCGGCCATGTCCGCGCCGTGATACCCGTTGTTTTATTCGGCATTTTATTTGCGGCGGCATTCCTGGTGATCGTTTTGCTGGGCCTGATCATCATGAGGCTGTTACGCAAGTCTTGGCGGCTGAAAAGATCGGATATTGTCATGTTTGTTGGCATCGCATTCGTTCTGGTCGCAGCCGCGTTGTTTATCATCCTGGGAAAAGTCTCTTTCAGCGAATTTGCCTGGCTGAGTTCCATGTGCGGGTTTGTTTCATTGGCCTTGTTCCTGTCGCTCTTTTACGCGGCAAGGGGATTCATCGTAAAAAAATATCCACAGAAGAAGGGCAGGCAAAGAGTACTTGGCAGCGCAATGGCTGCGCTGATCATTGCCGCGATCTTCCTTCTCGCCACAGGGATCAGAAACCTCCCCGTCCCGAAATGGCCGGCTTACAAGGCCAGCCCCGCCGGAACGCTGCGAACCTCCGCCAAGGAATTGGCGTTGTTTATGAACGAGATTTCAAAACCCAGGATGCTGAAAAAAGAAACGGCGGAATACTTGCGAACTCCCCGGATCAAGCTGAGTGATGACTTGTCATGGGGGATGGGCCCGGGCATTTTTTATTCCGCTGAAGGCTACGCGCTTTGGCAATGGGGGCAGCATATCGATTTTCAAAGCATCATGATCGTCTATCCCGAACACGATTTCGGCGTTGTGGTCTGTACAAACAATGACTTAATGAATCCTGATGTGGCCGCCAGAATAGCGCAGCGGGCATTGGGAGGAAGCATCGACCCGATCCTCAGGGCGATTCATCTCCAGTACGATTATGCAAGGAGTGATTGACTTTGGCATGACCCAGATTGGTCTTTTGATAAAAAAAAAATTTTTATTTACAATGGGTATCAAGAAGCGCCCATGGATAAAAGCGATTTTTTTTGCACGGAACTATCGACCTTCCCGCTGAAATGCCAAGGGATCATTCTGGTCTCCGGGGCGACAGGCTATGTCGGCGGACGGCTGGTGCCGGAATTGGTGGAACGGGGCTACCGGGTCCGGGCCATCACCAGGGCCGATGCCCGGAGTTACCAGGCAAAATGGCCGGGCGCCGAATGGGTGGAAGCGGACGCCTTGAAGCCGGAAACCCTGGACCGGGCCATGGCCGATGTGGATACGGCCTATTATCTTATCCATTCGCTGATGCTCAGCGCCCGCCGCTTTGAAGCAGCCGATCTGCAGGCGGCGATCTATTTCCGCGAAGCGGCCGAAAAGCAAAAAGTCAAGCGCATCATTTACCTGGGCGGTCTGGGCGACGTGCGCACTCCCCTGTCACCCCACTTGCACTGCCGCACCCTGGTCGCGCATGAACTGGCCAAGGGACCGGCCAAGCTCACGATCCTGCGCGCCGCCATTATTATCGGATCCGGGAGCGCTTCCTATGAAATCATCGCCGGGCTGGTTAAAAAATTGCGCATCATTCCCCTGCCCAGATGGACCAGGACGCGTTGTCAGCCGATTGCCATCCGTGATGTGATCAAGTACCTGGTGGGTGTTTTGGAAATCCCGGAAACGGCGGGCCGGTCGTTTGATATCGGCGGTCCGGATATACTGACATACAAAGAGATGCTGAAAATACAAAAAAGCCTCATAGGCAAAAAGATCCTCTTTTTCCCGGCTTTCTTTTCGAACACCAAATTTTATGCCTACATCGCCTCCCTGGTCGTTTCCGTTCCGGCGCCCATCATCCGCAATCTGATCAAAAGCATCCATCATGAAGTGATCTGCCAGAACTCGGACATCAAAAACCATCTGCCGTTTCCCACCATCCCCTACAAGGAGGCCCTGGTCAGGGCGCTTTCCCGGGAAGAACAGGACAAGATCCACACCCGCTGGTCCGATGCCTATCCGCCCGCCTTTGAACTGGCGATCAAACTGCATCAATTATCCGGGCCGCCGCAATTTTCCAAATATTATGCCCTGGAAAGCAGGAAGGATGCGGAAGCCTTATTCAAATCCGTCTGCCAGATCGGCGGGGAAAAGGGATGGTTTCACAGCAATTTCTTGTGGCGCATGCGCGGCCTGCTCGACCGGTTGCTGATGGGGATCGGGACGACAAGGGGCAGAAGAAGCATTGCCAGCTTGCATATAAACGATGTCATCGACTTCTGGCGTGTGGAAGACCTGGTCCCCGACCGAAAACTATTGCTGCGGGCTGAAATGAAGCTTCCCGGCAAAGCCTGGCTTGAATTCGCCATCCAAGACCGGGGCGCAACCCGTCTGCTTTCGCTCAAGGCCTATTACTTCACCCGCTCATTACTGGGAAAAATCAATTGGTACTTTTTTCTCCCTTTTCATGTTTTTATTTTCCGCGACCTGATCCGGGGCATCGAAGCAAGAAGCAGACCCAAGGGACGGACCAAAAAAAAGTGAATTGGTTTGTGGAACTGGAAGCGGTGCCCGTCTGAGTGGCTTCGGCAGGTTTCCTGGCCGCTGTTTCGGGTTGCAAATGAGTTAGGCAAAAATGCAAGTGCCGCCCCTCAATGTCCATTGTCCTGGTGGAGCGGATTCTGGAAAGGGAGTCAGATCTGGGACATCTGCCAGGTGCCGCTGCCCCGGCAGGGGTCTGGGGATTTGATCTCAACCCAGGTCCCCTTGGCCTGCCATTTGCCGAGTTTCAGGCATATATTGCCTCTGAATTTGACCGTATTGCCGCTGGGCGTGATAAAGCTCCCTTCCAGCACGCAGCAGCCCCCGGCTGAGAGTCCCGGTCCAGTTGTTCACCAATCCGGAAGAGTCGGTGATCGTTCCCCCCACAGCCGCCGTGCACGGGGCCACCTGCTTGATGACCATCGTGAACGCCTCCTTTACCGGAGTCGGACAATTCGGCTTGGCGTAATTGATCTGAAAGCCCTCATACTTACCGGCGACGCAGCAAAGCCTACCGTCTGGGCGAACAGGACCCGCCCGGATAAAATTCAAAATCTCAAGCAGCAAATTCCAAGTTCCAAATTCCAATGAAGCAAGCAAAAAATGCTATAATTGCCGCCAGGAGGGTCAAGATGCAAGAGTCCATTTTTCAGCACAACCAGTACCTGGTGCGTCGCAAGGTATTCACAATTGCCGGAGCCAAGTTCCATGTTTTCGATCCCGCCGGCAACCTGGTTTTTTTCTCCAAAATGAAAGCGTTCAAGCTGCGCGAGGACATCCGCCTCTATCGCGACGAAAGCATGAGCCAAGAGTTGCTTTTGATCAAAGCCCGGCAGATCATCGATTTTTCAGCGGCCTACGATGTGTTCGATGCCACAACCCGGGAAAAAGTCGGTGTGTTCAAACGCAAAGGGCTGAAGTCGATCCTGCGCGACGAATGGTTCATCATGGATGCCGGCGATCGCGAGATCGGCGTCATCCGTGAGGATTCACTGTTCAAATCCCTGCTGCGCCGTTTCCTCACCAACCTGATCCCGCAAACCTATCATGCCGAGATTCAGGGGACAACGGTCTGCATATACAAGCAGAATTTCAATCCATTTGTGCTCAAACTCAACGTGGATTTTTCCATCGACACGCGCTCGCTCTTCGACCGCCGCCTCGGCATTGCCGGAGCGATTCTGTTGGGGGCGATCGAAGGCCGCCAGAACTGATCCGGAATGAACGTGATGGATTTCCAATGAGCGGCACCGACGAACTGCAAGGCATTCATGAAAAAACGCGCCAGGCGTACAATCTGGCGGCGCAAAAATACCATGACCTTTTTCACAACGAAATGAACGAGAAGGAGTATGACCGCCGGCTGCTGGACCTTTTTGCCAGTGGCTTCGCAGCGGATTCGCTGGTTCTCGATGCGGGCTGCGGGCCTTCGGCGCATATCGGCCGCTACGTAGCCGACAAGGGCATCCCGGTGGTCGGTGTCGATATATCCGACGACTGCATCGAACTGGCCCGACGCGTCAATCCCGGCTTGAGGTTCGAGCGCGGAGACATCGCCCGCCTGGAATTTCCCGACGAGACCTTTGACGGGGTCATCGCTTATTATTCGATCATCCATACGCCCAAGCGCCACCTCGGCCGTGTCTTCGGCGAATTCAGGCGGGTGCTGAAACCGGGCGGATCGCTGCTGGTCGCGGTCAAGGCCGGAAGCGGCGACGGCTATCTCAGCGAACTTCTGGGGATCGAGACCGTGATCTACTTTTCTCTTTTCAGCGTCGCGGAGATCAGTGGATTCTTCGACCAGGCCGGGTTTGCCCTGGAATTTCTCGAGAAGCGGAACCCCTATGATTTTGAAATAAGCAACGAAAGAATTTTCGCCATCGGCAGGCGGACCGGAAAAATGCATGAAAGGAATAATGGGAAAATATTATAGGCGGTTACAAGGCATATTACGTCTGTTAAGGATATATGCGCCGTCGGCCGGGTTGTGAACTTTCAAGGTTTTTTCTGCGTTTATGTTTCCTGGAGGAATGAAATGAATGTAAAATGCATCGCTGTCCTGATTTTTGTAATGTATGTTTTGCTGCCGGCCGGCTCCGCAGCGCTGCCGGGCCAGGAGCCGCCGACAACAGTTGTTGCTCAGGCTGCACTCGCTCCTGCCGTCAAGGGAAAAATCATCGACTGGGTGTGCGAAAAGTTGAATGCCAACTATGTTTTCCCGGACCTGGCGGCAAAAATGGAGAAGCAGGTCCGCAAACAATTGAAAGCCGGTGCCTATAAGCAAAATAAAGCCACCCCGGATTTCCTGCGCGCCCTGACCCGGGACCTGCTTTCCGTCTGCAAGG
>Ga0307379_10008430_pt1 | contig 13893 bp, 15 predicted proteins | sample UN2MG_FD_202237 | JGI IMG/M metagenome (GOLD analysis project Ga0307379, IMG submission 202237) | Soil microbial communities from Risofladan, Vaasa, Finland - UN-2 | ecosystem: Environmental > Terrestrial > Soil > Coastal area > Acid sulfate soil | place: Finland: Risofladan, Vaasa | collected...
TTGCAACCTTATCAAAATCTGCCCCCAGAGAAATTATGAATATAATTGCTGGCTTGTCTATTTTTGGTTCGAATCCTAATATAAACTCTGTTGCTACTATTATTGCTAATAAGGAAAAGCTGGGAGATATTAATTCATATAACAGCTTTATTAGGCAGGTTCTTGGGCCAGCAGCAGCAGAATATTTAGCTAAATCTGGTACTGGCAGTGGTAATTGGAACTCCAAAGGGGGCGATATTTATCCATCTTTTCAAATAGTTGCAAAAGCAATGCTTGCCAAATATCAGGAGAGTATAACCAAATTAAATAACATTATTACTGCTGCTAATAACAACATCGGTGACCAACTAAATACAGAAAAAAATGATTCTTTATTTGCCTCGCCCCCCGTGACTAAAGTGTTCAGCAAGCTTCCGGTTTTAAATAAGGTATTAGAAGCTAGAACTTTTAGTGATAACTTATTATCTATAAAAATTTTAGGACAAGCTAATTTATTTGGTTCAGAAGCCGAAGCGGCAGTATCAGAATTTAAAAAAGATGCTCAAGGTTTAAAAGATTTATTAGATAATATTATAGAGATATCAAACAATGATTATAAAACCATTGGTGGCCCCGGAGAAGTCGTGCCATCAGATGACTATTATTCTGCAATACATAGTAAATTCGCTGCCGCCACTGTAGGATTTCAAAATTACTTAAAGCAACTTAATAAAAATTCAAAACAATATGAAGCAGCATTAAATTTATATACTATGTCGTACACGGTGCTTGTTGTTATAAATAATGCTAAACGAAAACCATTTGATATGATTCGAAATGAGTTAGTTAATCTACCAGCTGATATAATTCCCACATCTTTTAATGAATTGGTGGCTCTTGGAGACAGGTTTGTTGAAATAAATAATGATCTTAATCTAGTAACAGTCCCTGCTGCCGCAAATGATGGTAAGTTTGCCTCCAAAATATCTTTAGCAGACTCTCTTGATGATCTCGCTGGGGCGGCCTCAGGGGCAACCCCTTCTGCTCAGCCGGCCAGAGGAACTGGCCGAGGCTCCGCAGGAGCAGGAGCAGGAGCAGGAGCAGGAGCAGGAGCAGCTGATATTGAGAAATTACAAGAAGCTTTGATTAAAGCGACAGGATTAAAAGCTGTTGATCGCAGAGGGTCTATAGATAATGGAACATTGGCTACTGATGGTCTATATGGGCCTCAGACAGAAAAGGCAATAACTCAGGCCAAAGCAAAATTCCCAAAGCTTCAAGAAGGAGCTCAAAATACCAAAGCTAATTTAGAAATCCTTCAGGGAGTTGCCTCAGATGATAAGGCATTAGACATGCTTGGGGAACAAAAGAATATTCCTCTTTTCCCAAGAGACCTAAGTAGTCTATCAACATTAATTGCATTCCTACATAAAAATAAGTTTATTGATATAGTTCCCTCTGCTGGCCAAAGACTGTTTAATTTCGATTTTTTAAAACTTGAAGTTGGCAAATTGGAGGCAAGAGCGGCTGCTGCTTTAAATGAAAAAAGATCTCCATTATCTAATTATTATTATCAGCGCGTTTCTTTTTTGCAAAAGCAACTCAATAGTTTTACGGCAGAAGCAAAAGAAGAAGCAAAAGAAGAAGATAATCGTCCTAGACTTAATAAGGAAATAGATTCAGCCACGCCAGCCGAGGCAAGGTCGGGAACTGCGCCAGCGGCGGAGCCTAATAGATACTTTAATCTAAAAGATATAGACAAAGAAGGAGTATTAGATATAAAGAATCTTGGAACAAATAATCATGCTGGAAATGCTCTAATAAGAGCCTCAGAATATTTTCCAGCAAAAGATTATAGAAAAAGCATACGCCAGTATGGGGAAATGCTGCATAAAGTATATTTAAAAATTTATAACTTTCAAAGTTGGACTGATAAGTCTAAGAGTTCTTGGAAAACCGCAATCCAAGCAGAGATAGATGATTTGAATACAACTAGAAATAGAAAATAGGATCTAGAATTATGAAAAAACTAATCAAAATTGCGGGGCCAGCAGATGATTATATGGCTATTGTCAATAAAAGACAACAAGCAAATAAAGCTTTTCTATCAAAGAAAGCTGAAACTATACAGATTCCTGAGCGATTCCTAGATCTGTCAAATGTTCTTGCTGGATCGCCGGTCTACATGGCACCCGATGAAGCAGTTATTGACAAGCTGTCACTAGGAAAAGGATTGGCAATAAAAAATGCTGATCAATTTTATCCGGGGCAAAGCTGGATAAATCGTCCTTCTTTTTATAAGAAATTATTAACTGCGGTACAAGGCTACTTAAATTCTTTAGTATCAAATAAAATTGAAGATGCCGAAAATGCTAAGGCAAAAGAAAGCTATTTGCAATGGACTGATGCTATAAATGCCGAAATATCTGATATAACTATCTATGAAAGATCAGCACCAAAAGATAAAGTTAATAAAGAGGCTTTTATTAAGGCTGCCTCAAGCCCCGTAGAAGATCAGAATGGCACCAAAATGCTTAACTTTGATAAATTGCTTGAATGGGAGCGAAGCAAAGGCTCCAGGCGAGGAGCAAGAGGAAATGGCCGTGATCAAGGAGCCCCATATGGTCAAAGACCTGGCCATGGCGGGGATTATGATGAAGGTATGAGCGTCTCCAACAGAGGCGAAAACACTGGTGGCCCTGGCCCAATCGACAACCAATATATGCGTCTTGGTGTTTATCCATATGAGAGTGTCTATCCATTTGTAGCCACTATTGATAAACTGCGTTTAATGAGACGCCAGCCAATCATTAATGCTAGAAAATTTTTCCCAGATGATAGTTCTTTCCAAGGATTAAAGAAATATAGAAACTTGATAAATAAAGCGCAACGCGCAATGATCCAAGAATATCGTATTCTTGGAGAACAACATGGCTCTCAGCCACCAGAAATAGAGAAAAATCTAGATGGATGGAATAAGGCCTTTGAGATGGAGCGTGTTAATATTGAAGAGGCATTAAAGAAAATTCCGGTGGGACGCTAATTAATGAGAAAAGATGACTTACAATTTATTGCAGATACTATTCTTATAGAAGAAGTATTGCGCAAAGAATTCGGCTTTGAGAAACAAGCCGATGTCTCCGGTATGCTTGAGAGCACATCAGGAGCTATTAAGTCATTTGTTCAAGAGAATGTCTCCTCCGAAAAACCAGGGGGAATCATCGGCAGCCTAGCAAATATAATGGCCCCGGCCATGCTATTTAGAATTAATCCCCTCATCGGCATCCTTTATCTAATTGGTAATGTCGCATTTGATGTAAATGTTACCGATATATTTCTTAAAATATATAATGCCGTCCGACCCGCATTAGAATCCGGACGAAGCGTCTCTCCAGGCGAAGTAAATTCAATTGGCAAGGGAGTCCTCTCCGGAATGTTTGGAGCGGATGATTCCGGTGAGGTCGATGATATGCTTTCTCCATTAAAAGAAGCCTCTCTTCAGAGCCCTTTAATAAAAGAATCTATTTTTGGAAATAATAGATCTTCATCTGGGACACCAGACATCCCTTGGCTATTTCCTAAAAAAGGAGGATCCTTTATCCAAAAAATCTTCGGCAACCTCTTCCAAGCAGGAAAAAGAAAAAAAGGAAAATGGCTCATCGGAGGCTTCGTCCTTTGGATATTCAAGACAGTTCTGGCTGGAGCCGGTTTGCTGGCCGTTGCCGGCGCTGGGGCGGCCCTTGTGGGCGCTGGAAAGGATAAGACCCCATCGCATGCCGAAAGCCACGAAGAGCCCCTCAAGGCTCAGGAGCACCTTGAGAACCCCACAGCCCCCATAGCGGCTCAGGAGCATCTTGAGAATCCAACAGAGTCTCCTCAACCAAAAATAACATTAGTACCATCCGGCCGAGGTCAAAAAAGCTTTTTAAATAATAACAACAATACTTGGATTGTTCCTTTAATAAATAATAATGTAGAAGAAACATTAATTTATTGGACATATGATGTATATCCAGAATTATCAGGCCAGCCGGTTGAAAACTCATCTTCTTTTCAGAGCACTCTCGGTCTACTAAAAACTAAGTATACTAATGATTCTCCTAACTGGCTAGCCATGCCTAAACAATTTAATACTCGCAAACAAGTAGTAGATACTTTTGCTCATAGGATTTAATAATGAAACTAGCCCATAGTGAAGTTTTTCAAAATTTAACTAATCTCTTGGAAGAAAAAGGATTGGTAAAAAATGCCCAAGAAGAAAAGACAAATCCTAGATATGGCTCAGATAATCTTGAAACCATCGAGCTTCTTTATGGTGTTACCCCGAATGGAAAAGATGACGATATCCTAGATCAGGCCCATCCAGAAAGGGTAATAATCTCCCCAGCCCATGATAAAATGAATGGCGTCGTCGAGAATCTTAAAGAACGCTCAAATGTCATGTGCGGAATAGCCTTGCGACCGACACGCGGACTATTGACCCAGGAGATATATGCCAAAGCTCATAATGAACTATTAGAATCGTTATTAGCTACCGGAACCCTAATGGACCTTAAGGGAGAAGATAAAATAGCAAAATTTGCCGATTCTTGCTCTGAACGATTAGTTAACGCATCAATGGAAAAAACAGCAGTCGTCCCCATAGGAGTAGGAGCAGCTGTAGGAATAGCAGCAGCCGTTGCCGCTGTGGCAGCCAGCCTATATGCAATTAATAATCCCGCAAAGCAGGGAGTTAAACAAAGCGTTGAATCAGCATTAGAAGAAATTGATGGAGCGGTCGGCGATTATCCTCAGCTTGCCGGACCCATGAGCCCGCTAATAAAAAAACTAAATGATGTAAAAAATATAACAGATAAATACCTCTCCTATGGAGAAGATATTGCAAAAAGAATCCTTAATATCCAGGGAGCAGAAACAAAGGAAGCTAAAACGCAAGCAATCATAAGCCAAAGCCTCACCTTCTTTGAAAGTAAAAAAGATGAAGAAGTTACCTCTGTCTTAAGCAAATATAAGAGGCTATGTGATATTATATTAGAAATGAATGGTACCGCCATTGTAGTTTTACGGGAGGCGCCCTCTAAATATGAAACTTCGGAGCCTGCCTTTTGGACACATGTAAAGACCTTATGGCAGGATGTCATTTTAGTCTCCGATGTTGAAGATGCAGCAAGGCATTTGGAAAATCTTTCTAAAGTATTTGGAGAAGTCTCAGGTGGTATTTCTAGACAAATAAGTGATATTGAGAAACTAAAAGTCTGGTTTGATAAATTAAAGTCCGGAACAATTGAAGATCCAGGTGGCTCCGGAGAAATGAGCAATACCCCAGAGGCAGATGCCGATATGGAAGCTCTTAAGAAGGAACTTGAGGGCGTTCCAGCAAATGACAATGCTGAACAAAAAGCAGCAAGATTAAATCAAACACTACAAGTTAAATAATGTCAGATATGGATTTAGCAACAAGATGGGATAATCCCAGCTTTATGCAGGGCACCATCATGTCAGATAACCGCGACTTCGAACGACCTGTTCAACAAACAATGGGAATTCAATTACCAGATTCTTTATCCGCCGAAGACAAATCCCCAATCGTTGAGGTCATTCAAAAATTTATGAAAAGCTCCCCTCTAGGGGCTTCCTATTCAGGACCAGTAGATGGAATAATGAACCCAGCACTATTGCAATCTGTTTTAATATTTCAAAATAAAGCTAAAACAAAAACCGGACAGGACATTTCATTAATCTCTGGAAATCAAATAGATGCTAACGGATTTAAAAAAGTATTAGAATTATTGAAATCTCCCAAAGAAGAAGGAAAAGAAGAGAAACCTGCCGGCTCCGACGATTCTTTAAATAATCAATTTGAGCAATACCTAAGCCAAAGCCATCCAATTATTGGAACTGCCTATCAAGGAGATCTCGAAGCAGCAGCTAAAAAAGTAGAAGCAGCCCTTGCCGCGGCGATCGGCAATAATGGAATCTATGGAAAACTATGGAATAGCTCCTCACAAAAATTTAATACAACTCCACAAGATCTAGACCAAGCAATACAACTAATCGTAAAATCTAAAGGAAAAACCGCCTCCAGAATAGAAAAATTAGAGATAATTCAAGAAAAAATGACAAAATAATTGCGCTAACAACAAAATACTATCAATAGTTGTTTATTTTGATTAGAACGGTTGAAGTGTCACTGTTCAAAGATGAAAGAAAGATAGCATATTCTAACATGCTTAAAAGGAAATTATTATGGCTTTACAACCTATCAATCCGAAACGTGACCCTTACGGTCAATTCGATGGCCTCGATTCACAGGCCACTTCAGTCCTCGGTGGCGAAGTTGTCACCATTACCTATGTCGCCTTAGACAGTGGTGATCAAGCAGCTTCTGATGCCGATGGTTCTGACGGTTATGCAGGACATCCCGTTCATACTCGTATGGCAATTACCTCTACTCTTGCTTCTGGCAATCGTCCTCTATTCTTAGTCGATGATGGTATCTCTGGTTATGGTACTCTTTTCGGTCAAGTAGTTGGTGGTGCTGTTGGTCGCAATGTGGCTGGCGCTGTCCTCGGGCCGCACACGGCCACTGGATCTGGCAAGCTCACCTGCTGGGATGAGGCTGGATTTTATTCAGTAACCTTAGACGCAGTAGATACGACCGTTGCTACTGGTCTAGTATTAGACAACTCCACCCTTGCTGGTGGCGATGCTCTTTATGCTACGACTGCTGGTTTGCTAACTCCTAACGTAGGTGCCGCATTCGAGTCTGTAGTCTTAGGACATTTTGCTGAGTTCTCTACTTCAGGTTCTTTGGTAAATACTCCAAATAACCTAACTGCTGCTCTTAATTCACCTCCTGGTGGAGCTGCGGTTCTCTCAAACCTAGATCGTGCTCTAGTTTACTGGCAGCCCGAACTATAAATGATTTGAGGCATCAGGAATGGTTCCTGATGCCTCGTTTTTTCAAGTTGGTTTTAATGATTATTGGCTAAGCGAATAGTCTCTTAACCTCATAGGACAATATATATGACGTATTTTAATGATCGCGGCGAGCTAAATGCATCGTCCGTTAAAGACGCCCTAGGTATTCTTACTAAGTATGCATCAATTTTAGAGGATAATACTCCTTCTAATATGGCTCTTAGTGGCCCTGCTTCTTCTCTCAATGATGAGAAGCGAGACCAGATTATATCTAGCGCTCTAATGACTCACGAAGGTAAAATTGCTCTTGCTCAGGCAATGGCAAATCCCATTCGTAGAAACCTTGATTATCAAGGTATTGCCCGTCGGGCTCTTGTGGTTGATCCTCTTCCCCAAGGTGCTCTTCCCGTTTATGACCGTGACATTGATGTTGCGGCTGTAGTTGTTTCAAGCAATGGTTCTGGACCAGAATCTCGCGTTTTCGGTGACCGTGTTACGGTTCCTGAATTCGAGATTTTCTCTAATCCTACTGTTCGTATTGCTGAGGTTAAGAGACGACGTTTCAATGTTATTGACCGTGCTGTTCAAAAGGCTCGCCAGGAGATTATGGCTCAGGAAGATGCGAACGTGTTCGCAGCTCTTGATGCCGCTGCTTCTATTGAGAACTCTGTCCAGGATATCGCCGATGGCGGCATGCTTCGCAGAGACCTTGTTGAACTCAAGCGTCAGGTCGATCACTGGGACCTAGTAACCACGAAGTTCTTCATGAACATCAACGAGTACTCCGACATTCTTATGTGGGCGTCCGGTGGTGGTCAAGGACCAACTGGCGGCGAACTAGACCCTGTTTCTCATCGTGAGATTCTTCAGACTGGGCTTTATGCTCACATCTGGGGTGCCGACATAATGGTAAGCAAGATCGTTCCCCCTGGAACTGTCTATGCTTGCGCAGACCCTGAATTTGTAGGTGTTATGCCTATTCGTCAGGATATCGAGGTTATGCCTGCTGACGAGCCGAAACAGCTTAAATTAGGCTGGGTTGTCTCAGAGATAATAGGCATAGGAATTGTGAACCCGCGTGGAGTTGCGAAGGGTGATAAGAGCACAGTAATTGGTGCTTAATTAACCTAAATTGAGAAAGGCCCGGGATTTCCCGGGCCTTTTTTTTATTTAATTTTGTTCCACTCAGATTCCCAAATAGAAATTATCTTAAACCCATGCCGTAAAAGAAACTTTTCCTTATTTAATGTTTTTCTATATAAATCTCCATATGTTGTTTTTGTGCTCGGATTAGTTTTATTAGCTTGGTATTTGTCAGGGTTGCCATGCCAATAATCTCCATAGAACTCATATATGGTATTTGTCTTGGGGTCATAGCCATCCAATTTAAATTGTTTACCATTAATGCTTAGATAATATTGTCTATTGTCATTAGAAATGTTTAATGCATCTAACCATAGTGTTTCACTTTTAGATACATATTTGGTATAGCTGTTATGTCTCGATGAAATTTGAGTTTTAAAGTAAAAGTTATTTAATAATAATAGAGCTTATTGTCGAGGGGGAACCAAGACAATGTAAGAAACGCCATGAAAGAAAAAATTAGGATAATGGTCGAGGATGGCTTTGCAATTCGAAGAATAGCTAAATTATTACAAATATCAGATATTGAAATAAAAGATTTAATTAAGAATGATGATTATGTTATCAAAAAAGAGAAGTTTAAAGAGACTGATATTCCAGATATAATCGCATTATACACCGCTGGTGTTTCTGCAAAAAGCCTGGGAATCAAGTATTCCATAGATAAGCGCAGGGTCCTTAAGTGGGCCAAGGAAAAAGGAATTTTACGAAGCAAAAATGATTCTCATAGAATTACATTTTTTAATCAAAAATATTTTGATGAAATCAATACTCCAGGAAAGGCTTATTGGCTTGGATTTTTATATGCCGATGCCTATAATTGTAAAATTACAAATACTACATCAGTAACTTTATCAGAAAAAGATATAGATCATCTATATAAATTGTGTAATTCACTAGAATTAGATAATAGCAAAGTTATAAAATTTAATGTGAAAAATAAAGATAAGATATATCCTTCTTGCTATGTAAGTCTTTATAGCAAGCATATATGCGAAACATTATCTAAGCAAGGTTGTCCTCAAGCAAAGAGTTTTATTCTCAAGTATCCTGAGTGGCTTCCTAATGATTTGAATAGTCATTTTATACGAGGTTATTTTGATGGTGATGGATGTTTAACATTTAGAAAAAAGCAAAGAGAATGGAAATGGTCTTTGGTATCAACAAAAGAAATGTGCGAATCAATAAGAAAAATTCTTATTGATGAGATTGGTATTTCTACAACATTAAGCTATATTTCTCAAACAGATAATAATACTTATGAAATGCAGACTAGTGGAAATATGAAGATTCATTCTATCATGAATTGGCTATATGCATCTAGTATAGATGAAATAAGATTATCAAGAAAATATGATAAATATAACGAGCTTGAGCTTCAGCAAAGGAATAAGAAAGGATCAATTAATGGAAAGTAATTATTTTGACTGTCAGTGCGGGTCTGCGGAGCATACCCTTCGATTCTCATTGGAGACATGGGAGGATGAAGATGTATCTGGAGAAATTTGCGTTCAGGTTCATTTGAGGCAACATTACAAATGGTACCAGAGGATCTATATGGCCATTAGATATATTTTTGGATATCAATCTAAGTATGGTATGTATGATTGTACCTTATTGCAGCAGGAGGAGTATGCCCGGTTGCGGGAGCTTTTGGATAGGTCCGAGAAGCTCATAGCTGAGCGTCCTGGGATACGCAATTAAAAGGTTGCAAATAGCAGCATCCCTCGGAGAATTATTCTTCCGAGGGATTTTTTATTTAATCCTTTTTTTTGGAATCCAGCTTTGACTTTACTTAGAATTGTTTTTATCAGATTTAAGAGCATCAATATATGATGTTATATTAGAACAAGAAGCGACGATACTATCAAAATAGTCTCTAGTATGTTTGGAATCTTGTTCTGTAAAAGAATCATTTACAAATCCCAATAAATCTACTTTTGTAGATTGTAATTTTTGTAAACTATCTAATTCATATACAAGATTTGCTGCATAAGCCTTCTTCTCTGAAGGATGTGCTCCTTGGTTATTATCAAGATAATATTTATTATTATTTGTATCTGTTAATATTTTTATCATAATCATTTCTCACTTTCTTTTATAAAAGTTACCATCCTTTAAAAGGATGCCATTTCTTTTGATTTCAACTCGGAACAAATGTCAAGGATTTTTACAAAAAAAACCGGAGGCCGAAGTTCCCGGTTCTCTGTCCTTATATTTTATGTCCAAAGACCTCTTCTAATTTTCATCAAACGAATCAACATCTCATCTTCAGTTTTTTCTATTTTGTCTTTGAGGTTAATCCATTTCGGCTTGCGACTTTTGTCCTTATACCACTCTTGCAAAAGCTTTTGATATTCGGCTTCCATCTCCAGCTTATCTACCGTCCAATATTTCCATAAATCCTGAGCTTCATCATAATGGTCCTGTTGCGCTCGCAGCCCTTTTTCATCAATCTCCTCATCAGAATATTCATCTCGAATATTATAAGGATCTTCATCCAGGTATTTCTTTAATATTGCGAAGTTAGCGTAGAGCATTTGTTCACAGGGGTCAATATATCCACCATTATATCCATAAAAAGACCTAGTATCTAGCATGTGGGGGCGCCTAAACAGGTCGATGATTCTCCATTTCCAATCGGAGAGTCTCATAGAAATATACACGGCAAAGTAATGAGGGATAGTTTTGCTAAGAAAATATCGGATAGGATATTTTTCTTTCATTTCTTTTTCATAATCTTCCCAGCAATATCCCTTTTCCTCTGGGGAAAAATCGCGCATAGGCAGGGAATTGGACTTGCTTTTGCCAAGTTCAACAACGGTCGGGAGTCTGAGAGGGTTTTTCATTAGATGATACTTCCTGACATAACCTATGCCGAAACTCTTACTTCAATAAGGTCTTTAATAGCAACAATGGATTTATTTGAAATTTTGCTACATCTTTTATTATTGAGAAATTCAAGCTCATAAACTAATGCTGAGGCCAAAGCTTCAGATTTAGACCCATGAACCCTATTGTTCTCGACATAATGCGGTTTATTATTATCATCTTTTAATATTTGTATAGTCATTTATTTTCTCTCCATAGTATATGTACGGAATGTTTAATAATAAACATTCCATACACAGATGTTATTAACAATGCCTTTGACATTGAGTCATTAAAACGGTCGGGTAAAAAGTACCCAAAGGCCATGCTTAAAAAGATAATTATGATTAATGACATTATATCAATTAATTTATTCATAATATACCAAGTTTCTTTAATTTAGTTATCTGATTTGGCCCTGAGTATCTTAATCTGCAACCATGTCTATAGGTAGTAGGGCCGGAAGTACTACCACCTATATCTAATACAGACTTAATCTCTTGAAGAAATGATAGAGGCCCATGAATATCTAATGTTTTATTATTTTTGGTAAGAAACATAGAACTATTTCCTTTAACAAAACCTGCTATGAAGGCATAATAAAAATCTTTTGATATTTTTGGAAAGGTTATATTATTTTTATCTATTCTTCCATATTCTTTTATTTTGTTGCAAAAATGATTGGAGCAAAGACCAAAGGTATAGCATCCTTTCGAGATTCTGATGTTACTAGAACTATCTAATACAGAGCTAAGTTCTTTAATAATAGTTTCATTTTTCTTTGATATCGTCATGGTTAAGGTAGGCCTTTTCTCTATAGAGCAGTTGCCAAATATAAATCCCAGCCAAAAAGCTTTAGCTTTATTGTCTATATTATCGAAGTAGTTTTGATTAAACTTATTCCATCTCATATGAATGCCTTACAATTATTTATTACTTTTTTCAAGATTAATTTTAGAAGAATAAGGCATTTGACACATTTCTTAATCATTAAGATGTTTTGTTGCTAAATCTACCATATTAGTATCAAGTTCAAACCCAATAAAGTTTCGTTTATTACTGATACAAACTCGAGCCGTCTTTCCCGATCCCATAAAGGGATCCAAAACAACGTCATTCTCATTAGAACAATTGAGAATTATCCTGCGAACAAGCTCCGTAGGAAAACTATCCTTGGTAGGATACCAGGAGGTCTTATCAACAGGAATAAGCCAAACATCAGGGAGAAAATCTACAAGCTTATTATTGGTTGCCTTTACACCTTTCCTAAAAAATAAAGCATGGGAAAATGTCTGGATAAACAAATTGCATTTTAGATTCTTAGCCCAGATCTTATGATTAAATAATGTCATTGGCGTAGCATTTATAATATCTATATGCTTAGAATAAATGGTTCTATTCATTTTTCTATCTGTTGTAATAGAAGCTAAAATTCCTGTATCAGATAGTGAATCTGATGCAAGCTTATAGGCCTTTTTAAGGAATTCTCGATATTCTTCAAATGAGAATGGTGTCTCCGCCAGATCTGGCGGGCTCATAATTATAAGATTAGGCTTATGATCTAATTTAGGAAATAGATCAAGAGCATCACCACAATGTATTTTATTTAAGTCCATAAAAGAATATTCCTTCGAGCTTGATTTTATCTCCACCCTTCTTAGAAGAAAGATGGGATTTACTTGTTTTCATATACCATGTTTTCTTTAGTTCAAATCCTTCTTCAATAATAACCCTATTAAGATCCTTCTCTAATTTTTGCATAAGCTCATTAGCCTGACCACCTATATTTATTCCAAATATCCCGTCAGACTTTAGCATAGATTTTATATTTGTAACTGTTTTTCTCCAATACTTCTCTAACCATACAGAATATTCTGGATAAGCATTATAGCATTGAGAGCTTTCGTCTGAATATTTTTCAAAGTCAAAATATGGTGGGCTTGAAAATGCAAAGTCCATTTTTTCAGCGAAGCATTCAGTTTCTGAACCACATTTCTTAATCTCAGCATTGAAGCTAAAATCTTTTATTAACTTTTGCAATCCATCGAAAGTCTCGGTATTTGGCTCATATCCAAAATATTTTACATCTTTGAATTGACAAGCCATTAATCCTAATAGTCTTGTTCCAAATCCACAACTATAATCTAGGACATTATAGTTATCTTTTACCCAAGATGAATATACAGCCTTGGCTACCGTGGGCTTGAAAATAGAACCCATGGAGGCAAGACCACTATTTTTAGCCCCAATGGTTATTTGGGATAATGAAATGTTCATAGGGTATTGCAATGCTGGCCCATCTCTATCATCATTATACAGCAACGTATTACCCATTCTATTTCTAATGGTTGCCCAAAGGGTATCTTTATCTTTTAGGATATCATATATAGATTTTCTATTAACATTGCTAATTTTAATTATATTTGGGAAATATTGTCTATAGATTTGTCCGCCAGATGTCCCACTATTTGTCACATAGCGAACGTCGTCCTTCTCTTCAAAATGCATTGTATAGGCCTTTATGGCTGTCCAAGCTTGCTTTATTTGCTGGTCCTTAAATGTAAGATGGTTGAAATCGTATTCAAGGAGATAATTGAAAACATCCTTGGCAATTTCATCTCTTTCGTCTTCATTAATGGTTCTCAAGTACTTATTAGAAAGAGGAATTCCTTTCCAAACAAGAAGATCATTGACCTTTAATGTTTTCATATCATTGCTAATATTATTAGTTTTTGGGAAGACCAAATCTCCTATCCAAGGCTTTTTTCTTGGCATCAGATTAGGATTTGTGGTAGCAGGAATTTGCGGTGATAATTTTGGATCTATTTTCTTTATGCCGCAATGAGAGCAAAAATTAATTTGGTCATGGTTAGCCATGACGTGACCACAGGGGAACAAGGGATCTTTTTCCATTAAAATACTATCCGTTCTATTTGTTCATCGGTTGGTTTTTGTGGGACTTTTTCTGTTAAGAAATAA
>Ga0307379_10008432_pt1 | contig 13890 bp, 14 predicted proteins | sample UN2MG_FD_202237 | JGI IMG/M metagenome (GOLD analysis project Ga0307379, IMG submission 202237) | Soil microbial communities from Risofladan, Vaasa, Finland - UN-2 | ecosystem: Environmental > Terrestrial > Soil > Coastal area > Acid sulfate soil | place: Finland: Risofladan, Vaasa | collected...
TATTGCCTTTTTCAATAATTCCGTCTGGTACTTTGTCGAACAAGGCACCAATCACCCGCTTATATAATGGAAGTAAATCCACATAGTTTGTTACAATAGCCCTTTTCAGACAGGTCTCAGGAAAAACCTCTTTGATATATCTGAAATTTGTGTCCTGGCATAGGACAGTTTCAGCCTCAGAATCGTTGATGAGGTATTTCATCTCATAGGGCGTATAAATAGGAGAGACTGGAACCGGAATAGCTCCAATTTGCTGGGCTCCAAAGTAACTAATAAGGAACTGAGGGCAATTCGGAATATAAAGCATAACCTTATCGTTATCCCTCACACCTAAATCGTGCAGTGCAGTAGCAAATCTATCAATTAAATCTTTTATTCTCAGGTAAGAGAACTTCTCGCCAAGATATATTATTGCTGTTTTATCAGGATATTTCTCACACGCTCTTTCAAATGCATTAATAACTAATTCGTCGTATACTCCCACAGTTAACTCCCTATCACCTTTTCTTTCACAGGAAATCTGTGCATAAATGTTGAGCTTTGATGTAAGAAACGGTGTTTGAAGCAGTTATATAACATTGTATCTCTTTTCCATGTTTGATAAGAGATGCTCAGTCAATCATTCAAATTTTACCTTGGGTGTGGCCTTTGCTGCTGCGGGAACTTCAAAGAAGGTGGCCTTGCTAAACCCATACATCCCAGCGAGAATATTTGCTGGAAAGCTTCTTATTTTCACATTGTAGGCCTTTACTGACTCATTATAGCGTCTTCTTTCAACAGATATTCTGTTCTCCGTGCCTGCCAGTTCATCCTGAAGCCTCATAAAGTTTTGATTTGATTTGAGATCAGGATATCTTTCCACCACAAAAAGTAATCTGCTCAAGGCCCCTGAGAGCTCATTGTTTGCCTTGATCTTGTCTGGTATATTCCCTGCGCTGCCAACCTGTGATCGTGCCTTAGTCACATCAATAAAAACATCTCTTTCCTGCTTGGCATACCCTTTTACCGTTTCCACAAGATTTGGGATGAGATCATATCGCCTCTGTAGTTGATTTTCTACCTGTGCCCATGATGCCTTGACCGTCTCATCAAGCGTCACAAAGGTGTTGTACGTGCCCTTAAAAAAAGAATACAGAGAGAAGAGAATAATAACAATTATCGCAAGTGCGATAACGAGATTTCTTGTTCCTTTGGTCATCAGTACCCTCCTTGCTTAAATTTCCATTGTATCAACAACTTCCCATAATTTTCTTACCTCTACCATATAGGCTGTAAAGAGGTCCTTTATTTCAGATGATGAAAACTCCGCCTCGCCTTGCTTTATATCCAGGCATTTCATAAAAATCTCCTGGTTGATAGGTATTTCTTTTGCAACAGATTGTATAATCTCCCTCCTGGTTGGGGGTATCTCAATGCCTTTAAGGTGTAAAAGTCCATTAAAGATAGATATAAAGGCGGTGATTGACGCCTTGATTAGCTCGGCTATCCTCTTTTGTTTTCCCCCTGTCTCCAGAAAGCCTGCCCTCAAAAGCAGGAGTTTACCTTTGATTTCCCGTTCACACTGAAGCCTGAGGTGATGAGATTGCAGGGATATGTCTTTGAGTACATCTTCACCATACACAAGAATATAATTTTTCTTTATGTTGAGGAATTCGAGGGGATATGAATCCAGGGAAGACTGGATATACGATTGTGTCATGAACAAGGGTGTGGCCACATTCCTTTTCCTCCATCGGGATACTGTTTCAATAGCCCAATCCAGGTGATCTATGGCTTCTTCTGAAAGGATTATAAGGAAATTCAAATCCGAGGTGTGAGGATTGAAGTCACTTCCTGCACCACTCCCATAAAGAATGACGGAAATGAGGGCATCTTTAAAGATTTTCCTAAAATCCTCTTCTATTTCAGCAAATATCTCTTCTGGCTTTTTTATCTTGGTCATTGTTGTACCTCTCTTTAAAATCCACGGCCTGCACCTCCCCCACCGCTCAAGCCACCTCCAAAACCTCCAAATCCACCCCCAAAACCTCCAAAGCCACCGCCGCCTCTGCCTCCAGCTAAAAGCATAAGCAGGATGAAGGGAAGGATTGTCCTTCCCCGCCTTGTACCAAGGAGCATTGTCAAAACGATGAAAAACAGGATAAGAGAAAATAGCTTGATGCGTGGTTTTTCTTTTATCTTTTTTTTCGTTTGATAGTGTGTTGTGCTGCTTCCAGTGAGAGAAATCTCTGCATCTTTTGCGATCACTGATGATACAGCTGCGAGGGCGTTTGACAGGCCCTTGCCGTAGTTACCTTTTTTAAGATACGGTACTACATACGTATCGAGTATCTCACCAACGAGTCCGTCAGGTAAGATTCCTTCAACACCATAGCCAGTTTCAATCCGTACCTTCCTTTCGGTAAGGGCAAACAAAATAAGCACTCCCTTATCTTGGCCTTTTTTCCCAATACCCCAGGCCTCATACAGCCTGTTTGCATAATCGGCAGGGTCATTGCCCTCGATACTTTTCAGGGTGACAACAACGACGGCGGTCCCGGTCTTCTGTAATACTTCACGGGCAAGCAGATCCATAGGACGTTCATATTGCGGTGTAATCACCTCGGCATAATCATTGATAGCCCCCTTCGGTTCAGGAAACTTCTGGGCCCCTGCTGAAGTGAGCAGGAAACAATGGAGCAATAGTATAATAATGAAAAGCGAAAGAGAGGCTTTTAATTTCACGTCATATTTTCTTTGTTGAGTCATAGTGTATTTTTTTCATACCATATAACGCCAAAAAATGGCAAACTTTTATGTGAAGCTAGGTGGTACTACATGCTATTGATATCCCAAAAAAAAATTTAAAAAAAAGAACAAAAAAAATTGGTTATACAAATATCCCGTAGGAGAAAAAAACCGCAGGTGGGAATCGTTGTTGATTAGAGTTTTGGGGGTTCAAGAATAGATAATCCAACCAAATAAAGTCCTTTAAATCTTCCTTCTTCATCTTTCGTGATATGCCTGATCTTTGTTTTTAAGTATTCAATGGGTTTTAAGGCATTATTCGTGTAGTATTTCAGTTCCGATACGGAGCCAACCTTTAAATAATTCAACAAATTAGAGTTTTCCTTTACCAATACACATATTCCTTTTGATGATATATCCCAAATTTTGAATTGATACGTAAACGCGCAGTCATGTAGTGAAAATTCTACACTATGATATTGATCTATGATGCTTCGGGGTTCTGATCTTTTTTCGGTAAAATCGTCTTTCATACACCAACCTTTTACCATGCACTATTTGGGAGAAACAGCCTTTGAGATCATACCTTCATGGCTTTCATTGAAAAGCCTCGCGTACAGTGGATTCATGCATGTAAATCGAGCACGAGTTTTTTTAAAAAATTATAAGAGTTGAATATACATCATTAGCCAATGTAACTGCTGCTTGCAGAGTCTGATTCCCAGGCTGTAACCTTACTGATCTTGATATTTGTATCATTAAGCTCGTTGCTTAACTTCCTGAAAATATAGGCAGCAATGTTTTCCGACGAGGGATTCTTATCTTTAAATTGAGAAAGCTCATTTAAGAATGAATGATCAAGTTCTTCCAGGATTCTGTGTGTAGCATCTTTCACCTCTTTAAAATCTATCAATAGCCCAGTATCATTGAGTTTTTCTCCCTCAACAAAAACTTCTATCCGCCAATTATGCCCATGAAGCTTCTCGCATTTACCCCTATAGTTTCTCAACTGATGCGCAGCTGCAAATTGTGTAATTATCTGTAACTCATACATATAATAAGCCAATTCACGGTTAAAAAACGTCTACTTTTTTTTGCCCTTATAGTGTCTTCCGCACATATTGCATTTTCCATTTATTATTATTCCAATGCAATTTCCATCTGAACAGGGGATTCTATCCTCAAAATCAATACTATCTGCGTCTCCAGCACTTGTTGTTGTATCCTCTCCTGGGGAAGTACTACGCAGGTCTGCTCCGCAATAAAGGCAGTAGCTGCTCTCTTCAGGAATTGATTCCTGACATTCAGGGCACGTAATACCTGGAATCTCCTTATCACAATGTGGGCATTTCATATATACTCCTTGTAAGAGGTTTAGTATTTTTCTCCTTCTTTAATGTATCTTCCTGCTATTGTCAATCATTGATGACTCATACCAGAAGGATCAACCAGTATTATTTGATTGACAAAAAAGGATTTTTATCAATAATAAACAACCATGGCGGTGTAGCTCAGGTGGTTAGAGCATACGGCTCATATCCGTAGTGTCCGGGGTTCGAGTCCCTGCACCGCCACCATATTGATTCTATAAACAGTATTGACATATTCATTTTTCGATTTATTTTATAGGTATTATGACCCTGCAATATTTTAATAAAAATCAGTTGAGTGTTGTTGGGGACGCCTTAGATATTGCTGAAGATATGACGAGCAACTATTTTAAATTATCGCTATTACACTGGAAAAGGAATCGCTTTGATATAAGAACTCTTTCTTCTTTATTCGGCGAAGAAATTAAAGATAATGTCTTTGCCCTATTGAAGAAACATAGCTCAGACGGCAAAGCAGAAATAGAACCGCTCAATAAACGACGTGAATTTTACCTTATTTATTTGCAGGATCACCACATTTTACAAGCCCTTCAAAGGGACAGTAACATTAAACTTCTCCCCCTTTTGGCGTATATACTCACCCATGAGTTGGTGCATATTGTACGGTTCTGTAAATTTCATGTGAGATTCGATACTCAGGAGGAGAATAGCAGGGTAGAAGAGGAAAAAATCGTAAATAACACAACGTTTGAAATCCTAAAACAATTATCGTTACCAAGCCTCTCATATATTCTGGGTTCTTATAACCCTGATAAAATGAATATTGATAGCTGTATGGTGTATGAGTATGACACATGGAGAATAAATAATGCCCATCTATGAATATAAATGTAGTAAATGTGGCCACATAACTGAGCTGTGGCAAAAATTCTTTGATTCACCTTTAGGGGAATGTGAGATATGCGGTGAATCGGTGAAAAAGATTATTTCACAAAATACCTTTCACCTCAAAGGGTCAGGTTGGTATGTAACTGATTACGCATCAGGGGCATCTAAAAATAAACAAGCAAAAAAAGAAGATAAAGAAAAGAAACCGAACAAAGATGACACCAAAAATGCGTCAAAAGAGGTATCCAAAAAAGCACCTCCTACAGACACATGAGCCCTGGAGTAACCAAAATACCATACCATAACCTTTTTTAAGAAAGGCATTACGCAGTAATAAAAAAAAGATGAAATATAGATATAGTGGAAGGATACAGGACAGATTAATAAATCGATTAGAAAAAAAGGAAAAAAGGGAATCCTTTCGGAGAGATCGATTTTTTAAATTTAAGCTGTCAGAAATTCACAGCAAGCTTTCCCAGGCTCTACTCCTCAACAAGATAATTGAGACAGAAAATTCTCAAGCGATTTCTGATCTCATCATGCAGGGCCTTAACAAGGCATATAAAAGTAGTGAGTTTGACTTTAAATATTTCACTGCACCTATACGAACCCTTGTCCCTCGTCCAAATCCATATGTCCTGTATTTAACGCAATATATTCTGGAAGTAATAATCAATGATCCCAATGTAATAGACGTGTATGGAACTGACCTTGAAATTTATACGTTAATAGACGGTATTATCAATCAGGTGAATGAAAAATTTGAAAGGACTGAAGAAGAAATAGTGAAACAGCTCTCCCGTAATAAATCCCTTATTAGAGGATCGCGGGACTACGAAATTGCCCTTGAGCAGCTTTTCTACAAGAAAGTGGGGTAAGCGAGATTCCTCACAAGTAGTCAGGCTGTAAAAAAACCCTTGTTGATTTATTCATCCAAAGGTTGTGTATCCTCAGAGGGCTCTTCCTTTTTTCTCCCAGGATATTTTATCTCATACATCGTTTCTTCTAATGTGTCTATATCCTCTATTCGACACACTTTTACATCAGGATACTCATCATTTATTATCTTTTGTGTTATCTTGCCCGGGCCAAAGATAATGATTCGTGTTATCTTATATTCTTCAACGATTTTTTTAATGGTCTGAGCCCATAAAACCGGATGATCCAGCTGATATATAAGCTCTTCTTTGATCTCATCTGGATGAGTGATGATCTTTGGATCAATGTTATCATCTGTCAAGGTATTTGCAATAATAGGTATTACAGCCCTTTTAAAAGAAAACTCTTTTTCTTCGATATACTTTTTAAAATTCTCACTAGCAGCAACCATAAGCGGTGTATGCCATGGACCCAAGACCGGCAAATCTATCGCTCTGAACTCTGATTCCTTGAGCAACTGTTTTGCTGCACCGATGTTTTTAGTTCTACCCCCAAAGACATTCTGTTTGGGTGAGTTATAAAGGGCTATGTGCAGGATTTCTCTTCCTGCGTAGTATGTAATATTTCGAACATCCTCCTGAGTAATGTCCCTATCCTTATTTATGATGGCTACCAGTCCACCATCAATATCTTTGGCACACGAGGTCATAATACGTTCGCGTTCATTAACCAGGTGCAGGCCAGTATCGTAATTCATACCCCCTGCTGCGGTAAGCGCAGCATATTCACCAAAACTATGTCCAGCCATGACTGCCGGCTTGAGGCTTAGTTTCTCTTCCACCAATCTTTCTCGAAAGGTTGAAAAGGCTGCCCACGAGGAAATGTAGGTCGCAATCTGAACCTGTTTATCTAAATGGGTTTTAAGCCCTCTTTTAATACCAAGCTCATCGATATGACTGACTCTATCACGAAATTTGTCAGGTATTTTGCCGAATATTATCTTTTCAAACTCCCTATTCAGTAACCTGTTTGCCCTGTAAAAGACAAAGGCAGCAATCTCGAAATTATCATAGAACTCATGTCCCATTCCTAAATATTGAGATCCCTGACCAGGAAAGATATACGCTGTTTCAGGTTGCATAATTAATTCTCCCTACACTCTTTTTTTTCACCCTGCTCAAGGTCGAGTAAATATCGTTTCATATCAATTCCTGAATTAAAACCACCTAAGCCATTCACCGCAACTACCCTATGGCACGGGATAAGAATGACAAGGGGGTTTTTCTTTAATGCCTGTCCAACAGCCCGTGCCCCCTTTGGGGTACCTGCCATGAATGCAACATCTTTATATGTTTTTGTTTCACCATAGGGTATTGTGCATGCACTCCTGTAAACATTATACCTAAAGGGGGTCACATTGATGTCCCACGGTACATTAATTGCTGGATTATTTCCTTTAAGATAGGCCTCAATAATTCCTATGAGGCCTTCATTATGTGTACGATCTTCAATTAATTCAGCGTTCGGCGCAGAGGAGATGAGCTCAGCCATAAAACTATTCCCCCTGGCAAAATCTAATTTTACCATGACTGCGCCTCTCTGTGAAGAAGCAACATGTACTGAAAATCCCCTACGTTGAAACTCCCAGTAATAAACAGCTTTAACATTTTGGTGTAACAATTTCATATAATGAAATATATCAGAAAATTTATCCTGCTGTAAGCGGGAAAATCATTGTCGATTTTAGTTATCGTACTTTAATTGACATTTATACCCATCTTGGAGCGTTGGAGTACTGGAGGAATAGATAGTATAAACGAAATAAGTTTTTACTCCCCTCCTTCATTTATACTCTTGTCCTGAACAACGTGAAGAAAAAAAATTCACCCACAGCTCCATCATTCCATAACTCCAATATTCCAATTGGGGCAAAGGCCCTAAGTCCAAAACCTGCGAGTTTATTTTCCAACTACAGTGACGGGCTGACTTGGCTTACTTTCTAAGCCATCCTTATCAACTGCTGTTACGGTGTAATCCCTACTCTTTCCTGGTTTAGGAGAAACTACACTACATTGCGGCTCTTTCACGGTGTCTACCTTTCGTGGACCTAAAAATCCTTTTTCAAAAACATTGTATGATGTAATATCTGACTCAGTGTTATTCGACCAGGTAAGGGCCGTCTTTCCTTGTTCAACTCTTGCAGTAAGCCCTGTAGGTGCCCCTGGTTTCGGTTTTGTTTTGATGGTTCTTGTATCTGAAAAATCACTTATGAGGCTATCTTTATCCTCGGCTGTCATTTTATATCGATATTCCCACCCATCCTGAAGCCGCTTATCCACATACGAAGTTCCCCCCTCAACAGAGGCTATTTCAGAAAAATCTTTTTCATCACCTGAACTCCTGAAGATATGGTATTTTGCGATATCATCCTCTGGATTTGGATGCCAGAAAAGAGGTATTTTTTTCACATGAAGGCTTTCCCCTCCAAATCCAGAAGGTCTGACAGGCCGCGGTTTGGTGGTTGCAGAAATTATGTCTGATGGCTTACTTTCAATGTCTACCTTGTTATAGGATGTCACCTTATAATAATAGGTGGTGTTGTCCTTTAAGAAACCACCTCCACTGAATGCAGAAAATAGTGTACCATTGGTTCCCTTATCATGGTAATTGTTCTTATTTTGATTATCTATCGTTTTAATCGAGATATATTCCCCTTCCCTTGCGGTTGAGCGATACAATTTATACCCTTTGACCTCCTCCTCGGCGCACATATTCCACAGAAGTTTTACCATTCTGGCCAACCCGCTTTTTGCGTTCAGCCTCCTTGGTGTGGGAGGTCGTCCCTTGGTTGTAGCTGACACCACATGTGACATGGACCCCTCTCTTTCATTATCTTCAAAAAGAGAAACCCTGTAGTAATATGTTGTTTTATCTTCCAGGCCTTCGGTATCGATAAAACTATCAGTCTCACGACCAATAATTGTTGTTATTTTTATAAATCCTTGCTCTGGTGACATACTCCTGTAAATAACATAGCCTTTAACATGCCCTGAGAGAGTTGGTGTCCACCTCAGTTCGAGCTGTCGTATCATATCTCCTGTGGCCACAACCCCGTTGACTACAGGCAGGCAACTGCCTTTCATACCACTTGAGAGGTCACTTTCCAGGTTTTTTTCATTGTAGGTGCTTACTTTGAAACAATATTGCTCTCCATCAGCCAGATTTCTATCCAGATACTCTATATCGGCAGCGGTATCAATCCCCCCGCCTAAATCTTTTTCCGTCAGATTAGCTATCTCCGCATAAGGGCCCTCTTCTGTATTTGCCCTATATACCTTGTATCCCATTAATTTGTGTAGATCAGGGCTCTTGGTTGGATTCGGTGACCATAGTATCTTGATACTCTTTACGTGAGACTCGGCGTTGAGAATAATAGGAGGATTTGGAGTTAGTGCTGTTTCAGCGCGGATCGTTGCGGAGAAATCACTCTCTTTGCCTTTTGTATCGAATGCCTTAATTCTATAATAGTATGCGGTGTTTTTCTCTAAGCACTCATCAACATAGTTGCTTTTCGTTACCTGTGCTATTTTTACAAATGGGCCTTCTTCTGATTGACTGCGGAATATTTTGTAGCCTTGAGATTTTGAATCAGGAGCACCTTCCCAGTAAAGACCTATTTTTGAACTCCCAGGCCTCGAGACTATTTTCACTGGATGTGCTAACCTGCCTTTTGTTGAGGATGCTTTTATTGCATCACCCATTTTTATGGGAATAATCTTTGCTATGTTACTGCTGAGCCGCCTGATTTCCTCCTGTAAGCCTGAATCTCCAAACGATCTCACCTTTCTGATATATATAAAGGATCTCTCTGTTATTTTGGCAACCTTACAAGAAATTTCGATTACAGGACCATTCTTTTTGACAGTACCTACAACAATCATATCCAGACCAAGCCTGTTTCCAATAGTAACGACATTAGAAAGATCGCAATTTTGCTGAAGATCATTAAGGTATAAAAAGCCCTCTAATTCTTTCCGATTAAGGATGTTGAGAGATGAAGTCCTTTGTAAAAAGTTGATAAGTGTATTCGTAACAGTCGCATCATATCCCCGGGCATCTAAATTGAGGACATTAAAGTTAAAAACAGCAATTTTTGCCTTATGAGGATACGCTGGCTTTGGATAAAGGGCGAGTATAATAAGCAGTGAAATCCAAAAAAGATAGGGAAATGATTTTTTTTTCATCACCTCGTCTACACAGATTAAGTGCACATGAATTACTATCCACTCACTACATATCCTGAGTCAGTGTGGCAATCATCTCAGCGGATTTTTTAGATATTGGACTTGCGATACCCTTAAGGCGTTCATCATAGATAGCATCGGTATACCCCTCTATGGCATCTTCGTATCTACGCCTTTTTAATTGTTTTTCTCCCTCATTGAAATAGCCTAACTCCAGGCTCTGGAAGTGTTTTAAAATACTTAAAGCAACCTCTGAGACCTTTTGGTTCGTCAGCGTATCTAATACCTCCACCTCTGCGGGAAGTTCTAAGGGATCTTCTTTGATATTTGCTGCAGGAAGTCCATGATGATAGCCATCCTCTTTTCCAAGTTTACCGGAAACAGTATCGGCAAAAATGTTCTCTCCCGTCATAGTCTCGACTAATTTATAGGCGATCTCTACAAAACTCATTATCTTAGTGATCCCAGTCTCATAGGTGAAAAGCTTATACACTGGTTTTTCTATTTTCATGGGTGGAGCGGTTTTCATCTCCTCCTCAGTAGGATTGGTATGCACAATCCGCCATCTCTCAAAGTCCGGATTACTCTCTGTCCGGGTATCTATCTGAACCCTGACGGTGTTAGTACTTGGATAATTTTTACTTTTAGATGAGAAATGCAACACATCCCCCAAGATAAACGTATCTATCCCTCTCATCTTGCCTACTCTTTTTGCGGTATCTATATCAACCAGCCCGGTCTGACCTAACTGCATCTCTTTTAAGATAGATTGCAGGTTTTCCCGCTCAATAATCTTCAAATCCCCACTTGCATTTTTGGATAAAAAGGTGACGAGCTTGCTGGCAATTATCCTGCCGGCATCCTTATTATCAATCGGATACGAAAAGTCAAAGACCGCAATAGATTTCCTGATCCTATTTTTAATCTTATCCTCTACCAGCTGTAATTTATGAAAAACTCCCTTATAGTCAGGATTAATGCTGTCCAGTTGCTTCAGCCATACAATTGCATTGCCCCACTTTTTTAGTTCTATATACACATCACTTCTTTGATCAAGTTTCTGGCAGAGGCTGTGAATAAAATCTTTATAAAAACGGCTCTCAACAAGAGAAGGAGAATATTGTAACGATACATACAATTCCTCAGCCGCTCTTTTCAGCTTTCTCTGGGAAGACAATTTCATTGCGTTATCAAAATGGGCCTGACCACCTTTGCGTTTTAATGCGTCAATCCTTTTTAGAAGCTGTTCATTATCTGGCTCGTATTCCAGCGCCTTTTTATGAAGAAAGATCGCTCTATCCCAGTCCCTTGCCCCTATTGCTTCCTCTACCTTTTTGATGAAATAATCGATACTATCATTGGCCTGAGCGGTTTTAAAAAGCTGCTGTATATCGTAATAATTCGGATCGATTTCAATAACCGCTTTGAAGGCACTTACCGCCATCCCCCAGTCCTCTTTTTTGCTGAATTCTATCCCTTGTTTATAAAATATTTGCGCAGCATTTTTTTCTGCTGTGGCCAGTTTATCCTGTGTTTCTTCGTATCCTGGAAATAATTTTTTTATTCTTTTTAGTTTTTCTGTTGCACCCATCCATTCTTTATGAGCCAAATCAGCATCAGCTTGAGTATACAGGGATTTGACAGTGCCTAAAAGATCATCTTTTCTTTTGACAAGATCACTAAACAGAGTGTTTATTGCGCTATTCTGTGGATCTAAACTGTGGGCACGCTCTGCCTCCTTCACAATCCTATCCAGTTCTGGAAAGGTAGGATCCGGGTTATCTGCCAATAGTTTTTTCGTCTTTCTGTAATGAACAAGCGCCAATTCCTTTTTAGCCTTGGCTAAAGACTGCGCATATTCCTTGCTTTGCGGATTTTCTTTAACTGCCTTCTCATAAAATCCTATCGCATCACCCCAGCGTCCCTTTTCACTTAACTCTTGGCCTGTTTTAAAATTTTGTTGACCTGCAATACATCCGAACATAAAAACGAAGGATATACACACTGCCAGAAGCACGTCTTTTCTTTTCATACTCCCCTCTCTTTAAACAGATCACCTCGTATATATAAACCAGTAAATAGGAATAGATTACACACGTGATTGGTTTTTTCGCACCCTGAGAAACGCCATGATTATGGTGAAAGCCCAATCTCCAGCCTGTTCTGGCTTATTTCAGATATTGTAATGGACCTGTCACCTACATTTCGTCCTTCTAAGTCATTGGCTAACGACTGTGTATCACCCTGAAAATCTAACTCCATCTCTGCCCTTCCCTGGGCATATGATCTCAGCCGTATGTCCTTTATTCCCCGGACTTCATTCGCCAGAAACGTTTTAAATGAGCTTAACTCATCAAAAGAGTGAAATTGTGAGGCAAAAAGTTTTACCTCAACCGTATTCGTTAACTCAGATGACCATCGGTTTAAAATATCATTCATTAATGTGCCGGCCAGCAACTCAGCGCCCTGTTCTGTAGTGGGTTGAATTAAGCCTTGAATACCAGGTAGTCGTTTTGTCTCGCTTCCAGTGGTAATAATTGCACCTGTGTCAACATTGACTACCTTCGCAGATATCGTCGCACGATTGGAATACATTTCAACATCACCAACCCTAAACGGATTGCTGCTGGTTTCCACGCTACATAAAAGTATCACCTCAGCTCCAAAACGCTGCCCGACCTGAGCTGCACCCTGTGGATCACGAGCCAGGCTCGTAAGACGGTCATGTTCTAAATTTTTTCTGACAGTCTCTGAATCAACTAATTTAAAGCCCTTTGATAAAAAATATTTTGTCATACCAGCTTCAGCGATAAAATCCTCCTGGTCTCTTCCGTCAAAGAGAATCATCAAGCGAGGTTTCGATTTTCTTGCAATAATCAGGTGAATGGCCTCAAGGTCATTTCTAATCTGACCTGTACTCACGACCGCCTGAATGGTCACTTTATAGACATCCCCTTGCCTTTGATCGGAAAGTACCTCATAGGATTGAATATATCCCTTTGATTGTTGCAGGATCTTATCAGATATCACTTGATAATTTTCCACCAGCGTCTCATTACTAATCATTACGCCAACTGCCTGCTCAACAGCGAGCCTCTGGGCATCTGCAATCGCTCTATCCCTTGCAATAGCAACAAAATCCTTCTGAACCGACGAAGTTCCCTGAGCCTGAACTATTTTTTGTGCATGGGCTGTAGAAAAGGCGGGCATGGTAAAGAGACAACACATCATGAGGATAACAATATATCTCTTCATTACGCTACTCCACATAAATGAGTTACAAAAGAATGAATCGTAGCCAAGGATTAGCAATTTAAATGATCATGAGAAAAATGTCAAATGAATTGCATACAATTAAGTGTTACATTAAATGTAAACTACAACATACTGATATACCAATTAAATTTTCCATTTAAAAGGCTCAGTCCAACGCCTCAGTCACGTCCTATTGTTTATGCCGAAACCCAGAATCGAGCCTTTCACAAGGGATTTTTAAAAAAGACGCTACTCTTGCTTTTTGACAAATGAAAGAGAAACGTATCCATATAAGGATAGTAGCAAAATATATGCTAAAAAAGGCTTTTGAAAAATTGCACCATGTTTCAAATAGTTAGGTCAACATAGAAAAAGTCTATGTAACAAATGTGTAAAAGTATACAGCATTATGGGAAATTAAATTCCACTTTTTAGTAAAATTTTGGTAACGTTCAAAAGTTGAGGCTTCATGATAATTCAACTGCCTCGATCTGAATATCAAAATAGCCTTTGATACCAAGTTTCTCTTTCCAGTATTTCTCCCATTTATCTCTGGAGTATTGCTT
>Ga0307379_10008433_pt1 | contig 13890 bp, 10 predicted proteins | sample UN2MG_FD_202237 | JGI IMG/M metagenome (GOLD analysis project Ga0307379, IMG submission 202237) | Soil microbial communities from Risofladan, Vaasa, Finland - UN-2 | ecosystem: Environmental > Terrestrial > Soil > Coastal area > Acid sulfate soil | place: Finland: Risofladan, Vaasa | collected...
CCATTTTAAGCCTCCTTCGAGAAAAACCTGATTTAATTCAAATTTCCCATTTAACTTCATACACGGCATTTCTGCACGCTTTGACACTTTCCCTGAGACACTCCTGAATAAATCAAGCCCTATAATACCATAACTATGCCGTAATTTCAACGAATGTCTTAAAAATCCAACAGCCTATTTTATGAATGTACATATTACTCGTGCTGTTCTACTCTCACGCACACCAAATCGCTGGTCGAGGTGTATCACATTCTGTCTGCGATTGAGATACCTCCATGTGTTCCTATTATATCAGACCTTGCCTCAAAAAAAACACCATTTTGCGTTTTCTTTCTTACCGATTTACGAACGCCCAACAAAGTCAGTAAGGTATGCCTTTTTTAGGCCAAGCCAATCTGAAACCCTCATCCAGATCTTTCACTCTCGGTAGGATTTCGACGTGCCCATCCACAAAAACAATATTTGTCCCTCCCTTGTCGATATCTCCGGGGGCATTGTGAAAGGTGGCGTAATTATCAATTTGCCTGCTCGCATTGCCGACGGTGAAATGCGTGTCATTAAACGGGTAATCGCTGTAACCCTCGATGGTCCAGGTATTCTCTTCCGTGAACACTACCACTCTGGAGGGATTGTAAACTTCGGTTTCTATTTTTACTCCGGTAACATTCGAGCCCAGCCAATTTGACCAAATAGCGCCTCCCCTGCCCACATAAGAATTCATGACATAACTGACCGCCGTATCTTCCCATTTTGTTCCTTTGGCTAGCGAAGAAAACTTGGGGCACATGTGGACGTCCAGATCCTTTAGATAAGGCCAGAATACACCATCCGGCTCTTCTCCTTTACGAACATAATCGTGGCTCTCTGATTTTAGCCAGGTCCAGGCATCTGGAAAATCATAGTCGTTATCATCCAGGTACATTCTCAAGCCTATGCCGTATTGTTTGAGGTTCGACCGGCAGCCGATGGTCAGTGACTGATCTTTGGCTTTGCCAAGCACAGGCACGAGAATCGCCATCAGCAGGGCAATAATTGCAATCACCACTAATAACTCAATCAGAGTAAAGGCGTCTTTTCTTTGCATCACTTTGTTCCAAAAGTACTGCTATAGTATATGTTATTATTAGTTTCGTCGTTTTTACTTATCAGTACAATGCCATTTTGCGTTTATTTTTTATCATTTTGCGAATATGTTGCCTCTGGATAGAAAGCTATAGTCCAACAATCACGAGGTCTTTTGAGCAGAGGAAAAATTCTTCAGTAATTGAAGCCTCGATATACTTAAGGACTGTAAGGAAGCCAAAGGTGACTACTGGTTCTGCATCAGAGCTGTCCTATTTTCGAAGGTATTTTTTGCGATAAACCAAAGGGCTCATTCCTTTTTCTTTGCTGAAATACCGGGAAATATGCGTTGCCTCGGGAAATCCAAAAATCCGGGCGATTTCAGAGATTGACATTTCTGTCTCTGCCATCATCTGTATCATCTGCTCGACACGTACACGGCGAATTTCATCATGTATGGTATGGCCAAGAATACTATGAAATCGCTTTTCCAGAACGCGTCGTGACAATGTAACAACATTCACAACATCATTGACCTGAATAACTTTTTTGGAATGCCGACGAATAAATCGTATGGCCGCAACTACATTAGAGTCATCTATTGCTAAAGTGTCAGTTGATTGTCGCACTGCTACATGTGTCGGTTGGATATGAATCTCAGAATTGGTTATCTTTTCGCCGGCCATCATTTTGTCCAGCAATGCGGCAGCTTCATAGCCTGCTTTTTCGACGTTTAAAACAATGCTTGAGAGTGGTGGATTGCATAAATCACAAATCAACTGGTCATTATCGACCCCTATTATAGCAATTTCATCCGGAACACTCAGTCCGGCGATTTTACAAGCTTCGATTACCCATTCGCTGCGGTCATCATTGCAGGCCATCAGACCTATTGGCTTTGGCAATGTCAGCAGCCAATCAGCGATTATTGGTAACTCTTTATCCCATGTCCGTTTGGTTTTGGCTTTGGGTTGTTTATAGAAATATGTTGAATAACCGGCCTCGGTTACCGTTTTGCCAAAACTCTCACCTCTTTTTCGAGACCACCACCAATCATCGAAGCCACAATATGCGAACCACCGAAATCCCCTTTCAAGCAGATGTTCAGCACCCATTTTCCCAAAACTGCTATGGTCAGTCATTATGTTGGCAATACCCGGGATTTTTGGCTTGGTATACGGGCATGAAATGGTTGGTACCCCCATCCCAACGATTTCGTCAATTTTATGAGGCTCTCGCATTAAAATACCGTCAGGGTTCCAGGTCTTCATCAACAGTAATAATCTGTCCTTACCTTTAGGTTCTCTATAATCGATTGGTCGATAGAATGTCCAAAGCCCCTGTATACGAGAATATTTGGCAATACCTTGCAAAAGACCACGCGTAAACGCACGAGAAGGTGTAATCAGCAGAATAACTTTTCGAATCTTTGGCATATGTCTATTTCCTCTATTAGACACAATCCTCAAAATAACAATTTTCGGTTTTGTTCTCCACTTTTAGTTTGGATATAAAACACAAAAGATTACACGTATCGTTTTACTGCATTTTTCCAGCCCTCGTAGGAAGCATGAACCTTCATTGCGTCTGTATTGGGAGAAAACTGTTTTCTACCAGCGGTGAGGTTCTTTAATTGACCGATATCAGAGAAAATATTCTGTTGAAGTCCGGCTAAGCAGGCGGTTCCAAGGGCAGAGACTTCTTCCATGCCGATGTTGATAACATTTGTTTTCAACAGGTTAGCCAAAAACTGCATAACAAAATGATTAGCCGTTACACCTCCGTCTACCTTGAGTTCCTTTAATTTGATTCCGCTATCCTGCTCCATAGCGGCGATGACATCCTTAATCTGGTATGGAATTGATTCCAGAGCGGCACGGATAATATGGTTCCTGTTACAGCCTAAGCTCAAACCCAAAATCGCAGCTTTGGCATCCATTTTCCAATGGGGAGCACCAAGACCGCTGAATGCAGGGATCAGATACACACCATTAGTATTTTCAATAGAAAGAGCGATTTTCTGGGTTTGGTGATTGTCGGCAAATAGCCCAAGCTGATCACGTAACCAATTAATAGTAGCTCCGCAGGTAACGATTATACCTTCTAAGGCATAATCGACTCTACCGGGCATGCTCCAGCAAATGGTGGTGACCATCCCATTTTCAGATTGAATTCTCTTGGAACCTGTATTTAGGAGGATAGAAGATCCGGTACCCATAGTTGCCTTTGCGGTGCCGGACGAGAAGCAGCCTTCTCCGAAAGCAGCAGCATGGGAATCACCTATCATAGCCGATATGTTTATCTTATCAGGGAAGAGTCCCTCAAAATCAGATTCGCCATATGGGTATGAGGAAGGTTGTGCCCGGGGCAGGTTGAGATTTTGCAGATTGAATTTATCTAAAAGATATTTGTCCCATTGGAGGTCATTGATGTTAAAAAATAGAGTGCGGGAAGCATTGGTGTAATCGGTACAATAACTTTTGCCTTTGGTGAGCTTAAACAAGAGCCATGTATCAATTGTCCCAAAATACGCTTTTCCTGAGTCTATGGCATTTTTTATCCGTTGGTCGTTTTCATAAAGCCATATAATTTTGGTTCCGGAAAAGTAAGGATCGATAATCAGGCCGGTTCTGTTATTGACTTCTTTTTCTAAATCCATTTGTTTAAGACGGCTGCAAATTTCTACTGATCTTTTGCACTGCCAAACAACAGCATTGGAAAGAGGCTGACCTGAATGATCCCAGAGAAGAAAGGTCTCTCTCTGATTGGAAATACCACAAGTCTTGATCATAGTTATATCATCGGAAACCGCTTTGCGATACTGATTAAGACACTCCTTAACCGATGCCAATACATTCTGATATATCTCCAGGGGTTCCTGCTCCACAAATCCCGGCTGGGGAAAATAGGATTTCAGGGGCTCAACCGCCTGCGCAACGATCCGAACGTGCGTATCGAACACAACTGTTTTTGTCGCACTTGTCCCTTGATCCACTGCCAAGATAAAGGTTTCATTCATACTCATCTATCCTTTTGTATTATCCTCTAACAGAGTTATAGCGGTCTTTGTAAGTCCCGGGGCTGTAAGGCCATAGTGGGCAAATATCTCTAATTGACTTCCAGTCACTGTATACTCATCCGGGATACCTGCAATCTTGAAGGGAACATGCATGTTCGCCTCGATGAGTATCGCAGCACAGGCTTCTCCTAATCCGCCCGCAGTACGGTGTTCTTCCACAGTCACAATCGCACGACACTCATCGGCTGACCGTATCACGGCTTCAATGTCTAATGGCTTGATTGTGTGCATACTGATCACACGACATGAATAACCTGACTGTTCCATTTCCTCAGCGGCCTTTAGCGCAGGATGCACGGTTTCACCCGTGGCAATGAAGGCGACATCTCTGCCGTCACGAATCTGCATCGCTTTGCCGACTTCAAAAAGAGTACCCGATGGATGCAGATGAGGCATAGGACGTTTGCCAAAGCGGATATAGACCGGATGGGACATCTGCGCTGCGGCCTTTATGGCTTCGGCCGTTTCCAGGTTATCTGCAGGTGCAATAATAGTGATATTGTTGATGGCCCGCAGCACGGCAATATCATGGATCGCATGATGCGTAGAACCCAATGCGCCATAACTTACACCGGCACTAATACCGATAAGTTTGACCGGATGGTCTGAATAGCAGACATCGTTCTTAATCTGCTCCAAAGCCCTGGCAGTTAAGAAACTGGCCGGAGATACGGCATAGACAATTTTTCCTGTTGAGGCTAATCCTGCGGCCACACCCACGAGGTTCTGTTCGGCAATGCCTACCTCAATAAGCTGGTCAGGCACCGCAGCCGCATAGGGCATTAGCTTTCCTGAGCCCCGCGAGTCACTGGTTACTACCAGGACGTTCCTGTCTTTCTTTGCCAGTGACAATAAAGTTTCGGAGAAAACCTCCAGGTTCGCCTTGCCTAATTTTTTACCTGCCTCGAATTTCATATCTTTAAATCCGCTAAAAGCCTTTCTAATTCCTCTTGCGCCTGTTGGTACTGCTGATCATTCGGGACGCGGTGGTGCCATGTGTGATCATTCTCTATAAAACTTACACCTTTGCCTTTTATGGTATTGGCAATTATCATATTCGGTTTATTTATCTCAACAGGTATCTCACTGAGAATTTCTGTCATCGTTGTTATATCGTGGCCATCAATGATTTTAACGGACCAGCCGAAAGCTCTGAATTTGGCTTCAAGTGGTTCGATTCCGCAGACATCTTCCGTCCTTCCAGTAATCTGAAGGTGGTTACGATCGACAATTACCGTCAGATTATCAAGATTGTAATGGGCCGCCAATAACATAGATTCCCAGTTTGAACCCTCGACTAATTCACCGTCTCCAAGCAGGGTGTAGACTTTATAGTCTGCATTATCTTTTTTAGCCGAAAGTGCCACTCCGACGCTAAAGGCCAGACCATGGCCTAGTGCCCCTGTGTTATGTTCTATCCCATTAACTTTACGAGTAGGATGGCCCACATAATGCGAACGATATCGACATAATGTCTCAAGCTCTGATTCAGGGAAAAATCCTCTATCCGCAAGCACTACATACAAAGCTTCAACCGAATGGCCCTTACTTTGTATATATCGATCACGTCCAGGATCGTTAAAGTTTTTAGGCGAAACATTCAAGATGTGATTATACAATACATTCAGAATATCAACGCAGGACAAGCTCCCCCCGGTATGACCGGCGTTTGCCTTCTTGATATACTTGAGCAGTCTAATCCGATATTGGACAGACTTGATTTTTAGTTCATTGCCGGTCATTGCTTATAAGCTACTCCTGATAACACATCGCCTTTTTATCTATGATAATACATATCCCAGCCCATATAGTTGGAAATGGCTTCATACAGTACGTCAGCACAGTGAGTTCGCGTCATAGCGACATGATGTTCGAAGCCATTCCGGCACATATAGAATAGCAGTTCTCTGAGACGTGAAACCTTGCAAACAGCAATCCCTCCATCCATATCAAATGGATCGTTGGTAAATTCTCCTTCACCAAGATATGTTTTAATTTTACCTCTGACGTCATCGGTTGATATCCTGAAATATGTCATAGGTCCGGCCGCAACGTGCCCCTTGACGGCTCCGAAGCATTTATCTCGGCCAATGGTCTCGCCCAAAATATCGAGATCGGAAATCTCAATTTCGTTTCCCATGAAACTTTTCGGAAAATTGCTGCAGTGGGTGCACACGCATTTATCCTTTTCTGTGCCATAGTTATTATTCCAGTCCAGGAAACCGGGAACATTTCCCGAAGCAAGTAGGAGCGCATACATGGAAATTGCCCCGGCTACATCAACCTCACAGGCACTGGGCATATACCTTTCTCCCATCAGACTCATTGACAAACAGGTGGCACAGCCATAATTTTCTTGTATAGAAGTCCAGCATTGGACCGCACTGGCATCAAGTTCGTTTTCTGTCATCCAATCATCAATGACAAGAGAGAGCCGGGCCTGCTTTAATATGCTCTCCTCTTTTATGTAATCCGGGATATTTCCATAATCTTTTATCTGGGACAGTTTTTTTTGTACTTTCCGGCTCTGACTATCTAATTGTTGCGCCTTGCCTATTATTTCAGAAAGGTCAACCGGCACAACTGTTATCCCGGAATGTTGCAACAACTTTTCACTAAATCGTACGGTCTGGAATGGAGCAGGTCTTGCACCTATGGCGCCTATTCTTGCATTGAGTAGTCCCTTCACTACCCGACAGATCCGAGCAAAAAATTCGATGTCTCTTTGAAATATGTCACTATCAATATCACAAGTGTGTTCGGATGTATCGGTGAATGGAATTCCGTACTGGTACAGATTATTGCATACGGACAGTTTTCCACAAAATGCGTCCCTCCTGCTATGTACATCAACTGCATCTACTCTATCGCTGCAGGCCTGAACAAGTACCGGCACGTTAAGTTTAGATAAATTCAGAGTCTGTACAACGCCCAGTTCATCACCAAAATTCGGAAGGACTACTATGACACCATCAATCTGATCCTGCTTCTGTTTGAACAAGTCGGCGCATTTATGTGCATCAGCAAGAGTCTCGATAGCTCCGTTAGGAGTTGCACCGTCTGGAAGAATCACGTAAGAATGGCCAAGTGAATCGAGCTTCTTGAGCAATTGTTTTCTTCCTTCCTGAGCCAGTTTAGGATTAAAAAAACCTCTGGTACCTACAATCAGACCGAACGATAACTTTTTCTCCATAATATTCATTGTTGTTTTTCCTGTTTATATCGTTTTTATTGCTCTTTGGTATTAAGCTTGTCAATTGCAACAGCCAAAAGAATCACGAAACCTTTAATAACCTTCTGCCAAAAAGGCGGGACCTGGAGTATTATCAGGCCGCTATTTAGGACGCCGATAATCAAAGCTCCCAGGATGGTACCAAACACCGAGCCTTTTCCGCCGGACAATGATGTTCCTCCTATTACCACCGCAGCAATCGAGTCAAGCTCATAACCATCGCCGGCTGTTGGGGTGGCTGAGTTCAGTTTTGAAGTAACAATAAGTCCCCCCACAGCCGAAAGGGCGCCCGCCATAGTATATACGAGGAGTTTAATTCTGTTAACGTTCAAACCAGAAAGTTTGGCCGCTCGCTCGTTTCCCCCTACGGCGTATACGTATCTGCCAAACCTTGTTTTCCTTAGCACAACCACAACAATCGCTACTATCGCAGCACAAGTCCAGACCTGGACAGGAATGCCAAGAAACCAGCCCGTACCCAAATATCCAAACGTTTTGCCAAGACCGGTTATTGCGGCACCTCCTGTCCAGAGTTCAGTCAGACCGCGGGCGATTGTCAGCATAGCCAGTGTTGCGACAAAAGGAGGAATCCTGAAACGGGTAATCATCAAGCCGTTGAAGAATCCAAGAGAAGCACCAACAATCAAACCTGCTATTACCGCTCCCAGCAACGTAAAGCCGATAAATAGATTGAAGGCGGGAAATTCTAATCCGTTCTTGAGTAAGCCGGCCATGATGGCACCACTTAAGGCAAGAATCGATCCGACCGACAAGTCGATTCCCCCGGTCAAGATAACAAGAGTCATCCCTACGGAAAGACATGTGTTGACAGAGACCTGCCTTAGAACAAGCCAAAAGTTATCTTTTGTGAAGAAACCTTCTGCACAAATACTGAAGATCACCACCATCAGCAATAAAGCCAGCAATGACTGGAATCTAACTAAAATCTCCTTTTGGCCTTTTAATTCAAGCATTTCTGAACCTTATACTTTTGAAGAATGTTGTAATACAAAGCTTTTCGGGATAGCCGCTTTCATGATCAACTCTTCCGTGGCCTGTGAACGTGTGAACTCGGCTGTCTGCTTTCCTTCTGATAACACAATGATTCGATCTGCAATAGCCATGATTTCCGGCAGTTCCGAAGAAACCATGACTATTGCAAGGCCTGCCTGAGTGAGTTCACTTATAAGTCTATAGATTTCGTTCTTAGCGTTAACATCGATCCCCCTTGTGGGTTCATCCAGGAGGAGAATCCGTGGGTTGGTTGCAAGCCACTTGGCAATGATCACTTTCTGCTGGTTTCCACCGCTCAAGTTTTCGACAACCTGTTGTAAAGATGATGTCTTGATCCTCAAACGCTTAACATAGTTTTGCGCCAGCCGAGTTTCAAGCGTGCTACTCAAGAAGCCAAAACGTTCTGTCTGCTCCAAACTTGCCAAACTAATGCTTGCAGCAACCGACATTTGCAAAACCAGGCCTTCCAGCTTTCTGTCTTCTGTGATAAAACCTATCCCCAGATTGATTGCATCGATTGGAAAATTAACCTTGATCTCTCGGCCATTTAAAATGATACGTCCTGAAGATCTTTTGGGATGAAGGCCGAAAATCGTCTCCAACAGCTCGGTTCGGCCGGCTCCCATCAAACCAAATAAGCCCAAAACTTCGCCCGCTTTTACAGTAAAACTGACATGATCCACAACATAATCACCATGGCGTCTCGGATGAGCAAGGCACATATCCTTCACGCTAAAAACTTCCTTTGATTTTGTGACGTCGGCCTTTACGAAAAAATCCTTTATGTCTCTTCCGACCATCATTCGTACTATATCATCATGTGTTACATCTTCAACCGAAATGGAACCGACGAGCTTTCCATCACGTAACACCGAAACAGAATCGGCGATCTGAAAGAGTTCATCGAGCTTGTGGGTTATATAAACGATTGCGACCCCTTGAGCTTTTAGAGATCGTATCAGGTCGAAAAGAACCTTAATCTCGTGTTCGCTAATCGCTGAGGTTGGTTCATCCATTATCACGATACGAGCATCCAGCGATAATGCGTGTGCGATCTCAACAATCTGCTGTTGACCAATCCGGAGATTTGAGACTTGAGTCCGGGGATTTATATGCAAATCGAGTCTTTCCAGCAGCCTCTTTGTTTCGACGTACATTTTTTTGTAATCAATCAAGCCAAGTCGATTGACAAATTCCCTACCCAGAAAGACATTCTCGGCAACACTTAAATACGGAATCAGGTTCAATTCCTGGTGTATTATTGCAATGCCGTTTTTCTGCGCTTCCTTTGGATTTGCGAAAGTGACTTTGTGCTCGTCCAGAATAATCTGCCCATCGTACTGCTGGTGAATACCTGTAAGGACCTTCATTAATGTTGACTTGCCTGCTCCGTTCTCACCGACAATGGCATTAACCCGGCCTTTATAAACCTCCAGGTTTACACCGTCTAAGGCTTTGATGCCACCAAATGCCTTGCTTATGCTTTTGGCCTGAAGCACTATATTGTTAGTTTTAGACTGAGCCATAATATGCAACGATTATTCCAATCTCAACCTGATCGGGACAACCTCAATGAGTTGAAATTCTTTTGCCTCAGTAGCTTCCTGGGATACTTGAGTCGCCCCAAGGAACCTGATTGTATTGCCCACCTGTGGTTTTTCTTCCAAAAAAGGTCTAATTACTTCTTTGACAACTATCTTGTTAATTTCACCGCTGATTTCATTGAATTTCATCGTATCCGAGAACTCGCTGACATCGATCAAGCCGGACGCATCCCGGACGGCATTTCCCGGAATGTAGAATCCTGTCGTTATCTTGATATCCGGATTTGTTTGTGTTTCTCTGATGCTCACTTCCAGAAAGTCTTTAGCGATCGTAAGGATTTTGCCGTTACCTTTTATTAAGTAGGAGTAGACCCTCGAAACACCCGGAGCCTTGCCGTACTTTCGAACGGCCTCGTTCATATTTGTGTTGAACAGTTCGATGAGTTCTTCGACATCGACCGCCTTATCAAAAACACTAAACAATTGATTGTCCCAGAACTCTCTGGCGTACTCAGCGGCGTTGAATGTTCCTTTTCGCCGCTGCTGCTTTATGTCTTCCAGGTTCTCAAAGTAGATGCTATGGTATACCAAGAATGCTATTATCGCAGCGGCTACTGCATATTTACACACTTTTTTCATTAGTCAATTCCGGCACGAACAATGCCTTGGATCGATAGACGGTACTACTGTTCTGATTGTCTGCCATAGGCCGTATACTTGGCGATATTTTCCTGTGTAACCAACTCGACGGCAACCGGCACCTTTTGTGGGAAATCCCTTCTACCTTTGATGTACTCGTCGGCTTGTTCAGCAGCCATTCGAGCCATTCTCTTAGGAAACTGCATGCCTGTAGCGACTATCTTGCCGTCATGAATGGAGTCAATCACGTCCTTTGCGCCGTCGAAGCCAAAAACCATTACCTTATCTGCTTTCCCGGCAGCCACAAGAGCCTGGTACGCACCCATGGCCATTGCATCATTGCCACAAAAGACCGCATCAATCTCCGGATAAGCCTGCAGGGTCGATTCAAGAACTTCCATTGCCTTAGTACGGTCGAACTCGGCAGTCTGCTGAGAAACCATCTTCAATTCCGGATAGTTGTCAACTACGCTGTGAAAACCTTTCGAACGGTTCCATGTATTGTTGTCACCGAGAATTCCCAGAAGCTCAACGTACTTGCCTTTTTCATCCATCCTTTTGACGAAATACTGGCCCAGCTCTACACAACCAGTGTAGTTGTCGGACAATATCTGCGTGGCAGCAACTTCATTGGAGTTGATTTCTCTGTCAATGCAAAATGTGGGTACGCCCGCCTCTTTAGACTTTCTCACGTTTGCAATGGAACCATCTGCATCGGTTGGATTGAACAAAATAGCAACATAGCCCCCGGCGATTATATTATCGAAGTGGTCCGACTCCTTGGCGGTGTCATTTTGAGAATCGAAGATGGTTACCTCATAACCCAGTTGTTCTGCTCTCTCTTTAGCCGTATTACCCAAAACAACAAACCAGGGATTGTTCAAAGTGGAAATAACGACTGCTATTTTCTTCTTACCTTGAGCTTTTTCCTGGTCTGTTTTTGCCTGTTTTTTCTGCCTGCAACCCGAAACGAACAAAGTAAGAGCCAAGATCGCAATTGTAAGTAGGAACAGCTTTCTTACCATTACTGAACTCCTCATTCCTATAACCGGATTAATCCTGTTAAAATTCATAGCACAATATATGCCATTCTATCTTTATAAATTCCAACGTGCAAATCGTATTTATTGTCTGAGCAGACCATTTTATCCTTCAAATAATATTAACCCTGGCGCTCGCTCTTTACTCAAGGTTCGACGGTGATAATAACCCGGCGAGTTAAAGTTTTTAGACGCGTCTTCGAGGAAGAGTACCCAGTTATAGACGTTGGTGAGATCGACGGCACGGCAGAGACACGCCGCAAGAACGATGAAAAGCCAAACTCGAATGATATCTCTCATTTTGGACATGGGTAGCCTCATGACGATAACATGTCAACGCTTAATCGACCACGTTCACGATCACGCGTTGGTAACGGGTCAGTGGAGGTGAGCCCTTATCAGTAACGACCAGGATGATGTGCATAGTACCTGTACCGGGCGGCATGACGCGACCGGTAGGAACGGTGAACCAGGCATTGGGCTGGTCGAAGTTTTTAATCTCAAGCGGCTGACCGGAGCGGGCGCTGGAAACGGTAAAGGTGCCGGCCTCGCCGTAGTAAAACCACTCGTAGGAAACAGCGTCGCCGTCGGGATCGGTTGTGCCTTCGGCGCTGAGGTTGACGCGTTCGCCGGCTTTGGCAGTCAGTTCTGCTGGATGGCCGAGCTTGGGCATAGGCGGATGGTTGGCTGCGTCATAAGGCTTGATGGTCCAGTCCATACGTGCGACGAAATCGTTCTGATAGGCGGCTCGCCAGCGCCAAATGGTTGCGTGGTTGCTGGTCTGCCAGTGGCCGTCCACGCCGAGGACCTCGTCCACGGCGTCGGACCAGAACGGGCGGGTCTCGGCCTCAAGATGCCATTTCTGCTTACGAGGGGTGTAGAACTCGTAGCGACCGCCCCAACCGCCCCAGTCGGGACGCTCGGAGACATTGAGCCCGTTGTTGACCAGACCGAGGAAACTCGGTGTGTCACCCTCCATGAGATACTTCATGTGGGGATACTGTTCGCCGAGCGGACCTTTGCAGCGAATGTTCTGGTCGAGACAGGGGTTGTCCACAATGCTGAAGTCTGCACCGGTAAAGCGGGCATGGAAGTTATCACCGCTGATACCGCTCCAGGTGGCGAAGTGATACGCACCACCGGCACTGAGACCAGGGCTTGCGATATAGAATAGCTTTGGAAATGTCTTTCGAATCCACGGGCCGCTGTCGTCCTGATCGGAGATGGTGTAAACGCGGAGTTTGGCGACAAACTTATCGAGCGCCTCCGGCGAACGCGTGGCACGGATTTTCCAGAGTGCCTGCGCCAGGACGTTGGGGCCGCCCCAAACCGGCACCCAGAGCGGGCGCGGGTCGTTGCGGTCGACGGCTGCGATCAGCAGTTCCGACCCGGAGGAATCCATGCCCTCACCAACAGCGTGCATGCCGTAAGCGGGCCGGCCTTCCTTGATAACCGAGAGCAGATATTCAGCTTTCGGGTAGCCGGGCTCGTGGAGCTCGAGATTGTCACGGACCTTGCCGTAGGCCTCGACGATCTCCTTGATACGCCAGGCAGCCGTCTTGTTTTGCTGATGGACGGACGTGGTGGCAACCAGGCCCTCGATCTCGAATTGGTTGGAGTAAGTGAGAAAGCGAACCATGGACATAGCATCGTCAGGCTCGTTCTCGATATCGGTGAGAACGAGGATGCGGGGCTTTTCTGTGGCGCTGACGGATTTGGCCGTGTCCAACCACTGTTCCTTCCACGTATCGTAGGTTTTGGCCACCTCTTTGCCCCAACTGCCGTACCAACTATAGCCGTTTCGTCGCTCGGCTTTAATGTCGTTGAAGCGATACTTCCTAATGCCGTCCCTATCACAGAAGAACGGGCGATTGGTCTCGATCTCATAGAACCTCGCCCAAAGCGGAGAGCCATCCAGATCTTCGATCACAACGCGGCCGATCCCTTGCTGCTTTTCGAGGCGGATACCCGTGATCTTCGCGGATTCAAACCATGCCGCGCCGGCTCTGATCGCGCGTTGGATCTCGGGGCTGGGATTGTCGAGGCTCATGAGCAGTTTAAGGATCGATGCACTTTCGCCACCGCTCAGGGATTCCAACTCATAGGAGCGCGCCGGGCGGGGACGAAGATCCTCTGCATCATGCTGAGCGCACCGCACCAGACCGTGCGTTGGCCGTTGACAACGATCTGGCAATCCAAGATGCACTGGATGCCCTTGTCGAATGCCGCCTTGGCGGCAATACGACGATCGCTTTCCATGAACGCGTAATCGGACGACTC
>Ga0307379_10008435_pt1 | contig 13890 bp, 10 predicted proteins | sample UN2MG_FD_202237 | JGI IMG/M metagenome (GOLD analysis project Ga0307379, IMG submission 202237) | Soil microbial communities from Risofladan, Vaasa, Finland - UN-2 | ecosystem: Environmental > Terrestrial > Soil > Coastal area > Acid sulfate soil | place: Finland: Risofladan, Vaasa | collected...
CCGACGTACTGCTTGGCCAGGTCCACGCCCTGCTCGGGCGGGTAGACGGTGTCGAATCCCTTGCCGCCGGGGTTGTCGAACGGGCCCGCGACGTACCACGAGCCGAGGCCCGACTTGGCGGCGTGGACAGCCCCTTCGCCACGATTGCGGTACAGCCGCAGGCCCCGGAACCCGTCGGCCAGCAGGATGTCGGGCCAGGAGTCGCCGTCGGCGTCGATCCAGGCGGCGGCCGTGAGGTTATAGTAGGGCTGCTGCGGCAGGATGCCGCTGGTGTCCTTGAGCGTCCCGCCCTCGTTGGTGAAGAGTTTCGGGCCGAAGGGCGTGGCCAGGAGCAGGTCGACCTTGTCGTCGCGGTTGTAGTCGGCCCAGGCGGCGGCGCGGGCGCCACCCGGAAGGCCGAGCGGCACCTCGTTGAGCGAGTTGCCGCCGTTCTGGAGGAGGACCACCCGGCCGGCGCCGACGAGGCAGACGTCGGGTTTGCCGTCGCCATCGAGGTCGGCCGAGGAGATGCCGGCGGCGCCGGGCCCGACGCGGTCGAGCGCGGCATAGTGGGTGAAGCCGGGCATGCCGGCGATGGTGCGGAATTCCTCGACGCCCCAGCCGGCGAAATCGCGCGTCTGGTTGTGGTCCTGAATCTTGAGGCTGGCCTTCATCCGCAGCAGCCTGGCCGTGCGCAACTGGAGGGCGTTCTTGTCGCCGTCCATCATGCACGGGACGACGACCTCCTGGCCGGCGAGCATCTGGCCCACCGCCGTGGCGAGTTTATCGGGTTTACCCGCGAACGTCCGCAGCAGGTACGGCTCGGCGTGGCTCAACTGCCACCACTCGCCCGCGTAGGCCTGGTACCAGTACCCGTCGATGCACGTCTCGCTGGCGCCGCCGTTGTGGAAGAACAGGGCGGTCTTGCCCACCTCGGCCCAGGTCATCACGTTCTGCCACTCGCGCGGGTGGAAGCCCCCCTTCCCGATGTTGTGCTTGACGGTCTCGCCCTTGTGCGTGCCCTTGACGTCGCGAACCTTGCTGAACACGATGAGGTTCTTCGTCTTGTCGACCTCCTGGACGCGCAGGACGACGACGTTGGACGACTCCGCGACGAGCCGGCCCAGCGAGTAGGCGGCCTCCACGTACCCCAGGGCCGCGCGGCCCGGCACCATCAGCGCGAGCATCAACACCGCCGCGCCGAGGCGCCGCCGACCGGCCCGCCACGTCTTTTCGGTGCGATGGGTCATCCTATCCGGTCCCCTGCTTGATCTGGGCCAGGCGTTGGCGGGCCACGTCGGCCCACTCGCTTTTCGGGTAATCCTTGACGACGCGCTGGAGCAGGCTGGCCGCCTCGGCCGTCTCTTTCTTCGCCAGATGGGCCTGGGCCGCCTCGCACCACGCCTGGGCGTGCCACTGGGGGTAATCGTAGGTGTGCGGCACGACGAGGAGGGCCTGGATGGCCTCGTCGTACCGTTTCTGCGCCAGCCGGCACAGGCCGATCTGGAGTTGCGCCCTGGCGGCCACCTCGGCCGCCGTGTGGCGGGTCACCTGGACGTATACGTTGACGGCGGCATCGTACTCCTTGACGTTCTGCATGGCCCAGCCGACGCCGTAACGCGCCTCCTCGACCCACGGGCTGTTCGCGTACCGCTGACAGAGGATCTCGAGCGCCTGGCGGCTGGGTCCCCACTGGCCGGCCTGGGCATAGGCGTAGCCGAGGCGCAGCAGGGCCCGGTCGCTCACGCCGCGGACGTTGTGCAGCGGCGGCTGGTCGCGGAACGGCGTCAACTGCTCGATGGCCTTGGCCCAGTTCTTCTGGCCGGCGTAGGCCTCGCCCGCCAGGTACCGCGCCTCGGCCGCGAACGGGCTCTTGGCGTTCTTCTGGACCGCTTCGGCCTGGGCGAGGGCCGACTTGGCGTCGTCCCTGGCGAGGAACGAGGCCGCCAGGCGCAGGCGGATCTGCTCCGCCAGTTCCGCCGGCAGGTTGTTGGCCAGCGCGTCGGCCAGCAGTTCCAGGGCGCTGTCGCTGTTGCCGCGCTCGGCATCCATCTCGGCCAACTCCAGCCGGGCCTGGATGGCCAGCGAAGACTCCGGCGCCGCCGCGATGAGACGGCCGTAATGGTAGCTGGCGGTCTTCTCGGACGGCTGGGCGGGAACGGCCGAGAGCGGGACCTCGGGCCCCGCCAGCGGCGGCAGCGTCTCACCGGCCGGCAGGTTCTTGGCCAGTTTGGCTCGGGCCCGCTCGAGGGCGTCGCGCTCGAGTTTCTGCCGGGCCGCCTCCGTCTCGGCCTGGGCCAACACGCGGTGACACCAGGCCAGTTCGTAGAGCATGCGCAGGTGCGACTCCGACGTGGGCGACTTCTTGCGGAGCACCTCGACCTGGGCGTTCAGCGGCGCGATGATCTGGTGGAGTTTGCCGACGGCCGCCTGCATGGCCTGGGTCGCCGCAGCGACCTCCTCGGGCTTGGCGCCCGGCTTGGCGGCGGCCTGGCGGGCGGCATCCAACTGGCCCGCCAGATCCTCGCGGCGACACTGGGCGGCGCGCCACACGGCGTCGGTCGCCTCCGGACGGTCGGCGAACTGCTTGGCCAGCGCGTCGAACAGCGCCAGCGCCTCGTCGCGCTTGCCGGACTCCTTCAGCGCCAGGGCATGCTCGTACTGCAGCATCGGGACCCAGTCGCGGCGATCGGGGTCCTTGAGCAGATTCGGCTCGTGGAAGGCCCGGCCCTGGGCGAGGACGTTAACGGCATCGGCGGCCTTGCCCCGCGCCCGCAGCAGCGTCGAGAGGCGCGCGAGGGCCAGCGGCGCCACGGGCGCGCCGCGGAGCGGGTCGCCCTGGAACCGCCCGAACTCGTTCGCGGCCGTGCCGGAGTCGCCCAGCAGCACCAGGCACTTGGCCCTCTCGAAGACGGCCACGGCCTGCCGGATGGGGTCCTTGGCGGTGTGCGGCATGGCCCGGTCGTAAGCCCCCCTGGCCAGGGCGAGCCGTTTCTGGCGCTCGGCCGGGTCGGCCAGCACGGCGGCGATGCGTTGGTAGCAGTGGCCGAGTTTCAGCATGGCGTCGGCCGTCTGCGGATTCTCGCCTTGCGACGAGACGTAGGCTTCGAGCAGTTTGACGGCCGTTTCGGTCTGGTCGATGAGCCGGGCCGCCTGGATCGCGTCGTCGGCCTCGGCCGGCAGGCCGCGAATCACACAGTCGGCCAGCAGGTACGGGCCCTTGGCCAACGGGCCCTGGCGCTCGGCCTCGGGGATCGCGCCCAGGACCGCCGCGGCTTCCGGGTACTGACCGACGCGATAGTGCACCGTGGCCATGGCCTGCCGGGCCAGGTTGACGTGCGGGAACTCGGGGTACTGCTTGATGAGGCGATCGTAGCGCTTGAGCGTTTCGTCGAAGAGGCGGTTGGCCTCGGCCTGCCTCGCGGCCGCCTCGGGCGCGTCGGCCGCCTTCGTGGCCGCCAGGTACGCGTTCTCGGCGTAGCGGAACAGAACGCCCGGCAACAGCGTGCTCTTGGGGTAGGTCTGCTCGAAGGTGCGGCACAGCCTGTCGGACTCGGCGTACTGGCCGGCCAGGTGCAGGGCCGTGACCTGGCGCTGCGTGGCCTCTTCGGCGCGGTCGGGGGCGTTCTTATCGCCACTGACCTGGTGATAGGTTGCGGCGGCCTCGGCGTACTGGCCGGCGAGTCGCTGGGTGTCGGCCAGTTCCATGAGGATGTCGGCCCGGCGGACCCTGGCGTCGGGGTCGGCGCCGGTCCGGGCACCGGCGCGCTCGGCCGCGCGGCGCAGCGTCTCGACGGCCGTCGCCAGCACCTGCTTGTAGGCAGCCTCGTTCTTCGGGTCGGCGGCGCCCACCTGCGACCGGGCCAGCCACCACAGGGCGCGGTCCGCGAGTTCCGGGTGCTCGCGCAGCGGCGTCAGGTCGGCTATGGCCTTGGGGAAGTCCTTCAACTGCATCTGGCAGTAACCGCGACGCAGCCGCGCCTCGGCCACCAGCGGCGACTTCGGGTGCTGGTCCACGATAGTCGCGAACCCCGCCACGGCGTCTGCGAAGCGGCCCTCCTCCGCCTGAAGCAGGGCCGCGTAGAACACCGCACGCACCAGGTAATCCGGCGGCCGGTGCACGAGGGCCTGAAGAAACTCGCGCTGCTGGGGCCGCAGCGCCTGGGGGTTGCCCAGGGCGGCCTGGGCCGCTTTCTTCCGCGCCTCGTAGTCCGCGAGGGCCGCCTTGTACTGGGCGGCGGCCTCGGGCCGTTCGCCCGCCAGGTGGTGCGTCCGGGCCAGCAGGAAGATGGCGTGTCCGCCGAAATCCTGCTTGAACGGCGCCAGGCTACTCAGCGCGCGGCCGGCCTCGACGTACTCCTTGAGGGCGAACTTGGCGTACCCGAGCAGATACGTCGCCAGGTCGCGATAGCGGCCCTCCTGGGTGGCGGCGTCGGCCAGCAGCGCGCCGGCCAGGTCGGCCGCCTCCTTGAACTTCTCGGTCCGAAGGAGCGCCTCGGACTGGTCGCAGCGCGCGCAGGCGGCCCAGTCGAGATCGGATTTGCGGCGGGCGGCCTCGGCGTCGGGCACGGCCTTGGCCCGCGCGGCGAAGGCATCGGCCGCGGCGGCAAACTGCTGCGCCGCCTGGACAAACTGCTGCTTGGCGGCATTCAGGTGGCCGGCCGCCTCGTTCGGATTGGCCGCGGCCTGGGCCAGCGCCTGGTACCCGGTGCCGCGCTGCGCCACGCCCATGTAATACAGCGCGAGGGGCCGGTCGGGAAAATCGCCCAGCCCGACGATCGGCTGAAGCGACTGGATGATGGCCCGGTAGTCTCTCTGCGGCGCCTCCAGCAGCGCCAGGGCCAGGCCGTAGTGCGCCCAAGGGGCTTCCTTGTGTCCGCCGGACTTGGCGAGAAACTCGCGGAACCGCTGGACGGCAAAGTCGTACTTGCCCTCGTTGTACGCCCGGCGGGCGCTGTCGAGGACCATCATGGCGGCCTGGTCGGGCGTCAGTTCTTCGCCCCGCGCGCTGGCGGCCGCGCCTGCCACGACCAGAAGCAGCAGGACCACCCGCCGCCCGACTCTGGAAAACGTCCCTCTCATCGGCGTCTCCGCTCTGGGGTACGTTCAGTGTAAATAATCGAACCCCGGCCAGCGCCGCCGGTGTTGAAAATAATGTGTCTGGGGCGGGGGACCGAAAAAGGATTCGGCAATGACGCGACGCAGTCTCCTGGCTGCCGCCGTGCTGGCGGTTCTGGGCCTGGCGGAAATCCCCCCCGCCCAGGCCGTCATCAAGGTCGAGTTCCCCGTCTCGAAGATGGTCGACACGTCGCAGGCCGTCATCATCGGGACCGTCGCCGCCGCGAACCCCGACACCCGCGTCGTCGAGGTCACAGTAACCGGCGCCGCCAAGGGCGACGCCGGCGGCGACCGGCTGCGGATCCAGATCGTCAACCCGCCGGAACTCATCAAACAGGCCGCCCCGGGCAGCCCGCTGGTGCTCTTCGTGGCCAAGGAACGCGGTGGGACGATGGCCCTGCTCCACCTGGCCGACACCTGGCTGATGGCCAACCGGGTGCCCGGGTCCGAGCCGCCCGCCTGGCGGGTCGTCCAACCGCACGACGCCAAGCAGAGTTTCCCCGGCCGGACCGTCGCCCTGGTCCGCCTGGTCGAGGCCATCAAGGCAGGCAAACCCGCCATGCTCAACGCGTTCGACCCCGAGGTCTTCCGCGGAGGCGTCCGACAACTGGCCGCGCTGGGCGTCGCCAAGCCCACGTTCCTGGTGGCCACCGACCTGAGCGGCGACAAGAAACCCGACCTCGTGGTCGGCACGGCCGACGGGGCCCGCCTGTTCCTGGCCGCCGGCGCGGCCTTCGAAGACGCCACGGCGGCGTGGGGCCTGGCGGGCGCGGCCGGGTCGTGCGCCGCGGCCGCAGACGCCGACGGCGACGGCCATGTCGACCTCCTCCTTGGCCGCACGCTCTGGATGAGCGATGGCCGGAAATTCACCAAGGCCAGCGCGGCCCTTGGCGATGGGCCGCCGCCGGCCGCCATCGCCCTGGCCGACGTCACCGGCGATGCCAAGCCCGACGCCGTCCTGCTGCTGGCGAACGGGCAGGTGCTGACGTTCGAGAACCCCGGCGGGCCCGACAAGCCTTGGCGGCCACTGCCGGCAAAGACCCTCTGGCAGGACGCGGCGGTCCCCGTGGCGGCCGAGTTCGGCGACTGGGGCGACGACGGCCGGCTCTGCCTTCTCGTCGTCCGCGCCGGCGCCGTCACGCGCTACGCCCTCGACGCAGACGGGCCACCGCCCGCCGACTTCGAGCGACTCACCGGCACACCGCTGACCGAAGGCCACAAGACCCACCTGGGCCGGCTCGACAAGGTGGCCGCCGTCCGGGTCGACTCCAACGGCGACCGCCGGCCCGACTTTCTGCTGGTGGCCGAGACGGGTATGCTCCTGGTGAATCGGGGGTTCGGGGCGTTCTTCGCCAACGCCGAGGCCGGCCAGACGCTTGTCTCGCACGAGTCGTACCGGGTACCGTTCGACCCGCTGCCGCCCACCCGCTGGACCGCCGCCGACCTGCACGGCGACGGCCTGCCGGACCTCGTGGTCCTGACCGAGGACGGCCGCCTGTTCGAGGTCGGCAACACCCGCCTGCCGGCGTCGAAGTAAGAATGGTGAGGCACGCCCCACACTACGTGGCGGGTGGCATGGTCAGCCCGCAGGGTGACCATGTTTTCGGAATCTGCGCACAACCATCAGTGGCATAAACCCACGGCCGGGGACCCGGCCGCGCCGGGCGCCCTGGCCGCCGCGGGTGATCACGGCGTCAGGCTCAGAAAGAACTGCGGGCCGGTCTCGATGACGAGGACGTTGCGGCCGGCCTTCAGGTGGGCGGTCACGACCTCGCGACCGGGATGCCAACCGCGCGTGCCGTCATCCTTATAGAGGCGGACGCCGTTCAGCCACAGGGTCCGCAGGCCCGCCCCGGGCGTCAAGACGACCTGCCGCGCCGACGGCGATTCGACGTACGCCACGCCGTGGTACGCCGGCGCCCGGCCCAGGTGCCGCTCGAGCGACATGGCGAAGCCGCGCCGCCGTTCCTGGTCCTGCCACCAGTGGTCCAGCGGCTCGGTCTCGGGCAGCGTGTACGCCTTCCACGAGTCGTCGGGCGTGAGCGCCACGACGGCGGCGGCGTCGAGCGGCGGTGCCCCATCGGGCGTGGCCCGTATCCGCCACTGGCGGACCAGGCCGGGCATCACCGACACCGTCAGCGTTTCGGGTACCGGCACGTCGGCGGCGCCGAGGGCGTCGAGCAGGGCGCGGGCGATGACCCGGTAGCCCGCGGAGTTGATGTGGACCTCGTCGGCCTCCAGCAGGTGCCCGCCGGCCCGGCGGGCCTCGCGCATGAGGCGGTTCACCTGGGCCACGCGGTAGCCGTGGCGCTCGGCCAAGCGGCCGAGAGCCGCGTTGAACGCGTCCAGTTGCTCGTCGGCCGCGGCGTGCGCGGGGCCCAGGACGGTCGTGGTCATGATGAGCATCGGGACGCCGGCGGCCTGCATCCGCCGGGCGATGGCACCTATACGGGCCTCGTACTCCTGGGCCGTCACGCCACGAAGGACGTCGTTGATGCCGACGCTGAGCGAGACCAGCGTGGGCCGCTGCGAGAGGACGTCGCGGTCGAGCCGCCCGAGCATGCCCTCGGCGGTGTCGCCGCCCAGCCCCGCGTTGATGAGCACGGGCACGGGCCGGCCGGCCTCGGCCAGGGCCTGGCCGACGAGCATCGGGTAGGTGTGACCGTCGGTAATGGAATCGCCCAGGAAGACGATGCGCTGGTTGCCCAAGTCAAGCCTCCCCCTGGTGGACGGCCCCGTGCAGCCGACGGCACAAAGGATCATGACGCACACCCAGGCACGCCGCATGATTCGCATGGTGTCACTCACCTGCCGATGACGTCCCGCCGCCGAGCCTCGGGTCGCACGCTTCAAGCATGAAGAAGCCTCACCAGGAAGGAGTAAGCGTCGTCAGGCCGGGGTCGATAGCGGCCCGCTAGATCTTGCGTAACAACAGGCTGGCGTTATGGCCGCCGAAGCCGAAGGAATTAGAGGCGGCATAGCGGATGGGCATCTCGCGAGGCACGAGCGCGACGTGGTCGAGGTCGCACTCGGAGTCGGGGTTATCGAGGTTGATGGTGGGTGGGGCCATCTGGTCGCGGATGGCCAGGGCCGTGGCGATGAACTCGACGCCGCCCGAGGCGCCCAGCAGATGCCCGACACTCGACTTGGTGCTGGAGATGGCGATGCTCTTGGCCCGCGCGCCGAAGATCTGACGGATGGCCTTCGTCTCGGCCACGTCGCCCAGCGGCGTGCCCGTGCCGTGGGCATTGATGTAGTCGAGACAATCGGGCCCCACGGCGGCGTCCTCGAGCATCTTGAGCATGGCCCCGGCGGCGCCGCGGCCCTCGGGGTCGGGCCGGACGATGTGGCACCCGTCACCGCTCATGCCGAAGCCGATGACCTCGGCATAGATGGTCGCGCCCCGCCGCTTGGCGTGCTCGTATTCCTCCAGGACGACGATGCCGGCCCCCTCGCCCAGGACAAACCCGTCGCGGTCGCGGTCGAAGGGGCGTGAGGCCCGCTCGGGATCGTCGTTCCGGGTCGAGAGGGCGCGGTTCGCACAGAACCCCGCCAGGCCCAGGGGCGTGACGGCGGCCTCGGAGCCGCCCGTAACCATGATGTCGGCCTCGTCGCTGACGATGGTCCAGAACGACTGGCCGATGGCGTTGTTGGCGCTGGCGCAGGCGTTGGCGACACCCGCGTTGGGTCCCCGGATGCCGAAGAGGATAGAGATCTGGCCGGCGGCCGCGTTGATCATGAGTTTGGGGATCATGAACGGCGAGACGCGCGTGGCCCCTTTTTCGAGAAGCCGCTTGTGCTGCTCCTCCAGCTCCGAGAGGCCGCCGATGCCGCTGCCCACGATAACCCCGGCGCGGAAGGGGTCGGCCAGGTTCACCAGGTCCAGGCCCGAGTCGGCCACGGCCCTCATGGCCGCTGCGACGGCCATCTGGCTGAACCGGTCCTGGTGGCGGGCCTCGCGTTTCTCGATGTAGGCCTCGGGGTCGAAGTCCTTGACCACGCCGGCAATCCGGACGGTGTAGTCGGACACGTCGAACGACTCGATGCGGCTGATCCCCGAGTGACCAGCCAGCAGGCGCCGCCAGAAGACCGCTACCTCCTGGCCGAGCGACGTGATAAGGCCCAGACCTGTTACCACAACGCGGCGGCTCATCGGTTACAGGTGCGCCTCCACGTAGTCGATCGCCTGCCCGACGGTCTGGATCTTTTCGGCATCCTCGTCGGGGATGCTGATGTCGAACTCGTCCTCGAACTCCATGACGAGTTCAACCGTGTCGAGCGAGTCGGCCCCCAGGTCGTTGACGAACGACGTCTCGCGGGTCACCTGGGCCTTATCGACCCCCATCTGCTCCGACACGATCTCTGCCACGCGTTCCTCGATGGTCGCCAAGGTTATTCCTCCACCTGCCTTATTGTTCACCAATGCCCAGTGCCCCTCCGTCGAGATGGGAGGGATCGATCTCATCTCCGGGGCCCCTTACGGGGCCATGCCGCCGTCCACCGGCAGCACGTGGCCGGTAACGTAAGCGGCGGCGTCGCTGGCCAGGAAGCAGACGACGTTGGCCACCTCGTCGGCCGAGCCCATCCGCTTCATCGGAATGGCCGCCAGGGCCGCCTCCTTCGCCTTCTCCGGCAAGACCTGCGTCATCTCGGTGTCGATGAAGCCCGGCGCCACGGCGTTGCAGCAGACGTTCTTTCGGGCCAGTTCGCGGGCCACCGTCCGCGTGAAGCCGACGACCCCCGCCTTCGACGCCGAGTAGTTGGCCTGGCCCGGATTGCCCACCAGGCCCGAGACGCTCGCCATGTTGACGATGCGGCCGGCCTTCTGGCGGACCATGTACCGGCTGGCGTGCTTGGTCATCAGGAACGTGCCCTTGAGGTTGACCTTCATGACGAGGTCCCACTCGTCGGCGTCCATCCTGAGGATCAGGTCGTCGCGCGTGATGCCGGCGTTGTTGATGAGGATGTCGATGCGGCCGGTCTTCTCGACGACCTGGTCCATCATCTTCTCGACGGCGGCCTCGTCGGTCACGTCCACGGCGTAGGTCAGAACCTCTTTGGCCCCGGCGAGCCCGGCGGCGGCCTCCTTCAGGACGTCGGCCAGGACGTCGACGAGCACCACGGTGGCCCCGCCTGCGGCCAGTTGCCGGGCAATGGCCAGGCCGATGCCGCGCGCCCCGCCCGTCACGATGGCCGTCTTGCCCTCGAACGTCATTGACTCTCTCCCTTGCCAAACGCCTCGACGTCGGCCACCGTGCCGACGGCCACGGCCCCGCGGCCGAGTTTCCGATCGATCCGCTTCAAGAGGCCGATCAGCACGCGGCCGGGGCCGATCTCGTAGAACCGGTCGAAACCGTCGGCTATCAGCCGCTCGATGCCCTGCTGCCAGCGGACCGCCCCGTCGACCTGCCGGGCCAGGAGGTCGGCCGCCTCGGCCGCGCCACTATAGTAATCCCCGGTCACGTTTGCAACCACGGGGAATTGGAGTTTCCGGAAGCGCAGGCCGCGAAGTTCCGGGGCCAGTTTTTCCCGGGCCGGGGCCATCAGGGGTGAGTGGAAGCCCCCGGCCACCGTCAGCGGGACGGCCCGCTGAGCGCCCAGGGATTCGGCCACCTCGCACGCCCGGTCGCAGGCCGCCTTGACACCGCTCACGACAATCTGGCCCGGACAGTTGTAGTTCGCGGGCCAGATTATACCGGCCGGCCGCGCGGCCTCGCAAACCTTTTCCGCCCCCGCCTCGTCGACGCCCAGCAGCGACACCATGCCCGACGCCTGAGCATCGCAGGCCTCCTGCATAAACCGGCCCCGGAGGTGCGTCAGCCGGACCGCGTCGTCGAACGCGATGGCCCCCGCGGCCACCAGGGCGGTGTACTCGCCCAGGCTCAGGCCCGCGGCCGCCTCGGCCCCCAGGGCCCGGCCGGCGTCGGTGGTCCGCAGCGCCGCCAGGGCGGCCAGGCTCGTCACCAGAATGGCCGGCTGGCTGATGTCGGTGGCCGTCAGCCGGTCCTCGGGGCCCTCGAAACAGACCTGCGAGAGGCCGAAGTCGAGCGCCGCGTCGGCCTGGTCGTACAGGGCCCTGGCCTCGGGGAACCGCTCGGCCAGGTCCTTTCCCATGCCCACGTACTGGGCGCCCTGACCGGGGAACAGAAAGGCCGTCTTGCCCATGGGCGTTCTCTCTGGGACTCTAGTGCCGGATGGCGGCGCCGGCCCAGGTCAGGCCGCCGCCGAACGCGATGAGGATGGCCACCTCGCCGGGCCCCAGGCGGCCCTCGCGCCGGGCCTCGTCGTGCGCGATCGCCACGCTGGCCCCGCCGGTGTTGCCGTACTTGTGGATGTTCACGAAGACCTTCTCGGCCGGAAAACCCATGCGGCTGGTGGCGGCATCGATGATTCGCGAGTTGACCTGGTGCGGAATGACCAGCCGCACGTCGTCCGCCGTCAGATGGCAGGCCTTCATGCACTCCTCAATGAGTTCCTGCATCTTGATGACGGCGAACTTGAAGACCTCGCGGCCGCGAATCTGCATGTAGTGCAGTCGCCCGTCGATGGTCTCGTGCGACGGGGGCCGGCGCGACCCCCCCGCCGGCAGGATCATCATGGCCCCGCCCGACCCGTCGGCGTAGAGCGTGGTGTACAGGATGCCCGTGTCGGGCTCGTCCGAGGCCCGGACCACTGCCGCGCCCGCCCCGTCGCCGAACAGGACGCACGTCGAGCGGTCGGTGTAGTCGGTAATCGAGGAGAGGATCTCGCCGCTGGTCACCAGGACGGTCCGCGCCTGCCCGGCCAGGATGGCCGCCCGGGCCTGGGCCAGGGCGTAGATGTGCCCGCTACAGGCGGCCGTCAGGTCGAAGGCGCCGGCGCCCGTGCACCCCAGGCGGTCCTGGAGCCAGCAGGCGGTGGCCGGCAGCGTGTTGTCGGCGGTGATGGTGGCGCAGATAACGAGGTCGACGTCGGCGGGCGCGACACGGGCGTCGTCGAGGGCCCGGCGGCAGGCCTCGAAGGCCAGGTCGCTCGTGGCCTGGTCGTGCTCGGCCAGGTGGCGTTCCTTCATGCCGGTCCGCTTGACGATCCACTCGTCGTTGGTATCGACGATGTGGGTGAAGTCGTCGTTGGTCATCACCCGCTCGGGCACGTACATGCCGGTGCCGATGATTTGGGCGCTGGCGGGGCGTTTCACGCGTGGCCCCCCCCGGCCTTGGCCACCTCGTCGACGATGGTGCGGTTGACCTCCTGGCGGGCATAGGTGTCGCCCACCCGCAGGGCGTTGGCGATGCCGCGGGCCTTGGCGTTGCCGTGGCTGATAATGACGACGCCGTCGACGCCCAGCAGCGGCGCGCCGCCGTATTCCTCGGCGTCGTGGCGGCGTTGGAGTTGGGTCATGACGGGCAACAGGTCGGCCTGGGCGTCGGCCCCCATGGCCGCCACCTCCTGCATGATGGTCTGGAACACGCTGCCGGCCAGGGCCTCGACGCACTTCAGGACGATGTTGCCGACGAACCCGTCGCAGACGACCACGTCGAACCGGCCGTTGAAGATGTCGCGGCCCTCGGCGTTGCCGCAGAACCGGAGCGACGACCCCGTCATCAGTTCGCGTGCCTCGCGGGCCAGTTCGTTGCCCTTCTCGCTCTCCTCGCCGATGCTGAGGATGCCGACGCGGGGCTCGGCGATGGCGAAGACCTCCCGGGCGTACACGCTGGCCATGACCCCGTACTGGAACAGGTGGAGGGGCCGGCTGTCGACGTTCGCGCCGACGTCGATGACGACCACGGGACCGTGGAACGTCGGGAAGACCACGCTGATGCCCGGCCGCCGGATGCCCGGCAGCCGCTTGGCAATCATGTGGGCCGCCGCGACAAACGCCCCGGTGTTGCCGGCGCTGACGACGGCGTCGGCCTCGCGGTGGGCCATGAGTTCGACGGCCCGGCGCATCGACGAGTCGGCCTTGCGGCGGACGGCCTCGACGGGCGACTCGGCCATGCCCACCACCTGGGAGGCATGGACGATCTGGAGCCGCTCGCGCGAGGCCCCGGCCGCATCCAGTTCGCGCCGGATGGCGGTTTCGTCGCCGACGAGGAGGATTTCCTCCTCGGGCATGGCATCGCGTGCAGCCACGGCACCCCGGACAATCTCGCCCGGGGCGTGGTCGCCGCCCATCGCGTCAAGGGCCAGACGCACGGCCTATTCCTCCTCGGCAGCGAGGATCTCGCGGCCGCGGTAATGGCCGCAGTGGCCGCAAACCGCGTGCGGCAACATGGCGTGACCACACTGCTTGCAGACCACCGTCTGGATCGGCGTCAGGGCATGGTGCGACCGGCGTTTGCCTTTTCTGGCCTTGGACGTTCGCCTCTTGGGGACCGGCATGTCGTCCTCCTTCGCGGATACGGCTGTCAGCGCCCCCCGTCGAGGCAGGGGCGGCACGAAAAGATCGGAATGCTAGCGGTTCGCCCCCCGGAGGTCAACCAAAAAGCCCACGGCGCGAGCGGTTGCCCGCCCGGCAGCGGCCTATCGGGCGGCGGCGAGTTGCTCGCGGACCCGGTCGGGCACCCTGGCGAGCGCGGCCGGGATGGCGTCGGGATCCTTTCCGCCGGCCTGGCCGAAATCGGGCCTGCCGCCGCCACCGCCGCCCACGTCCTTGGCGATGGCCCGGACCAGGTTGCCCGCGTGGATGCCCTTGGCGATGAGGTCCTTGGTGGCCGCCGCCACCAGGTTCACCTTGCCGCCCTCCGAGGAGGCCAGGACGATGAGGAGACTCTTGTGCCGGCCGCGCGCGGCATCGCACGCCTCGCGAAGGGC
>Ga0307379_10008437_pt1 | contig 13888 bp, 10 predicted proteins | sample UN2MG_FD_202237 | JGI IMG/M metagenome (GOLD analysis project Ga0307379, IMG submission 202237) | Soil microbial communities from Risofladan, Vaasa, Finland - UN-2 | ecosystem: Environmental > Terrestrial > Soil > Coastal area > Acid sulfate soil | place: Finland: Risofladan, Vaasa | collected...
GGGAGAAAGGGCGTTTTATTGTTGAGGCTACGGGCAAGACAGCAGATTGTGTAATTCACAGAGGGAAGGTTGAAAAAGGGACGCTTGGTGTTGGCGATGAGGTCAAAGCAATTGTCAGCAGGGACAGGGATTCGATAAGGAAGAACCATACGGCGACGCATTTGTTGCAGTGGGCGCTTCAGGAGGTGCTGGGCAAGAACGTGGCGCAGCAGGGCAGTCTTGTGGGGCCTGATTATCTTCGGTTTGATTTTACGTGGCCCAAAGCGATGACGGGCAAGCAGAAAAGAAAGGCAGAGGAATTAGTCAGGGCGAAAATAGCGGAGAACCTGCCGGTGACGTGCGCGGTTATGGCCAGGTCTGAGGCGGAGAAGCTCGGGGCGATGGCGCTATTTGGTGAGAAGTACGGCAGGGAAGTCCGCGTGGTGGCGATTGGCGCAGAAGATGAGGGCAAGGTAAGCGAGGCGTTTAGTAAGGAGTTTTGCGGGGGGACACATGTGGATAAAATCGGGGATATCGGTGATTTTAAGATAATCAAAGAAGAAAGTATATCTGCGGGGGTAAGGAGGATTACGGCATTGACTGGTTTGGGGCTATCGAAATATATGGAAGAGCGAAGTGACATTGTAGATGAGCTTAGCGAGCTGCTTAAGGTTCCGGCTGAAGAGCTGGTTGAACGAGTTGGCAAGCTGGTAGAGGACAACAAGCGACTTGCGAAGGAGTTGAAATCGGCGGCGCGGCAGGGCGGCAGTGATGTTATGGCCGAGGCGAAGAAGCTTCTGGAGGGCTGTGAGAAGGTGGGTGAAAGCTCATTGATTGTCGGGCGATTGAATACCAGTTCTGTCGAGCAGGGTCGTTCGGCGATTGATATGCTGAAAAAGAAAGCCAAGTCTGCGGCAATAGTTTTGGGTTTTGCCGACGGTGACAACGTGGTCCTGCTGGCGGGCGTGACGGACGATTTAATAGGCAAGGGTGTCAAGGCGGGAGATTTGGTCAAGGAAATTTCACCGATAGTTGACGGTGGCGGCGGCGGCCGGCCTCAGATGGCACAGGCAGGGGGCAAAAGACCTGAAAAAATAGACGATGCACTTACCAAAGCGATGGAGATTATTAGAGCGAAGCTTGGCGGGTCGTAACGAGCTGGTTACCTTATCGGGGGAAGTTCGACGGGGGGGTTAGTTTGTCGTTTTATTGTTTTTGTCTGATTTCGATGCTTTTAGCGTGGGCGTCGAGTCCTTCGGCCCGGGCCAGTCGGATGATGTCTTCTGCACTCTCGGCCAGCTTCTTTTTGTCGTATTCGATAATGCTCGTTGATTTGATGAAATCGTTGGCACTTAAGGCGCTGAAGAACTTAGCGGTCTGTCCTGTCGGCAGTGTATGACTTGGCCCCGCCCAGTAGTCACCGACTGCGACAGGGGAATAATCGCCGATAAATATGGCCCCTGCATTTTCAATTTTGTTGGCTATCTTTCTGCTTTCTTCGTTGTCACCGCATTGAATCTGCAAATGCTCCGCCGCAAAATCATTTGCTTCCTTAATCACATCGTCCATCTTCTCAAATACGGCAATTTTGCTGAAATTGTTTAGGCATTCGATGGTTTCTTGTGATCGAGTTATTTGTTTTAGCTGTTTTTTAAGTTCGTCGAGGACGTCTTCGGCAAGTTTTTGCGAATCAGTGAAGACCACGGCGCTACCGGGGTAGTGTTCGGCCTGGCTGAGCATATCGGCGGCGACCCATGCGGGATTAGCTTTTTCGTTGGCAATGATGAGGACCTCGCTTGGACCTGCTATTGAGTCTACTGCAACATCACCAAAAACAAGTTGTTTGGCCGTTTGTACCCACTGATTTCCCGGGCCTACAATCTTATCAACCGGTTCAATGGTTTTAGTCCCAAAACTCAAAACCGCCACGGCCTGAGCACCACCAATGCGATAAACCTCCTTGATTCGAAGTTCACAGCATGTCGCCAGTGTTACGGGATGTATACTTTTGTTGTATCTTGGCGGAGAAACCGCCACGATGTCCTCTGGTTTTACACCGGCGACTATTGCGGGCACGGCAGTCATTATCACAGTTGATGGTAAGGGGGCAGCGGCACCAGGAACACAGATGCCGACCCTTTTTATAGGCGTATATTTTATGCCTGGATGTGTGTTTTTATCACCGATGAAGATTTCCTGTTGGTATTTTCTTACATTTTTAATTGATTGACGTATTGATTTCAAAAGCTTAGGGTCAATTTGTTTATGGGCTTTTTCCAGGTCCTCCGGTAGAACTTTGAATTGTTCGGGAGTTAGCTTAATCTCATCGAATTTTTCTGTGCACTCTACGACTGCTTCATCCCCTCTTTCTGAGACAGCTCTTATTATTTCTTCAACTTTCTGTCTGTTTTCGAAGTGCTTTGGGCCAAGTCCAAAGTGTGACAATCCAGCCTTTGAGAGGAAGAAATCAAATAATCTTTTTTGGAAATCCGGTTGTTTATATGAGATGAGGATTTTGTCGAGTTTGTGCGTCATAGTTTTTTCCTTATTATTTTCCGAAGTTACCGTGGCTGTGGATCCGTGTTGCTTTTTGCGGCAGCAGGTAAAGCTGACCGTTGTATTCTGTGATAATACCGGCGATTTTGAATCTTTGGGGTTCGAGAGTTCGGTTTTGCTTTTGCTGAGCTATTTCGAGTGCCTGTGAAGGCAGGAGCTTGAAAGAGAGTTCAGGGAGGTTTCTTCCGAGGGCGTCGAGAATAAATACTGGGCTGCCATTTTCATCTTTTTGCAAAAAAGCGGTTCTGTCGACGAGGATATAATCCTGTTTTAACTGCGGCGTCTGCGGTGGTTGGGGAAAGTTGTTTTCGGCGGTTTTGTTTTCTGTCAGTGTTTTGGCGCTTAGCACAGGTCTGTTTCTTAGTTTTTCAATTATTTCCTGCGGAATTGGCAGCGGGTCATTTGGCTCGTTTACTTTTATCTGCGGTGCGGGGGCTTTAGGTTTTTGCTGTGGTGCTGTCTCCTGATCTTTCGTTTTCTGAGGTGGTGTTGATTTTAGTTTGCTAAGCGGCAGGAAATAAGTGGGGAAGATGAAATTTTCACCGTTGTATTTTGTGGTTTTTCCCCAGAGCCTGAAATCTGCGGTTGAACGTTCTTCTATGTTTTTCTCTATTTTTTCCAGTGCTTTGGAAGGCAGGACTTGAAGTTTTTCTCCGGCGGGGACTGTGGAAATGTCATCGTTTAAATCCGACTGCAGTTCGAAGAACCATTTTGAAGATGTTCCATTACTGTTTTTTTCGGTGAGTTTTCCATCGATGTCGGCCAGCGCGAAGCCGTCACGCAAAAGGTGTTTTCGAGGCGCGGGCTCTGCGGCTGTGGCGCTTAGGCAAAAGGTTAGAATCAAGATTGTAATTTTTCTGAGCGTTTTCAATTTCATTGAGTTCATAAATTAGATACTGCTTACTAAAATGTTTCTGACCTGTTCGGGGCTGTCGGCAATCCGGACGCATTGTCGGGCTTTGGGCTCTTCGGCGGCAATCATCTCGAGCAGCGGTTTCCAAAACCCGCCTAACAGTATAATCGGTTTTTCGGGTTTTAGAAAGCCTTTGTTTTTCAGTTCCCAGACCATAGCCAGTTCGAGCAGTGTTCCGGTCGCTCCGGGCAGGACTACATAAGCTTGTCCGAGTTTTACAAGTGTGTCAAGCCTTTGTTCGAGCGAATCGGTGGTAATTTCGCGGCTGATGAATTCGTTTGGTTTTGCCGCGAATTTTCTGCATGTGACGCCGATGATTTTGCCTCCGGCCTGAGCGGCGCCCTGGGCGGCGGCAAGCATAGAGCCGCCGTAACCGCCGTTTGCTATAGTAAATCCGGATTGAGCCAGAAGACTGCCTGTTTCAAAAGCCAGTTTGTAAATTGGTTCCTGAGGTTTTGCATTGCCGGTGCCGAAGATAGTTACGACTTTTTCGCTCATTTTATTTTTTCGCGGACGTAATTTAAAAGACCTGCGGCGAGCAGAATTTGTCGGTCCCGGTCGGAGAGGACAAGTTTTGCGTTAAATTCAAATTTGCCGGTTTGGTCGGTGATTTTGACTTCGTCACTGTTTTTTATTGCATCGAGCAGATTGTCGATTTGCAGTGTGTCTTCGGGTTTGATTTTGTCGTAATCGGCGGGGTTTGCGAACTCCATCGGTACTATACAGAAGTTGATTAGATTTGCCTTGTGAATTCGCTCGACACTTTTTGCAATGACAACTCGTACGCCCAGATACATCGGGCACAGCGCTGCGTGTTCTCTTGAGGAGCCCTGGCCGTAACTTTCGCCGGCTATGATTACACCTGCGATGCCTTTTTGTTTTAACTCGAGGCTTTGCTGGGCGAAGGTGGGTTTATCTTTTTCGTTGAAGCAATTGAAGACGGCCTTTGCATATTCTGGGACATTTGAGCGCAGCTTGAGGAATTGTCCGGCAGGCATGATGTGGTCGGTTGTAATTTTATCGCCGCATTTTATCAGCACGGTCGCTTTCAGGTCTTTCGGTAGTGGCGACGGTGCTTCGGGCACGACAATAGAAGAAGCGCGGTGCACCTGTGCGGTTTTTGCCTGTGCCGGACTGAGTGGCTTTTCTATCATACTGTCGTCGAGGGTGAATTTTTCGGGCAATTCAATCTTCGGGTATTTTATTCCGAGCAGTTTTGGCAGCTCCCTTGGGTCGGTGATTTTTCCCGTCAGGGCGGATGCAACAGCGGTTTCAGGGCTGACAAGGTAAACCTTATCGCCGGCGGTTCCGCTTCTTCCGGGGAAGTTTCTGTTGAATGTGCGCAGAGAGATAACGCCATCGGCGGGTGAAAAGCCCTGGCCGATGCATGGACCGCATCCTGATTCGAGAATCCTGGCACCTGCTGAAATCAACGCCGCGAGTGCTCCGTTTTGGGACAGCATATTCAATACTTCCCTGCTGCCCGGGGCTATGCCGAATTCGACGAGGTTATTAATTTTTCTGCCGCTTAAGACCTTGGCGACCATCATTAAGTCTGCGAAGCTCGAATTTGTGCAGCTTCCGATAAGGACCTGTCCTGTTTCGGCACCTGCAATTTCGCTGACGGTTTTTACATTGTCGGGCGAAGAGGGGCAAGCGGCCAACGGTTCGAGTTGCGAAAGGTCGATTTCAATAATGCGGTTATATTCGGCTTCCTTGTCGGCGGCGAGAGGCTGGTAATCGTCTTCGCGCTGCTGGGCAGCGAGGAATTTTCTTGTTTGTTCGTCGGAGGCAAAGATGCTGGCGGTAACACCCAGTTCTGCTCCCATATTTGTTATGGTTGCGCGTTGAGGCACGGAGAGATTTGCCAGTCCCGGGCCGAAGTATTCGACGACCCAGCCGACGTTGCCTTTTGTTGAAAGTACGCTGAGCAGTTTGAGTATAAGGTCTTTTGCCGCGACCCAGTCGTTTAGTTTTCCTGTGAGTTTTACGCCGAGCACCTTTGGACAGGTCAGGTAGAAAGGTCCACCGGCCATGGCTACTGCGACATCGAGTCCGCCCGCTCCAATTGCAAGTGCACCCATTGCTCCGCCTGTGGGTGTGTGCGAATCGCTGCCCAGGAGGGTTGTGCCGGGTTTGCCGAACCTTTCCAGATGAACCTGGTGGCAGATGCCGTTACCGGCGTGGGAATGATAGGCGCCGATTTTCGCTGCGAGGGTCTGCAGGTACAGATGGTCATTGTGGTTCTGCGGCCCGAACTGGCTCATATTGTGGTCGATGTAGCTGACGGAGAGTTGGGTTTTAACGCGTTGGGCCCCGATTGACTCGAAGAGCAAAAATACGGTCGTTCCGGTGGCATCCTGCGTGAGAGTCTGGTCGATGCGTATGCCGATTTGAGTGCCGGCAAGCATTTTACCGTCTGCGAGGTGCTTATTGAGTATTTTATAGGTCAGCGTTTTGGCCAATTTATTACTCCCTGCAAATCAAAAGTTATAATTTAACATAAAATGCGGCTGAAAACAAACCTTCAGCGTAATGTTTTTGCAATTATGAGTTTTTGCGGCGGCCTAATCAATAAAAAAGCGGCCTTATGCATGGTAGCATAAGGCCGCTTTGAAACGCAACGTCGAGAAATTAATCTTAGCGGTAATTCTTGTCGGTGACCAGATAAGCGTCTTTTTCGGCCTGGGGAGCACCGTCACCATTTTGCTGAGGACAATCTGTGTCGCAGTTACCGACCTCTCTTTCCTCGGCGGTCTGTGGCGGGGTGGTACCTGGCCAGTGCTGCCAGATGTTATCGTTTGCAATACCGACATTGGGGAACTTCTCGAAGTCCACATGCTGGTCGTTGAACAGGACGTTTTGTCCTTCTCTCTGATGGGCTGCCGCATTACCGGTTTTGTCTTCGTCGCAGTAATGAGGCGGCTCTGGTTCGGTACACCAGCTTGGGGCTTCTTCATCGGGGTCGTTGCCACAGAGATACACCTCGGCATTTTTGTCAAGACAGGGGCTTCTGTCGGCGCAAAGAGGACTGGCGGGGTTGCTTACCGAAGTGATAGGAAAGCCGGGGGTACTTCTCTGTTTGTCGGCATAAGGCATGTGATAAGAATAACTACAGTACTGGGCCGGAATCAGGGCGGTCGACTGGGTGTCGCCGAAGTCCCAAACTTTGGTGACGTCGTCAATGTCGTCCGCCAGGGTCGTTGCTTCGGAGAGCTGGAAAACCTTTGTGCCAATGTCTCCTTTACAGACGAACTGTTTTGGAGTGACATCAGAATACTTGACGAGCAGATAGAAACTTGAGGTGATAGTAACCTGACATCTCGGAGGTCTTCCGTACTGTCTTCCGATTTGAGAGTCCCAGTCGGCGATTTCGCCTCTGTTTCCCCACTCACTTCCGGCGCCACCTGCCCTCGGGAATTCCTCCTCATTGTCATTGGAGTAAATGAGCATGGCCTTTCCGATACCGGAGAGGTTGGTCCCGCAGACCATACGATAGGCAATCTGCCTTACTCTTGCCAGAGCAGGCATCAGGATGCCCATCAGCAGAGCTATGATCGCGATAACGACCAGCAGCTCAACCAGTGTAAAACCTTTTCTTCTCATGATACTTCTCCTTTACTTTTGTCGAGATTCGCAGGCCCAACTGTCCTTAAGCCCGCTTTTTGGTTATGTTTTTGATAGATAAATTCAGTTAATCAGTTGTGTACGGCACAAAACCTGCTATTCTGCGAATCTCCTTATGTTAAACCTATTTTGCCTAAGAACGGTTGGTTTCAATTCCACAAACATAAAACAGCAAAACAATTTATTACAAGTGAGATTGCCTTGAAATGACTCAAACCGAGAAAAAAAGCGTCATTTTTCGGCAGGCAGGTTTGAGATATGATAAAAAGAAGTTTAATATGATAACGGTTTTAAGTTATAAATGTAATAAAGAGCTTACAAACCTACCTATCTCATTAGAAATCTTATCACAAAGTAGTTTCTTTGTCAATGAAATTTCGGCATTTTTTCAAAATTTTCTTAAAAAAAGTGAAAAAATCGGTTTTCAGAGCGTTTAATAGGCCTGTTTGGGGGGTTAAAGAGGATTTGTTAAGTAAATTGCGTTGCGGGAGAAACGCGTTCTTCAGGATGCGGGTGGTTTTTAAATCTTGAAAAATCTCTGAATTTGCTTAATATCGTGGTTTTCTGGTTCCTGGAGACTTATATGGCTGCAGAAGAAAGTTTTGAAGGCGTTAAAAAGCGGCTTGAGGAGCATAAGCAGGGTCATCTTCTGGCTTTTTGGGGGCAGTTGGACCCGGCCCGTCAGCGGGATTTGCTGGAACAAATAAAATCGCTGGATTTGGAGAAGATAGATGAGTGGGCCGAAGATTTCGCCATGAATCCGTCTGCTTTGGAGATACCTTCGGAATTTACTCCTGCAGAGGCTTACTGGGCAGAGCCTGCTGATGAGGCCCAGCGGGGCAAATATGCCGAGGCCAGAGAGTTGGGCAAGGAGTTGATATCAGGGGGCAAAGTGGCGGCGTTTGTGGTAGCTGGCGGGCAGGGGACGAGGCTTGGATTTGACGGGCCTAAGGGGAATTTCCCTATCAGCCCGGTGAAAAACAAAACGCTGTTTCAGCTTTTTGCGGAGACAATCGCGGCGGTTTCGAAGAAATATCAGGCTGTGTGTCCGTGGTATATAATGACCAGCCCACTGAACTATGAGGTAACAAAGCAGATTTTCAGGTCGAATGATTATTACGGGCTGAATGAAAGTGATGTTTTTATCTTTGAGCAGGGAACGCTGCCCAACTTTGATTTTGAAGGGAGGATTTTGCTGGCGGATAAATCAAAGATAGCGTGCTCGCCGGATGGTCACGGCGGGAGCTTAAAGGCCCTTTACGACAGCGGCGCGATTGAGGACATGAAGAGGCGCGGCGTGGAATTTGTAAGCTATTATCAGGTTGATAACCCGCTGATAAATATTTTCGACCCTCTTTTTATCGGATTACATGCTCTTGATAAGGGCGAGATGTCATCGAAGGCGTTGATAAAGACTGGGTCGATGGAGAAGCTCGGCAACTTCTGCCTCGTGGACGGGAAGGTTACAGTTATAGAGTACAGTGATATGCCTGACGAGCTGGCCGAGAAACGAAATGAAGACGGTTCGCTTGTGTTTGAGCTCGGTAGCATAGCCATCCATATTATAAGCAGAGGCTTTGTTGAAAAACTTAACTCAAAGGGTTTTTCGCTGCCTCTTCACCGTGCGGTCAAGAAGATTCCGTACGTGGATGGAGAGGGTAATTTCGTCGAGCCCACCGAGCCGAACGGAGTCAAACTTGAGAGTTTTGTTTTTGATGCCCTGCCGCTGGCTTCAAAATCGATAATCCTGGAAACGGTCCGCAGTGAGGAATTCGGGCCGGTCAAAAACGCTACCGGTGTAGATAGTGCAGAGAGTTCGCGTCAGATGATAATCGCTCGCGATGCCTGCTGGCTGGAATCGGCGGGTGTGGCAGTTCCGAGGAACGCGGACGGTTCGGTTGACTGTGCGATAGAGATTGCGCCGAGTTTTGCGCTGGCCGGAGATGATATCAGGGCTAAAGTGGGCCGGATACCGCAAATCAAGCCGGGTGATAAGGTGTATCTGGAGTAGGTTCTTTCGCATATAGAAAGATTTTTTAGCAAGGAAAGGCAGAAAGACAAATGGCACTTCTATTGGGCTACGATGTAGGCAGTTCATCTATAAAAGCGACTTTAATGGAGGCTGAAACCGGCAGGGTATTGGGCAGCGCGACTTCGCCGGACAAAGAGCTGGAGATTATGGCCAAACAGCAGGGCTGGGCCGAGCAGCACCCCGCCACCTGGTGGGACAATGTCAAAAAAGCCGCGGCGAAGATTAAATCGGAAGCTGACTTTGACGCTGCTGACGTGCAGGCGATTGGTATATCGTATCAGATGCACGGTTTGGTTGTTATTGATAAGAACAGGGAGGTTTTAAGGCCCGCGATAATATGGTGTGACAGCAGGGCGGTGGAGACGGGCAACAAGGCCTGTTCGGAGATCGGCGAAGAGAAGTGTCTCCAAAAGCTTCTTAACTCGCCGGGCAATTTTACGGCCTCGAAACTGAAATGGGTGATGGATAACGAGCCGGAGATTTATTCGAAGATTCATAAGATGATGCTGCCCGGTGATTATATCGCAATGAGGATGACGGGCGATGTAAAAACGACGCCTTCGGGATTGTCGGAGGGCATTATGTGGGACTTTCAGCAGCAGGCCCTTGCCGACGTTGTGCTTGATTACTATGGGATATCGCAGGAGCTTGTCGCCGAAACGGTGCCGACATTTTCGGTTCAGGGCGAATTGACTAAAGAGGCGGCTGATGAACTGGGCTTGAAGGCCGGGACGGTGGTCTCTTACCGTGCGGGCGACCAGCCGAATAATGCGCTGTCTTTGAATGTTTTGAACCCCGGTGAAATTGCCGCCACGGCGGGCACCAGCGGAGTGGTTTACGGAATAAGCGACAAACCCAGTCACGACAGCAAATCGAGGGTCAATACTTTTGTTCATGTCAACCACGCCCCGAAAGCGCCGAGATACGGCGTTCTTTTATGCCTTAACGGGACGGGGATTTTAAATAGCTGGCTCAAGCACAATGCGGCCGGGTTGGACTATGAGCAGATGAATGAGCTGGCGGCAAAAGCGCCCATCGGAAGTGATGGCCTTGTGATTTTGCCGTATGGCAACGGTGCGGAAAGGACCCTGGAGAACAGGGACCCGGGCGCTGTGATTGAAGGTCTGCATTTTAATATTCATAACAGGTCGCATCTTTTGAGGGCCGCGCAGGAGGGGATTGTTTTCGCGTTGAATTACGGCCTTGAGATAATGCGTGGTGTCGGGGTCGAGGTAAAGACCGTTCGGGCCGGCCATGCGAATATGTTCCTTAGCCCGTTGTTTGCATCAGCTTTTGCGACCGTTACCGGTTCGGTTGTGGAACTTTACAATACCGATGGCTCTCAGGGTGCCGCGCGTGGAGCGGGTATCGGCGCCGGCATCTATAAGGCAGCGGCAGACGCTTTTGTGGGACTAAAGCCTGTTAAGACCATTGAGCCTGATTCGAAGTCGTCGGCGGCGTATAAGCAGGCTTATCAGAAGTGGGAAGAAGTCCTTAAATCGAAGCTTCAAGTATAGATTCTCTGGGGAGATTATTATGAAGACGTTTGTGTGGCCGATTGTTATTGCACTGTTGGTTCTGACAGCCAGTGCCGTTGCTGATGAAAAGGTTGTAATAAGTGGTGAGTTGATGACCTGGCACAGGGTGACATTGACCTTTGATGGCCCTGAAGCGAAGGAGGACACTTCGCCGAATCCGTTTCTCGATTACCGTCTGAACGTTGTTTTTTCGAAAGGTGATAAGTGCTATATTGTGCCGGGCTATTATGCTGCGGACGGTGATGCCGGCCACACAGGCGCCGACGAAGGCAATAAATGGCGGGTTCATTTTGCGCCGGATTCGCCCGGCAAATGGAGTTATATAGTATCGTTTCGCGCAGGATCGAATATCGCGGTAAACACAGAACCCGGTGCCGGTTCGCCGGGCCTTATCGATGGTCTGGCCGGAACGATTGAGATAGCCGCCACCGACAAAAAGGGCGGGGACCTTCGCGGCAAAGGCGGACTGCAATATGTCGGCGAGCGTTACCTGAAATTTGCCGAAACGGGCGAGTTTTTTCTCAAAGGCGGCGCCGACAGTCCGGAGAATTTCCTTGGGTATTTTGAGTTTGACGGGACGTTCGATACTGCCGGCCTCGACAGAAAGGGCGAAGCGACTGGCGAAAAATTTATCCATCGTTACGAGGCCCACGCCGGCGACTGGCGCGACGGCGACCCGACATGGCAGGGCGGTAAGGGCAAAAACATAATCGGCGCCCTGAACTACCTCGCCTCCAAAGGGATGAACAGCGTTTACTTTATTACCTACAATCTTGACGGTGGTGACGGCAAGGACGTCTGGCCATGGACAAGGCCTGATGAAAAACTTCGCTTTGACTGCAGCAGGCTCGACCAGTGGGAAATCGTCTTCTCGCATATGGACAGGCTCGGGATTATGATGCACGTTCTCACACAGGAGACCGAGAACGACCAGGGCCTTGACGGCGGCGACCTCGGCATTCAAAGGAAACTTTATTACCGCGAGCTGATTGCGCGTTTCGCGCATCATCCTGCGATTGTCTGGAACCTCGGTGAGGAGAACACCAACACCGACGCCCAGCGCAGGGCCTTCGCCACTTACTTCAAGAGCATCGACCCGTACCGCCATCCGGTTGTGGTTCATACTTACCCCAGAGAGTACGATAAGGTTTACAATCCTCTTCTGGGCTATGAGGATTTTGACGGCGCGAGTCTGCAGATGAACAGGACCGGCACCGAGACCCATTCGGAGACTTTGAAATGGCTTGAGCGCTCCGAGCAGCGCGGGCATAAATGGATTGTCTGCCTGGACGAATACGGCGAGGGCGAGAACGGTGTCAAGCCCGATGCCGATTATCCCAGCCACGATGAGCCGAGAAAGAATTGTCTCTGGGCCAATCTTATGGCTGGCGGCGCGGGCTGTGAGTGGTACTTCGGCTATAAATTCGCGCACAATGACCTTAACTGCGAGGACTGGCGAAGCAGGGACAGGATGTGGGACCAGACGCGATACGCGCTTGAGTTTTTCCGCGAATTTCTGCCCTTCGAGCGGATGTTGCCCGCCGATAATCTGGTTTCCGCCGGCTGGTGCTTCGCCGAAGTATCGCAGGTTTACGCCGTTTACCTGCCCGATGGCGGCACCGCTGAACTTGATATAACTGAAGGCAGCTTTAATGTCGGCTGGTATAATCCCCGCACCGGCGCCAGTTTGCAAAAAGGCTCTGTCGAAACCGTCACCGGCCCAGGATATGTCAAACTCGGCACACCCCCGGCTGATAAGGACAACGACTGGGTTATACTCGTTAAAAAGTAATTGGCTTTGATTGGGTTTGTTTTGGCTTTCATGTGGGTTTGGGGGGTTGAAAATGGCTTTGAATTGGGTTTGATTGGGTTTGTTTTGGGGGTGTAGGCGAAGCGATTTATTTTCGTAACTGTTTGTCAGGTTAGAGGTTGCGTTCATTTGGTCATTTCTTAAATTGGGTTTGTTTTCAACAATTCCCTTCAAAATGGTTGAACTTTTTAGTGGTTTACCTCCGCTCATGCGCCGCGGGGGCTTAATTCCGCTCAGTCGCCGCGGGGGCTGGTAGAAAGAGGCAAAAATCCTCACTAAAAATATGGAAAGAAGGTTTATAGTTAAAAAAAGATGAATCATACAGCATCTCCATGGGGGGATTTTTTTTAAAGAGACTGTCCCCTATATAGGGCGGGTATGCGCAGATTTGTCGAAAAAGAGGCTTAGTTATGTGAGGGGGGAAGGTTTAAGTTGTTTGGGAGTAAGGGATAAAAAAAATTGTTAAAAGTGAGATTTTTGCTCCCAGGTCCTTGCGCGTTTGATTGAAGGGGGAGTAGGGAAAGAAGTTGCGTTTTGGGCAGGTTGAGGGTAGACTGATAGGGTATGAAAGAGGCAGAAAAAAAGAGGGTTTCAGGGGGTGAGGAAGACTCTTCAGAAAGAGCATCGACCGGCAAAGAGAAAGCTAGAAACTGGAAGAGAGGATTGGTTCGGACTGCCGTGACGTCCCTTATTCTGGCGGGCTTGGTGGGCGGTATGTTAGGTATTGTTGATGTCTTTGTTATGGATAAGTTCATCGAGTTTACAGAGTCTTGGGCTTCACCGGACCATTCATGGGCAGCCCAAGTCACAGCTTATGTTCTATTGGCGTTGCTCACCTGCCTGCCAGTTGCTCCGGTGGTTTTTTGGTTGGGGAACTGGGCAGAGCGTGGCTTTGCGAAAGAAAAGCCAAAGGACGAGCAAAAAAAGAGTGCTTTCATCATAAAGTTGATGCAGCGAAAAGCGGTTAAAGTTGCCTGTTTAACGTCAACCGTCTTACTTGGTGCAAGCCTTTTGTCTTACGCAGTAACTTATGGATTTGATCCATGGGAGCATCATCTCTCATTTGGTAAGGACTTTCATGTCGGAGTTTGGACAGGTGCCCTACATGAGTGCAAAGTCGGTCGAATCTGCTTTTTTAACGACAGTGATTATGGTCCTTATAGGGGCAGTATAATCGGTTTCATCGGTCCAGATGGGAAAACGTATCCACCATTGGAGCGAGAAATAGGATGGGGCGATTCTTTTGGTATTTATTACCGTTATTTCCGCTGGGAAGATTCAACGCTTTGGACATTGATGTTGAGTTGGTGGTATCCTTTTATACTTTTCAGTATACTACCCTGCTTTTGGCTCGTAGTAAAGTTTTGACCATTGTGAACTAGGGAACAGAAGAAAACACGTCAAGAGACGAGGAACGAGATTAAATAAAGCCG
>Ga0307379_10008439_pt1 | contig 13886 bp, 14 predicted proteins | sample UN2MG_FD_202237 | JGI IMG/M metagenome (GOLD analysis project Ga0307379, IMG submission 202237) | Soil microbial communities from Risofladan, Vaasa, Finland - UN-2 | ecosystem: Environmental > Terrestrial > Soil > Coastal area > Acid sulfate soil | place: Finland: Risofladan, Vaasa | collected...
CCTACAAGCCCGCTCTGACGACTCCTCCCATAACGAGTAATTAACAGTAATCACAACATCATAACCATCCTCTGCCTGCCGCTCAACAGCATTAGCCTTCCGCACAGACGCGTCAAACAAATGACCATCCGCATCCGGCTTGCAATTATACCTCCAAACACACAACACCGAACACTTAGCAAGATCCGGATAATGATTCGCAACCAACTCCGCAACCAACTCATAAATCGAATCCGGCCGAGCGATACGAACGAGATTACTCTTAACTGGGGCACCCACAAAACACCTCCTTAAATCATCGGACCAAATAACAAACTATAGCACTACCCACTAAAATACAAAAAGCCCAGATGCCTCACTCAGTAATCGATAAATTATGGACAAACTTGAGGAATACACTAGGGAGTAAGAAATGTTCGATCCAAGAGTTATCGAGTGCCTAGAAGAATACGCCAATCTACAATCAACCAAACCAGTCCAACGAGAAATCGTGCTCGAAGCCATCCGACTTGGCCAAATAGATATGGTGGTCTAATCAGAAGATCCGTACTTCAGGCGAATTTAGTATATGAATTGGACAGATATTCCAGAAGAAATTCAGCGCACACTGTGGAGCTGGAAATCTATCCCAACCGATTATGAAAGGGCATTCCATATTTTCCCTGTCGAGGTTGAGCCGTTATATGAAGAATTGAGCAGTAGCGGAGATTTTGATAGCTGCCAGGTCTACGACGATGATGCCGCACATTTTGACGTTGATCTATCAAGACCAATTATAATAGATAAAAGATTCAATAACCTACAATCGAATGTGGCAGATGGCCTACATAGGATAATGGCAGCTCACCACAAAGGTATTAAGACCATACCAGCCGTAGATGTAACACCCATGTTTCTTGACCTTGGCCTCCCCCAAGCTAGCAATAAGTATCCTACCCATTCCTCAAAACGTATTCATGATATAGCAGACGATCTCGAGTCTGATTAATTCAGCGGAGATTAATCATGTATCCGTCAAGCCATTCCTGTCGCGACTTAAACTTCGCCCATGGCCGATCTACCCTTCTTTTGTAGCACCCCCTTCAAGACACCCATTACCCCTCCCCTCAACCGAACCCCGCACAACAATCTCAGAAACCACTGGTAATGGAATCATAGTATCACCATAAACAGACGACTCCACAAACTCAAAAGTCGCCCTCTCAGTATTATCCGGAAGCTCAACCCGATAAACCTCCTCACCCTGAAGCCAAAACACAATCTCCATTACACCCTCCTATTGAGACGGAGAAGGTGGTGAACGCCTATATCTACACCAAGGACAAACACCATGTTTTCCCAATATCTCCTTCCCACAACCAGGACACAAAACCCTCTTATCAAGGAAGAAAATAATAAGAATACCAATAGGAACAAGCAAAAAACGCCCAAGAAAACACCCCAACACCACCCAAATCAAACACCAAACAATAAACTCAAACATCCCTCTTACCCCACAAACTCAACCAATAATCAAACAATACATATTGAGTATTCTGAGCCAGCTCAGCCACATAATAAATATAGCAAAGGATAATAAAAATGCTCAACGAACAAGTAGTCGAATGCCTAGAAGAATATGTCAATCTGCCCACCACCAAACCACCCCAAAAAGCAATCATACTCGAAGCCATCCGACTAGGCCAAATAGATATCCACAATATAGTCAAACGAATTCAACAATCACTCGGATACGACAGAAAAACCATTACAACAACAATGCGCGAAGCATCGAAACAATTTCAATCCATCAACGGCTTTTCAGCCATTGAGACCATTAGAGCATTTACACGGCGATCAGAAGTTTCAATCCATCAACGGCTTTTCGGCCGTTGAGACAAACAATCGGTTTTGCAGCTTACACACCAGATACGGTTTCAATCCATCAACGGCTTTTTAGCCGTTGAGACGCAAAATTGCCGGGCGTATTCGGCCAGTCTAGAGCTGTTTCAATCCATCAACGGCTTTTCAGCCGTTGAGACATTCAATCAGCCGGATGGGCCAACGCTGAGATTTATTGTTTCAATCCATCAACGGCTTTTCAGCCGTTGAGACGGTTGGTTAGAAGATTGATTACGGCGTCTTGGTGGGTGTTTCAATCCATCAACGGCTTTTCAGCCGTTGAGACCTCACAGTACTCTGCCGAGCCGATCCTCCCAATAATAGTTTCAATCCATCAACGGCTTTTCAGCCGTTGAGACAATATTTACGCCAACGCTTTTGATGGGGCGGGTCTGGTTTCAATCCATCAACGGCTTTTCAGCCGTTGAGACCACTTCAGCACAAATGTAAAGAACCATCCGGATCTACGTTTCAATCCATCAACGGCTTTTCAGCCGTTGAGACATCGATGGTTATCATCCTATATCTGCGCGGACGCTGGTTTCAATCCATCAACGGCTTTTCAGCCGTTGAGACAACCGAGCCGCTCACCTATTTGTCTCAGCACTAGAGTTTCAATCCATCAACGGCTTTTCAGCCGTTGAGACTGTTCATTCGTAGATTCAATCAGCCGGATGGGCCTAGTTTCAATCCATCAACGGCTTTTCGGCCGTTGAGACTTTCCTCCTCATCTGCTCTCTCCTTGCGCAAGGAGGGTTTCAATCCATCAACGGCTTTTCAGCCGTTGAGACTATCTCTCTTGGGCCACAAACGTCGGCGGCCAAGCGGTTTCAATCCATCAACGGCTTTTCAGCCGTTGAGACGACTCCATCCAGGTGGTAAGTGCCTACTGACTATGAGTGTTTCAATCCATCAACGGCTTTTCAGCCGTTGAGACTTGCCGCCGCTGGGGTCCCTAGAAATACTGGGGGTTGTTTCAATCCATCAACGGCTTTTCAGCCGTTGAGACAAGTCCAACCGTGAACTTCACCGGCCCTCCGGCTATCGTTTCAATCCATCAACGGCTTTTCAGCCGTTGAGACGGCGTGCCGAGCGTTATGGGTGTGTGGACGCTCAAGTTTCGATCCATCAACGGCTTTTCAGCCGTTGAGACGATCTAATATATGCGAATCTCACCAAGGCAGCACCGGTTTCAATCCATCAACGGCTTTTCGGCCGTTGAGACAGCGTATATTCCGGATACCGTCCTCGACCGTGTCCGAAATATACTTTTGCGAGAGGTTGCCCCTCAGAATATTTACATGATATACTCACAGAACAACCTCTCGCAAACTACAACAACTCTTCGATCGTCACACCCGCAGGAAGATCAACCGAATCGACCTGAATCTCATAATCACCAAAACTACGCGGCGGATCGTTGATCAACCGACAAGACACCCTCTCAAGCAACTTATGCGACGGCGCACACCCAAGCGGACTCGAATGCTTGAACACAACCAACCTACGAGCATCAACCTGCGAACGAATCGCAGACCGATCTAACTCCCACATGCCAAGCAAAGCCTTAAAAAACAGCTCCAGATCCTCCTCCCCAAAACCAAACTTCGCCGCCAGATGCGGATTGAAGAACCCATGCATGCGATACAACCCATAATTAACAACAGGTTTCGCACCAAAGGTACTGACTTTCCCCTCACCACTATCTTTTGATGTGGTGACACAACATCGGGTCAGCGCGTGCGTGCTGATCTCAACCCTGTCAATACTCCGCGAAAACGTCAACTGGATAGGACCACGAACAACCCCGATGGGATTCTTGCCAGTAGTCATCACCGCACCGAAAGCGCGCACATCGTAGAAACGCCCACACATGTGCCCCAGCGGACCATCCTCCTTGCTGACCTCATCGTGCAACTCGTTCAACACATTACCGCTCCTGATATAAATCTCATTAGGAGCGGTGTTGTTGAAAGACAGATCAACAAAGTTGCGAACCTTGCGCTTCAAACACTCCGGCGAGACAATACCATGACCGGTCTCGGGGTCCGTACGCGGTTGATTCACAAGATCCGGATCGCCATTGGGATTACTATCCTTGGCATCGAAAAAGTACACAAACTCTACTCTGCACATGACATCACTCATCACTGTCACCTTTCTTGCTGGACGTATAGAAACTCGTTAACTGATGCTCATATCCCAAAATAAACACGGCCTGCTGTTCTGGGCTCAAAAGTACTGGAAGATCGTCAATTCTCCCACAGATTTCACCGACAAACTTGGAGAAATAAACAGCGAGGGGAACAGGCAACTTAGCCAAATGCACCTTGTGCAACTTGTGTAAATTCCCCATTACCCTATGTGGGCGCGTCATGGCTGCTGAGAATTGACTATCCACCCCCCTCTTCACCGAAGGGTAAGCACATCTCTGGGTATACACATAGGCCGCAAACAACCTCCCCCAATGATATTCGGGTTCAGAACGATCTTGATCTAATGCCATACTAAACTCCTTGCTACAAATGAAACGGTCAACTCTAATGAGGCGATTGCAATACCCCCTCAATATCGAAACAGGCACACTAAACCGCTCGCCCTTGGTGACGTTCTTGGCTACAACACGCAAGGCGAATGTCAATAATTGATGGGGATAGGGAGAGTCAGTAAAAATGGACCTCAAGATGGACTCAAGCAAACCACCCTTGTCACCGCCCAGACAATCCAAAATTTTCCAAAGAGACAAGTAATATACACCATCCTTGCCACTACACTGTATGTCGTTCAAATGCCTGCCAAACTTTCGGAACATAGATGACAGATTGTCCCGTTGCCAGATTCTAATAGATATTCTGGCATCATTACCAGACAATCCTAGGATATAGATCTCGCCAGAATCATCGAAATCGGTGAACTCACCTCTGGCCAAGATCTCGAGCTTAGATTTAATATACCTCTCTCGTGCTTCAGATTTCTTGCGGCCGTTGATGATCTCACCTGTCAACTCACAGATCTCATCATCCCCGCTAGATACCCAACTCACAATACTCATACTGCCGAGCCTGACACTACTACACAGCAGTATGTTCAATGCCGACGCATATTTAAAACAGGTATCTACACCAACTGGAGAGTTCGCAACACCCAAGAAACCATACGAATTGAACGATGGATCATTATAAGATATAAATGATGCCCCGCTCGAACGAGTATTTGCAACTCTCTTGATGCTAGGATGATTTAACATAATTGGTACCCTGTCACCAGTTACAAAGCACATTCGCTCCGCCCCAGCCTCATCCTGAGCAAGCTTGCGTACATACCGCTTAACAGCGGGAAGTTGATGAACATAACCCCGTTCACCATCAATACTAAACACGTAATAACCATCAGGCAATTCCTGATCAAGCATAACACCGCCCGCTACGAATTTGGCAACTGCAGCGACTTGATAGCAATCGGGCAAATCCTCAACAGCCTGCCGATGCAACGCAACGGTTTTCTCATGCTTTTTGTGGTCTCGACCGGTTAAAGCACCGAGTTTACCCAGACACATATATGCATTGTGGCTAGTGCCAGGATTTCTCACAATTGGGACAAACATTTGCTTGGGCTTTTTGTCCTCGATCATTATCTGCAAGTCAACATAATTCCCATCAGCATCAAGAACAATGCAACCTGCAACACCCCAAGATGAATAACCCAATGGCGGCATACTACTAATATGCGAGTCGTAGTAATTGACGAGTGCCTTTAACATTTGATTTCCTCACTATCTGGATGTGGAATAACAATAATGCCCTCGACCATGGCTGCACAATAAAACTTGGCCCGGGGCACTCCTACCTCAGAACGATCGAAGTCAAAAAACATCAATCCAAAATCACGATTACCGAGTTCACCATACCGCACAACGGGATACTCCAACAGCTCGAAATCAGCTGTAAACTCCCTGCAGCCTAGATAGGGTCTCTGAAAGCACTGTCCTTTGCTTGCTCGCTGCCTAAATATGCCTAAATGCTTCCCTACTAGTTGTGGGTCTATGCTATCGACACGAGCCTCAATGACATACTCAACATCCTTCAAAAACGTGGTTGAGCGCTGTATGGGCAGTCCCTTTTTCTGCTTGGTCGTGTCCATGGTGAGCTCATTCCTCTTAACAGAGTCATAGCTGCCAAGTTTCAAAACATGGATACGCTCAATAATCCATCTAGACATCTCCGGCTTCCAATGTATCGCCTCCAATATGCCACGAGCGGCAGACGGCGTAATTACCGGATAGCTATATCGCTCGACCTTACATTCCGGCCTTGTAAAACAGGCACGATCGCCCCAGACACGAAGAGCTACTCCCATAATAGAATCCTAACTTAATAAGGTTGACACTGACCTAAAATGCTATCTCCATAGCAGAAGCCCTAATCCCCCAAGATAATGGGCACTATCACGTACAACAGGCAACTCACCAGCCTCGAGCTCGACAATACCCTCCCCTAGCAAGTCTTCATACTCGCCACGCTTGACAGAAACCATAAATCTCTGCAGTCCCCTCAGCAAGGCATGCTGCTCGTGCTTCCTATCCTTAACCACAGCTTCAACAAGACGTGCCAACCTGGCAAGCCCGTCCCCATAGGGCACAACGACTGATACCGAATCATCTTCTATAAGCCTAAACTCAGAACCAATAGTCGCAAACTGAAATTCGGTGTTGGAATCCAGCTTCATGGCACCGTAACCATCCATCTCACCTTCATGTCGCCACATGTGTTCATGAAAATACTGCTCTATCACATTCAGATCTAAGATATCAGTGAATCTTCTGAGGATACTTCTAGTAGTATCCTTGGCAGAACTTTGGATATGACTAGATATACCATAATCAAACAGATACGTTATACCGTTGGATGGTAGCTTACCCTCTCTGTTACACCTGCCAGCGGCCTGAACAATTTCGTCAATACCTGCCAGCGCCCTAAATACCACCGGAAAATCAATGTCGACACCAGCCTCGATCAATTGCGTGCTAATAACCACACAAGGCTCACCATTGAGCAACCTTCTCTTTATCCCAGCAATCACAGCGGATCGATGGGTTCCACACATCAAAGTGCTAAGGTGAAACGCATTCTCATCGGCTAATCCATTGAAAATATCATGTGCATCCCGCCTTGTATTAACGACACACAACACCTGTTTTTCAGCAGCGATTCTACTGAGAAGTTGATCCTGACTTAAATATCCAAGATTTCTAAGATCAACTCTACGCATGGCATTGTAAAGACCAACAGGATCGTCGACAATCTCACGGACGCCCGCAATGCCTATCTTAAAATCGTCGCGCTTATGGATAGCTGGTTGTGTCGCAGTACACAGCACAACAGAGCAACCATAAAATTCTACCAGATCCCTCAATACCGCCAAACACGGCTCCATGGTCTTGATACGTATAACTTGTGCTTCATCAAGTATGATCACACTATTGGCAATATTGTGTAATTTCCGGCATTTAGACGACTGGTGTGAAAACAACGACTCATAAAATTGGACATTGGTCGAAACAGTAATCAATGCATCCCAATTCTCACTGACCAGCCTTCGCTCAAAACTGTCATCATCACCAATATTGGAATGATGCTCAAGAACAATCCTCGGATCAACTCCCAGTATCGAGCGAAACGTGTCCACAGTCTGCTCGATAATACTCGTATAGGGTATGATATAAATAATCCTCTTCTTTCCATACTTAACAGCATGTCTCAGACCAAAGGACAATGACGACAACGTTTTGGCACCACCAGTGGGTGCCGTCAAGGAGAAGAATCCAGGCTCCAAAGATGCAGCACGCTGACATGCCGACAAAATTCTAGCCCGCTTTCTATTGACAAACGAATCAGGCTTAAACTGCGCTAGATGCTTATCTAAATGCCCAGATAATCCAGATAACTCAGACCGCTGCACCCTAAGATTAGACTTAGACGGATCGGAACACCGCTCAGCATCCAACCGATCCGCATCAACCAAACACGAATACAACATTCGAGCAAGCAGCATGATCCTGAAATTCGTGTTCTCACATTTAACAGAGTTGGCTATGAAATTAGTAACCGGACTTTTCTGGTCGGCATCCAGCCAGACTGCTAGATTGGCTTTGAACACGGGAACCTCGAACTTTGGTATTTCCTTCACCAGTCTTTCCTCCAAACTGCTACTCTTGACCTTGGTGGCCTTTGGATCACGATGATAATTTGGCAAACCACCATGATGACCAGCGATACAGTAAGATATGATCCGGCCCCAACCTCCCAACTTATTCACTATCTGTGCGCCGGCCGTAGAATGATCAACTCTAATGTTGGCCCCAGCCAACTTACGTAGAAACTCACCGCTACACTTCCCGGTATCATGAAGCCTGCCCATGAGATATGCTAAATCTATAAGGACCTGCTCAAGGCCGAGTTGTGCGGCAAACTTCTCACACCGCTCGGCGACATTCTTAGAATGATTCTTATACGTCTGGCCAGGCCGAGCCAGCCAAGTAGCTTCTTTCTTCGTCATTAAAAGTTCCTTATAGAATTGGTGTTTGTCGATTTTCTTAAAATACATCTGGGCGAACAGAAGAAGCGTGATCAATTATAGCACACAAGCTAAGCCGAGTAAATCTTTATACTTCATGGGGGACAACGTAACCCAAATAATGGACTCCGATCTGGGTCAACTCCGTGGTATGACAAGTAGATACGATGAAATCAAGCAATTGAGCTGGTACATTGAGGAAGCAATGGAAGATTTCAACAATATCCCCATCCTGTTGGACAAGCTTGGGGAATTTCACTGAGGAGTGAATTGATGGGACAAATAATATTCGATCCAAGAGTTATCGAGTGCCTAGAAGAATATGCTAACTTAGCATCGACCGAGCCACTTCAACGGAAGATTGTACTAGAAGCTCTGAACCTCGGTAGAGTCGAGATCAATGGACTAGTACGCCGGGTGACGGCCTCACTTGGTTGTGATATTAAACTGGTGAGAAAAGCAATGCGCGAAGCAGCCGACCACAAGCGCCATGGGTTAAATATCAGAGTTATTGCAGAAAACATCGAACCAAGTTAACTTCAATCCGTCGTTCACACTTTCACCGTTATGATCTGAACCGATTACACCCCCACCATACGGCACAGCCCCACACCCAACTTCTAAGAGCCCGGAGTGGGGTCGACTCCGGGGTAGATCACTACGTCGCCGTTGATTGTATGTGGCGCGTCTGGTTGTTCAAACCCGCCTCCTACATCTTCGTGCCCAATAAAAGTATAGCCTCCGTTGCCATCACTCTGCACGGCACCACTTGAATAATACACAGTGATATCATCGCCATGATATAGCTCTATACAGTGCGGAACACTTGAGGAAGGCGCGGATGTGGGACTGGTATTGCAGCCAATAGGGGCTAACAGCGTGAGAAGGAGCAAGGTGATTGTCAATGTCTTCATGATTTCCTCTAGGGTCATTGAAAATAAACAAGAGTTATCGCAGAAAATATCGAACCAAGCTAATAAGCATTCGCAAAGGATAAACGGTGTCAACAACTCAATCCTCTGCCTCCTCGGCTCGCGAGGGCGTCAGATCGATCGCCTTCACTCGGGGTCGGAATGCCTTTTGTATGGCAGCGATCGTGTTTACCATCCAATCCAAATACTCGGGCCATTCATCTCGTTTCGCCAGAATGGCGGAACGATCTATTAGGATAGTCTTGTCATAGGGCCGCCCGTCAAATTTCTCAGGACGCGGATTCCAGTCCAATTCCATTCCCATCTCTTCGTGAATTGCATCTTTTTGCAGTTCCAGTTTACTGAACGCCGCTTCGGCCACCTTATGCTTAAGATATATGCGTACGGCAAATCGGTTGGTTATAGTGTTGAGGGACGCCTGAACATGGAACCCAGAGCGACCAAGGACGATGTTGTACCAATTCTGAAGACGCGGCGTCTGAAGCGACGAGACCACGTTCGCTGCTTTTAGTTGGTCACGTAATACAAGCCAAAACTCCAACTGCAACTGCTTGGTATCTGACACCACACCTTCCGAAACACTGCCCCGAGCCTGTTTCAACATGGCTGATGGACGGCTCACAATATTGAATCTTGGGGCAGGCGGCGATTCTCCAATCCTCCAAATCTCAATGACCACACCGAAGAAATCAAGGTCCTCGTCGGTGTGATCATTGAGCCAGTCGAGTGTTTTTCGGTGTTCATCTGTGAATTCCTTGGCAATCCAAACGACAACGGAGGCTCCCAGAATTGCGCCATAAGTCATCGCTTTCCCTAGATGATCGTGGTCAGTCTTCTCCAATTGATTTTCAATAACCACGTTTCGATCATTCACCGTATCCTTTGCAAGAACATCTGCCCAATAGGGGCCTACCGGATACTCCCTACCCACTAGTTCAAGATCAAGACCAAGCTCAATGCCCAAAAGTTCAAGATTCTTCTCTTCCGCAAGCCACGGGGTAAAGTCGTTGGACTCACTTGGCCACACTGTTCGCGGATCAAAACTGCTCAATTGCTCAAGCGAAGCAGCCTTGTCGTCCTTAACCTTCACACTTGACATCATAACTCCCTTAGAAATTAGCAATCCACTCAGAATCGGCCATTACACACCCCAATACTATAATTTGGCCTATATTTTAAATACAAGCCTAAGTATTTATAAAAAATGAAAACCAGAATCAGAAATGAGGGAAATCATGTCTATTAGAAAGTATTTATGTTCCCTTAAATTATCTGAAAAAGAAAAAATATTGTTATTTGAGGTGAAGAAAACCGGAGCAGACAGAAGACGAAAGAGAATTCGCTGAATGGAGAGAAGCAATTAAGCATCTAGAGTGAAATGAACTTGCTAAACCCATAAACGAAAAGATATCAGAAATAACGGGTTATGGTTATAAAATAGCAAAACTACTACCGATTCGGTGGTGGCAAAGGTTAATAATCTTTGTAATATCGGCCCGGTGGATAATGATAATTGTTATGACCAGTATCATAGCAGTCATTGGCCTTTGGGCCAATATTGTAGCAATCATTGCTGATTAAAATCGGTTCTCGCAGCCGGGCTCTGTTCGTTATGTATGACCTTCAGAAAAATATAACCCCCGAACTGTCCCCTACCACAAGTACCATGATAACACCTCCAAGTCCTGAATTTTCCGTTTTGTAAAACAATCATATATTTCAACCCACTCAAAGTCATCCTTTCTAACATATCCCATAATCTTTTTATAGAAAATAGGATCCGCAATCTCAAACCGCGGTAAGCTTCTAGAGTTTGGAGCCTCGTTATAAATAATTCCTATAGAGCTAGTTCTAGCTCCATCAGGATAATTAGGTCGATCTCGCAAAGATATCTGCACTGACTCTAGATCCACAAATATCTTGATCGTTCTTAAGCCACCCGGCACCTGATATGTACTGAAAATAATATTATTATAGACCCGAAATTCGCCAGTATATTGATCTCTTAGAGAATTTAACTTTTGCACAATCAGTTCTGACAACTTACACATAAGTACTCACACTCTATCTTGCGCCTAGCATGCCTCCTATTCAACACCTTCACAATCCTATCAAACTCAAGAAAATTCTCAAAATCCAGCTTAGTGCGTCCATCCAAGTAAAGTGCAACACTTGCACCAGATCCCTTGCATTTTTCCGCAAATGGGTTTACAAACCCATCAAGCCACTCCTGCCGCGACTTAAACTTCACCCACGGTTGATCGCCACCAATATACCTCTCAGTGTCATAGAAAGGAGGCGAGGTAAAAATCAAATCGCACTCCGGCCACTCCATATCAAGACACGAAGACCCCCAAATAGTCGCAGAAAGACCAACAAAATCAGCAATAGCCCTCAAACCGTTAACCGTATCTGGCGCAACATCAAAACCGCAATGCTCACAACCCTCAAGCCACGCACCAAGAAGCCGCCCACCCCAACCACAACACGGATCAAGAATCCGCTTCCCAGAGCATTCAACCAACCTTATAATATTCCGAGCAAAGCCAGGAGCAAAATGGCTAACACGGCCAAATCCCGAACAATGAAAATTAATCTCTCGCAACAATCGTTCGAAACTAAGAGACTCTTGCTCCTTAACAGATATATCCACACATTTATAAATGCGTCCCCTATCCGCAAAAGCCTCACATAATGGCTTTCCCGTGCTAACAGGAACCTGCCAGAAATGTGGCTGGAAATGGGTCATAATTACTCTGCCAGGCATACCACCGCTGTTTGATGCTGTTGATTTTAACTCTTCACCCTTCCAATAGCCCTGCAAATTTTCTGCCCGCAATCTCTGTATATCCTTAGCCAGATCTTCCGTATTATATTGTGGCGACTGCCAAGGACAGACCTTATCAACTATGTCGTGCTTGATAGCCTCTATATTCAACGGTGAAGATTTTAAGTATGCCCGCTTAACCACATATCGTGGAGGAATATACCATGCAACTTGCGTCTTATAACCAGTTAATAATAATTTTATCTCCTCTTTCTTAGAAATAAGTATTGATGACACACCACGCGTAACAGCATACTCTTCCATAGCACTTATTTTAGCACGCTCCGAGTCCTTAGACAATAAATATCCATTCTTACATTCAAGAAGTGTTTCCAAACCATCTACCCAAGTAATGTGAAAATCCACAACAAAATTATGGACATCATCACCATTGAGATATTGGATAATCACATCCTCATATTGCCACGCCGCGACAACATCACAACTATCTAGCCAGCGGGCTATTGCCTCTTCCCAGGATGACCTTAGGAGTAATGTATCTCCACTCTTCGTTGTATAGGGGCAGGATTTGGGGTTGCATCGACCTTGCTTACATAGCTCTGCGATACGTTCCGATGACGCACGGCGCCTCTCAGAGTCAGACCATATTTTAGCAGAAAGTAAACTCTGCAGTGCTTTTTTGGCATCTACATCGCCACTGATCCAATATTCCCGACCGAATCGGGCACCGACTTCAGCACAGAAATGCCTAGTATCAGAGGGGTGCTTTTGACCAAAGAATTCATTTAATTCACCTTGATGCTGCTCAGAAGCAGAACGCTCTGGTATATCATACTCCCGCAGTGCCTCTAGAATAGGATCAAATGCTGAGCCAAATTCTTCGGCACATTTTTGGATACTCCATTTCTGTTCAATATAATGTTCTAAAAGCCATTCTTTGTCTGGCCTATTGCGAAATCCCTTCATAGCTGCAGAGTGAGTCCGCTTTGGTATTCCGTGCTGCTCAAGCTTGTCACTAGTAAATCCTACTGATTTTCCAAGCAGCCGGGCAATCGCAGACATCCCAAGCCGTTCATCTAGGTATTTCTTGCTGAACCAATCCACATTATCCCAGTCTTCGTCCACAAGACAGATACCGGTAGCGGCTTGAGATCGGGATCTAGCAAGGGTACCACGCAATTTACGTATCCAATATCTGACTGTGCCTTGGGGCACACCGGCCTCGGCTGCCATCTGTCTAGCGGTATCGCCACGGTCTAGTCTAGGCTGCAGCCAATCGGCTTTGCTACAATTATGAGTTCTATCGGGCTTTATGCCCGCATCGGTTGTGATACGTGATAATTGTGTCACGGAGAGATGATATTTGTCACGTAATTGGTGTAGCGTTAAACCCATGATATAGTCATCAGTAATGGATTTGTTGCGTTCTCGTAGATTCATGTGTTGCACTCGCGAAAAGAAATTGATAGATTTAGTTTGTTAGCTTCTTGCCTTGTTCTGCCTAATTTATTAAATACATGGAGATTGATGACAAAAAACTATCTTATGTATTTTTGCCTTAGACTCTATTAGCTTCTTGCCATGTGCATATAATAAAAAAGCCACGAGACGCGATACGTCTCGTGGCTCTGGGACTTCGATGGAAAGAAGCTTATAGGTTGGTCACATTGATTGTGCCATAGTACAAGCCGCCATCTTCGATGAATTTTTTG
>Ga0307379_10008440_pt1 | contig 13884 bp, 15 predicted proteins | sample UN2MG_FD_202237 | JGI IMG/M metagenome (GOLD analysis project Ga0307379, IMG submission 202237) | Soil microbial communities from Risofladan, Vaasa, Finland - UN-2 | ecosystem: Environmental > Terrestrial > Soil > Coastal area > Acid sulfate soil | place: Finland: Risofladan, Vaasa | collected...
AAAGTCGCCCGCCTGAAACCAATCGGGGTGATAAAAGGCTAAGGCCGTTCCTGGTTCATCGTTCACCGTTCTTCGTACCGGAGAACCCAGAACGCTGAACGCGGAACGTTAGAACGAAAGGGGAAGCAACGTGTCAACGAAGACCAAAGTAGGAATGATCGGGACGGGCTCGATCTGCCAAAGCAAGCACATCCCGGGGTACGGGAATAACCCCGACGCCGAGATCATCGCTGTCTGCGATATCAACCCAGATACCCTCAAGAAAGTCGGGGATAATCTGGGGCTCGCAGGGAAGGATCGGTATCTGGACTACAACAAGCTCCTCGAGCGAACGGATATCGAGATGGTGGACATCTGCACGCCGAATTACGTGCACAAGGATCCCACCGTGAAGGCCCTGCTCTCCGGCAAGCACGTCATCGTCGAGAAGCCGATCGCCATGAATGCCGAGGAAGCCACGGAGATGTGCGCCGCCGCCAAGAAATCAGGCAAGCTCTTGATGTGTGCCCAGTGCATGCGTTGGAAGGCGGAAGGCGCGGCCCTCAAGCGCTTCATAGACGCCGGCAACATGGGCGACATCTACTACGCACGAGTCCAGGCCCTCCGACGTCGCGGCGTTCCGAGCTGGGGCGTGTTCATTGACAAGGAAAAGCAGGGCGGGGGACCGCTCATTGATATCGGCGTACACATCCTGGACCTCACCCTATGGCTCATGGGGCATCCGAAGCCTATCGCCGCGTCCGGGCAATGCTACACCAAATTCGGCCGCAGGAAAGGCACCTTCGGCACGTGGGGTCCCTGGGACTACGACAATTACACAGTCGAGGATTTCGCCACCGGCCTGATTCGCTTCGACAATGGCGCAACTCTGATGATCGAATCGAGCTTCTGCGCGAACATCGAGAAGGACATTTTCAACACGTCGCTCATGGGCACAGAGGGCGGCTGCGAGTTCTCCCCCATCAAGATGTATCGGGAGGAGTGCGAGACCCTGCTGGACGTGACCCCGGTCTACCTGAAGCAGGTGGACATCCATCATTCGGAAATCAACGCTTTCATTGACGCCGTCCGGACCAACAAGCCCTCGCCCGTACCCGGCGAGCAGGCTCTCCTGACGACCAAAATCCTGGATGCGATCTACAAGTCTTCTGAACTAGGGAAGGAAGTTATCATCAAGTAGGAGACATCTTGCCTAACAAACGGGCGCGCGATGTGTCGTCCTTCCGAACCTATCGCGTGCTGCGGAATAGGCACGAACTCGCATTACTCGCCGTTCGTAGTGAGCGCGTTCTCGCTCACGGCATGCACCGTCCTGGCGCTGATCTTCATCCGCGCGGGGGGAAAAAAGACGGATTGGTGTCTGATCCGCACACCAAGAATTACGAAATCACCCTGGAACAAGGAAACACCATGAGCAGTCAAAGAAACGAAGGCGGAGTGTCGTGAGCCATCGGTTCTTCGTGCCGTCTGAATGCGTCTCTGGAGATCGAATCGCTTTCACGGAATATCAGCGAAAGCAAATCAAGAACGTGCTTCGGCTTGATACCGGTGAAATCGTTTACACTCTGGACAACACCGGCCGGGAGTATGTGACCCGGATCGAGACGCTGGACGGCTCGCAGGCAATCGGGAGAATCACAGAGGTTCGCTTTCCGGCCACAGAGCCGAAGTTGCGGATGTCCCTGGTGCAGAGCATGCCAAAGGGGGAGAGACTGGATCTCATCCTCCAGAAGTGCACTGAAATCGGGGTGTCCGAGTTTCTGATAATAGAGACCGAGCGCACTATCGTAAGGATTTCGCCGGATAAGACGCAGGCCAGGTTGGAGCGTTGGCGGGCGATAGTCCGAGAGGCGGCAGAGCAGTCAGGAAGGGCGCTCCTGCCGGTCGTGGAGGGAGTCTCTTCGTTTTGCGAGGCGATGGCCAGGGCGGCACAACAACCGGCCATGATCGCCTGGGAAGGCGAGAGATCCACCAGCCTTCTGACTGCGCTGCAGGAGCTCGGCGGGAATGAGCTAACCCTGTTCATCGGGCCGGAGGGCGGATTCACGACGGAAGAAGTGGACGCGGCTCGATCGCTGGGGATAGTCCCGGTGTCGCTGGGACCTAGGATTTTGCGTACGGAGACAGCGGCAATAGTCGCCTCGGCGCTCGCCATCTTTGTAACGGCAAACTGGAAATACGCTTGACAAAAGTGTAACCGGTGTGCTAGATTGTATTCGTTTTCAGCGTTCATGTTTTCATACGCTTCGAAAGAGGGTGTTTGCCTAGGAGGAAAGTTTTTTTGAATAATACCGTATCTTTTTACCGGGCAAGTACGTTAATCATATTGGAGGCGGAAAAACCCGGGTTCCGCCCAAGTCGAGTGTGCGAAATCTTACTCTCAAGGAGGGGGTGGCAATGATAAAGCGAAAAAAGGGTTTTACGCTAATCGAGCTGCTGGTAGTAATCACAATCATCGCAGTCCTGGCTGCAATTCTGTTTCCTGTCTTCCTGATGGCTCGTGCGAAGGCTCGGGCGGTCAACTGCATGAACAATCTTAAGCAGTTGACCGGGTTCTTTGCGATGTACATGTCGGACTGGGGCGGAACATTTCCCACGACCGCGATCCCCGGAAAGGGCCCGGAGGCTTCTATGGATGCCGAAAACTGGACCGGAAATGCGGTCAGTTCACCGAGGGTCAATTCCGTCGTCGGCAACTACTACAGGGCAATGGCGGGACGGAACGGCTACGGCGGCTACTATGAACTATGGCCGGTGAAGCTGGAGAGCTACGTAAGGTACAAGGCGTTCTACGGCGGCCAGATGCAGGGCGTATTCAGGTGCAAAGAGATAGGCAGGAGATGGACGACTTACCTGGGAGGCAGTTCGGCCGACCAGGCTGGATATGGCTACAATTTCCTCTACCTCGGCCTTCCCTTTAGAGGATACGCAAACCCCTTCACGACTTCGCTGGGCAACAATCCCTACAGCGGCAACGGCGGCTTCAAAAGATCATCCGCCAAGCAGAGCATCATCCAAGATACGGCACAGACCATCTGCCTGGTTGACAACCAGTATATATGGGCTTTTCCGCCAAAGCAGTACAACGGAAACAACTGGCCACAGACCACAGGCAACGTCCTTATCCGACCTCGGCACAACAATCGGTCGAACATCGGCTGGGCGGACGGGCATGTTTCTTCGATCAGTACCGACCAACTTGTGAACAACAATAACTGGTATGGCGACCAGAGCGACGTTAATCCGCCCCACAGGGGGAAAGCGATGGACAACTCGCTCTGGGATCTGCAGTAACTTCCATGCCATGCTTTTCTTACGATACAGGAGGAACTAAAATGCTTAGAAAGAGAGAAGGCTTCACCCTCGTCGAGTTGCTGGTCGTCATAGCGATCATCATTATCCTGGCGGCCATACTCTTCCCGGTCTTCGCGAGAGCCAGGGAGAAAGCATTGCAGACCAAGTGCATAAACAACCTGAAGCAGATGGGCGAGGCGGTCGCCATGTATGAGGACGATTACGATAACCCCATGCCCTTCAATGTGAAGGATGAGCCCTTCACGATCGCTACATACCACTATACCTGGAAGGATCTCATGGAGCCGTACGTCAAGCAGTTGAAGGGCAATCACTATGCGGGCGAGCTCGAGGAATATGAAGGTGAGTTGTTCAAATGCCCGAGCGCACCGATTGAAGAGTATGAAATAGCCTGGCAGGTGATGAGGACGTATGGGTATAATATGTATTTCAGCAAGTATGTCTCCTCAAGTGATGTCAAATACCCGTCTACCACACTGCGCATAACTGAGACAAGCACGGATGACCCGGACGACCCTCCCGCGAAGTTGAAGGGAGGCAGTTGGGCATGCCCAAAGTGCGGTTATTCAACTATTTACGCTCCGGGCTGGCATAATGGGATGGCTGATGTGCTTTGGGCTGACGGTCATGTATCCACTATGACTCGCCAGAGGGTAATGCTTGATGATGGTGTGGTAGATACCTGTGTTTCCGGTGAGGATGGCAAGCCAATAGAGCACACAGGCAACGTGTGGTGCCGTTTGTACCCGAAACCGGCTTACACGCCGGGATAAACGTTCCGGCCGATCAGACAGTCAGTAAGACGGGCTCCTTCGGGGGCTCGTCTTTTTTTCTGTCGCCACCGCCTGGATAGCGAAAGCCCCTTAATAGGTTTCCGATATTATCAAGCTGAACAGTAGCGTGACGAAGAATTCTCCGTATTATCATCGCTTAGCAATAGACGGGTCGCCAGAGCTGTCCTATACTGAATGTACAGGCTGTGGCTCGTTTGGCCGAAAGGAGGTGGTGGCTGTTCACTGTTGCCAAATGAGGGCCAATCAATAATGCATGGAGGCTGGAAATGAAAAGCAGTACAAAGCTGTTGGTCGTTCTTGCTGTAATGCTGTTGGCCACACAAATGAGCGCTTGGGCGTCGGATTGGGAGGAGCCCGCCTGGCTCTTCACCAACTGGTGGGGGGTGGCTGGAGATGTCAATCTTGGCCAATACCCGTTCGGCTCGTGTCCGTTTGCCATTGATAGCGACGGAAACCTGCATACGGTTTTTGCTCGTCTTCACATTGACCCTGTCGATTTCGATATAGTGTGGAGGGAGTACGATGCGGGCGCGTGGTCATTCGATGACGGGTGGCAGATCCCAGTGGTTGAGGAGGAAAATATCTCGACTAGTGAGTTTTGTGCTTCCACTCCATCCGTTGTGATAGACAGCAATGGGATGATTCACGCCGTGTGGAGCCTTAGCGATGTCACATATGGTATACGCCACGCATATTATGACGGAGAAACCTGGACGGTAGAGGTAGTCCCGGACACCGCGCCTACCACTGGCTATCCGGGCTTACGGTGGGTAGGGGTGGCCGCGATTGCACCTGATGCGGACGGCGGGCTCATAGTTGTGTACACTGCCATATACCATGATGAAGAGGGAACGCATTGCTTCGTCGTTAGGTCAATCAGGTGGGAGGGGGAAGATCAATGGTCGGGCACTGACGTTCTTGACCTCACGGAGGATAGTGATCATATCCGAGCAGATGCGACGCTCCCTCTCAGGAATCCTCAGATGGCCGTTGATTCAAGTGGGAACGTCTACGTGGTGTGGTGGCGTTTTGACAATTCGGTGACCCCCGACGTCCCTCATTACCATCTGTTCATGTCCGTAAATGGCTGCGCACCCGACGAAGTCGTAGAGCTAGACCACGGGGGATCGATGAACGAACGCAACTACTCGGTGGCGTGTGATTCGGATGGCGCTCTTCACATAGCACTTATGTACGAAGGGGTGCTGACGCACTGGGTATCCGGAGAGGACTGGGGAGATGCAGAAACTATCGACCCGCCCGATGGTTATACGTTTGACGATGAGGACGGGGTAGCGATAGCCATCGATGCCCAGGATAATATTGTGATAGCGGCGACAGTCGAACCGGAAGAGTGGCCGTACTATAACGATCTTGTGGTACGAAGGTATTCAGGCAATGACTGGAGTGACTGGATGATAATGGAGAGAGCCGACTGGCGGTGGTCTGGGAACCCCTCGCTTTATAATACCGAGCCGTTTCTCATCGCAAAGTCGTACGAAGAAGGCGATCTGATACCGTCTTCCGACATTTCGCTGCTTGGCATGAATGATGACCAGTCGTCCTGTACCTACTGGCGGTTCGCCATCTTGCCGCATGGCTGGAACCATATGAGCGTTCCCTTTGAGCCGGAAGATCCAACGCCCGCCACTGTGTTCAGCGCAATTGGCGATGAGCTACTGGACGGCCGTCTCTTGAAATGGATCAATGCTACGTCGAGTAGTTATGCTTACGACATGTGGGACCCGGAGACATTCGGCGGCATCCACCTGCCTGGAACATACCAGGGCGGATACGAGGTTAACAACATCTGGGGTTCGTCAAGCGGGTCCGTAGTCGTTCCCTTCCATGGGCAGGCCAGCACGGCAGAGACATATGACATCAGCATTCCTGAGGCGGGTTATGCACTGATCGGGTGTCCGTATACGAGGCCGGTTGCATGGGATGATGTCACGGTGACGCTCGGGACAGAGACGAAGCTGATGGCCGATGCACGCGACGCTGGCTGGCTTAATTCAATCACGTACTGGTGGGATGCCGAAGCGCAAAGCTCAAGGGATATGGGCGTAGTGGAGGATTGGGGCTATTCCGCATTCCTTCATCCATGGCACTCCTATTGGGTAACGACCCACGAAGACGATATCACACTTCACATACCGAAACCCTGACCGGCATGGCAGGGTGACGACTGTCGAGACGAGCTCCCTCGGGGGCTCGTCTTTTTTCGTATAATCGGCTTCCATGCTCCCCGGAAAAGGAATTTGGCAGGGGCAAGGGAACATAGTCATGGCGTTTGTGTGGTACAATGAAAGTGGACGGAGTTCGTTAAGAAGCGGCCATTATGCGGCAGGAACGGATCACAGATAATCTGACCCAATTGCTGGAGGTTTTGCCGCCGCCCACTCGCGAATGCCTCGAACAGCAGCGGGATCTGGAAGACCTGCTGGAGATAGTGCTCGACCTGGGACGGCAGGCGGAGGCTCGTTTCCCCGGCCAGGCGGTCAATCTCTGTGATATCGAAGTCACCCCCAAAGACATAGAGTGCGTAGTCTCTCGCGTCGGCGAGTTTGGCAAGGATAATCGCGCCGGCATCGAGAGAACCCTTCACCGCATCTCCGCAATCCGGAATCGGCAAGGCAAGATTGTGGGCCTCACATGTCGGATCGGGAGAGCGGTCTACGGCACTATTGACATCATCCGGGATGTAGTTGAGGCCGGCAAGAGCATTCTCCTTCTGGGCAGGCCGGGAGTCGGCAAGACGACCAAGCTGCGGGAAGTGGCTCGCGTGCTGAGCGAGGAATTCCACAAGCGCGTGGTGATAGTGGATACCTCAAACGAGATTGCGGGCGACGGCGACATTCCTCATCCGGCGATTGGAGTCGCCCGAAGGATGCAGGTTGCTGCGCCGGAGCTTCAGCACGCCGTCATGATCGAGGCGGTCGAGAATCATATGCCCGAGGTGATCGTCATTGATGAGATCGGCACGGAGGCGGAGGCATTCGCCGCCAGGACCATTGCCGAGCGAGGCGTTCAACTGGTGGCGACCGCTCACGGCAATTCCCTCGAGAACCTGCTTATGAACCCCACGCTCTCCGACCTCATCGGCGGGATTCAGGCCGTGACACTCAGCGACGAGGAGGCCAGGCGCAGGGGGACTCAGAAGACCGTCCTGGAGCGGAAAGCCCCGCCGACATTCCAGGCTGTCATCGAGATCATGGAGGTTGACAAGCTGGCGATCCACCATGACGTCGCATCGGTCGTTGACCGCCTGCTTCGAGGCACTCCGCCCAGGCCTGAGATCCGCGTGCGTAATCCCGAAGGCGAGGTGGAGGTCGTCCAGCAGGCGGAGAGAGAGGTACGCACGGAAGCGACCCTGCAACGGGAAATGGCTCCTCAGAGAACGCTTCCCCAGACAGTCAGAGTGTTCCCGTATGGGGTAAGCAGGAACAGGCTGGAGCGGGCGATCAGGGAGCTGAGAGTTCCGGCATACATCACTAAGGATTGGTATGAGGCCGACGTCATCCTCACCCTGAAGGCTCATGCGAATAAGGAACCGGCGAAACTCCGGGAGGCCGGTGGGCGGAATGTGCCTGTCTATGCGATTAAGAGCAATACCTACACGCAGATAGCGAATGCCTTCCGCTCGATCTTCAAGCTGTCCGAGTTCGTTGATGAAGAGCAGGCGTTGACTGAGGCTGAGGACGCCATCGAGCGGATACTCTCTGGCGAAGATTCGGTGGAACTCATGCCTCAGACGAGCTACATCCGCCGACTTCAGCATCAGCTTGCGACCGAGAATAAGTTGATATCATCGAGCATGGGAACCGAACCCTACCGCCGAGTGCGGATCATGCGGCCGTAGGGAGAGTTCATCGTTCCGGGTTCAGGGTTCTTGGCTTCCTGGTTTCCTTATAGAAAGGATTTCGATTGTCTCATTTCATTACTCTCGAAGGGCCCGAGGGCTCAGGTAAGTCCACCCAGGCTCAAATGCTTGCAGAGGAGCTTGAGCACAAGGGCGTGAAGGTCTTGCTGACTCGCGAGCCGGGCGGCGATCCGGTGAGCGAGGATATTCGCGAGATCCTGCTGAACGGCCAGGATCACTCGGTTCTCGACCGAACGGAAGTATTCCTATATCTTGCCGCAAGGGCTCAACATACCGAGCGAATCATCCGCCCGCACATGGAGGACGGCTTCACCATAGTGTGCGCCAGGTACGTTGACTCCACGGTGGCATACCAGGGATACGGCAGCGGCCTCGACCTGGACCTCATTCACCGCATGAACTCCTTCGCGACCGGCGGTCTGATGCCCGATCTGACGCTCCTGCTGGACATTGATGTGGAGACCGGCCTTCGCCGGCAGAGCGAATGGAACAGGTTCGAGCGCAAGGCCGTAGACTATCACAGGAGGGTTCGGGAAGGATTCCTGGAGGAGGCCCGCCTTCATCCGGAGCGGATCGTCATCATAGATGCCGCACAAAGTATTGAGGCCATCCACCATGAGATCATCCGCCAGGTTGCGGAGAAGCTGGGGATAGGGATATAATCGAGTACGTTGAATGAGAAGGAAAGGTAATGCGATGCTTTGTACGTACACCGCCAAGTACACGAAGATACCCTCTGGGTACATGGGGCAACTGATCGAGTGGCCGGAGGTGGTCACTGAGGGGAAGACCCTGGAAGAGTGCAGGGACATGCTTCGAGATGCTTTGGATGAGATGGTAGCAGCTTATCGAGAGCAGGGCAAAGAAATCCCCACGGGAAGAGCCTTGCTGGAACAGATACCCGTCGAGGTATAGGATGTCAGTGAAGCGCCGTGAACTGATCAATTACCTCAAGGAGAATGAGTTCCGCCTGCTGCGCGAGGGAAGCCGACATTCCATCTACACGAATGGCGAAAAGACGATACCGGTCAAGAGACACAATGTGCTCGACAGGATCACGGCTAACGAAATATGCAAACAAGCGGTTTGAAGGCCAAATTCTAAGGGCCGACTTGAGTATCGGGGGCGAAATATGAAACTAGTCATCACCGTTGTCCATGACCGAGACAAGAACAAGATCTCGGAAGCTCTCCTGAGGTCGAACTTCAAGTTTACGAAGCTCGCAAGCACGGGCGGCTTTTTGAGGGACGGGAACGTCACCTTCCTCATCGGCGTCGAGGAGAAGAGGATTGACGAGCTCGTCGGCGTCATCAAGGAAAGCTCGAAGACAAGGGAGCAGTATGCGAATTTCATCCCGCCGGACGCCGGCCCGATAGGGGTATTCATGCCCAGCCCGGTGAAGGTCCTCGTCGGCGGAGCGGTCGTATTTGTCGTAGACGTAGACAGGTTTGAGAGATTTTGAAGCTGGCAGACGTTCGCGCTCAAGATGCCGCGGTACGGGCGCTTAGATCCTCCATAGCTCGTTCCTCGGTCGCTCATGCCTATCTGTTCACCGGCCCGAGGAATTGCGGGAAGACGACGACTGCCCTGGCATTCGCCTCCGCCTTGAACTGCGCCGACCCCACTCCCGAGGGCGATGCCTGCGGCCGGTGCATGTCCTGCCTGCGCATCCAGGCCGGCAACGATGCCGATGTCCAGGCGATTTCCCCCGAAAAAGACCAGACGACCATAGATCAGATGAGGGAAATGATCCGAAGCCTCAGCTTCGCGCCGTTGTCGGGGAAGTACCGGGTCTACATCGTCGAGCAGGCGGATACCCTTAATCCCAGCTCGGAGAACTGCATCCTTAAAGTGCTGGAAGAGCCGCCGCCATACGCCGTGCTGATCCTGCTCTCCTCGAATCCGAACTCGCTTCTGCCGACCATCCGATCACGCTGTCGGGTAGTGAGGTTCAGCCGGGCAAGCACCTCGCAGACCGAGGAAGTGCTCAGGAGTTTGAGCCTATCCGATGATGAGCGACGAGTGATGGCCGCCTGCTCCCAGGGACTCGTGGGCAAGGCGATCGGCGCGGCATCAGGTACGGAGTTCATGGAGGAGCGGCAGGCCGTCCTTCAGGCGCTGAGGGCGTGGGCGAACGGCCCGGCGGTGATGGGATTGCAGACTGCCGAGACCATCAGGAAACTCGCCGACCCGAAGAAGAACGACCCCGACGAGCGGACCCGCATTCGCCGGTTGACTGAGATGCTGGACCACGTTCTGTCATGGTACTCGGACCTGCTGTCCATGAAGGTGGGGGGAGTTCAGCACATCAACGTTGACTATAACGATGATCTCGCAGACCAGGTTGGCCGGTACAGCACTCGGCGGCTGAGGCGCGCGATTCGATCAATCATGGATACCAGGCGGTATCTGGAGGGGAATATCACGCCGCAGCTCGCGCTGGAGAATCTGTTCTTCGAGCTGAGGCCCGATTCAACCTAGCAGGTTGATCTTCCATTCTCGGAAGAGCCGCCGCCAGCTTGTGGCGCTCCATCCGAGCAGTACCGCCGACAGCCCCAGGAATTCCACGCCCCTGAACTGCCCATACATCCGAAGCGGCTCCGCCTCAGGAACGGACGCTGCGCTCATTATGATCAGCGCGAGCAAGAGGATGAACTGCGGGCTCAACAGCGCCAGCACCGTGCGGTCTGTCTGATGCTTCGCCAGCCCATAGATGATGAAGCCCAGGTAGACTATGAGGACGGGGAAGAAGACGACCAGCATCAGCATCAATGGAACGCCGACCTCGTCCCAGCCCGACTCGAATGCCGGGACCGCCTTGAACAGGGCCAGCAACACGCCTGACAGGAACATCGCCCCGATGGTCATCAGCACAAGGGGATTGCTGAGATGCCAGGCGATCAGCGCCGAGCCCATGAGGACCATCACGCTGACATACAAGAGGAAGTCCAGAAAGACTTCCCCGGTGCTGGTCTTCCGCTCCGGGAGCATGGCGAGGTCCCAAGTATCCTCGGTGGGGGATTGACGTTGGAGAGATTCGTAGATAAAGAACGTGAAGGGTGCTTCTGCAGAGCCTTCTTCTTTCCGTTCGGCCGTTCCGACCGCCGGTGGAGCAACTCGTCTTAGACGCGGCAGGTCTCTTCCGCACCACTCGCACCTGCCGGTGGTCTTGCTGTCCATCCCACAGAATTTACAGTACGCCATGTTATAACCCTATTGCCCGAGACTTTCGAAGGCGCAAGCTGTACAACTACTTTACACGGAAAGGAGCCGTGCTCCTGCACGACTTCTCGAAATACTTGCAGAAAAGCCTCAATTCGGGCACAAAACAGCCCGGAGCTACCAATAAGATATTCCCGACAGACGTGCGAACATTAACATAGTAGAAGTAGAATCTGCGAAAAAGGCGGGGATTCACCTGTTTGCCAAGCCAAATGAACTCGCGGAGATCCACCCAAGCCCGATGGCAGCGAAGCCCAAGATTTCGGAGCCATGGATCTTCAAGAAGAACATCGGTGGAAGCCCTTTTGCATAAGCGATGAAGATGACCGCCTCGAGCGCCGTCAACATGACCACATAAGTCCCGAGCAGCCAAATCATAGTGAAGTCCATCGAGCGGTATATGAGTCCGTAGGCAATGTAGCCCAGGCAGACGAAGAATGCGGGCAGGAAGAAAATCAGTATGAATGGAATCCCCATCTCCAGCCATTCGCCTTCGAAAGAGGGGATTACCCGGAGATGTCCCATCAGGAATCCGGAGATGAACAGACCGCCGAGTATGACAACCGGGTAAAGTCCCTTGTTGATGACAAGGATGATCGCCGCGATGACCAGGAGCACTATGTTGCTGATATAGAATGTCGCCCGCGACTTCCGACCGGCTTCCTCTTCCTCCTGGATTCTCTGTGCGGTAGTCGGGACGATCTCCGGGGGTTTGCCAGGTTCCGGAGCGAGACTTCGGCCGCACCACTCGCATTTGTCCGGCCTCTTGCTTTCCATTCCGCAAAACTTGCAGTAAGCCATGGGAACGCCTCCATTGATAAGACACACGGTCTACCAGGTAGTTGTCTAGCTATGTGATTTCAGTATGAATATGAGCCAGGGGATGTAGAAAACGACCCCGGCGAGCAGGGTATACGGGCTCAGTCGTTTGTGCCAGGTGATCTCCGCCCATACGAAAATCGAGGCGATGAGCGCCGTCAGCCCGGTCACTACTACGTGCGGATTGGCCATCCAGGGAGTGAAGGCGATGCCGATCGCCGTGGGGATGCTGCTTTGGAAGACCATCGCCCCGCTGATGTTCCCCAGGGCCAGGGTATCTTTCCGCTGCCGGATCCAGGTAATCGAGTTGAACTTCTCCGGCAGCTCGGTTGCGATCGGAGTGATAATGCTCGCCAATACGAAGGATGATATTCCTGCGGCAAACGAGATGAGGGTGACCTGGCTGACGAAAAGACGCGCTCCACCCAATATCAGCACAAGTGAGAAAAGCACTTGCACGATGACTATTCGCAACCGGGGGACTTCGGCTCGCCGGTGAAAATGAAGCGGTCCGATCTCCTCGCCCTCCGACGGCACGCAACATCGGAATGTCTGACGCACATAGTAGACGTAGGCGCCCACCAGGGAGATGGCGATGAGTATCTTCACTGGTTTGTAGGGGACGAACATCGCTGCAATTGCGACGGCATAGACCGCAAAGAACGACCGGAGGTCGCGTCCGAGGACCTTATGGTCCACGCTCATCCTGCGTGTTCGCCTCCCAACGGCTGTGTAAGCGAAGACGGCGATTCCCGTCACGAAAAACGCGATTGTGCTTAGCATGAGTGGCGCGCCGAGGATTGCGCCGACACCCACGTCACGGCTTGCCTCGCCCTTGGTGAATAGGATGGCGATGATAGGAATCATCGTTTCGGGCATGGCAGTCCCTACGGCTGCGAGGACGGACCCAACTGCGCCTTCGGCGAGTTGCAGTCGGCGGCCGAACCACTCAATGCCGTTTGTGAACAATTCTGCGCCGAGAAGTATGACTCCCAGGCTGATGACGAGAAAAAAGATGGGTTCCAGCACGCTAAGTATGTTCCCGTTGGCGGGCGGAAATACCTTGTGAGCGGCTAAATGAGGGTGGAAATCTGGCGATTGATTGCATTCAGCAGGGCGGCGGCGGTGGCCTTGTACGCGTCCTGCTTGATAATCGAGCTCCCGGAAAGCCTGGCCTGCTTCTGTGGAGTTACCAGCAGGGCGGCAGCCAGGACGATGTCCTCGGCGCCGTTGTTCGTGACCTGAATGTTCTCGGCAGTGACTCCATAGCCGGGAGACGGAAGGAATCCGGAGATCGCTTCGGCGGTCGCATCAGCTACCAGCCTGAGCGCGCTGTGCCCGAGGGCGAATCCCTTTCTGGAGTGCTTGAGTGACTTCTGTCCGTCCGAAAGCTCGATCTCCACGGTGGCGGTCGAGCCGCTGTCCCACGAGAGGTTCAGCCCCTCGATCTTGAGCCTCTTGTTCGTGTCGGTGATCATCGCCTCGGCCGCGGGGGTAGGAATGACCGGCTGGACCAGCTTCTCTGCCGCGGAGGCGAGAGTCCCTCCGCCGTTGAGCATGGCGGGCTCGGGCTGCGCCTTGGCAAGGGTACACGCCTTACTGGCCAGATTGATCAGGTTGTCCAGAGTCGCCGCATAGTGAACGTCTTCCCTCTCTTTGGTTCGCTTGCCGCCATGGACTCCTATGGTGCCGGTTACCGGCTCCGGGAATCGCGGATCCTGCGTGTCCCGAACCCTCTCGAAAGCCAGCTTTGCCAACTCACGGGCCTCCGGACCCGGTCTCGTAGTCACGATGGCGAACTCATCGCCTGCGTACCTGCAAAGCATGTCGGTCCGTTCATCCACGCACGTC
>Ga0307379_10008441_pt1 | contig 13884 bp, 12 predicted proteins | sample UN2MG_FD_202237 | JGI IMG/M metagenome (GOLD analysis project Ga0307379, IMG submission 202237) | Soil microbial communities from Risofladan, Vaasa, Finland - UN-2 | ecosystem: Environmental > Terrestrial > Soil > Coastal area > Acid sulfate soil | place: Finland: Risofladan, Vaasa | collected...
CCGAATCTTTCTACCTAGTGTTATTAAACTATCCCGCCACTCCTCGTAAATAGACCCCCCGGCTTGAAGAGCCAGATACAACCCTTCCACTTCAACTAATAGCCGCCGTATTAGCCTTAAGCGTGACACATCTCTCCCCAGCTCAGCAGAGAGACTGGTAGCCATAGATTGAATCTCAGAAAAATCAGCAAACCTGAGATTAACATTTAGCCCGATACCTATAATAGCGTAATCTACAATCTTTCCCCGCACACTACTTTCAATTAGAATCCCACATATCTTTTTACCATTAACCAGAACATCGTTAGGCCACTTGACCTGCGCCCTCAAGCCAGTTACCGCCTCAATACTATGAACCACAGCTAGAGAAGCCAGCATAACAAGGGAAGGCAAATTGGCCACGCTGGGGTGGAGAATAATAGATAAAGCGATGCTGCCCTTAGGTGATAGCCAGACACGCTTCATTCGACCCCTCCCCGCAGTCTGCTCATCAGCAACAACAACCGTCCCCTCTCCCGCTCCCAATTGAGCTTCTTGCTTCGCCACCTCCATTGTTGAGGTCAGACTGGGATAGTAAATAACCCTTTGCCCAACAAAATGAGTCCCTAAATTACTAGTAATAGAAGCCGGCGATAGGTCATTCTCTACCATCTCTATGCCACCCCTGCTAAATTAACGATAGTTAAACAATATATCATAATTTAAACACCAGTATCGATTCCAGCCAGAGAACACGTTTATTAAGGGCAGATTGAAGGAACTGGCAGGTAACATTACCTGACTATCTTGACACGAAGTTAACCGCCCAGCATAATATAAACTAGCATAAGCGGGTGTAACTCAGCAGAAGAATCCATGAAAGAAGTTATCAAGCCTACCGGGTTTATTCTTTTAATCATTGGAACATTAGGTCTTTTAGTTAATGAACTTGTTTTCAAGTGGGGAAGCACAGCCACGGTAAGCTTTGCCATAATTAATCTCGTTGGACTTATCAACCTAGCTGTTACGCGCTGGAGTTTTAAAAGTTAAAGCGGGTGTAACTCAGCGGAAGAGTGCTTGCTTCCCAAGCAAGGAGCCGTGGGTTCGAATCCCATCACCCGCTCCACCATAGATATAAATCATAGCTGGATTGCCGTCAGGTATCCCGCACAGAATCTGTTAAAAGAGCACTTGCTTCGTCAAAAAACCACATCAACTGAACTCCTAAGTCTCATGAATGTATTAGTTTAAGATAGGAAAAAACGCTTGACAAATCGCCAAGGGTGTGAACAGAGAATCTGAAAGGTTTGGAGAAGCGGCATAGCTAAACAGGATGAAGCAAGAACTATTGGTATGCTTAAAGCCTCAGGTTATAAGCCTGTACCAGTCAAGGAGGAAATGCGGCGTAAGCTGATAGCTATGCTAAGAGGAGGAAAGGATACATTCCCCAGATTGAAAATACTATAATCTCGGGGCAAGACACCATCTTTGTCGGTGGGCACGGGCAGGCCGAGTCTACATCTGCATCATCTTCTCGATTTCGTCGCAGAGCTGTCCGAGGTATGCCTGATAGGAAGTGTTCTGATAGCGCAGGACGCGCTGGGACTCTTCGGTATCGTACCAGTCACACCAGCCGGGGTGCTTCTGAAAGCAGGCCTCCTCGATGGGCACACCTAGTAGGTCATAGTAGTCCTTGACGTAAGCCCGGCCCGTGGTTTGCCAGGTGACGCCCCCGGCGATGTTGAACACTTGCCCTTTGGCCCTCTCCGTCCTGACCGCGTTACACAGCGCAGCCACTACGTCGTCTCGGTGGATGAACTCGATCCGCTGGTCAACGGTAAAAGGCCACACCTCGGGAGGCAACTGGATAGAAGGAACTGAGATGCCTGAGATTCGAAGTATCACGGCATTCGGATAGCTCTGCCGGAGGGATCTTTCCGCGGTGATCTTACTTTCGGCGTAGATGTCCAGCGCTTGCTGGGGACGGCCTACCGTGACGGGCGGTTTTACTCCTGTTGTGTCGCCATAGATGCTGACTGATGAGCTGAACACCAAAGGTGCATCGGGGTTGACACGCTTCAGTACCTCCGCCACTCGGGTGGTCCCCTCCACGTTGACGGTGAAGGTAAGCTCACGGCGCTGCTCGCTGGCGGGGGGGAGAAGGGCTGCAAGGTGGATTACGGCGCTTACGCTTTCTACCGCCTGCTGCACAGACGTCAACTGAGTGATATCCCCTCGCAGCACCTCAATGCCTTCCTCCCCTTCTAGGCCAGTAAAGTCCATCTTTGGAAGGTCAAACACACGTACGGTGTAACCTTCTTTACACAGTCGCTGCGCCACACATTTGCCCAGACTACCAGCGCCCCCGGTGACAAGAACAGTTCCCATTATGTGATTATCACCCCGTCCATCTTGGCCTGCTTGAGCAGCTTTTCCATATTGTCTCGGAACCCAGCCAAAACCGTGGGGAAGCGCGAAATATCATGTTTCTCCACAAGGGATTGTAGTTCGGTGGCATCTTTTCGGCAGGCATTAGTAATTGGTATAGCCAGGTTAGTTTTCAGGAAGAACTTGGTCTTCATATCCCCCATAATCTCTATAACGCTTTGCAGAACCTCTTTCCACTCGGCGTCTGCCGAGTCCAGACCTGCCAAAGTCAGCTTACAGGATTTAATTATGGTATCTGCATTTTCAATGCCTTTCGGTATCATCTATTCCTCCTTCTTCAGTTATTTGTCCTTAGAGAGCTGCTGTGAGTCATCGTAGTAGGTATTAACACGCTCCAGGTCAATCTCTTCCTCTCGCAGGAATCCCTTGCCCTCGTAGCGGTCGTAAGGGAAGGGTTTAAACTTAGCGAACAGACGGCGCAAGCGTATCCCCGCAGGTCGTGGGTCAGGCGAGAAGGCAAAGTCCTCCATCTTCTTCTCTGCCACCGGAACCAGCTCGTACTGCCTCGTACCAAGGCCAATGATTTCACCGGTGTTGAGCTGAGTCTCCTCGCCGAGGCCTGCCATCAGAGGGCAACAGCTCTCGAACTTACGCTTACCGGCATCCAGCACTTCCATTTCCTCAGCCTTAGAGCCCTGAACTCCCGCTATCTCTACTGACTTATCCACACATGCCTTGTCAATGGCTACAGGGTCATAACTGGCGAATACTCCCAGGTTGGGAATAATAGGCACATCCGCGTAAGGTATACAATCGCATCCGCGGGAGATATCAAGGGCCAAATTGATGAAGGCGACTTTACCTTTGCCTACGGCCTTAATTGTAGCTAAGCAGGCATCAGCGATAGCAGCATTGGTAGCCTGGAAGTTCTCCACAGCTAACTCAATTATGCCACGGCTAAGCATAGGGCGGAGACAGGTGAGACAGTTAGTACACTTGTCCCTTTCCCATTCAATGGAGTCCTCGGTGACGTGTATAAGGCCGAAGGGGCAGCACTCCTCCAGTATTTGCCAGTCTTTCTCGCCCTTGCGCCCTTTAAAATTCTCGGGGTGGAAGACGCAGCTGGCGGCAAGGCTGTACTTGGGATGACCACCCATATGGGGATTGAACTTGCCCCTCTTGGACTGAGCACCGATGCCCAGATTCTTGATGGCACCACCGATGACCCCCATAGGGTGCCCCTTGAAATGGGTAAGGGCAATAAGGACATCAGCCGCGGCGATGGCTTGAGCAATATAAGCCTCCTTGAGGATGTAACCCTCCGGGAGGTCCACCCGGTAGTCATCCGTGCCTAAGAAGCCATCGGCACAGATGAACGGGCAACCCAGAGAGGCAGAACTGTACCCGTTTCGCTCTGCAGTGACCATGAAGTCCAAAGCTGTGCATCGGCCGGGATACAAGGTGTACGGGAGAGTGGTAGTATCGCACACAAAGGGCCTGCCGCCGAGTGCCTTGACCCTATCAGCGAGAGCGCGGGCGTAAACGGGGCGTAGGTAGTGGGTATTGTTCCACTCACCGCAGTGGAGCTTTATAGCGACCACGTCCCCCGGCTTGATGAGGCTATCAAAGCCTGCAGCCTCGAACACAGTAGTTAACTTAGCCACCATGCTCGTCTGTGGTGAATCACCCCGTGCGTCCATATAGTAAACTTTGGATACCATTTTCAATCCCCCTTTTTTCTAATCTCCAGAGCGTCTCCTGCACACTTTTGCGAGGAAAATCTTCTCCTCCAACACAGAATAATAGATGATACTCTTCTTTACCATCAACGTCAATGGGCTTTTAAATAAGATGCAAATGGGACTTAAGCAGTGGGCCACCCTACCATGGTGAGCATTACAAGCTAATATCACCAGGTGGACTTTGTTACGTAAAAAGGTAGGAACCATAATTTTGGGTAGATGCGTCTGTTAACGATAGCACAATCAGCCATTTTGTTAAATAAGGTCATTAGTAGCACCTGCCCAACCACCAATAAGTATCGACTAGGAAATCGATCGGCCATGAAGCCGACAATGAAAATACCTGGCAGTTGTGATGGGCCTATTATACTGAACACAGCAGTAGCCACACCTATTTGAACACCCTTGCTGGTAAGAAAAGATATCTGATGGAAAGCTATACCTCGGACAACCGCCTCGCCGAGGGAAAACCAGACATCAATAAAATTCAGCCCCTTGCCTGGGTTCGACAACCATCACGTCAATATCATGCTCTCGGCAAGGTCGTAGCCAAATCGCACAGTGCCAGTCAGGAATTGAAAAGGAAAGAATAAACCCCAAGGATACCAAGCCAGCTTTAATACCGGTAACTCTAACTTACGATGTGGTACAATTATTAGGAATAGGTCAATACTTGTTCTAACTCTTTATTCATGTTATGCTATCAATGAATAATTATCCCTAACTTTATTGTACCCCATTTAGCAGGGTCGCCAATAAGTAAGCCAGTATTCTGGTGGTGATGTGAGACTATTAAGAAAAGGAGGTGTAGCTTTGCCGAGATGGAAATTCGTTACCAATCATGCTCTGGTGCTTTGCCTGATTGCGCAGCAACCGCGAATTACCGGTAGGGATATCTCGTCGGCAATAGGCATCACTGAGAAGACAACACGGAAAATAATAGCTGACCTTGAAGCAGAAAGCTATGTTAGCAAGAAAAGAGAGGGTAGACGCCTGAGGTACCGGGTCAATCCCGACCTACCCCTTCGGGCTGAGATGCAACAGGACAAAGGTGTGGGTGACTTTCTAGAAGTACTTGGGTGGAAAAGACGTCGGAAGAAGAAGATAACCTTATAGTTCGGTGTCCAGCAGAACCTTATGAAGACATAAGTTATATTACCAGAAATAAAGTAGGTAGGAAAAATTCTATCGTATTCACCCCGAAATAGAATAGAAAGACCTAATGACTAATACCTTCACAACCAGGTTACTTGTCACCTTATTCTAGAAACGAAAAAACAATAGTGGAAGGTACAAAAAAGGGACATAAACATTAATGAGCTTGGTCAGCACTTAAGGAGTAGTGAAGCCCAAGGATAATTTTGCGGTTTAAGCAAGCACACTAGCATGAATCTCTTAGCATTTCTCAAGCCCAAGCCAACTATCTCCGACCAGGATATTAAGTCGGGATTGCGTTGGTTCGCTTTCCAAGGTATGGTGTCCGCAGGCCTTTTTAGCATCATGACGAGTGGCTTTATCGTTGCCTTTGCATTGGCCATGGGTGCCAGTAGCCTGCAGATTGGTATTTTGGCAGCAATCCCATCCCTCATGCAGGTTATCCAGCTGCCAGCGACCTGGTTAGTGGAGAGATTTCGGAGGCGTAAGGCCATTGCGGCAATTGCCCTTTTCTTTGCCCAAATGATGTGGTTTCCAATGGCACTCATCCCATTTTTTATGGATACTCCAGGTGCGGGAGCTATAACTCTGCTTCTCATTTTAATAGCGAGCCGTTTTCTGTTTGGAGCCGTCAGCGGCTGTAGCCATAATAGTTGGCTTCGTGACCTCATACCTCATAAAATGCTGGGGCGAACCTTCTCGAAGCGCCTAATATTATCTACGGCAGGCACTGTTGTCTTCAGTTTAGGTACTGCCTTTTTCATTGACTTCTGGCAGGCTCGGGTAACTGGGCAGAGTGCCATCTTAGGGTATACTTACGTGATGCTATTTGGGGCGCTGTTTCTTGGAATGACGAGTGTTGTTTTCATGGCAAAGATACCTGAGCCTTTGATGCAGCCGGTAATAGGGGCACAACCATCGATACTAAAAAAACTGGCTGCACCGTTTCGTAACCGAAACTTCAGGCGACTCTTACAATTCTCGCTCTTGTGGGGCTTTACCTCAAATATGGTAGCCCCATTCTTTGCCGTCTACATGCTGATCCGCCTTGGGTTGCCTCTCTCCTCGGTTATTGGCCTCAGTATATTGAGCCAATTGTTTAGCATACTCTTTTTCCGTGTCTGGGGTCGTCTTGCTGACAGATTCACTAGCAAGGCGGTACTTTCGCTGGGTCTTTCTCTTTATCTTCTGGTTCTTTTGGGCTGGTTATTCGTCACCATGCCGGAACAACACCTGCTCACCATACCACTCATAATAATCCTTCACATTCTTGGCGGAATTGCCGGTGCTGGATTGGGTATAGGGGGCATAGTTGCCTGGAAACTATCGCCGCGGGGTGAAGCTACCTCTTACCTCGCTGGTGTATCGCTGGCAACAAGCCTCGGGGCTGGAGCGGGGCCGCTTTTTGGGGGGTTACTGGCAGGTTTCTTCAGCACGCGCCAACTGGCTCTCGATTTTACATGGATAGGCTCGCTTAATAACTTGCAGGTTCCCGCCTTAAGCATTACCGGGCTTGAATTTCTATTTGGTATTGCCTTCATATTTGGTTTGATTACGTTGGGTATGTTAGCTAGGATTCGTGAAGAAGGAGAAGTCAGCCGCGAAGTGGTTCTGGCATCATTAGTGTTTCCAAGCCGGGGAATTTCAAATCCAATGAGCCCTAACCAATCGAATAGTTTTCTGAGCGCTTTTCCCTTCAGCCTTATAAAAAGGATACCAGTTCCCGGTCTGGATGTTGCTGTTGGCGTTACCGCTTACCAAATCGCCGAGATGGCCAGAGTAGCTACCTTGACAGCAGTGCGTGGTCGGAGAGTAACCAAGAAACTGGTCAAAGCACTCGAGAGTGGACTGAACGGCATTTGGAAGTCTAGGAGAGAAGTAAAGAAGCACGGTGTCGAGATTACACGGCAGGCAGCACGTGGGGCAATGCACGCCGCCAATGATAAACCAGTGGACATGGAGAATTTAGCAGGTTCAGCGATCACGGGTGTTGTGCAAGCCTCTAAGAAGGCTGGTGTAAATCCCTTGAATGGAATACACGGAGCTAGTCAAGGGGTTGTTCAGGGTGCTGTTGAAACAGGTACTGACGTGACTGCGGCTACGAGGCAGACAATTGAAGCCGCCAAAAAGGTGGCGAAGCAAGAGGGGTTAAATGAAGATTCGGTGATAGTAAAGGCAATCGTGGGCGCACTGGAAGCGGCACAAGCTGCTGGACCCGAAGTAGTAGAGAGCGTGAGAAAAGCACTACGCACTACAGAGCATGATGAAAAAGAGAAGTAACATTTGGTTAACAAGAGTGCTTATTTCCCAAAAAATGTTAAAAGCAAGAGCTTGCTTTTTCAATGTAATCACCCATTAATTCTCCTACTTGCTCTCCCTGAGCATTGCCCAAACATTAACCGTGGTTTCAGGTATGATAAATTCGTCGATTACCTTAAAGCCAAAGTGCTGATATATGGGAACATTCCTTTCGCTTTCCGTCTCAAGGTAGCACGGCAAGCCTTCTTCATCTATTCCGGGTAGCATTCCTCGCATTAGTTTGCTGGCGTAACCCCTCCCTTGGAACTCCGGAGCCACCGCCAGCAATGCCAGATACCAGTGGGTAACTGGCACCAGCTTTCTGTGTTTACCATCAATGTATTTGGAAAGCCTCTCCAACCTTTGGATAGCTCTCCTACCCAACTTGAGCGCCGGCCAGATACCGCCGGATATAATAACTTTCCAGAAAGGCATTGACACTTTTTTAAGACGCATCCAGACGGCTATCCCTTCCAGTTGGGGTGAGACGACATGGGCCTGACCGTAACGGAGACCGTAGCGGAGGAAGTACTCACCCAAATATGGCAGTTTCGCCCTCCTCTCAGTAGCGTCAGGATAGACATGCGTAAAGAAAAGATCATCCGCGAAAGCCCTTGCCAGCATTCGAGATACTGGTTTTACACAGTCTTTGTGGAGACAGATACATTCATCCAATTCAGTAACCTCAGCTCTCTCCAACTCTTCCCGTTACCAGCCACACCCACCTAACGCCCAATCTGTTTAACCTGATAGCGCAACTTACCTGCCGGCGCTATTACCTCTATTATCTCTCCCTGACCTCGCCCCATAACAGCTCTGCCTATAGGTGAAGCACTGGAAATCTTGCCCCTAGTCGGGTCTACCTCCTTAGAATTGACCATCATATAGTGCAATTCTTCACCAGAAGCCAAGTCACGCAGGATAATGCTATCACCAACACTTACCTTGAGTGTGACCTTCCGTTTTTCATCAATGACAACCGCCGATTTTAGAGTCTCTTCCAACTCCTTAATCTGCCCCTCCAGATGGCTGCGTTGTTCCCTAGCCGCTTCCAGAGGCGCATTCTCACGAAAGTCCTTATCGGCCGCGGCTCTACGCACTTCGCCAATAGCCTCAAAGCGCTTACTCTTAAGAGCAACCAACTCAGCCTTCAGCGCAACATACCCCTGCTGAGTTAAAGAGATAGTCTCTGGTGAACTCCGCCTGAAAGAAGACTGTAACCTAGCTTTCCCCTTCTTAACCTTAAGGTGAGTGGCCAGATTACTCTTACTCCATCCCTCCTTCTTAGCATACACCAGGAAGGCTTGTGTTAACTCAAGCTTTTTTACGTAGTCGGTATCCGATAATGACAGGTGCTCAGCATAGCCAGCCACCTCGGGAGCAGTAAGTTCAGCCAAGGCTCGTTCCCATCCATACCAACGAACAAACCTATATACCTCCTGCTGGCTTATCCCCTTTTCCCCAGGTGGTAAGCTAGCCAGAAAACGAGTAGCTGCCTCGCCTAGACTCGGATTTCGGCTACCGCTATTCACCCCTAGGATACCTCCACATAAACATTACTAGGCTAAACACCAATCCGGAACGGAACCTTCATCACCTTAAGGGCCTTTGATAATACCCTTTGCCGCAGCAACTTTAATATCACCTCACCGTGCCAGTCGAAAAGTAAATCACCTTCTTTAAGCAAAGCTTCATCAATTCCCCTGGATTTTATTATGTCAAACACCCGGTCAATCTGCCTGTCACTCAGACGTTCATAAAATTTCCGCGCATAATAGCATATCTTCAGTTCTCGCTCCAGCTTCTTCTTCCACTCTCGCTCATAGCTGGCCAGGCTCTTAGCCGACAGGTCATCATCATCTAACGCCCGGTGCAGATTGTTAGTGGCAATATCAGCACACAGCAGACCATAGTAAATGCCGCCGCCAGTAGTTGGCTTCACCTGCCCCGCCGCACCCCCTACCACCACTAACCTGCGACCATAGGTTCTAGGTAACGGCTTTAGCGGAATCACACGATAACACAGCTTAGGCTCAGCCGAAACTATTTTCCCCTCGGCCAGCAGAGATGACATTAATGTTTTTAGATAAAGCCCAGGGTTGCGGCGCGACAGCAGCCCCACCAGAGCCTTCGGCGGTGAGGTTGGCACCAGCCAGGCAAAAAAGCCAGGAGCTATCTCCTGACTAAAATAAACCTCCACCTCATCCACCCCAATCGTTTCCACTTCAGCCTGGGCTCCCATAACGAAATCGCCAATCTTACCCAACCCCAACCGTCCAACTAATCCTGAGCCAAAACCAGCAGTGATAACCGCTACCCTTCCCTCAAAGTTTACCTCTTCTCCCTGCCGGATTGTCTCAACTCTAACTCCATCATCCCCAACCTCTATATCTCGAACCGGGCTATTTAGCACATATTGTGCTCCCCTACTCTGAGCCCAGTTGGCTACAGTCACATCAAAAGCTGCCCTGTCTACAATACAGGCCTGAGTTTCTTGCCGCCACAGCCTGAGCAACTTCCCTGAAGGTGGAAATAGCCTGGCACTGCTCACCCGCCGCAAAATAACACTGTCATCAACAGCAAAGGAGTTAACACATTCCTGGCTTATAATGCCGGTGCAGCAGACCCGTCCCCCCAGTTTCTCCTTCTTCTCCAGCACCACCACACCATACCCCATCCCCGCCAGCTTATAAGCCACGTAGCTCCCCACCGGCCCACCACCTACAACTATGACATCATACAACTTCAATCTTCCAAACTAGAGAAACAACATAATGCTGCCCTATTATACCGTGGATTGATAATTGTTACTAGATATGAGGAGATAAAAGAAGTTAATGAATTACCTAATCCCTAACTCAGAGCGGGTGCGGAGAAGCCTTATCAGGTTATCATGGGTAATCAGCCCGATAATCCTCCCCTCGCTTACCACAGCCATCTGGTTTATACTGCTCTCATCCATCTGCTCCAGTATACTCAGAGCATCCTGGCCAGGATAGGCTGTCTTTAACCTGTCAATCGGGGTCATTATTTCTTTTACCTGAGTCACCCCCCAACTTGACTGGGAAACAGATTTAATATTATGTAATGTTAAAACTCCCCTTACCTCATCTTCATCAGCTACTAGGAAGCAGTCGCGACCACTGGATAAAATGTATCCCTGCACTAATTGACTAACAGTGATACTTAAAGGAACTACCGGGCAGTCAGAGGTCATTGCCTGCGAAGCAGTAAACCCCCGGAGAGCCCCACGCCATTGAACCTGCCGATAACTAGCTGAGGCAGCGTTTCCCAGAAACCAACCGATAAAGGCTAGCCACAGACCATTAAACCAACTCAAACCAAATGGCTGCAGGAAAATTATTAAAATGCCACCCAGAATAAACAGGTAGCCCGTGCCCTGCCCTACCCGTGTGGCAATTCGGGTTGAACGCTTGTAGTTACCAGTAACCTTCCACAGGATGGAACGAAAAACACGCCCACCATCCAGCGGGAAACCCGGAATCAGGTTGAATACAGCCAGTGCCACGTTTATTATAAACAACCAAAAAAACATATCCGCCACAGGTGTCACCAAATCCTGAGTAAAGGACCAGACCACATAAAACAAGCCGGCAATCACCAGACTGCAGACCGGACCAGCCGCCGCCATTTTCAACTCGGCACCGGCGCTCCTAGCTTCCCTAGTCATCTGAGCCACGCCGCCGAAGATAAAAAGGGTGATGCTTTTTATCGGGATATTATTGGCTCTACCGACCAGGCTGTGCGCCAGCTCATGGGCTAATATTGAGGCAAAAAATAGCAGGCTGGTAACTATGCCCATAACCCAATAAAGTGGCGAGGACCAGTCAGGGGCAACTAGAGAGACAGTTACCAGAATAAATATTATAAACCAGGTATAATGCAGCCTGAATTGTATACCGAAGAGCTTACCCAAATTAAATGCATTACTCATTCTCAATTACCATCTTAAACACAATTTTTGTTAATAGAGTGAGAATCTCTGGTCTGGTATTACTCGACAACGGTGGTGTGGTTTCTCAGTTGCTAAGCATAAACTATAAGCCCTGTGCTAGTCCAGAGCAACCAGCATTTTTCTTAACTCAAAGAAGGCAGCAACAGTAACCAAACGCTTTATCCGAAACCTATCTCCTGGGTAATTACCTTTAATTGCTTTCTTATTCTGGCTACTATCTATCCCGATATACATAGTACCGGCCGGTTTGCCTTCTAGTTCGTCTGGACCGATTACTCCAGTTACGCTGATTCCTATATCAGCCTCCAAACGCAGCCTACCTACCTCAGCCATCGCCTGTGCCACTTCAGGACTGATAACGCCATAATCATAGATAAGCCCAGCATCAACCCCATAAGCTATCAGTGCTTTATTTGAATAGGTAATCAGTCCCCCTTTAAAATATGTTGAGGCGCTAGGAATCTCGGTAATGGTAGCCGTCAATAAACCTCCGGTACAGTATTCCATAACTGCCAAGCTCAATCCCTTTTCCGTCAGCACGTGCCCTACTACAGACGCCAGGGTGTCATTATCAGTTCCCCAGATAGTTTCACCCAAGATTGACCTAACCCTAGCTTCTCCTTGGGCAACCATCTCCTCAGCCTGCTTTTGGCTCTTAGCCTTAGCTGTGAAGCGCAGATGAATACCATCAGCCTTAGCATAAACACCAAGCGTAGGATTAGCCGAGGAGAGTAAGGGTGAAACTAGCTCCCCTACTGTTCCCTCGGGCAAGCCAAAAACCTTAAGGGTTTTAGAAAAAATGATAGCGCCGGTAGCTCTCTGGCGCAATCGAGGCAAGACTTCTGTCTGCCACATGTGATGCATTTCCCCGGGTGGACCGGGCATAGCCACTAATATATGCCCACCTTTTTCTACCCACCACCCGGGAGCAGTCCCCCGGTCATTAGAGATAGCCTCAGCTGAGGAAATAACCGCTGCTTGCTTTATATTACTGATAGCCATCTCAATACCGCGTCGAGCGAATCGTTCCCTTATTCTCTGTTCTAAGGCAGGGTCAATCCGTAGCTCTTCGCCCAGCATCTCAGCTATTGCTTCACGCGTTAAATCATCTTCGGTTGGTCCAAGGCCACCTGTAATCAGGGTAAGGTCCGAACGTTGCCAGGCACGCTCCAGTACCTCCATTAACCTCGCTTGATTATCTCCTACCTGCGAAATCCAGTAGAGGTCTATTCCCAAGAGGGGCAACTGACCAGCCAGATAAGAAGCGTTAGTATCAGTTATCTCCCCTAAAAGAAGCTCAGTACCAACAGAAATGATTTCCGCTTCCACTAAGATACCTTCAACTGTTGTAGAATCTCCAGGGTAACCTCAGCAGCCCGCTTACCGGAGAGAAGCATGCCACCAAAGATAGGCCCCATCCTGGGTGTCCCACAAACAGCATTAGCCGCCATGCCAGCCACAACTAAGCCAGGATAGACCTCTTTGGTATTCTCCATTACCCTTCTTTCTGCCACGTCAGCCCACATCGACTTCTCCCCCACTATTCCACCCCCCTCAGTCCTTAGCTTACCACCAAGTTTATCCACCACTATATGGCAGATTTCACTAGCATGACCGGTAGCATCTATTACCACCTTTGCCCGCATGGATAGGGGGTCCACATGGAGTCCGGCTAAAGTAACGGTGCTCCAATTCAGCACCAACCCGGTTATCCTGTCGTTCTCACGAATCATCACATCCTCAATGCTCATCAAATTAAATATCTTAGCTCCAGCCTGGATCGCCTTAAAGCAAAGCCCTGAAGACGCTTCTACAGCATCAGCAATATAGTAGCCCTTTTCGTACTCCTTGGTTCTGATATCAAACTCGTCCAGTATTCCTTTTGCCTCTGCCTGCACTACGATAGTATTGAACATCATGCCACCACCAGGCATGCCACCACCAGGGCGAAGATTTCTTTCAAAAATAACTGTTTTTATCCCTTTTTTGGCCAGGTAATAAGCCGCCGTCATGCCAGCCGGGCCAGCACCACCGATAGCAACATCAACCTCCATAGCCTCTAAGAAGTCTTTCATAAAACTTTCGGTTATTGCCTTAGATATCGTTAATTCGTCGAGCATATTCCCTCCTTTTGTAACATTAGCTTTTTGTTGCACCACCAGCTAACACTTTGGCGATGAGACACCTAAAAACCAGATTTGGGTGCTGAGATACCTAAATACTTTTCCATCAGTTCCATAGCACAATACTCCCCGCACATGCTGCAAGCCTTCCCCGCCGAAGAGTGCTTACTATGAACCTGGCGAGACAGCTCCGGGTTCAACGAGAGCCTAGCCTGTTCTTCCC
>Ga0307379_10008442_pt1 | contig 13884 bp, 13 predicted proteins | sample UN2MG_FD_202237 | JGI IMG/M metagenome (GOLD analysis project Ga0307379, IMG submission 202237) | Soil microbial communities from Risofladan, Vaasa, Finland - UN-2 | ecosystem: Environmental > Terrestrial > Soil > Coastal area > Acid sulfate soil | place: Finland: Risofladan, Vaasa | collected...
CGCCAGACTGACTCGTTGAGTCCGACGTATCCTCCCGGCTTCGTCACCCGCACGTACTCGTTGACCGCTTTCTGCTTGTCTTCTGGAAAGGAGGTTACAGACTCGGTGATGACGGCATCGAAAACGGCATCCTCGAAAGGTAGGTCTTGTGCATCTGCAACCCTGAATTCAACCCTGTCTGCTACCTTTTCTCTCTGGGCCCTTTCCTTGGACCTCTCGACCATTCTCTCAGAAATGTCCACGCCGACGACTCGACAGCCATACCTCTTGGCGATGAAGCAAGGCGTCACCCCAGCACCACTACCAACATCCAAGACGTATTTGCCTTTGCCTATGTGACATAGCTCGATGAGCGCTTCTGTGGCCTCGAGTCCTCCGATGTGTTTCGTCAGACCCACCTCAGCCGCAAAGTCGAAGAAGGTTGGTTGATTCTCCATTTGTTCACCTCTTCTCTTGATAGCGTTCAATGCCTTGCTCTGTGGCTGGTGCCTGACGGCGGGCATCACCCGCCCGCACCAGGTTTGCAGTCACCCCAGACTATACAGCGACCCCCGGCAAATGCAGAAAGCCGCGACACAACGGAGCGCCGAAGGCGCGGGTCGGGTGCATGGATGGTCGGGCGGGCGCAGGTTACAGTTGGTAGTACACGATGCGGTGCGCCCGCTGCACCATCTTGAAGGCTCCAGCCAGCCTGTAGGCCACGCGATACCCAAAGTTGAGACGGGCCAGGTCGGGATCGTCAGTGAAATACCACTCCTCGAGGAGGCGGAGACCGGGTGCCCAAGCCTCCAATTCACGCGGATCGTCCATACCCCACCCGATGGTCGCGCCGGTGTATTTCAGCGAGGGATGGTTGGTAGCCGAGCGCGCCGTCAGCCGACTGAAGACGTCAGCGATCAGCCGGCAGCCCGGGAAGGTCTCGTGCAGCCGGAGCACCAGTCGCCGTACATCGGCCTCGTCTAGATACATCAGCAATCCTTCCGCCACCACCAGCACCGGCCGCCCGCCCGATGCGACTGTGTCCACCCACTCCAGGTCCGTCACGGAGGAGGCGATCATGTGGTAGCGCTCGCTTTCGGTGAAGAACTGCTGGCGGAGTTCTACCACCGGTGGCATGTCCAGGTCGTACCAGTCGACCCGGCCGTCGTCTACGCGCAAGAAACGGCTATCCAGACCGCAGCCCAGTTGCAGCACCACGCCGCCGGGGTGCTCGTCCAGGAAGTCCCGTGTGACGATGTCCAGTTTCTTGGCCCGCTGGCAGATCAGGACTACGGTCTTGTAGGGGACGTGTAGGCGGGCAAAGTCATAATCCACCCGGCTCAGGATGTCCTGGGCCGTCTGGTCAAAGAGCAGCGGGTTGCCCGGTTGTGCCTTGGCATAGAGTGTAATCAGCAGAGTCTCCTGCTCGGGGGTCAGCGTCACCTTGACTCTTGTGGTCATCGACGTTCTCTCCTGTGATAACCGGAGACGATGGGCCTGCCCTGGCCCAGTCGGTCATCGGCACAAGTCCCAAGAGCCTGAAGAGTGTCACTAGCACTGTTATGAGTTCTTCCGTCCATGACTTTGCCTCCCAGGGCAAATGTTTCCTTACGCCTAGGGCCTTTGTGAACAGTGGCGATTGAAAGCAACCTTGGTACGGCCGCCCAACTAATGATAATGCGGAAATCTCTCTGCCTGATAACCCGATTGGGCGCGCCAGGCCGAGGTTTGTCCCCACAGACATTCTATATCCGAACGCCGCAGAGTGGCGCCGGAAGGGCTTGCGGCAGCAAGCTGATGCTAGCCACAGGTTCCTTTTCGAGTCTGTGTTGGGCGAACCAAGATCCCCTGCGCGCCCGGTCGGACCACTGAGATCACTGAACCCTCTCTCAGTGGAATCAGGCCGTTCAGTGCGTTCGGTGATCCTGGCCCTCCACGATGGCGATCCCTTCCTCGGTCAGCCCATACAACTCGTACCCCAGCGCGTCGATCTCCTGGTCGGTGGCCTCGATCTGGCGCTGGTAGAGCTTCTTGTCGGCGGGGATGGTGGCGGCTGCCAGCTTCTTGTGCAGGTCCAGCAAACGCTCCACCGGGGCGACCATCTTGTCGTGGAGCGGCCTCTCGGCTGCAGCGAGTGCTTAAACCGCCCTGGGAGGTCATTCACACTTGATAGCTCTGCCAAGCTTACCCGTTACTACCTGCCTTTTCGCAGCTCTTGAATGGAGAAACGGAGCAGGTTTGTGCCCAAGTGGATCAAGTCCTCTCCCTCTTGTCGCCAACCTTGCCAACGCCAGGATATCTTGGGATTGTCCAGTGTTTCCGCCAATATGGCTCCAACACTGAGGGTCACAAAAATGTCTTTGAAATCGGCGGTCACGAGACCGGGTAAGTTGATGAAGTCAGTGACGTAGCCTCGAAAAGCCATATCGCACATCCAGCTTGCGAGTCCCGCAAACAAGCCCAGGAAAGCCACATCTGCCCACAGACTCTTGCGGTTGGTGATGGTGTAGTAACGGTGGCAAAGGATTGAACAGAATAGGAAAGGGACAGCCAAGAGCCATTGCATCATGTTGAAGATGCCAACAGCCTGCACGTTGAAAACGCTGGCGAGCCAAGACCCCTGAGCATTGTGCTCGTGAGCCAGCTGCATCCACCCGTCTATGATGGGAATCGATGTCTGATAGGGTACAAAAGCGATGACGATTGCCTTGCTCACTTGGTCCAGTATGGTCAAGCCCAGAGCGAATCCCAACAGCCTCCAACCTTGTGCCAACTGTTCAGTGTGCTGACTCAAAGCAGTTAGGGCACAAGCTGCGAGGTAGAGGATGATCAAGGGGTAAACGGCAATCAGGATTTGGTGGTTCGCTTCCAGTTTGCCCTGCGCTGCTAAAATCAAGATGAACAGGACCCATTCCGCCAGAAAAGCCAGCTTGAGCTTTGTGGGCCTGAGAAAAGCAACTACCGCAGGCACTTTGTTTTCCCCTGATCGGGAAAGCCGAAATGTCCTGGGGTCAGATTCATAAGGGCAAGGGGGATGACGAATGAGCCAATCACCACCAGCGCGATGGTCCGCAAAGCGGCACGGCGTTTGTCGGTTGCTGTCGCCTGCTTCAGGCCCGCCTCCTTGTCTTCTGTTGGATGCCGCTGTGCTGACTACGTTCCCGAAGCTCAGCCTGCAGCTTGCCTGAGGGCATCGGCGATCGCCGAGGCCCAGGAGGTGATAGCATCCCAATTACGGAAGTCGCCGACAGGCGCTTTGACCGTTTTTATCATCCGTCTCTCGAGGAAGCCGAGCTTGTTGATGTCCACATAGCCGTGGAAGATGGCGATGTCGCGAGGCTTGATGCGGTCGGCGATGGGTTGGAGGCCTTTGGGAAAGACCCAGCCGCTGGATAGTTCCACCGGATCGCCCTCGCCGGTAGGACCGCTGGAGAAGAGCCACACCGCCCGTTCGGTCAGCGCCTTCTCGTTTTGCTCCAAGAACCTCGCTGCTTCCTTCTGCCACCGGCCGATGTACATCGCGCTCCCCAGGATAACCGCTTTGTAGGGGCCGAGGTCGCTGACGCGCTCGGCCGGCAGCACGTCGGTGGCCAGGCCCGTCTCGCGAAGCACTTGGCCCATCTTCTCGGCGATCTCGGCGGTCGCACCGTGCTTGCTGGCGTAGGCTACCAGAACTTTGGTGTCCATCTCATCCTCCTTCAGGGTCGGCGGTGGAAGCCGACCAGAGTGTTTGTGCGGCACACTATAGTCGTGAACAAATCGTGGCGCAACCGATGATGGCGCGGAGATCTCTTCTGCCGAGCAAACGCCGCGGCGGTTGCTCCTGGTTGTCCCCTCATTCATGCCCGCCCTTCCACGATAGCGATCTCCTCCTCCGTTAACCCATACAACTCATACACCAGCGCGTCGATCTGTCGGGCGGCGGCCTCGATCTGGCGCGAGCAGGGATCGTCACGGTACGAGGCTGGCCTCGGTGCTTTCGCGGCGATCCGACCAGTCCAGAATGTGCGCCCTCGAGGAGACCAGTGGCAGGGCCCCCAACGAAGGGCCGGTTCCGCTGATTCATGCCCGGCACCTGGTAGCCGGACACCGTGAGAATCTGTTCTGATTCACGAGGGCCGCGTGCCTAGGCCCTTGTGCCATCTATGTCGTTAACCAGCACGATCCGGTAGCGCGCCTTGTTCTCCCTCAGTCTCTGGATTGCCTCGTTTACCTGTGACATGGGCATCAGTTCGATCGCGGGGGTGATGCCATGCGCGTGCGCGAAGGAGAGCATCTGGCGCATCCGGGCCCGGTTGCCCAAGAAGGACGCGATGATGGAGAGTTGGTGCGCCACGAGGGCGGTTGAATTGAACTCCAGGTCGGGGAAGCCAACGAGAATCAGCTTGCCGTCCTTCCTCAAAGTCTCCAGCAGCGGCACCCAGTTGATCTTGCCGCTAGCAGTGCACAGTAGCAGGTCGAAGGTGAACTCAAGCTCGGAGAGGCTGGTTCGGTCCGAGACGACGAAGTGGTCTGCGCCGAAGGCCAGCGCCTGCTCCTTCTTGTCTGGAGAGGAGGAGAGTGCGGTTACCTCGTAGCCCAGGGCGCGCGCGAACTGGAGGGCGAGATGGCCCAGGCCCCCCACACCGACGACGCCAAGTTTCCGCGAGGGTGACGCGGCGAAGGAGCGGAGGGGAGAGTAGACCGTGATCCCGGCGCACATGAGCACCGAGGCTATCTCCGAGGGCATGCCGTCAGGGAGGGGGTAGGCGAAGCGGCTATCCACAGTGACCGAGGACGAGAACCCGCCGTACGGCAGCCAGGTTGCCGCTTGGACGATGTCCATACAAAGCTGCTCTTCTCCCTTCAAGCACCACTCACACTGCCCGCAAGAACGACCCTGCCACCCTATCCCAACCCTGTCCCCTTCCTTCAGCTCGGACGCCTCGCGGCCAAGAGCGGATACATAGCCCACTATCTCGTGACCGGGCACGAAGGGATAGGTGGTTATCCCGTAGTAGTCGTCGATGGCGTGGATGTCAGTGTGGCAGACGCCGCAGTGACTGATGGAAACCTGGACATCGTGTTCCCCCAGTCTAGGCGTGTCGTAGGTGAATGGCTCGAGGGGTTGTCCTACCCCTCTCGTTGCGTATCCCTGGATAGTCTCAGGAGACATTGGCGCAAACCCCCTTTCCGAACCGCGCCAGTTCAAGCGCATGAAGGTGATCTCTGCCTAGGTAATCGATTGTGCCCAATCAGTGTTCCCGCCCTCCACGATAGCGATCTCTTCCTCCGTCAACCCGTACAACTCGTAGACCAGCGCATTGACTTCCTAGTCGGTGGCATGAATGTGCCGGTCGGGCGGTTCGCGGTCCAGCTGACGCCAGGCGACCGCTGCCAGTCATCGACCCGAGTGGCTTTGCTGGAGGGAGTGGCCCGCCTACTGCGCACCTTGCAGATCTGAATCCTTCAGCTTGGCATTGAGAAGATTCAGCGCGGCCATTGCCGCCCTGTTCTTCGGGTTAAGTTCCAGAGCCCCCTTGTAGTATTGTTCTGACTTGCCCCCTTTTCCGATCTGACCGTATATGTAGCCCAGGTTGAGAAGGGTCATTTCCCTGTAGCCATACTTGGCAGCACTCAAGAAGATTAGCGAACGCCACCCGTCAAGGTTCGGATGCTTCCTGAAGAACGCGAGATTCTGTTCGAAAGCTTGTATTGCTTCCTCAAATCGCTGCGCTTTCACTAGTCGCGAGCCTTCGGTGTGGTGCCTAGTTACCGTGTGTAGAATCAAGTACCGATAGCCGACTACGACCAGACAAGCTGCAATGGCGCTAAACGTACAATCCCGGAATAGGTGGAGTGCCTGGAAGGCAGCAGTGCAGAGAAGAATGACAAGAAAAAGCGGCACAGCACGGATCCAGGAGGTGTTCTTCGCTTGCGGTGTATCCATGGTTCTCACCCTTCAATCCTACCTCACGCGGCGCCCAATGGATGGGAGCCCAGCCGCCGCGCCGCCTTCGCAGTGATACCCAAGATGAACCAGAACGCACCAGAAGCAACGCAGACCTCAGATAGACTCAGCAGCGCAGTCAGGTCCGACGGCGGGTCAGGCTGCCTTCCAGGGCAAGGGATTCACAGGTCGGCTTTCCTGAAGAGCGTGAACAGCAAGATTCACGCAAGCACTTGGAGTATCCGCAGCGCCGTAAGCGGACTGTGCCCTGAGTCTGTCCATCCTTGCTACACTCCCAGTGTAGAAGACTAGCGGCGTGTCTTCGTTCATCTGGTTCAGCGCTTCCAGCAATTCATAGCCGGCACTCGGATTGCTGCGACCATCCTCGACCCGGTGAACATCTGAGATAATGAGGTTGTAGGAATCTCCCTGCAGGAATGCGAGCGCCTCCTGAGTAGAACGAGCGAAGACAATACTCACTCCAAGCCGCTTGAGGACGCTTGATTCATAGACGTTGTTCACTGGGTTGTCGTCAACCCAGAGAATGGACTGACCGGTCAGGGTCGGTGCGCTAGCCGGATGCGTAGCCGTTTGAATCTCTGGCAGTTTCTCAACTTGCTTGCGAACGAAACCCACGAACTCGTCCGGCTGATCCTTGAATTCTTCTGCACCAGTCTCGATAGCATCCTGTAGAGCACTGACTGCTATCTCCGAGAATTCGAGCTTTGTACCGGCGAATTCCGCTCTCTTCAGCCGTTTACCCAGTTGTTGACCCACCTCAGGTAGGAGACTACGAATCTGCTGCCGGAACAGAAACAGGACAAGCAAGAGGGTCAAGGGCCAGGTGCAAGCCGTCAGAATCTCTGTGAACTGTAGAATCGCTTCAACCACCTCTTTGGCGTCCATTGCACCCCCGCTCACATTCGCATCTGATGGTCCGAAAGGCCGCCTATCTACTGACTACGTGGGCGTCTCTCCGCCTAATCACCCGATGTGGGGCATTGGGCCGATGTTTGCACCACAACCGTGCTGAGCCCGAGGGCCGATGAACCACTGAACCCTGTACAGCTATGGCCAGTGCGTTCAATGGTCCCGCCATTCCACGATAGCGATCTCTTCCTCGGTCAACCCATACAACTCTTACACCCGCGCGTCGATCTCCGCGCCCATGGGGTGCCTCCGGCGGCGGAAGACAACGGAGTCCAGCGGCTTGGTGCGCGCGTTGGGCGTCTTGACGCACTACGGAACTAGCGCTGCGATGCCGTCGATCTTAGCGCGAAGCTCACCACACGTGATCTCTCGTAGTTCTTGCTCAGTAATGAAGATCGGATGCACTTTGACACGGTACGACTCGGCCTGGTCCTTTGTCGTCCCCAGGTACTCCTGCATCATTACGCTGTCCCGATCATCCTGTGGAACGACAAACATCAGTATGCCGACCACGCTGGTTGTCGAGCGCCCCCTCACTACGGCGTAGTCCTGGATCAACCGACTGACTTGATCTACCGCCGCGCGGAGCCTGTCCAAGCTGAGATGACGTGTTAGACGCTTGACCTCGAACACGACGTCTGCCAGTACTGGGCTATCAGATATCAATATTGCATCGTAGGCGGCGTCTCTTGCCCCTTGATGCGTCAGTACCCGATCGCTTCCGTAGCAGGTCACCAGTTTGTCGAAAAAGATCTTCTCCTCGCGCAGGTATTCTTGAATCCCGGCCGTGAGTGAGTGAACTATGGCAGGCTCTGGTGGTTCTTCTGCTTCAAGCTCTTCCGTGATCTCCCCTATCGCATTGATAGCTATTTCCCCGGGTGTCAGCGGCTCCATCTGGCGCTTCAGCCTCTCAACCTCCAGACCGAGTTTCTCTGTCTCGATTTCCACTCTGTGGTCAAGAAGTCGCTGCTTTCTTCCCCAGAGGACAATTCCCCTAACCAGGGTTAGAAGGCCGCCAATCATGAGTGTGAGTGAAATCCACCATACATTTCGGACAAACCAGAGAGCGGCCTGCAGGCGATAGTCAAGAAGAGCTTGGGCCGTGGGCGTCAACTCCGAGATTTCTGAAGCCTTCAGCAGGCCGCCAAGAGACTCTCGGAGGCACAACCACGGGACGACCAAAGAAAGACATATGAGCAAAATGCCTAGCGAAACGAGGAACTTGTAGAGGTCACCATACTCAAGTTTGGTCATTGCACTTACCTGTGACTAAGAGGGTTTGCGCACTAGGCCCCACAACTCGTCATTAATCGGACATCGTTCCACCTAGTCACCCCATGTGGCGCACTAGGCCGACGCTTGTCCCCACGACCGTACATTAGCGAGCGCTCAGTGGCGCCGGAAGGGTTTGCTGCCGCTGCCCGCCCGCTCGGACGGCATGTAGGGGCGGGTGTCACACCTGCCTCTACTCGGGCGAAACCGCTATCCGAAAACCGATTTCTTCACCCGTTGCTTCCGGTTGGTTGTGGATGCGGTGGGCACAGCTGACTTGCTCCCTGCCGTCTTTGAAGGATCCGCCGCGCAGAACCCGGTCTCCCTGGGCCTTGGGGTCCTCCCGCCCATCACTCGGGTCATAGGGAAGATCCTTGAGCAGACTGCTCGTCCACTCCCAGACATTACCAGCCATGTCGCTCACTCCGAAGCGGCTGTCCCCTTCGGGGGAATCCCTCCCCACGTGTACGGTGTCGCTGTCTTCTCTCTCGGCGCAAGCGCAGTGGTATTTATTCCAGGAATCACCCCAGGGGTATGTGCGTCTGTCTGGCCCTTGCGCCGCCTTCTCCCATTCGGCCTCCGTAGGAAGGCGAAACGCAAACCCCGTCTTGCGAGACAGCCAGGCGCAGTAGGCGCGAGCATCGTGCCAGCTCACGGCAACGACCGGGTGGTCCGCCTTCCATGCGGGATAGTTGCGACCTCCAGTCCAGTCGGCTGGCGATGGGTGCCCTTCGTCCTCGATGAAGTACTTGTACTGCGCATTGGTGATCGGGTACTTCGAGATGTAGCAAGTATCCACAAAAACCACCTGCTGTAGCCAGCCCCCCATGCTGAACTCGCCTGCGGGGATTCTGACAAGCTCGACGCCACCAAGTTCCTCTGGCAGCTTCATTGTTGCGCCCGACAGGTCTATTGGCTCTGGCTCCTTATCTCTCCGGCGGTCATACACCCCGGTAGGCTTCTGCGGCACCCCACCTGCGTCGGGCAACACCATCAAACCGAGATGATCCCTGGCGGGTCTCACGACCAACTGCCAGAGCATCCGTAGGTAGATTCCCTTCGCCCGATGGCTTACCCACCGGAATCCTCGGGTGATGGGACGCCAGAACTGCACCAGTGCAACTAGTGCGATCAGCGCGACTGCCCCCAGTAGGCCTGCCTGCCACCACCGCTGCACCAGTGCCGGGTTCGCACGCACGATCATGGCGAAAAGCGTGGCAATGGCAACCACCACGCCTATGAATTGCCATATTGGGTCCCGAAGGTATCTCAACAGGGCTTCACCCCCTCTGCTCCACAATCGCAATCTCCTCCTCCGTCAACCCATACAACTCGTACACCAGCGCGTCGATCTCCTCATCGGTGGCCGCGATCTGGCGCTGATGGAGCTTCTTGTGCGCGGGGGCTGGGAACCTACTGACGAGCGACATAAGCAATGTGCTCCCAATATGATCACTGCTCTTCGTTCTCGGCTTGCTGGTACTCTGTTATCATTTGCTCCAAAACCCCTTGGCTAGCGGCGATTGCGAGGAGATACTCATTGCGCTGATCGGCACCATGAATCTGGTCGAGTTCCTTAACCTGTTCCGGCGTAAGCTCGACTTTCTTGGCAAGCGTGAGGCCGGAAGCATCGTGCAGCTCCACTTCGAAAGTCGGCGGCTCCCGGACTGTGAATATGATCTCTTCTGCATCACTCAGATCAACCGGATCGATTCTGTCGGACTCATAATTGTATTGCTGTAGTTGAAAATGCTGTCGCCATCGGAAACCTTGTGTCATTCTGAGAACAACGCTGGACGCATCTGCTCTGGACACCAGTGTTTGCCTCTTCAACTGAATTGGCTGTCGGTCTATAGCCCCGATTCGGTGAAGTTCATCAAACCACATATTCACGACATTCGTCAGTATCTCATATACATCTCTCTTCGACCCGTCGGTCAACTCAACCTCAACGATCTTCTCTTGGTTGTCATATTCTCCTTCCTGATCTCTGAACCTGGTGGAGACAAGGATCTCGCGGATTCTGTCAGCTCCCGCAACCTGCGGCGTGCCCCGCGTGAGCACGTTGTGTTTTGCTGCGTTGGCAATGTCTCCGACCAAATGGTAATCAGGACACAAAGCAGCCAGTTCGGCACGTGACCTTCTGAATGGTTCAGGGATGTACTCGCGGAGATGATAAAGCGCTACAGCCGCATCTATCGCCTCGCGGCGGTCTTTGTTGTCCCCCATCTCGCCGTCGTTCTTTGTCAGCCTGTAGCGATGATAGGCGAGGAAAACGTGTTCATAGAAGTATGCCGCCAGCTCTTCCATTTTCCTTTGCTCCGTAGCTCGTCTTTGGCTCTTGCGGTTCGCCTGTGACTAATGGTCATGCGGACATCGTTCCCCCGCGTTGGCGCGTGTCCGCACCACACGCAGCGGGTGATCCCACGGAACCGCCAAGCCCGCTGGATTCTGTGTGGGCTTAGCCAGATCGCTCAGTTGTCGCGTCCCTCCACAATCCCGATCTCTTCCTCCGTCAATCCATACAACTCATGCACCAGCGCGTCGATCTCCTCATCGGTAGCCTCGATCTGGCGCTGGTAGAGCTTCTTTTCGGCGGGGATGGTGGCGGCCGCTCCACGGTGTGGCGGCACGGTCTGGAGACCACGGTAAGTTCCCGCTTTAGCGGATCAGGACGGCCCCCCTGCACACTTCACGCTAGGATTCCATACACCTTGAGAAGTCTGATGGTCTGCAGGATCTCGGGATCGGGGTAGTTCTTGTTGGCCTCGACCTGGTGGACGACAAAACGGACGATAGTATCAAACTCAACAACGTGGTCAATGCCGCCTTGCTTCAGCAAGCGGATCGCACCCTGGCGGTTCTGCTCGGTCCGTGCCAGGGAGGACACTACAAGTATTCGACGAAAGTCAGCGTCGGAGAACACGCGCTTGGCCTGCTCTATCGCTTCTGGGCGGACGAAGTTGAAGATGCGGGGTGTTCCCTTGATGAGTGCCTCTGTGAACCTCTCCGTGTGCCACCCCTTCGTTTCCACGATCGCCCTCCGAATGCCCGGCAGCTCGTCGAGCGTGAGGACGAAAGCCTCGGCTGGATTGAGTTTGTCAGGATTGAGGTTCAGGATGACAAGGTCGATGTCACTGTCGCCGCCACCTCGATCGCCGGCAACCCAGTATCTGACGTTGGTGCGCACAAGGAAGCCATTCAGTTCAAAGAAGTGGCGGACGACTGTTTCGTTGATGTCGGTCATGGCCCTCTGTCCTCCGTGCGCACCGCGCGTATTGCGTTGATGGTAGACGGCGATTCTCCAGTCTGCAGCAACCGCTATGTCGGTGCTCTGCGATCCAGGCGTAGCGGCGCAGTTGGTAGGCCGGGCCGACGTCCCCTTTGACCGGTGTGGAGGGCTTCTTGGCCTCCAGGAAGAACTTGCGCGCCCCACCCACGCGGAAGCAGTAGTCGGGCGCCTTGGTGGCCCCGCTGACCTTGATGGCGTCCTCGTGGATGACGTCCTTGTACGGTTCCGCGTAGCCCTGGACGTTGCGCACGTCCCAACCCAGGGCCTCGAAGAAGGGGTCGATGAACTCCACGCCGACCTGGGTCTCTTTGTAGTCGGAGCGGGTGTACACGTCGAGGTTGCGGGCGAAGCGCTGCACCAGGCCCTCGATCTGGCGACGGGTGTCGCGGGGCGCGGTGATCCCGGTGAGGTTCTTTTCCGTGCTCAAAGGCGGCTCCTCCGTTTCGAGCAGCGGCGACGGTCGTAGGGTATTGTACCACTCTTGGTGATTTCTGTCACCCCGGGGTGTTGGCTGGATGGTAGGGGCACGGCGCGCCGTGGCAGGTAAGGAGCGTAGGGCAAACTCGAGGTCTGCCCTACGGATGAGCGTCAGAGCGCGTCCAGTAGGGGCGAGTCGCCGACTCGCCCCTACGAGGGTGTCTACGGGGTGGGAAAACTAGTTCTGCTTTGTGACCAGAGGCACGAAGACCTTCTGGCAGGGGCGCACGGTCAGATCGAGGTCATAGCTAGGGATCTCGTACTTGTCGCCGTAAGCGTCCACCTGGACGTAATACACCCCGGGGGTCAGCCTGTCCGGCCCACAAGAACGTTCGATGCGCGAGAAGTAGCCGGGCCCGCTATTGTCGTCATACTCCAGCAGTCTATCGTCGCTGTCGTACAGCCACATGCGGGTGTTGCCTGCCGGGCCGGAGGTTTGGACGACCACCGCCGATTCCTCGTCCAGCTCGAACCTGACCCAGTCCTCGTCGCCCAGCGGCTCGATGCTGTGGGTCTGAGGCGCGCCGGAGGCGATGGGGTTCGCCTCCCCGCTGGTGTTGTCTGGCTCGTAGGCATCGATGATGACTCCCACGTAGAAGGCACGCAGCCACTCGTCCCATTGGGTGTTGGCCGTGAATTCCAGGAGCCCCTGCTTACCGTCGTACTGCCCGTCATAGCCAGCCAACGATGCGGGGAAGTAGATGCTGATGCCGTGGGCGCCAGGCCAGCTCGAGCCGTGCTGCTCGTGGAGGACTGTGTTCTTCACGGCCTCCATGACCGCGCTGGCGGCGGCGTCGATGGTCGGGTCATCGACCGTCGCCACTATCTTCTCGGCAAAATCGTAGAGATCAACGTAACCGGGGTGTTCGAACTCCTGCGTATCCCACCGCGCCTTGACCATCTCATCATAGTGACGGTTTATGCCGTTGATCAGGGCCATGGCCAAATTGTCCACCGCGCTGGTGAGAGCCTCGTACGGCTTATCCACGCCAACGGCCGACAGGGTCTGATCCTTGCCGTAATACTGGTAGTATATGTCCACCATGGCATTGCCAAGGTCCTGGGCGCCCAGGCCCGGGTTGCTCTTCAGTGTGTCCAGAATGGCGTCGTAGGGCCAGCCCTGGTCTGGCTCGACCGCCTGGGAGGCCACACGCACCTGGGCGTAGGGTGACAGTTGGTTGTCCAGCTCGATCATGGCCATCAGCCAGGCGTCGAAGCCCACCAAGTCCAGCGGGTAGCTGCCCCCTTCGCTCAGCTTGTCCAGGGCGAGCCGCAGCTCTGGCATGTCCAGGCTGTCCCCACCATCAGTATCGTCGCGGGCCACGCCGCCCAGGAGTGGCATCGATTCTGAGCGCAGCCCCTTCACAGCGGTGCGATCCCAGACCACCAGGGCGTACCGCTCGGCGGGGTATTCTTTCATGCCCCACTGCACGAAGTCGATCAGGCTCTTGGGGTCTCCCATGTTGACTTCGCCCAGCTCAATGCCCTCTTCTGGGTAGGGTTCCAGGCCCTTGATGACGTGATAGCGCATGGTGTGCTCCCACTTACCGTAGCTATCGTCGTAGCCAGGAATCCGGTCGAGTTGGACCAGAATGTTGACGTAGCTATCGGAGCCTACGGAGGACATCTCCAGGAAATCGTCGATGGCCGCCTCCTCCATCTCGTTGTCGCCGTCCAGGTAGACCAGGAAGGTCCACTGCGGCTTACCGAAGCAGACGACGCCCAGGTCAAAGGCGTCTGCCCACGGCCCACCGTTGGAGGCCGTGAGATCCAGGTTGAAGTGAATGACGTGGCCATTGGGCGTCGCCGGGTCCACCGTGAAGACGAAGGGTGAGGTGTTGGTGCCGGTCCCACCGCCCCCTACGGGGTCGTAGGTGGCGGCGGCGGTGGTGAGGGAGACGTACTGGTCCTGCTCGGATAGGCTCCCGTTCACGTCTTTAGCTTCGTCAGTGCCCAGGTTGGCCACGGTGACGTCCAGCTCGATGGTCTCGCCACAGTTCACCAC
>Ga0307379_10008443_pt1 | contig 13884 bp, 18 predicted proteins | sample UN2MG_FD_202237 | JGI IMG/M metagenome (GOLD analysis project Ga0307379, IMG submission 202237) | Soil microbial communities from Risofladan, Vaasa, Finland - UN-2 | ecosystem: Environmental > Terrestrial > Soil > Coastal area > Acid sulfate soil | place: Finland: Risofladan, Vaasa | collected...
CCATCAGCCGGCCGTTCGAAGAATCAGCGCCGGGGTGAAGGCCGGCCGCCGGCGGGCTCGGCTTCAAGAGCTCCTGCGGCAGGTGGTCCGGCAGGATCGTGTCGCCGTTTTCCATGAGTACAATGCGCTCCATGACGTTGCGCAGTTCCCTGACGTTTCCCGGCCAGTCGTAGTTTTCCAGGGACCTTTGGGCTGCGAGCGAGACGCCCGCGAACTTCTTGTCGAAACGCGCACTGAACTCGCGCATGAAGGTTTCGGCCAATGGTATGATGTCCGCGCGGTGCTCCCTGAGCGGTGGCAACGTCATCGTCACGACGTTTAGGCGGTAGTACAGGTCCGCCCTGAACCGCCCTTCCTTCACTTCTTGCTTCAAATTGCAGTTCGTGGCTGCAATGATGCGGGCTCGAAGTGGGATGCTCTTCAGGCCGCCGATGCGACAAAACTCCCTTGCTTCGAGTACCCGCAGGAGCTTGGCCTGCATCTCCGGCCGCAGTTCTCCGATCTCGTCGAGGAAGATCGTTCCGCCTCCGGCCCGCTCAAAAGCCCCCGGTTTTCCCTCTGGCCGCGCGCCGGTAAAGGCACCACCCTCGTATCCAAATAGTTCGCTTTCCATCAGGTCGCGCGGAATGGCTGGGCAGCATACGGCCACAAAGTCTTCGGCCGCTCGACAGCTAGTTTCGTGAATGGCGCGCGCCACCAGTTCCTTGCCGGTGCCGGTCTCCCCCTCGGCGAGCACAGTCGAATCGCTGTTGGAGGGGAGCCTGTGGATGATGTCCAAGACCTTCTGCATGGCCGGGCTCGCGCCGATCATCCGATCGCATGCGGACCCATGCCATTGCTCGGTGGCCCACAGTTCTCTTTCCTCTCCCGCATATCTGTCATCGAGGGCTTTTTTAATGAGAAGTCTTATCGTGTCGATATTAAAAGGCTTGCTCAAATAATCATAAGCCCCGCGCTTCATCGCCACGACCGCGTCCTTGGCACTCTCATAAGCCGTCATGGCAATGACCACGACGCGGCGATTCATCTGTTTGAGCCGCGCGAGTACCTCAAGCCCGCTGGTATCCGGCAGGCAGATATCCAGCAGCACCAGGTCCGGATCTTGCTTGCGGGCCACGCCCAAGGCCGCTTGGGCGCAGTCGGCCACGCGCACCGAGTAACCGTTCCCCCTCAGCAGGCGCGCAAGCGAGTTCCGCATCGAGGCTTCATCATCTACCACGAGAATGTTGGAACCCATCGCCGCCCCTCAAACAGTCGGTAGAACAATGCCGAACCTGGCTCCCTTGCCCGGCTTGCTCTTCACCTCTATTCGCCCCCCGTGCTCTTCGACGATCTTTCGTGAGATCGCCAACCCAAGTCCAGTGCCTTCGCGCTGCATTGAGAAAAACGGGTCAAAGATGCGTTCCAGGTGTTCTTCGGCAATACCTCGGCCCGTGTCCTCCACTTCCACGCGAACGAACCCGTTGTGCGCGGGTAGCTGCGTTGTACTGACGCGCAATTCACCACCTCCCGGCATCGCGTCACAGGCGTTCCGAATGATGTTGAAAAACACCTGCTTCATCTGCGACACGTCCACCTTCACCCGCACGGATGGTTTCTTGAAATCAGTAAGTAACCGTATGTTCCGACGCCGAAGTGGCATCTTTGAGAACCTCAGGACCTCCTTCACAATATCCTCAATAGGCCCCTCGCGAACCTGGGACTTGCTCGGATGGGCGAAGTCAAGCACTTTGCTCACGATGCCCTCAATGTCCTTTACGTCTGCCAGGATATCCTGCATCTCCTCGTGGAACGCGTCCGAGCGCCCGATCCGCTCCAACATGTGCTGCGCGTTGGTCGAAATGCCCGCGAGAGGATTCCGTATTTCGTGCACAATCCCGGCGGCGAACGTGTCCAGAGACTGCAGCCGGTCCAGATGCTCAAACTCGCTACAAGGGCAACTCCAGGGCTGATTCTCCGCCTTTTCCACTTCCCGCGCGTCCTGGAAGGTGAGGACAACTTCATTTCGGGCCGCGGGATTGTCGTTGTCCGGCGTTGCATACGCAGTTACGACCAAGGGGACTCTTTGCCCGTCCTTGCGCCGGGCGTCCGTCTTCAACCGTATTTCCGGCTTGTTGTTGGGACCCTTGCCGCCACCGGCGGCAAGCGCTTCGGTCAGACCGGCGAAGATTTCCTCGCATGACTTCCCGCGCACCTCCCGCGCGCGATAACCGAGGATCTGCTCGGCCGCTGCGCTAAACAAGGCGACTCCGCCGGTCTGGTCCAATGTCAGCAGCCCAATCCGCATGGCGCTGGATTCCTCGGTGGCAACTTTCCCCTTTAGGGGACTGGCGAGCGGGGCGGAGCTGGGAACTCGAGGCCGGTGCCTCGGGACGACGGTTGCCTCCCCAAACTTGCCGGAAATCGCCAGTGCGCCGGGCTCGCCAGGGGTCTCACGTTCCGTCGAGCGTTATCTAGCATTCACCGTGTCGAATCTTTTCGGTCGTTTACAGCAAAATATGCATGGTGCCACTGACCCCGCGGGGCGAAAAGCCGGGCTACCTCCCTCGTCGAGGGGTGCACCGCGCACCGGCTTGCCCGCAAGTACTTATCCCGCACGTTATTACGAAAGGCACGTGGCATGGAGAACCCCGTCTGCGGCCCTGGTGCTGCCAGAGATGCCCATCCCGCGCCGTCGCCTCGATCGCAACCCAGCCTCGGAGCCACCGATGCCGAGACGACGGAACTCCAGCCACTTGGCGGAACTGAGCCATTGGGCAACGCACCCGACTGCCCCGGGAATTGGGGGCAAATACCTGGGTCTCGGCGGTCCGCCCAGGACTCCCAGGGCGCCAGTCCGAGAACAGCCTATCTTGCCGCGGCGAACAAGCTAGCATGTATACGTCAGGTTGTCAATCAAGATCTGGGGTACGCTTGAGGCCAATCTACTACGGGCGGTATGCCTCACCGAACCGCCCTGTGGCTTGAGAGCCTTCAGGACCGGGGAAGCCGCCGACATCTCGGTCTTCGGCTCAGAAGCCTACGGCGATACGTTTCATTCGTAACTTCTTATTTAGCAAGTCCTTACGAAAGATGTGCTGCCGCGCGTATCAAGCGGGGGTTCCGGGAGCGGCTTTGTCGGGGGTTGGGCCGCCTGCTTCCGGCCCTCCCTGACCCGGCCCCTCACAACCACCACGGCGGCCATGTGAGCACTCACCGACACGTCGTGGGGCTTCGGCACGTGGGGCGGTGCAACCTCTGGCTCGGTCGCCGCCGACAGGCTGATGGCCGTCTTGCCGCAGCCCGAAATCCCGGTCAGCAGGATGCCGCGCGGTGCACCGGGTGGCGGTCCGTGATCAGAAAAACCTTCCGCTGGCCCTGCCGCAACAGCCGTCGCAAGAAACGCAAGAACACCGGGCCGTTGAAACGCTCCTTGAACAACATGAAGCACAAGTCGCCGCCGTTGGTGATCGTCGAGAGGAGATTGTAGCGAAAACGCTGGCCGGTTCCGGGAATCACCGGCGCCCGGCCTGATGATCGCTGCGTAGCCCCATCCTTCGACTCCGCCCAGGACAGGTCTCGTCGCCCCAGTGAATCTCGGCCTTTCCACGCTGGGCCTGCCGGCGGATCGCCGGGTTTTCCTCGTTCAGCCAACGCTTCACGGCCTGTGGCTCGCGTCCGTACGCCCGCCGCAGGGGCTTCTGCGGCGTCGCCCCCAGTGCGCCAGATAGCGCCCGACCGTTCGTTTCGAGACGTGCACGTCGAAGCGCCGCACCAGCAGTTGTTGCACCGCCGCGCGAGTCCACAGCGCCAACGGCAGCTTGAACTGGTCGGGGCAGCGGTCGGTGATCGTCCGCACCACGGTGGCGGCCTGGTGTCCGGGCAAGCGGCTGCGTCGCGGCCGCCCGCGGGGTTTGGACTTCAGCGAACGGATGTTGCCGAACTCGATCCGCTGGCGCCAGTTCCACACGCTGCTGCGCGAGACATCAAAGGTTCGCGCCGCCACGGCGGGTTTCATCCCATTGCGGACTGCCTCGATGACCCGAAACCGCAGCGCCTCCTGCGCATCCGACGAAAGACAACGTGCATGCGTGCTTCACATACGTGGAGTATACCACAAATCCTCAAACGGTGCAGTATATTATGCCCGATTAGTAAGAGCTGTAGTCGAATCATTGCACTGACTTGTCGGCCGACGTGCGGAATTACAGCGTCGACGAACATCTGCGGGACCAGCTTCACGTCCCGCGGCTCCGGAGCCTTGGACTCGCCCGCTCTCAGGCCATCTACCGCCGCCAGGCCGTGGAGCACGCCCGCCGGGACTATCTCGTTCGCCATCGCCCATTTGAACATTCGACGGACCCGGCGGATGTAGTCGTTTACCATCGTGCGGCAGTAGCCGCTCTCGACGTATTCCCGCTGCAACGTGATGAGCTTCCGCGGTCCGAACTCCGCGGCCGAGGTCGAGCCGTACAGTCGCCGGACGGGTCGCATGGCGGCCTTGATGTGGAACAGCTCCTTCTTCAGATTGCCTGTGGAATCGACGTAGCGTGTGGAACGGTAGCGCCAGTATGCCAAGATCAGTTCAGCGAAGCTCAGCTGGGAATCACCGTTGCCCCCACGTGTGGACGGTATGCGGCAGCCGGACGTGAGCCACTCGGCGATGATGCGGTTGTACCGCTCCTCGGCTTCGGGTGTTCCGAAACGCCCAAGGTAGATCGAGCGACCGTTGATGCGGACGAGGGCCTGCCCGCTGGCCTTGTGGAGGGATAGCTTGGGGATTCGAGGTTGTTTCCTGGGCATTGTGCGGTCTCCTGGGCCAGAAGGCGAGTAGTACTACTCGTTACCGGCGGCTTCCGAGCCGCACTGCCCGACGCAGGCAGGTGCGCTAAACCAAGCGTTCGGCGTGAGTTACGCAGATTGGAGACGATGGGATTCGAACCCACGACCTTCGCATTGCGAACGCGACGCTCTCCCAGCTGAGCTACGTCCCCGTGTCAAACTCCATTATAAACCGGTTTCAGCCCCGAGCAAGACGCAGGCTGACCGGAGGAATCCGGTCTCTCTTCGTGCCTTGGTGTCTTGGTGGTGAAGGATCGGGGCTAGGCGGCTTCGTTGATGCGCGTGGCCAGCGCGGCCAGTTCGTCTTGGGCCACCGACTTCGCGTTCCAGCGATACCCCAACCCGTCGCCGCTTCGCCGCGGGATGATGTGAAAATGCACGTGCGGGACCACCTGCCCGGCCACGCTGCCGTTGTTCTGGAGCACGTTGTAGCCCTCGGCGGCCGTCGCGGACACGACCCGTCGCCCGATCCGGCCGAGCCGCCGGCCGATCTCGGCGACGACCTCCGGATCCAACTGGTCCAGCCGCTCGGCGTGGGCCTTGGGGATGACGACCGTGTGGCCCCGAGCAAGCGGGGCGATGTCGAGGAACGCCAGCAGGTGGTCGTTCTCGAACACGCGATGACAGGGGATGTCGCCGGCGATGATCTTGCAGAACACGCAGTCGGCGCTACCGCTCGCCATGGTCCTACTCGCCGGCCTCGGCCTCGGGTTTGGGCTCGGCCTTGCGCTGGCGTCGGCGGCCACGGCGTGGGACGGGTTTTCCGGCGTACGAAGCGTACTTGACGCGCGCCTTACGCTTCCGCTCGGTCTTGTCCGAGCCCTTGGGGCGGGGCTTATCCTCCTCGCCGACCCACTGGAGGATCGCCAACAGCGTTCCGTCGCCGAGCCGGCGATCGGCGAGCTTGATGATGCGCGTGTACCCGCCGCTGCAACTGCGCTTCTCGTTCCGCTTATTCATGCGCGGGCCGATCTCGGCAAAGAGTCGATGGACGACCGACTCGGCCGTGAACTTGACGCCCGGACGGGTGGTCGTGGCCCGATAGCGTCGTCCGGAGCGGGAGCGTCGCACCTTCAGCCGTTTCGCATCCCTCATGCGATCGTACTCGTCGCGGTGCTCGGCGGGGATGATCGAACGGTCATTGAGCAGGGCGATGGCCCGCTGCCGAGCGGCGAGACTCCCGTCGATGGCCAGCGTGACGACCCGCTCGGCCAGCGGCCGCGCGTCCTTGGCTTTGGCCAGCGTGGTACGAATCTCGCCGTGTTCGATCAGGCTCTGCACCAGGTTTCGGCGCAGGGCCAGCCGGTGCGAAGAGGTGCGGTTCAGCTTTCTTCCGCTGAGAGCGTGTCGCATGCGGCTATCCTCAAAAGCCCGTGCTGGTTGGCCCGGCGGCCGGCTCGGGCGTATCCGACGACGAATCGTCAGAGCCCATGCCCAGCGAAAGCCCGATGTCGGCCAGCTTGCGGTGCACCTCCACCAACGAGGTTTTTCCGAAGCTGCGCAACTGAAGCAGATCGCCCTCGGTCAGGCGGACCAGATCGCCGATCGTGACCACCTTAGCCGCTTCCAGACAATTGCTGGCACGGACGGAGAGATCGAGGTCAGTGATTGACCGCTCGAGCTTGTGGCGGAGCTCGTCGTCCACGGCCGGCGCGGCAGCCTCCGACTCCGAAACGTCCGGGGCGAAACTCTCCCCCAACTCAAAATACTGCACGAACGGGTTGAGGTGCTTGCGAAGAATCTTGGCCGCCTCCACCAGGGCGTTCTCCGGCGAGACGGTGCCCTTGGTCCAGACCTCCATGACCAACCGGTCGTAATTAACCCTTTGGCCGACGCGCGTGTCTTCCGTGCGGTAGCGTACGCGGGTCACCGGCGAAAACAGCGAGTCCACCGGGATGATGCCGATTTCGGTGGTGTCGTCCAGGTGCTCGGCGGCCGGCACGTACCCGCGGCCACGCGCCATCGTCAACTCGACGGCGAAATGAACGTCGTCGGTGAGCGTGGCGATGAGTTGGTCGCTGTTGTAGATCGACACGGCCGGGTCGCACACAAAGTCCCCGGCGCGCAGCTCGCCTTTTTCCTGCCGTTCGACGCGCGCGGTCTTCGGCTCGTCCGCGTCCACCTCCAGAACGAGCGCCTTTATGTTGAGGATGATGTCGGTAACGTCCTCCAGCACGCCCGGCAGAGAGCAGAACTCATGGTCCGCTCCGGCGACGCGCGCGTGGGTGACGGCCGAACCCTCCAGGCTCGACAGCAGGATACGGCGCAAGCTGTTGCCGACCGTGGTACCGAAGCCGCGTTCGAACGGCTCAATGGTGAAGCGCCCGTACTTGTCGGTGCTGACTGCCTCGTCTCGGAGGACACTAGTCGGTAATTCTAGGCCACGCCATCTGATACGCATTTTCCTCAGGCCCCTCGAAGCCGTGCTGTTCGAACGTCAAACCATCCGCCGGCCGCACCCGTCTACCGCGAGCAGAACTCGACGATGAGCGCCTCTTCCACGGGAATCTGGACGTCGTCGCGCGTCGGCAAGGCGCTGACCACGACCTCCGGCGCCTTGATATCCACCTGCAACCAGGTTTGCACCTGCCGCGCGCCGTCTTCCCCGATCTGCTCACGAATCAACTTCTGTGATTTCTCCCGGCTCCGTACGGTAATGCGGTCGCCGACCTTCACCAGATACCCCGGCCGGTCGACCCGCCGCCCGTTCACCAGAAAGTGTCCATGGGCCACGGCCTGTCGGCCGGTCCGCCGCGAGCCGGCCAACCCGGCCTTGTAAACCGCATTATCCAGCCGACGCTCCAACAACCGCAGCAAGGCGATACCGGTGTTCTCCTGCGACCGCTCGGCCATCGCGAACAAGCGCCGGAACTGCTTCTCCATCAGGCCGTAGTAACGCTTGACCTTCTGCTTCTCGCGCAGACGCACCGCGTACTCCGAGCTCCGCCCGCGCCGCCACATGTGCATCCCCGGCGGGTTGTTGCGGTACTCGCGCTCCATGGGGCACCGGGCGGTCTCGCAGCGGACGCCCTTGAGCATCAGCTTGACGGTTTCCCGGCGGCAGTTGCGACACGCCGGCCCCAGCAACCTGGCCATGCGTCATACCCTCCGCTTCTTGCGCGGACGACAACCGTTATGCGGGATCGGGGTGACGTCCTCGATGGACTGGATGCGCAGCCCGGCAGCCTGCAAGGCAGTGATGGCCGACTCGCGGCCGGACCCCGGCCCCTTGACCTTGACCTCCACTTCAACGACGCCGTTCTTCTTGGCCTCGTAGGCAACGTACTGTGCGGCACGTTGCGCGGCGAAGGGGGTGCTTTTGCGTGCCCCGCTGAACTTCTTTTCGCCGCCGCTGAGCGGTACCGAGCCGGCCGAGGCCCAGCACAGCGTATCGCCGCTGGTATCCGTGATCGTAATGACGGTATTGTTGAAGGTCGCCCTGATGTGGACGACAGCCTTCGCCACATTCCGCCGCGTACGACGTTTCCCGCCTGATTTCGCCAAAGCAACCGCTCCCGCATCGCTAACCGCGATGCATTTCCTTGATACCCTTTTTGCCCGCTACCGTCTTTCGCGGGCCCTTGCGTGTGCGGGCGTTCGTGCGCGTGCGTTGCCCGCGCACGGGCAGCCCGCGAATATGCCGCAGACCCCGGTAGCAGCGGATGTCGCGCAACCGGGCGATACTCTGCTGAACCTGACGCCGCAACTGCCCCTCGACTACGTAATCGTTCTCGATGGCGCCGGCAATGCGGCTGACCTCGTCCTCGGTGAGCTTCCCGGCCCGCAGGCCGGGGTCAATGCGGGCAGCCTTGAGAATCTGGGTCGCCGAGTGCGGCCCGATGCCGTAGATACGCGTCAAGGCGACGTCTACCCGTTTCTCGTTCGGAATGTCCACACCGGCAACACGCGGCATCGATCCAGCCCCTTCGCGCTAACCCTGGCGCTGCTTGTGCCGCGGGTTCGTGCAGATCACCCGCACAACGCCCTTGCGCTTGACTATCTTACAGTTCTCACAAATACGCCTGACGCTGCTTCGAACTTTCATGACCGAACCCTCTTCAACTCAGCCGTCGCCGGTTCAACGCCCGTCGGTCAGGACGTCGGCACCGTCGTCGGTCACCGCGATGGTGTGCTCAAAATGCGCCGCCCAGGAACGGTCCTTGGTCACCACGGTCCAGCGGTCCCGGTCGGCGAACTCGACCTCGGGCCGTCCGGCCGTCACCATCGGCTCGACGGCCAGCGTCATCCCGGGGAGCAACTGGAAGTCCGCGTTCCGCTTCCCGCGCTGCACGTAGTTGGGAATCTTCGGCTCCTCATGCATCTCGCGGCCGATGCCGTGACCGACAAACTCGCGCACCACTCCAAACCCGGCCCGCTCCACACACCTCTGCATGAGCCGCGCCACGCGGCTCCAGCGCATCTCCGGGCGGATTTCCCGCACGGCGATGTGCAAGGCCTCGCGCGTCACGTCCAGCAGCCGTCGCGTGGCCGAGCTCACCTTGCCGACCGCGTAAGTTCGGGCCGCGTCGCCACAGTACCCTTTCAGCCGAACGCCGCAGTCGATGCTGACGATGTCGCCGGCCTTCAGCGGACGATCGTCCGGAATCCCGTGCACGACCTGCTCGTTGACCGACGAGCAGATGCTGGCCGGGAAGGGGAACCGCGCTTGCGCGTTGCGCACGCCCTGGAACAGGGCCGTGGCCCCGGCCGCGCGGATCAACCGACCCGCCGTCTCATTCAACTCCGCCGTCGTGGTCCCCGGCCGCACCAGTGCTTCGGCCTCACAAAGCACGCCGTATACCAAACGACCCGCCGCACGCATCAGCTCGATCTCGCGCGGCGACTTAATCACGATCTTGCTGGCGGCGACCGAGCTCATGCCGAGCGGTCCAGCGACGCCACGATTCGGGCAACCTCCGCCGCGACCGTGTCGGGACCGGCGGAGGCGTCCACCACGTGCAGCAGGCCCTGCTGGGAGTAATACTCAACCAGCGGAGCGGTCTGCGAGCGATACGTTTCCAGGCGCGTAACGATCACGTCCTCCCGATCGTCCACGCGCTGCGACAGTGTCCCGCCGCAAGAATCACAAACACCGGCCGCCCTCGGCCGCGAAAACTCCACATTATACGTCGCTCCGCACTCGGTGCAAACGCGCCGGCCGACGATTCGGCGTACGATCTGCTCGTCACCCATGCGGAAGTCGAGCACGGCGTCTAGCTGCTGACCGCGCTGGTGCAGCCCGCGTGCCAGCGTCTCGGCCTGCGGCAGGGTCCGCGGGAACCCGTCCAGGACGAACCGGCCACCGGCCGGCAGCTTGTCGATCGCGGACAGCATCACACCGGTGATCACCTCGTCCGGCACCAGGGTGCCGGCCTCCACGTACTGGGCGGCCTGTTTGCCAATGTCGCTGCCGTCGCGAATCTCCTTTCGCAGCACGTCCCCGCTGGACAGTGCCGCCCACCCGCGTGTCTGAGACAGTCGTTGTGCCTGGGTGCCCTTGCCGGTGCCCGGGGGGCCCAGGAAGACCAGCCGGATCCCCGTCATGCCTAATACCGCCCCTTCACCCGGGCCACGCCCTCGGCACCCAGGAAGCCCTCATAGTTCCGCATGATCAGGTTGGCTTCCAGACGGTGAACGACGTCCAGCATGACACTCACGACAATCAGCAGCCCCGTGCCGCCCAGGAACGCCGAGACGCGGAAGGGAATCCGGAACCACACCGCGACGACCGAGGGGATCACGGCGATGAGTGCCAGGAACCCCGCCCCGACGTACGTGATTCGCTCCATGACCGCTTCCAGGTAGTCGGCCGTGCGCTTGCCGGGCCGCAGCCCGGGGATAAAGCTGCCCATATCGCGCAGGTTGTTGGACAGATCCTTGGGCTGGAACTGCACGGACACCCAGAAGTAGGCGAACACGTAGACCATGGCGACGTAGGCGATGACGTAGACATACTGCCCGGGCTGCAACGCGCCATAGAGGAAATCCCACAAGGCGCGCGGCGGCAGGTCCGCCCCGGTCACCAGCCCCAAGACCCACCCGGGCAACAGCAGGAAAGAGCTGGCGAAGATGATCGGCATGACCCCGCCGTGGTTGACTCGCAGGGGCAGGTAGTGTCGCGCGCCGCCGACGATTCGCCGCCCGCGCGTCTGCTTGGCCTGCTGGATTGGTATCCGCCGCTGCGCCTGGGTGATCAGGATCGCCCCGGCCACGACCCCGACAAACGAGATGGCCAGGAACAGGACCTTCTCGGCGGTCATCTCGCCCCCGGTCGCCGTACGCTGGAAGTTGATCCCCTGGGCGACATCAATCAGCACGTCGGGGAGGCGGGCGATGATCCCCGCCATGATGATCAGACTGATCCCGTTGCCGACGCCGTACTCGTCGATCTGCTCGCCGATCCACATTAGCAGCAGAGTGCCCGCCATCAGCCCGGTAACGGCCATGAGCGAGAAGGCGAAACTCGGGTTGTAATCCGCGTAGACCAGCTCATTGCGGGTCAGGTAGCCTAGCCAGAACGTAGCCTGGATGAAGCACAGCAGAACCGTCCCGTAGCGGGTGTACTCCTGGATTTTTCGCCGACCGCTTTCGCCCTCCTTGGCGATCTTCTCCAAAGCAGGCACCACCGTGACCAGAATCTGCAAGATGATCGACGCGCTGATGTAGGGCATGATGCCCAGGCCGAAGACGGTGCTTTGGCCCAGGTCGCCGCCGGTGAACATGGCAAACAGCGCGGCGGCCTGCTCGCCGGCCCCGCCGCCCGCCCGCTGAAAGTGTTGCGAGAGTCGATCCTGGTCGATGCCGGGCAGCGGGACGTAGAATCCCACCCGGTACACGCCCAGCATCATGAGCGTGAACAGGACCTTCTTACGCAGGTCGGGGATGCGGAAGATGTTGATAAACGCCCGGAACATCGTCGTTCAACCTCCGCAGACTACTGCGGCTAAGACTCCGTCTGGGCCTGGGCTGCCGGCTTCTGGCGGCCGCCGCGGGCCGCAGCCTTGGCCGTATTCCGCTTCGCGCGGGCGGCGTCCTGGGGCGAGCGGCGTTCAATCACCTTCGCCGTCCCACCGGCCTGCTCGATCACCGCGCGGGCCTTGGCGCTGAAAACGTGCGCCTCGACCGTCAGTTTCTTGCCGAGCGTCCCCTTGGCCAGGATCTTGACCAACGGTCGCTGGCCGCGGACGAGCCGCAGCTTCTTCAACACGTCCAGGTCCACCGTCTCGCCGTCCTGAAAACGCTCGTCCAGCGTGGACACGTTCACAATTTCATACTCGGTGCGGAAATTGAAGTTGCTGAAGCCGCGTTTGGGTATGCGGCGGAAGATGGGCATCTGCCCGCCTTCGTGCAGCGGGTGGGCCCCGCCGCCGGACCGCGACTGAGAACCCTTGTGTCCGCGGCCGCAGGTCTTGCCGCGCCCGCTGCTACGCCCCCGGCCGACGCGTTTGGGCCGTTTGCGGGCCCCGGCTTGCCTGGTTACCTCATTCAGCATCATCTTGCGATTCCTATGAGACCGTCTGCGTCTCGCCCGGTTTCGCATCCGCCGGCGACTCGACCGGCCGCGGCTCTTTCTGGTCCGGGCGCTCGTCCACGTAGGCTTCCATCGGCTCGGCCGCCTCCAGCCCAGCCAGCTCTGGCGGCAGGTCCAGCTTGACGCCCCGCAGCCGCTCAACCGTCGCCCGCGAGCGCAGTTGCCGCAACCCGTCGATGGTGGCTTTGACCAGGTTCTTGGGGCTGGTGGAACCATACGACTTGGTCAGCACGTCTTTGACGCCGGCCAGCTCGAGCACCGCCCGTGCCGACGACCCGGCAATGACCCCCGTCCCCTCGCTGGCGGGAATCAGCACGATCTTGCTGGCGCCGAAGCGACCCATCACGCGGTGCGGGATGGTGGTTCGCCAGCGGGGCACCTCGAACATGGCCCGCCGCGCCTGCTTGATGCCCTTTTCGACCGCGGGGGGCACTTCGTTAGCCTTTCCGTATCCGTAGCCGACGTTGCCGTCCCGGTCACCGACGACCACCAGCGCCCCGAACGAGAAGCGTCGCCCGCCCTTGACCACCGTGGCACAGCGGTAGAGCTTGACCAACACGTCGTCGATGTTGCCCTCGTCCCCGAAGTCTGCCGGCCTTCTTCTACCTCGCAACGCCTGTGCCATAGGGTACCTGTCCCGTCTGCTAGAACTTCAGTCCCGCTTCGCGCGCGGCCTCTGCCAGCACCTTGATCCGGCCGTGGTACTTGCGGCCCCGCCGGTCAAAGCAAATCGTCTCGATCCCCAGCGCGCGGGCCTTCTCGCCGAGCGCCTTGCCAACGACGGCGGCGGCTTGCCTGTTGCCGCCATAGCCGATCTGCCCACGCAGCTCCTTACCTTGCGAGGATGCCGCACAAAGCGTCTGCCCGCTGGAGTCGTCGATGACCTGGGCATGGATACTCCGGTGCGAGCGCGAAACGGCCAGCCGCGGGCGCTGCGGCGTCCCGCTAACCTTCTTGCGAACCCGACGGACGCGTCGGGCCTGGCGATCGCTCTTGATCCGTTCCGCTTTCATCCTGCCTGACCTCTACACACCTCTGCCTAAGCCGCACCGCCGGCGAAGACCTTCCCGGCCTTGCGGCGGATGCGCTCGCCGGCGTAGCGAATGCCCTTGCCCAAATACGGTTCCGGCCTGCGCAGCTTGCGAACCTCGGCCGCGAACTGGCCGACCTGCTGTTTGTCGGCGCCGCGAACGGTAAACCTGGCCGGCTCGGTGTTCCCGCGGGCCACCGGGACCTGAATGTCAACCTCCACCCCCTCGGGGATCTCGAACACGAACTGCGCCAGGCGGTTGAGCCCGCGGCCCATGAACCCGATGTTCAGGTGCAGTTGCCGCTCCTGCACCTTGCAACCGTAGCCCGTGCCGTAGATCTCCAGCTTCTTTTCGTAGCCTTCGGCCACGCCCTTGACCATGTTGGCAATCAGCGCCCGCGACAGCCCGTGCAGCGCGCGGTTACGCGGCACGTCGTCCGGCCGACGCACGACGACCTGGCCCCCGTCCAGGGCGACGTCAATCGGTGCCGGCACCGCCCAG
>Ga0307379_10008447_pt1 | contig 13881 bp, 19 predicted proteins | sample UN2MG_FD_202237 | JGI IMG/M metagenome (GOLD analysis project Ga0307379, IMG submission 202237) | Soil microbial communities from Risofladan, Vaasa, Finland - UN-2 | ecosystem: Environmental > Terrestrial > Soil > Coastal area > Acid sulfate soil | place: Finland: Risofladan, Vaasa | collected...
GTACATGATCCTTAATCTACTATCCTTACTAATAGTATTACATATTATAATATAATATATATAGTGTACTATATCGTGTACTATCGTACTAGAGTACATCAACCTATGAATGATATTACCCTGTAATACAGCCGCTTTTCACTACTTTTCACTAGATTCGCACCTACAAGTTAATTTGTACCTACAAGTTAATTTGTCGGAGTTATTATATAGTCAAAAATCTATGTAGGGTTAGGTGATTTGGATGTTACCTCTCTGAGAGAAGTACAAGAAATTAAAACAATAAGATCCGGCCTGGGTTTTATGATTCAGGCCAATTATCTTTTTTTATCGGCGTTAATGGGTTCGGGTTAATGGGTGAATTCAGCACGGTTTCAATCCAAAGCTGTCGCTGATGGTTATTCTCTGGATCTGATTATGATTGAATGTCGATTAAGGTTTTTTAAAGTAGCAATCCCAACAAATCACTTTATGAGGGTTATTAAATTGCCATCCGGTTATGAAGTTCTGTGAGTTCTGGAATGTTACTTTATTCTCTTCACTGTTGAAGCTTGATTGAGAATACTTTATCTCTTTATTGCATACTTGACACATAATCATTAAATCACCCTTTCATAATAATTGTACGTATTCCAGGGGCTTGAAGCATCACTAAACCATACTTCATTATAATCCCCATCCCCTACTTCTACTAGAGCAGCAGTTAAATCATTATTCCAAAGTTCTTTAATATCTTTATCCATGTGATCTAATATTGCTTCTAGTTCTTGACTGTCAGTTAAAAACATAAATCTTTCATTTTGTAAGTATTCATCAGATAATATCATGGTATCGCCTATTTTAGTATCCATATTATTCACCATCCTTTAATTTATACCCATGCCTCAGTAAAAAGCCTGGAACCGTACAATCTAAGAAGTAAGACTTATATTTGTAATTAAAGTTTAACTTCTCATTATCTACAATTATATAATCAAGATCGGGGGATACAGTTATCTCTTTATCTTTAATATCTACTGCATCAGCTAACACTTGAGCAATATCTATTAATTGATTTATTGATTGCATATAATAGTCTTTATTCAATATCTCATTAACCTTATACTGAATATCATATATTGTATTCATGCGATCACATCCTCCGGAGTATTCCATACCTGGTCATGTACTTTATGTGCATTCAATAACCTTTTAGGGAATGATATAAAATCCTCATATACTAGAGGTATCATACACGCATAACTCTGTAAGCTTATTCTCTCTGTTCTCTCAGATAATATACTCTCTGTTCCATCCGCATAAGTTATTAGAGTTATGTAATGACCCAATATCGTACCATGTGTTCCAGACCCATAATCATACATACCTGGTGAATAGCATCCATTACACTTTGGATCCCATGAGAAATAAGTTATAGAGTTTATATCTTCATGTGCAATCCTTATCTCTCTGTTCAAGTAGTAATCATATTTGTTGTGTTCATTCTCTCTGCTCACATCCTCTTGATTATTGTTTTCTTGTACCATCTATATACCACCATCAACCATGATAACATATAGGTATTTAAACCTTCTTATTTGCTACCCACACCCTTATATATAGAGCGCGAGTGGTGCATCCATTCATCGGCAATGGGAAGTGGGATGAGGACAAGGACAAGGTATTTATATTGGTTGTGTATTACTGTTGATTGAGGTAAACAGCATGGAAGTAAAAACAGAAGATGATAACAGGAGAATGCAAAAGGTAATCACGATAGACCATAGAAGTCTTGCGGAACCTAACTTTGCTATAATCATCATGCAAAATGTTGTGCAAAGAGTTTCTGAACAAATCGCACAGGAATATCTTGAGATAAACAGGTCAAAGATACTTGCAGGTTTGGATATTGATGTAATTAAAGACTTGGCTAATATTGAGGTGGCAAAGAAGGCACAACAAGACCATTCAATACTAATGAATTCAATAGACCCTTTATCGAGAAGCATACCCGAATTGAATCGAAACCACAGTGAGAAGATGAGAGCTATAATGGGGAGATAATCATGCCATTGATAAGAGTGAATGATGAGGTAAAAGGGAAACTAGACAAGCTGAAGGAACACCCCAGGGAAACGTATCAGGATGTCATAGAGAGGTTGATGAAATGAAATCGACAATAGATATAGACATAAACGTGAATATCCATTTCAACATCAGTATATGGGATTGCTTGAAGATGAGGGTTCTAGGGTTCTCAAAGGATTCCATAATTGAGTATCTTGAATCAAGAAAAGGTGATTCAGAATGAAGTTTGAGGATGTGAAAGGCGGAATGGAAGTGCGTGTTCTAAAGCGTGGTGAGTGGTGCGAATTTACTCTGGAAATAGGTGATGTGATAACGATAAGAAAAATTAGTGGTCTTGAGAACGCATTCGTGCAATTCGATTACAATAATGTAAAAGGTATGCACATACGAGTTGCTAATGTCGAACCAGTCACTCCAGTCAAGCACAAGTTCCACGTTGGGCAACCTGTTAGAGTAACGACTAATGCACCCAACTCGCTTTGTCATGGAAATATAAACATAATAACAGAGATTGGTGGCGATTATTACGTGGTGGAAACTAAAAATGGATACTGTAATAAATCGACAGACTACAAGCATATAGAACCCGCCTACGCCCTTGAGGTAGGGTGCAAGGTCAGGGTCGTTGATTATACAGGCATGGATGAGAGATTCAACGGAATGGAAGGGTGCATTGTAAGGCTAGAGAATCCAGTAGTGGTTAAAGTATATGAAGATAACAGTGAACGATATTTTGATGCAGAGAACTTGATAGTCATAGAACCCGCACCGGAGAAATCAATCGGTATTGCTAAAGAGGATATTGAAGAAGGCGATATGTTATTTGTGGATTCAGACGGTAATTGGGCTGTGGCTGGCAAAAGAAATGATAACACCGACAGATACCGTAAAATGATAGAAACATCTATCAGTATGTTCGCAACAGGATTAAAAACCTATGGAGGCAATGAAATGAAGAAAGAAAACTACGAGAAACTGGCTAAGAAAATGAATGACGAATACGTTGGGAATGGATTTGACAGTATATTCCTGAAGAAAGCAGGTGAATGTTCAGTCGAAGTGCGTGATGTGACAATTACACTCACACCAAGCGATATTGAAGCGATCCTGAAAGAGAAGGGAATATCAAAAGCACTCGGAACCTTTGAGATGGATGAGTTGTACCAAGACATCACTGTTAAGGTAGTCAAGTTCACCCCAATCGAATCCAAGAAGAAATCCAAGAAGAATGAAGCGGATTAAACCCCGCTTCCCTTTTCCTCTTTTTATTTTAATCTAAAGTTTTAAATAGTTCGTTGTAGATACCCTAATCACATACGCAATGCCGATGTACCCGAATTGGTTAGGGAGCAGACTTAGATAGTTAATGCTGTCTGAGGCTTCAACTTAAATAGCTTTAAGGGAGTAAACTCAAATAGCATCTGGAGAAATCTGTGCTTAGTGCAATGCAGGTTCAAGTCCTGCCATCGGCATACAATAAATACCGCAAAAGCAAGTTAGGGAAACGGTATCCCGCAGGGTTCATACCCCTGAGTTGCGTAGTTCAACTCTCGCACTTGCTATCCATGATACTGAAGGAAATCGTAGAGGAACTAGAGGCCAAGGGTTATCATTCAGAACACGGTTCGTTGGAGATGGATTTAGCGTTCCAAGACCTGAAGCTGATAGCTTCACAGCACCCTGGTATGTGTTTTGTTCAGTGGTGGGAATGCCATGCTTGTGATACCCCTGCGCACAACCTTTGTTGCAGTCCTTTTGAACCTGATGAATGTATTGGTGGAACAAGCCACAAGGCTAAGTGGGAGAAGGTTCCTGACATACCATGACCTCAGAAAAGAAACTCAGAGAGATAATCAATCAGATTTACATTCAGTTGTATAAAGAGGCCACTCCGTCAGTTGATTTCTTGAAATTAATCCGCACCAAGGAAGTGTCGGAACCTAATTGGTTCATGCGTTATCATTTAGATTCAGATAGGCAAGTTGAGATTATAGAGTTATTCTGCAAGAAGAATCACCTTACAAAGCGGGAAGCATACGTTGTTTCTAAGTCAGTTCACCTTGGATGTTCGCCTAATTCAAGTGATAAGAAGGATTAAATAGTCATAACGATATACCTTTGTTGTGATAACATGGAATTACCAATATTGAAATGCAAGAGATGTGAAGGTGAATGGAACCCAAGGTCTAATAATCTCCCAAAGGTTTGCCCTAAATGTAATTCACCCTACTGGAACAAGGAACGGAAGGTGAATGAATGAATGAAAATGAACAATATGTGAAAGATAATTGGGGTGAAGAATTAATAAGACAACTGAAGGGATGCGACTTTATTACAGCATCAGGAGATATGGTTGAAATAAAAGCAGGTGAAAATATTTTAAGCGAAACACAAATGGAAGATATGTTTAAGGCACATATTAAAGGTAAATTAGTAACAATTGTATTTGTTCGGAATCCTGCATTATTTATATTTGAATTAAAAGAGGTTATTGCTTTTCATCCACAACCCAAAGATACTGATACCACAATGATACGAATAAAGGATGAAACCAAAGAGAAATTAGACCGATTAAAACTTGTGAGCATGGAAACTTATGACAACGTAATCGTTAGGCTTTTGGATAAGGTGAGTAAATGAGTGGTGAAGAACAGGTTGAAGAAACACAGGTTGAGATGGAGAGTAGAATAAAGAGTGAGATAGCAACGGAACTTGAGAAGATAACCAAGAATCTGTCACAGGAAGGCAGTTACATCAATATCACTCAGGACATAGCGAATGGTCTTTTAACAATCTCAGTCACCCCCAAATCAATTAAAGAAGGTCATTTTGATAAAGTGATGGATAGGGTTATTCAATATGTGAATGTGTATGGCGAAAAGATTTCAGACAAAGACCTTATGCCAACTCTTAAAGAAATCCCTAAAGATGTATCAATCGGGTGATTCCATGATTCCGAACTCACTATATAAGCCAGTTCCAGAATATGTGAAGCAATATGCAACAGATAAAGAGATTGTGTGCATAGATGCCTATAATAAATTAAAATCACGGAGTAAAGCAGCCAAAGAGTTAGGTCTTGGTAAATCAACCATAAATAATGCTATCAAGAGGGCAACGAAACGTGCTGCGAAGTATGGCGTTTCACCAGACCATAACATGACAATAGCGGTTCCTGAAGGTCAAATGGTTAAAGGGGTGTCATATCTTATCGGTGATGATGGGAAACCTAAACTCACTTGGGTCAAGACAAAGATGGATGACAACAAATATCTTGAAATGCTTCAGGACACTCTTGATGCTTTCACAGAGGAATTTAAGGGAAACTCAAAATTGGTTCCGATCCCGAAGTATGTTGTTGATGACTTGATGGTTACTTATGAGATTCCTGATGCTCATGTAGGTTTATATGCTTGGGCAGAGGAAACAGGTGTGGATTTTGACATTATTATTGCCGAAGAAACTATTTTAGGTTGTGTTAGGCGATTGGTGGATGCTTCACCCAATGCTAGTACCTGTGTTGTTGAGATACTAGGTGATTTCTTTCACACGGATACGAGAGAGAATAAGACCACCCGAAGCGGTGCTGTGCTAGATGTGGACACAAGATACTCTAAGGTGCTAGGTGTCGGGATACGAATTGCGAGAGCAGTTATTGAACGTGCATTAACAAAGCATAAGAAAGTCAAGGTTGTTGTGGCAATCGGCAATCATGATGACCACACCGCATTGATGCTATCGCACACACTAGCAGCATACTATGAAAACAATGAGAGGGTAGAAATCGTAGAGAACAATTCCAAGTTCTATTATTATCAACATGGGAAAGTCATGATTGGAATCACTCACGGAGATACGGTCAAGATGACTATGTTGGCACAGATAATGGCAACAGACCAACCTAAGATGTGGGGCGATACAATTCACAGGCATTGGCACACAGGCCACATTCATTCTAACAAGGTGCTTGAGGAACGTGGTTGCACAATCGAATCATTCAACACAGTCACCGCACCTGATAACTGGACACATAGTTCAGGGTATCGTTCTGGAAGGTCAATGAGTTGCATCGTTTATCACTCTGAATACGGTGAGGTTGAGAGGCACAAGGTAGATATATCTCAGTTGAGTAAACCTCAAGTGGTTGATGACGGTCTGCCAATGAACAAGCGAAGGAAGGTAGCAAGAAAGAAAAAGAAGGTTAGGAAATGATTGACAAGACCTCTTTACCAACAAAATGCCCCAAGTGTTTTAATCCATTGGAGAAAGATATTTGGGGTGTCTGGTGTCCGAATGGAAAATGTAATTGGAGGTACAAGGAATGAGTGAATATTACGGTAACTTTGATTGGATTGTAGGGTTCTGTGTCGGTTTTATAATAGGTATTATACTTACACTAGCAGTCATATACTAGTTTTTCGATGCCGGAATCGGTTTTCCGAAACTACTTAATCGAACAAATGTTCATTTCCTTGTGTTCCGTTCGTTCCCTGTATTTCAGTATGTTCCATTTATGCACATACTGTTTTCTCATCTTTACACACCATAGTCATCCTTTTTGCTCAGTTTGGTGTATGTCATTGAGACGTTTCACGCATAATAACCCATTTTAAGGGATGTTGTAATTGTAATGAGTAAATAATTGATACGATTGTACCAAAAATGAACCATGTGTCCTAAATATAGGATATATGTCCTAATGTTAGGTTATCAGTGATAAGGGAATACAAGTTATATTAATTGCCGATACCTATCGGTTTCTACGATTACACCATGAGTTACCGATATGTTTACACTAAAGTATCATAAAAGGATAATCTTACGAGGGTGATTTATCTGTATGCTTTATTATGCGTAACTTAACAAATATGATAAGTATTGCGCAACAAAACAAGACTTTCGCCGTTTGGTGAAACATTCATAATTAGTGAAACTCCCTAAATTGTGCCGTTTGTAGATGACCTCATCTACATACAGCATTAAACAGGTAGCAATTTCAGGCAACTGGTATATATAACACTTTCCTATTTTGGTGCAATTTTCCCGATAAAATATATAAGCAGTTCTGTAATTTTGCACTCTTACCAAATTCGGATTAAGTTATCATATTAGATAAGTTAAATACATATTAATAAGAAAAAATAAAAGAAGAAGGTTGTTAAGCCTTCTTCGGTCTGCCCCTTTTCTTTTTCTCAGGTTCAGGCATATCCTCATCCTGTTCCTGCCCATCATCTTCTTCTACGATCTCGTTTAGTTTCTTCTGGTTCTTGGGGATTTCCTTTCCTTTTTCAAGTTCTTCTGGTGTCTTTTCAGGAACACCGAATGTTGCAGGGAACATATATTTGTAGAGTTCCTTGAAATATGCTGCGAACTCAAGTCCTGAACAGTATTCGCCTGGTTTCAGTGTCATGTGGTTCTGTAAGAATGCAACCTTCTCAGTTTCAGCTTCAAGGTTGTAGATATCCTTTTTCTGACCCCTCTTTCGTAGTTTCCTAACCTTGTTCTCGAGATTCACATAGGCATCCACAGTGATTTTCACTTTGAATTTCTTTGAATCCCATGTCTTGTATTTGGAGATTGCCTTGGACTTGTCAATTCCTTTTGTTGGCTTGTCACGGAGTTCGTGCTTTCCGTTAAACACCATATCCTCAATGAATGTAACAAGCGACATGAAATGAATGCTTGTTGGTTCTCCATCACCGTTTGCCTTCACTTTGTTGAAACACCATTTCTTAATGAAAGTCTTGATTCCCTCTTTGGTGTACTTTGGTTTCCCTTCATCATCGGTTTCTTTCTGCATCTTGTCAATCTTGTCACCCATGTTCTCAAAGATGTCCACGTTGATTCGGCATTCAACTCCTTTCAGGGCAAAAACTTCATACTCGATTGTATATTCACCCTCTCTCACTGTTTCACCATGCTCGTCACCGTCAATCAAGGTCTGGACTGTCGTTGATTGTTCACTCATTATGAACGTCATCAACTTTGATTGATGGTGGTCTGCTGTGTTCTTCGGTATTTCTTCTATTTTATTTTCTTCATTCATATTTATTCAACTCCTTCTCGATTGTCTTTTCATCAGGTCTTAGTATGTCGATTTTCAGTTTCTTCAGGTCAAAGTATCTCTTTAGAATCACTCTGATGGTTTCAGACCTGTTATCCAACCCCATTTCCTCAGATAGAGTGTCCACTTCTACAAGCAGACCTTTCAGGGAGATTGATGTGTAGCCTGTTCTTTCACTCATGTTTCCACCTTTTTAGTATAAGTTTTAGAGATAATGCTGTATTTTGCATAAAGGTCAATTACAACTCTAAGACCCATTATTTTACCAGAACTCCCCTCGGTCTTTATTTCACCGCCTTCTTTTTCCAACCTATCTAAATCAATTCGTGTTAGAATAATTGTGTCTGGTTCCAATCCGTATGCAGATTCAAATTCATGTCTTGCCCTGTTTATCGTCTGTATCATGGTTTCATCATTCATTCTTTCACCTTCATGTCAAGTGTAACCACCTGAATGTTCCTAACCTGTTGTGGCATGGCAACCAAGTCAATGTCAAGACCTATGCGTTTCATGTTCTCAGTCATCTGGTCAAGCACTTTATTTTTGTATTCCAATTCTCTTTCTGCATTCAATCCTTCTGGAACTTCGATTGGCATGAACCCGATAGTCCTACGTTCTGGTTTCTTTATCAATTCTGCCACAGCTTGCGCCAGTGTTTGATTCTCGTCAGTCATCTTGTCCAACTGATTGCACAGCCCGACAATTTCTGCATCTCTTTCTTCCATTGCCTTATGTACATTCTCTTTTATCTCGGCAACTTCAATGGTCAGCAGTCGGATTCTCTTATCCTTCTGTTCCATTTGATAGTCGTATTCCATTTTCTTCTTCTTTTTACCGAACATAATTCACCTGTATCTAGATAGTCGTTAAAGTATTTAAATGTATTACTTAGTAATAGGGTAAATATAAATATAAGTAAATATATACTCATTCCCGATGAGTGATGATGAATCTATTGATATTTCTGATAAAACCGAGGCAATTATAGTCATTAATCCAGATACCATAGAAAAGCACAAATATAATCAGACCGAATTGGAACACGAAATCACCGACATGGTGAATCAAGTAATCAAACAAGACCTAAGATTGAATGATACGCCTGAAGTAAGAGAGGCACTCCGTGATTATGTGAGAATTGAAATAATATTAGCCTTGAAGATTGAACAAGCAGTCAAGCATCCAGATTCAATCACTACTGCTGACGAGAGGATGATAAGGTCTGCTGCTAAACTCAAGATGGATGGCAGAGATGAGATATGGGGTCAAGTCAAGTCAAAGCCAGGTCAAGAGAGAGAGATTGGATTGGTTAGGGAAAGAATAGGTAAAACCATAATCAAAGCTGGAAAGGAAGTCGATCCCCTTGACAAGTGATTTGATAATAACATTGCCTGAAAAGGTGATTTGGCAGTTTATGACTGCAAAATATGATGTTACTGCCTTCAGAAAGCATGATGAGATTCATTTAACAGGTTTTATTCAATCACACGAATCAATATCTGACAAATACCGTGAAATCCTTATGGAATTAATTAATCTTGATGGCCGATTCAATGATTACTGTGATGGGTTCCTTGCAGATTATATCAGGTGGAATCATAACGATAATTTCAAGGAAAAGCACTATTTACTGGATATTGGGTCTGTTTTCATACTAGAAAACCTACTTCGTGACGGTGATGGTGATGCTTATGACTGTGAACCAACACAATTCTGTATCATTCTTGACCCCTCTAGTAATTCAACCACAACTGCATCTAGGCGTTTATCGAAGTCATTTTCACAGAGAATCCCTGCATTTAGGAACTGCGTGGCGTACCCTGGTCACACTGTTCAAGTGGTAGAACAATCATGGACTGTCGCAAAGCGTTGGTTAAGAGACGTGTATAATTGGTACAATCAAAGTCCACTGATACAGAAATGGTCTGGTGGTAAACTTCGTAGTGATTCGGCATCGCACATTGAGTTTGGGAATAGGTCAGAAATAATCTGCTACACTGCATCAACATTGGAGAATCTATCTGGTATCGGTGTCAATGAACAGATATATGATGAAAAATCCCTTTATACTTCAGATGTTGGGCGGGCTATGATTACAGGCATGGGGCAGAAAAAAAAGCCAGGTAAACCAGGGGTTGTGTACAGACAAGCAGGTACACCTTATGGTACTGGTACAGCGTTCCATGATGACCAAATAGATTTGAGAAAACTTCAAAACTTCGCACCAATGCTTTGTCCGATGGGTTATAAAAAGCCACTCTGCTATGATTGTGAATATTATTCACTCACCCAATTCAGAGAGGGTAAAATAAGGGATTTGAAATTACTCGAATGTACTGCCACACTCAAATGGAAAGATGACTGGACACCCGATTTTACAGATTGTTACAAACGTGCGCCGGATGACAGGGTTACTTATGAGGCACTTCTTGATGCACTGTGGGAGAATGGTAAGACACAATGGTTACAAGAGTTCCAGTGTGTCACTCAAGATTACTCAGGTAATGCAATTCCTCTCGAACTGATACGGAAAATCACTAATGACACTTGGGAACCAATCACAGCTTCGGCAATGCCTTGTTATGTTGGGCTTGACTTTGGTTTGTCAATGAAACACGCATCTGCTTATTCAGTTGTTGGTGTAGAACCTGATGGTCATCTCAGGAACCTTCATACCTATACATTCCCCCCTGGCACACCCTACACTCCTGAAAGAAATGAAGTCGGTGTCCTCGAAACAGTCCTTCATCTATTTGATAGGTATCCGAATATAAAAATGATTGTCGGTGATGCAATGGGTGTTGGTAAACCACTCATTGAGGAACAACTGACAAGGATGTGCAGGGAATACAATAGTTTCCAGAATGTCGTGGCCTACATGACAGTCGGTGAATCCAAGCAATTCTTAGGGAAATCACGATTATGGTATTCGCTAGTCAAACCCGCATGGGAAGCAGGGAGATTCCACACTTATCTTGACCAGAAACTCAATGCTGAAATGAGGGCATGGCAAGTTGAGTATGACCCAACTAAACAGGCAAGACCTCAACTTCACCCTTCACAGCAAGGTAAGATTCAGACCGATGATGCTTTGATGTCGTTACAATACGCACTTTGGGGTGCATTGACAGCACACATTGGGATGGCAAGAGAAAAGGCATTGGTGTCAGGGATTCCAGGGCATGAAGTCTATGGGGTATCACCAATGCAAAAAGCGTATGGGGATTTCATACAATGACGGATGATTTCAGAGTAACTAGTAAGCCTTTGTTGATTAAGAAAGCGATTAAAGAATATGCGATTAAATATAAAATTGGGGTGAATAATTACGGTAGTATCTCCAACTGGCATCTGTTTCTTTACATGAAAGAATACAAAATCGGAAGGCTTTGGATTTCAAAATGGACAATTCAAACAAATCGGCAACTATTACCGCAGATGTACCGTGAAAAAATAAAATAAAATTTAAACACGAAAACCATAGATTTTAATATCAATCCACGAATTTATATAGTTTGACTTTTATTTATCGGTATGTGTCAAATAATATTATATCGCTAGATTTACCCGCTACACCTATGCGTAATTACAACTCTAATTTCATAGAATTTTCAAGGATTGGCGGTGAATCCAGTTCAGCAAATTGGCCTTCAGTACCGTCACTCATTAGGAAAGCGAACAGGCGTTACATGATGAACATGATTGACACCAACACCATACCTGATTTCGCCACTCTTACAGATATATCTTATGACCACGATTTATTTACCGCACTCGGAATGATTTCATCCGACACCGTAAGAAAGATGAAACTCTACAAGGAATCCACCGAACCAATGTTCAAGAGAAAAATCAATGAACTTGATGAGATTGTGGACATCCAAGACCATTACAGATGCACAGATTATGATAAACTCAGATACGGAAACTCAATCACTCTGAAAAGAATGGAAGATGGTGTCTTTGTAGATTTTGATATTGTTCACCCTGGGAAAATTAAGAGCATGGAACTTGGTGCTAACAACAAGCCGATGTGGTGGGTATTCTCGAAAGGTGAGGAAGGCGCACTTTACAATAATTACGGTGACACCGATGTTGGATTCGTGAATCCCAAATATATGCAAGAATACGAAGCAAAAGGTTTGACACCTAATATCGTTGGAACTCCTGATGAGATAGTTCATTTCAAAGGTTCAGCACTCAGGTATCAGACGTGGGGTGTCGGGATCGCACAGTTAGCCAAATTACTCATTGAAACCAAGATTGATTACCTTGTTGATTCCAGCAAGATTATCAAGATGAGTGCATCCCCGAAGGAGTATCTGTATGTCAATGTTGCAGGACTGAATGACAAGGCAGCAACAAAAAAGATTGATGAAACGATTGCATCCGTCAATGTCCAGAGGCAGTTGAGTTCAGTCATAGTTCTTGGGAAGGATGAAGCTGAAGCACAGATTATCGGTAATGAGGGCAAGGTTCTTGACAACTTCACATTACATTATAGGAATTATATATTAGAATCTATTAGAATGCTTACAAGAGTTCCACCGTCATTCTGGATTGGGGAATCTACCAACAAGGCAACAGTGAACAGTCACTTGATTGTCTATAACGGATTCATTGATAGTGACAGGAATGGAATCAATAAGAAGTATCAGAGGGAGATTTATTACCCCTATCTGAAACAGTTCGACAGGTCACTCACAATCGGGGAAACACCTGAGATAACATTCCTTGGTCAAGCAATCCAAGACCACATGGACAAGAGTATTCTTGATGACACCGCAGTAAGGAATGGCACAAAGAGTAGAAAGCAGGTTGCAGAAGAATGGAATCACAGATTACCAGAGGAAGATGGTGAAGTTCCACCTTCGCTTGGTGCAGGTCAAGGTCAGATTGCAGAGGTCATTAAGAACCGTGCATTAGACAGCAAGTTTCAAGATTTAATTCAGGAGTTGAAACCAGATGTATGAGAAATCAAAGATAGAGAAAACTAAGAAAGGCGTTGAGGAAGCAACAGACAAGAACATATCATTAGTCGTGGAGGCTTGAATATGACTGAAGAAATAGATATGTCAAAATTCGAGAATGAGATAATCCGTTTGTCAATGGGTAGAGCAAGTGATATTGAACTTGTCGAAGATAATAAGGATTCTGACACATATAAGATAAAGTTTGAATTAATGGATGTTGGAACCTACAATATGTTCAATTTCAGTGAAGAAAACCTTGATTTTATGGTTGCTGAGTTCAAGAAAGATAAGAACGGTGTGGTTTCACACGGCCTTGACCATTCATGGAAAACTCTTGAGCAACTTGGGAAAGTCTTTGATGTTGTCAAGGAAGGTAAAGGAAAGCGTTCTAAAGTGTTTGCATTATCTGAACTCTACAAGGAAACAGAGGCACAGAAACAAGCCTATATCCTTTTCAAGCAAGGTCTTTTGAAGTTCGTATCTGGTGGTTGGTTCCCTACGAAATATAATTGGAATGATGAAACAAACACAATAGATATTGAAGAACCAAAATTAAGGGAAATCAGTTCAACACCAATGCCAGCAAAAGAAGATGCAAAACAGAAAGAAATTCTCCAAGCATTAAATCACAGTCCTAAAATTGAGAACAAAGAGAAAAATGAGATAGATTTGTCCAAGGAGGACACAATTATGTCAGAAGAAACCCAAACAGAACCCTCTACCGAGGGTCAGGAAGTAAGTGAACAGGTAGCCAAGCTTACTGCCCTTCAAAACGAG
>Ga0307379_10008449_pt1 | contig 13879 bp, 11 predicted proteins | sample UN2MG_FD_202237 | JGI IMG/M metagenome (GOLD analysis project Ga0307379, IMG submission 202237) | Soil microbial communities from Risofladan, Vaasa, Finland - UN-2 | ecosystem: Environmental > Terrestrial > Soil > Coastal area > Acid sulfate soil | place: Finland: Risofladan, Vaasa | collected...
CATCATCCCACTTATCAAAAGCTACACTGGATTTAAGTGAATATGAAAGATTTTGATAATATTCATTATTCGGAATTCTCTGAAGACTATCATTCAAGAATCCAGAGTTTGTTTTCCAACCATTAACGAATGTCGTTCCTGCACCCGTCGAAACAGTTGAATTGAAGTTTAATTTGTTCTGAACAATGACTTCTGTTCCAGAAGACCCACCAATAACTTTAGAACCAATTTCAAATTCATTAGGAGTAGAAACTACTAATCTTCTGTTAGTTGGATTCCATCTTTCAACAACACCTTTCTTAGTACCAGAAGTTACAACCTCGTCAATATTGAATTGATTTGGTTTTAAGGTAATGTCAAATACTGGGAAGTCGCTTTCAGGAATTGCTCTACCTACAGATCTTGTAGGATCCATTATACCTGGGTTCTCACCAGACCTTAGGTATCCATTAAGATTGTAGTCGAAGTATGCACCAGAACCACCAATTTGAGAATCAAATCCAGTTACTTCGAATAATGTATAGTTGTAATTTTGAGAATTGTATCCCCTACCTGTAGAACCGATACCAATAGAGATACCTTCGATCAGTACCTTTTCTCCGGTTCTGTATCTAAAGTTTTGTGGTTCACTAAACTGAGCACTCAAAAATACTCTGACATTTTTAGTAGCTTCTGTATAGACAACTGAAGAAATACCTACACCGTTAGAGTTTTTAACTGGGATGATCGTTGGAATGTTACTATAAAGACCATTAGTATTTTTAAGAATCTTGACTTCAGTATCACCAAGAGTGTATCTGATATCTACATTCTCAACAACTTCACCAGTAAATCCATCAAGAATAACTAATTCTGGATTTACCAGATAATTTTTACCAGAAGAAGTGATACCAATACTATCAAATGATTGTAGTGCTTCTACTTCCAAAATCTCTGGAACATTTGTAACAACTTTAAGTGTTTGATCAGTGGGATAATTAAATCCAATATCCTCAAATTTGGTAGAAAGAACTTCACCAATACTTTCACTGGTTAATGTGATTATTGCATTACTACCAATACCACTTCTTATTGAAGTAATACCAGGAAACTCTTTATAACCGGTACCACCGTCACTAACATCAATTTTTGCAATAGGACCAAATGTACTTCTAGAATTTGTGGTGTACTTACAAATCGAATTAGAAGAATTGTATAGAGAAACATCGGGCACATCCTTAATACTATATTCAAATGTGGTTGTTCCTACACCAACAATGTTATAGTTACCATCATATAGTGACTTAATAACTTCAATACCGTTATATGAACTTACGTCTTCATCAATAACAAGATCTGATTTGATTGATGGAACAATATTCAAGAAGTCCACATCAAACTTGTAGTATAATTGTGTTGGGACAGAATCACGAACATTTAACTTGAGAGTTGCTGTTGTATCAATACCAGGTCTCCCACTCTTGACAACATCAAAAGTACTTGTTTTACCTGCAGTAAAGAAGATATTTGAATACTCTCTGTCAGAGAATAGATTCATATCAAAGGCAGAGTATCTGGCCCCACCACTAATAAATGATAATGAACTGTCAGAAAGATCGAACGTAAGTGTATTATTTTTCTTGGTTTGAACCTGTGGATTAATCTTGGAGAGTGTTCCAGTAGAGGCACTAGTAATATCAATGAAGTTTGGATTCTCTAAGTTGACCTCATATTTTTCTCTTACTAGTCTTACCATAGTGTCGTTGAAAGGAACTATGTAATAAATTGTATTATCTTCAAGACCACCAGAAGGTGATGATGAAGTGTGAATAACTTTGTCTCCAAGTTTAAAGAACTCATCGGAGAAGGTAATAGAGTTTCTTACAATATCCACATCACCGGCAGTAAATGATCTTGGATCAAATACAATTCTTCTATTATAATCATCATACTTAACAATTACTGTATCTTCTAAATTTGGTTTAATTTCAACGTTAACTAAATCTCCTCTTACCAACCCATGAGTGGAAGAAGTTGATACTGTTACAGTATTTTTGGAAACCTCTGCAGTAACTACCTTGTTCAGGTTTGTAGTAAATTTATGTGTATTACCAGTACCAACATTAGTAAAGTAAAGAAGAGCTGTAGAAGTATTAACACCAACATAAACTCCAGTACTACCAAGTCCTACTTTATTGGAACTAATACCAATACTATTCTTAGAAAGTGGTATTGCATAAAGATTTTGGTATGACGTGAGATTTACATAACCTGCAGAAGTTCCATTCCAAACTTGAACAGATGATCCACTGTTTGTAGAGTAGAAAATTGGATCATTCAATCTCAAATCATGATCAGGATAGTAGATACTTTGTGGTTGAACAAATACCTGAGTCAGACCAACACCTGGGTTTGAGAATGTAATGGTATTACCAATACCTGTTCCCAATACAGTTCCAAGACCAACAGACTCTGCAGGATCAAAGTAGAGAGTATTGTTAATATTGAATGTTCTAGTAGTTTTTAATGTACCAACATTGATACTAAACTTTTTAGGATCCTCAAAGAGGATAGAAGAGTTTGTATGTGGAGCACCATTAGATCCTTCTACAGCTCTTTGAACTCTGATTCTTCCTGTCTTCTTGTCAATGTTTAGAACTTTTACTTTCTCATTATCAACTTTAAAGATATCATCTGGTCTGATATATGGGAACTCAAGGAGACCATTAACATATAGGTATCCAACATCATTAGTATTTGCAGTAGAAATGCCAAGAGTCAATACAAAGTTGTCAGTTCTAACACCTACACGATAAGACTTATCAAATCCTCTAAAGTAAGATGAAAGACCACTTACGTTGACAACATCATTATTGTTGAATGAGTGAATCTGTGTCGAGAAACCAATGAAGGATCCATCATTAAAGGGCACAAATTCAATATCATAAAATATCGTTGATGCAATACTTACAGTATCAATTGTCTTACCATCAAGTAATGTGACTCTTGCTTGAGCACCATTACCACCACTATTCGAATTATCAAATACTACAGAATCGTTGATCTTATAGTTAGAACCACCGGTCAATATACCTACACCTTCTATAACACCCAGAGATGCTGAGGTTACCTCTATAACTTGTTTGTTGACAATATTGGAGTTGAAGATATAGTTATATCCAGTTTCTTCATTATCAAGGTTATAGTAATATGTGTTTCTCAACCAACGATCACTTTGAATATCATATTCAGTTTGGTTGGAAGATGATCTGAAATTAAAGTTGTTCGGAACTGAATGATATGAATCACCAATCAGATAAGGGAACTGTGGTCTTCTGAATCCTTGGAAAGGGCCAATAGAATCATTGATTCCATTAATAGTTGCAAAGTATGCATAGACACCATTTGGATAATCTGGTGTTACACAAAATCTACCGTTGTGTTCATCAAGATCGCCACCTCCAGTGTAGACGTAATCTTCAACGAAGAAACCTAAAGAATACTGGGAGGCAGATGGTCTGTTTACAGTGTTAGACCTTAATTCATATCCAGACTTCATCTCCCTTACAAAACCTGAACCAGAAGCTTCAGTGAAACCATATGGACCATAAATTGGATTACCATCATATGCCCAACCAATAATTGGTGAGTGAAATATATTTGAAACCTCAACACCATTTACCAGAGTGAGATCTGGAACACCATAGTTGGTATTATCTTCATCAGTTCCAGTAATGACAAAAGTATTCTGTCTTAATGGACGTGGTGCATACAAACAAGAGTATTGTAATTCATCATCATTAATACTGTTATCAAGAAAACCATCATCATCACCAATGACATTGAGATTTCTTTCGAACAGGTTGATATTCCACTGGTTAATCATTGGATCAACCACAACTTCATTACCGGCAGCAGTTACCTTGATGGATGTTTTATCGGGAACATAACCTGCACCAGCTTTGATAATTTTGACAGATACAATTCCACCATTCTTAAGAACTGGAGTAAGAACTGCATTCTTACCAGTTGATGTTTGAAGTTCAAGTTCAGGAGGAGAGTTATATCCACTTCCAGAATTATTAACCAACACATCTACGATCTGACCATTGTTAACAACAGGGATCAGAATTGCACCAGAACCACTAAAGAGTGTTACTACTGGTTTTCTATCAAAGTTAATAATATCAGATGAACCATATCCGACACCACCACTAGTCACATCAATAGATTCAACATTTCCTCTGAATACTGGTTGAACCTGACATGAAAAGTCCTGATCAGATCTGGTAGAAACACCAGTTACACCATTGACACTAACAGTGATTGGTTGATAGTTGAAAGATCCTGAACCAACTGATCTAAGTTCAACTTTAACATTTCTATCATAGTAATAATTAGTAGTGGTGTTTCCAGTTCCAACTTCTACAAGTGAAAACTTATCACCACTAAGTCTTACAACATAATAATCTTTGGATTCTACAAGACCTTCAATTGGCGAAGAACCAGTTGTATATCTTACGATTTCTTTTTCAGAGTAACCATGATTCTCAATAGTAAACTCATTTGATGCAGTATTAACACCAACAATATTTCTCTCTTTATTTTCGTATCCAGTACCAGGATTCGTTACAACTACAGATGTGACAATACTTTTTAAAGTAGAAGACCTAAATCTATGAACACCATTACCAAATAAAGTTAAGCCAATGGTATTAATACCCGTAATAGAGTCATTTAGATTTTCGTAAAGTTTGATTGTCTTACTGTCCTCAACTCCAACGTAGTATGATGCCGTACTAGAAAGACCTCCAACGGCAGTCTGACCATCTGTTAGATAGATTACTTCCTCACTGTCTCTAAACTTGTGATAGGTGGAAAATCCAATGGTACTAGATCCCAAACTTACCTGTGCAGAATTCTGTTCTGCATTAAATGATACACTATGAGTTACAGACGAAAGTCTAACTTCTGCGGATGCATTAATACCATTACCACCAGATATGGAGACAAAGGGTCTGTCTTGATAATCAAAACCACTATCGAGAATATCAATTCTTTCTAACTGACCCTTGACATTTACAGTACCAGTTGCACCAGTTCCTACATTATCATCAATTCTTACGATAGGGGGATTGATAATATCATAACCCCTTCCACTATTTGTAATTTTAAGTTCGGTTATATTGCCATAATTCACTTTGTTAGGAGATTTATAGTTTAGAATCTCTACACCATTATTCAGAATACCGGTGTATCCAGAAACAGTTTTATATTCACCACTCTTGTTTATAGGTGATAGTATTTCTCTATAGATTGATTGCGGTTCAAATGTTTTATTGTAGAAATTGAAGTATTCAAATTTGACGTTTGATACTGTACCATTCAATGTAACAAAGATATCATTAAAAAGATTTGATCTACTTTTTGAAAGTTTGATACTAAGACTATCGACTCTCTTGACATAGAATACACCTTCAGTAACATTATCAAATGTTGATAGAACTGATGTAGTAATTGTATTTCCATCACTATCTGTGGTTGTAGTGATAGATTTACCTGGAGTGTAGTAGATAGCATCACCAGTATAAAAACCATGATCACCACTATTCAACAGTTGAATAGTATTATTAGTCGCAGTACCACTAAATGTCAAAGATCTATTATATGGATTTATTAAAACATTTCTGTATGATGGAATTGAATTGGATGAAACAAGAAGGTCGTCATTAAACTTAGAGTAAGTATTCTGAACATTTGTAAAATACTTATTCAAATAAGAATACTTCGTCGAGTTTGTATAAAGTATTTGGTTCTCTGCTCTATACTCTTTTGACGAATCAAGTAACGTTTGTGTATTTACTGAAAACTCTTTTCTAGAAGAGATTGCCGAAACAGTTCCTTCGGTAATAATATTATTTTTATCAATAAAGTGAACTTTATTACCAATCTCTAAGAGATGATCTTCATTTAAAACAATACTATATTTTTTTGAACTAAGATCAGTTAAATTGAATGATTGTACTTTCCAACCAGTTTTAATATTTAAATTCCAGTTTTTTGTTTTCTCTGTATTCTTCTCAATACCAATAGACTGAATTTGAATTGTATCATCCTTCTTTAGAGAAAAGTTCTTCTCCTCAAAGGTAATGTTCTTAAGTGCTGTAGAGATCTTTACCTCAATCTTCTCTTGAGACTCACTTTGATCGACATATGCATAAGCAAGATTGTATAGGGTAATATCTGTTCCCTTTTTGATTATATTACTTACTGGAGAGACGTTAAAAAACTGATTATTGTTTTTGGTCGAGTATGATGCAATATACTCATTGGCATCAACATCAACAGTGTCTAATGTTCCTTCTTCTGGAAAACCAACTGTCGAATCTACATCAATGTATGTTGAACCAATTGAAACGTCATTTAGAACTTTTGTCTTTTGATTTGGTACAAAAGAACCTAAAACAGTACCGTCTACATTGATATCTCTCTGATACCCAAGATCAAGACTGACTTGATAGTAAACTACTCCATTATATACGACGGGTCTGACATTACTTACAGAACCTCTGGCCCCACTACTGTCCTGGAAAAGAGTTTTATTCCTGAGATCCATAGGATCACCAAGATATTGCTCAACAATAATATCATTGGTTACCTTGAAGTTTGCATTGGAAGGTCTTAATAGAAACTCACTGGGTCTGATAACCTCTACATCTTCACCATAAAGTGCTCTGAAAAGAATTTCAAAGGATCTATCAGTTCCTTTTGATTTATAAAAACTATCTGAATGATATATAAAGTTCTCTTGATTCAATCCAGAATATAAAGTTCTATCTTCAAAACCAGGGACAACTTGTGACTTTAGTTTTAATAAAAACTTTTGTAAGAAGAGAATATTTAAATTCTTTATTTCTGTATTTTTAGTGTGAGTATCAGCCTCTGTTGTAGTGAATACTAACTCATCGGGAGTGTTGGATCCTTCATATGACGTTACTGCACTAAAACCCCTTCTACAGTTCTCAAAAGTTATATCAGTTTTATATTCGTAGTAAATAATCTCATCGTCAATCTGAATCAAACCATCTCTAGTTGGAAATCCTTCGGTAAAGTTTTCTGTAGAGTTTGTCGTAATTGTCGTATCAGTATATGATAAATCTGCACCAAGAATTGTGGAGGTTTTGAGGTGGGTTAATTCCTCAACCTTTACATATTGGTCAATATTCTGAACAATATCATATGTTCCACTTTCAAATTCTTGTGAAACATAATATTGTTTTAAGAAATCAACAAGAAGTGGGTAGTCGTCTCTAACATAGTCGGGAACTTGGCTCTCGACAATATTCTGGAACTTAATTCTATCTACTGACATTCTTTATTATCTGATGAGAGATCCGTTTGTATAACTGGATGATACTATGTAATTTGTACCCGAAATATCATTACCAGAGGAAATGTTATCGGAGATGGTACTTATTGTGGATTTTGAACTGTCCAACTGTAAGTAGAGATCCTGATAACCGATTACATCGTTTGAATATGGAGAAATAGAAATTTCAATTAGTGGAACAGCCCTACTCACAACTGTTGATATAATATTGATTGGATTCAGTTTAATTTCACCTTTAACATAATCAATAGTTCCAATTGACTGTTTCAATATGACAGGTTCTGTTGGGGAGTTCAACTTGAACAAGAATATGGATCCTGTCTTCAAATCAGTGCTCGGTCTATCACTGAGATAAACGGTATCACTGATACCACTAACCTTAAATCCTGATGATTTAATGTTGTAACCAAGTTCACTCTTGACGTGGAAACGATTTCCGTAACAAATTTCATATTCGGTAAAACTATTTAACACAGGTTCCAAATCCCTTCTCATGGTCACTGTGGTGATATTCGAAGTTATCGAAACATTACTGTCGTCAATAATTTTTTGAAACTTACTATACTTAAATCTCGCACCGAATCGATTCAACCCTCCAGATTTTGAATATCTATCAATGTTCTGAATGATCAATGTCCTAACAAAATCAGCAGAAGGTGCAACTTCTGTATTGTAATATGCTTTGACATCAGTCTCAACATACAAATACTTTAGATCAACAATCTCTGGAAGAATACCGACAACAGAATATTTCTTCAAATCATCAATAAGATTCTCTTTGATATCGATAGAAAGATATACTCCATTATTTGGTTTCACACTTATAAAGACCTTACCATATGCTGGAGGTGTCAGAACCTCTCCACCAAATGCAGATACAGATTCAGTCTCTGTATAAAGTTTAGGAACAAGCGCTTCATAGTCGGCTGCAGTAACTGCCCTGTTCTGTGATGCATAGATCTGTGTTGAATATTTCTTAACGGATTCGGTAGATTCAATATCCTTTCCACCATAGGAAGCAGTATTGATAGTTATCAGTGAGATACCGTTGTTAACTGCAATACCATTATTATCTACCAGAGTACCAGAGAATCTAAGTCTATTAATACCATCTGCAACCGAACCAGCACAAACTGGGTAACTAACACTAATATAGTTTGGTTCTTCTAACTTTTTACCAAATACACCATCACCAAATAAGACCTCATATCTTTCACCATCTGTTTCTTTGAGAAAGTATACTGAAGAAGTATCATCAACCTCAAACAAACTATCAGCTAGTGTATATTTCTGTTGAATTGAAGATGTCTCCGAGTCTCTTACAATGACACTTATCAAATCAGTATCAATACCTACATTAGAAAGAATAAACTTCTGGTTAGGAAGTCTAGAACTTACCGTGAATGATTGGGTAATATATGTTCCTTCATAAACGTCAATATTCTCAAACTTCGCAAACCCATCAGAATCTACTGGTACAGTAACAGAACTAGGAACTATAAAGGTAAAGTTCTGACTTGAAAACCTTACGCTACTTGTAGCACAGATACCAGAATTTAATGTGATAGATGCGGCGCTAGTCCCTCTTGCATCAATAGAGAAAGTAATGTTTGCCTTCGATGCTTTCCTAGATCTTGGAAGATACCCAATGTTTCTTGCCAAGGAGACAACATTTTGTCTCAACGTAGCACTATCAATGAACACTTCATTTGCCACCATATTGGTGTTATATGAAGTGAGATATGTGTTATACGCTAACACATCAACAATTGTTGAAAGGTTGGACCCTTCAAAGTCGTAATCAGTAAAGTTTGAATTCGCTTTAAGATAATCCTTAATCGAAGTCTTTATCTGATCAAAATCTAAACTACTGAAATTTACTAAAGGCATCTATCTACCTAGTGGGTTCTAATGCTAATGTTAATTCCTGTGTCGGAACATTTATTCCAACAACTTCATACTGAATAGTTGCATCCATTGTAGCCTCATCATAGTTGGGTTTAACTAAGACTTCAATAATCTCAACTCTGGGTTCATAATTTTCAATAACTAAAATAATTTCATCACGAATGATAGTTGCTGTTTGTTTATCCATGTTCTCAAAGAGAAGATCATAAACACCAGAACCTAAGTTAGGTTCAAATGGTCTTTCCCCCCTCTTTGTCAGAATCAAATTACGAATCGATCTTGCAATTGCAGTCGTATTTTTAATTGCAATCAAATCATTATTCAGGGGGTTAGTCTGAAACGAAGCACTAATGTCCTTAAATTCTTGACTGACCCTTTGAACTGGCACAACAATACAGGAATACTGTCTTTATTTAGACACTATTTTCAATATTCGTTTAATACTATCTGTTGAGCACCACAAGTACACTGATGATCAGGGTGAGAACAATCAGTTGTTTCAAAAAGTCCATCAGTGTTCACTTTTTTCTTTGTGTTCTTTGGTGTGAGATTATCATTTGCAATCTCACGAAGCATGTTATCTTGATTATTTTCCATCTATGATAAATCCTCTACGGTGATATTCCTTATCTTCTATGTATCTGTATCCACTTGATTCTTCTAACTCTGGGATCTGTTGATCATCCCATACAGGAATAGCAATTGTATTGTTATATCTAAAGTCTGGGTTTCTTCTAAAGTGAACCTCAATTAACTTACCACCAATAAATTCACAATTAATCCACTCATACTTATTTCCTACATCATTCAAGACCTCTGGGAACTCTATAGTCCTCTCTAAGGCCTCCCATTTAGTCCATTGGTAGAGTTTATCTTTACTGTCTCTAATACCTCTTACAACCAATTTTGATTGTTTGTTCTGATAATCTACTGAGATATGTTCTCCTTCAAATATCTCACACCAAAACTCTGCGGGATGTAAATGTTCGGTGTCTTCCTTTATCTCTTCTATCTTACTATATCTACTCATGCCCAAGATATTAAAACATGGACGAACAATATAAAAACCAGGGTTAGGAACTTCTAGTCCAGCTGGACCACAAGTATAACCTAACACCTGGCTTAGTTGTAATTTATTATAAACCCACAGGTCTTCTGGATGGATTGAAAACCATTCTTCAGACACTGTGAGATGATAACTCATTTACCTTGACCCCTATACCTCTTCTTTGCACTATTACGAGAAGTAGCACTGAGTAGAGTATATTGTGAACGACCTTGACGAGTCTTCTTTGGTTTTGCGGGAATGTAATTCCCATTTTTCCTCATAGCCATAATTACTTCTCCAATTTACATTTACCATTTAGGGAACTAATTCCCATATTTAATGTCACGAACACTCCTATACAACTACTAAAGAAAATAATCACATCAGTATTATTTTTATTGAATTCTTTAACTACTGTTGTCAAACAGAAGATTCCAATTACAGTTGATAGAAACATCTTTTTCCAGTTTGGGCCCCATGATATAAAATAAGTCTTACGACTTCCACAATCAGGACATTGTTTAGAACGATTTTTCCCTCTAGGGTACCATTCATAATCACACGAAGAATACCAGTTTTTAGGTCGAAGATTACGGGACATTTTTTTGAGACCTCTTATACTGTATCAGAGACAATATCTTGTGTCAATCAGATAACCCTAGTCTTTTCATGTCCAACACGAATACGAGGATCACACCAGATCTCAAATCCAGATTCAATTGCATCGAGACAGAATGAAACATCCTCTCCACACATATCTTGAACAGCACCTGATTCAAAGACTTGCATCTTAGGAGCAAACCAAGGATACTTCATACCCTCATTCTCAAAGACACCATTCTGAATCATTACCCAACCGAAACCAGTGTAGTCAACAGTAAATGGCTTCTTACGTTTCTGAATACCATCTACCATCTCATGATTCATCACACCACCATTGTTACGGAAGTCATCTTCATCCAACCAATGTGCAACTGATGTAGTACGACCATCTTCAGTTGAATACCAACCAGCTACAATCTCTTTCTCTTCACCTTCACTATTCAATGCAAGGTCACATAGTTGCCAGAACTTATTAGTGTCAAATACAATGTCACTATCAATCCACAACTGATAGTCATACTCCAACTTACCATCCCATGGAATCTGATCTGGTCCACGTAGTACATTGGCACCCAAACACTTACAACGTGCAAAGTTAACCATTGAAGAGTAGTCTTGACTAATCTGAATACTCATCCCATTCTGAACCATATCGAAACATAGTTGAACAAAATTCTTCAGGTAAGTATAACTTACTCCACGACCAGGAAGACAGAAGACAATCTTCTTTCCCTTCATTCGTTCTTTAATCGCAACATAGTCCCATTCTTGAGTACTACTCTTACTCTTGGGTGTTGCTGCTTTAACGGTGAAACCCTTCGCCACGTTCAATTCTCCAATAAATGTGTATAAGTTTTGTTGTTGACTATGTAAGAAATAGTAGCACGATGGACACCATACTTCTCACCTAACTGAACTGTTGTGTAACTTCTATTATTATACAACAGTCTTATCTCTTTGACAACACTATCTGTTAATTTAGAATTACCATTACTCTGACCTTTTTGGTTGCCAGTGTAACATCTCCCTTTTGTTACCTTATCTTTCACGTTGTCCGTATTAGTTCCAGAAAATAAATGAAAAGGATTTACACAAGAAGGATTATCACATCTATGTAGACAGTGTAGTTCACCTAAAGGTTCTGCATAATGAATCTCATATACAACTCTATGTACTCTTAGGTTCTTACCATGGTGGTGTAGTATACCATACCCACCTTTATCTTTATGTCCTTGCCACTCCCAACATATATCCTCTGAGAGTGTTTTCGGTAACTTACTATTAATCTTTTCCAATAAGTCCATATTCACTCATCACTTCCCGAAAGATTTCTTTGAGTTCTTCCCGTTCTAAGTCAGTAAACACATTCCTTGTCGCAGGTACAAAAGGTACTGGTTCTTTATACTCCTGAACGAAACATAACTCCTCTGACCCATTGGTACTCATGTTTTGTGTACTCATCTTCATGGTCTTATAACCTCCTTAATTAATACGAGCTCTCCTCGATCGAGAACTCTGCTCCATAAACCTTCTCATAAGATAAATCCTGCACAGAATAATCAGTATGAATAAACCCAACGAGTGTGTTCAATAACTCCCATGACTCCTTGAACTTATCTTCCTCAAGATTATTCAATACACACTCATCCTTTAAGTAGATATGATAATACTTAGTTCCTGTCATTGCGCCCTCCACGTCTCCTCAGTAGTTGTTTGAGTATCTATATTCGAGTTGTCAAAGTGATACAGAGTACTCATCAATACTACCGCTACGGGTAATAAGATAATACCTCTGATTATTCTGTAAATTAAACGAAACATTAATAATTAGCAAAAGTTTTGAGAACTTCTTCCGTATCACTACCGTTCCGTCTACGACAGGAGGGAAGTGTCTCTCAGTTCGGTTGTGAACCTTATGAGTCTATCATAACTCCTGGGAATTTTTTTGTGGGCCTTGGAATATTTTTTTGTTTTTTCTAAAGGGCCCTCTAAAAATACCTGGGAGATTTTTTTTAAGTCTTTATATCTGCCTCGAAAAAGACATACAGTGTAGGTTAGGGACTTAGGCGTTTTTATATACGGCCCTTATCCTTATCCCTTATCCCTTATAATCCTTATGAAACGCTTTGCCCGGATCGGGGTATCATATAACCCCCCAAATCACTGTCGATTCGATAACACTAACTGTGTCCCACTAAGTATAACTTAAGGACTACAATTTGTCAAGTTGTTAACACTAACTGTTTCGATAGTGTTATATCTGAGGGAGGAGAGATTGTCCTCCCTATGTGATCAGAACTCGATGGTGTTAAGTGTTGGTTGCTTGGGTTCTGGTTGTTGATTAGTGTCCTCAACGATAGAGTTAAGAATCTCTAGGATCTGTGTCCCTGTGTTACCCTTACTGAGGAGGGAGATCATTACAGACTTAGACATGATGTAAGTGTGAGTTAGTGTGGTTTGAGTAAGTGTTACTTATGAATTCATATCAGTTATGAGCATCATTGATGCCTCCGAGACCCTCCCAAGTTTCTTCACCATAGCAATAGATAATCTCTTCTTTTAAATCTTCTATATCATAATCTTTGATATTCTGCTCAATACTTTCAACAGCAAGTGTAATCAAAGAGTTCATATCCATTCCCTCTACAATCATCTGTGCATAATCACTCTTGAGTTGATCGATTTGATTGGGTGTCATCATTTTAGAAAGTGTGAGTGAGTGTTACTTAGTGACTATGCGAAGGTATATCCGTTAGTAAATGTTTCGTTCTTATAGAAATTCTTTCCATTAATTGCACCAACAAAAAGTCTTACATACCACTGAAAGTCTTTCTGGAATACACCTTCTCCAGTGACACAAAACTCAGTGCAAAGTGCATTAAGTCTGCTCTTTGTTGTATTAGACTGCCATCCACCATCGAAGATTGTCATATCATTATCAGTCACAGTAG
>Ga0307379_10008452_pt1 | contig 13876 bp, 11 predicted proteins | sample UN2MG_FD_202237 | JGI IMG/M metagenome (GOLD analysis project Ga0307379, IMG submission 202237) | Soil microbial communities from Risofladan, Vaasa, Finland - UN-2 | ecosystem: Environmental > Terrestrial > Soil > Coastal area > Acid sulfate soil | place: Finland: Risofladan, Vaasa | collected...
GGGCTTCATCGCTCCTATTCCAGAGGGTGTGCCGGTGGTGATGACATCGCCCGGCAGAAGTGTCATGATAGAAGAGACGAAAGAGAAGAGCCTGAAGATAGGAAAGATGAAGTGTTTCGTGTTCGACGACTGTCTCGTCTCTCCGTTCAATCTCGCCTCTACCTTCACACCCTGAGGGTCGAGTTCCGTTTCTACTACGGGACCGATCGGACAGAACGTGTTGAACGATTTTGATCTCGTCCACTGCCCGTCCTTAGTCTGCAGATCCCTCGCAGTGACATCGTTGAGGCATGTATACCCGAGGATAAAAGAATAGGCATCCTCCTCCTTTATCCTGTATGCTTCCCGTTTTACCACGAGCGCGATCTCAGCCTCATAATCCATCCGGGTGCAGGCGGCAGGATGCACTATTGGTTCTTCCGGCCCTATCACCGCTGTTGACGGCTTTATAAAGAGAATGGGCTCGTCCGGAATCGGCGCTCCAACCTCCTCTGCGTGGTCCCGGTAGTTAAGGCCCACAGCAATAACCTTGGACGGATATACAGGGGCAAGGAGCGTGACAGCCTCCCTGTCACAGCCGGCCGTCTCATTCACCCTGAAATCTGAAAATATGCTGCCCTCTACATGGAGAACAGTCCTCCCTTTGAGAATTCCGTGTGAAACGGTTTGCCCGTTTCTATACTGGATGATTTTCATGCCACCCCCAGAAACTTTGTAAATTTACTGTCCGATTCATGCTTCGATAATATATTATAGTAATTACACTTCTGCAAAGAAAAAGGGGCACCGATCCATGCGAAGACTTCTTCTGACTGTTCTTCTCACTCTCGTTCCTCTGTCGGTATTCTGCAAGGACACAGAGATCAAATTCTGGCATTCACTCGGCTTCCACATAAAAAAGCTGGTGGAGGAGTACGCCGATGAGTATAATGAGAGCCATCCTGGCGTTCGAGTGACCCCGGTCTTCCAGGGGCTGTATGAAGAGCTACAGGTAAAGATGCTTGCCGCCGCGGTAACGAGAAACCTGCCTGAGGTCGCCCAGGTGCAGTTCGAATACATGAGCACCTACATAGATAACGGGCTCATACAGCCGATAGATGCTGAGATACCGCCGGAAGAAAGGGCTGATATCCTCGACGAGCTCTGGGATCTCGCCTCGATGAAGGGGAGGATCTACGGAGTGCCGTTCTGCATAAGCACGACGGTCTTCTTCTATAATGAGGATGTGTTCAAAAGTGCCGGAATAGAGGGGACGCCGGCCACATGGGACGAGATGGTCCGGATCGGCCAGAAGCTTACCGAAGATACCGACGGAGACGGTACGCCCGACCGCTATGCAATAATGTTCTGGATGGACGGCTTCTACGGAATTGCCCCTTTTCTCTGGGCAAACGGAGGGAGCTTCTTTTCCGAGGACGGTAAGCGTATCGTGCTTACATCGGACGAGATGGTGCGTACTATCTCGATGTTCCATGATCTCGTGTTCAACTACCGGATCATGCCGCGAAACTGGACGGACTGGGACAGCGGCCAGGCGTTTCTCACCGGGAGCCTTGCGATGGGGCCGTTTACGAGCGCTGCGATCTCCTATGGCGAGCAGAACCTTCCGTGGAAATTGAGGATCATTCCAATGCCGGCATTGGACGGGAAACGATCTTCGGTCCTCGGCGGATCGGCCCTCGTAAACTTCGCAAAAACAAAAAAGCAGAGAAAGATAGCTGATGACTTCATCTACTGGCTCGTGAACAAGGAGAACACAATACGCCTGCACGAAAAGATCGGGTACGTTCCGGTAAGGAAGTCCGCCCTGAACTCTCTCGAAGTCAAGGCGTTTGACCGTAAGAATCCAAATTTCAAGGTACCGATAGATAGCCTTTCGTTCGCGCGGCCGCTTCCCAAGCATATGGAGTTTTTCAAGATCAACGAGCGCATCCGAGAGATGCTTCAAGAGATCTTCCTTAATGCCTCGGATCCGATGGCCGAGCTGAAGAAGGCGGAAGAGGATATTAACAGGATGATCCAGTAGCCTGAATTACATTCCGTTACGCTGTAACCTGACGATACTATAGCATGGGAACGGCTCTTACATGAACTGTTGAGGGATTGCCGAATGCTGGAAGCACTGCAGCCTTTTTTTAACCATGAGATCATAAGTTTCGGCACCTACTCGATCACCGTGCTGAACGCCATTCTTATCGTCCCGATCCTCTTCATCGACATACTGATCGTCAGGCTGTTCAGCAGGTTTATGAAGAAGCGCGGTCTTTTGAAAAAGAAGTTCGTCCGAAACATCAGCCGCGTCTTCAAAGGGATCATCCATGTTTTCGCCTTCATCTTCATAATGAGGGTCCTCGGTGTCAAGCTCACAAACATCTTCGATTTCATCGTAGCTGTTTTGAACTTCAGGCTCTTCACGATTGCAGATACAAACATCAGCCTCATAACCCTCATCGTGATTGCTGTCGTGATCTTCGTGGCAGTAAAGCTCGCAAGGCTCGTAAGAAACTACTTCAACAACCGTGTTTTCCAGCGATTCAACATAGAGGAAGGCTTGAGGCTTTCACTTTCGAAGCTCATCGGGTATCTTATCATAATCATCGGGGTGATCATCGCGCTCCAGGGGCTGGGGATCAAGCTTACTGCCCTCACTGTGTTCGCGGGTGTGCTCGGTGTCGGTATCGGTTTCGGTATGCAGAGCATCACGGCAAATATCGTATCCGGGATCGTTATCCTCTTCGAGCGGCCTATCAAGGAGGGCGACATCGTGCGCTTCAAGGACACCATCGGTGAGGTAATGAAGATCAACCTCAGGGCGACTGTGATAAAGACGATCCTTAACGAGCACCTCATAGTTCCCAACTCCGAGTTCATAAACTCTGTCGTGGAAAATATGTCTTACGGCGATATCCGGCTCCGGATCAAGGTACGGGTGGGTGTGGCGTACGGAACAGACCCCTATCTCGTGAAAGAAGCACTGATAGAGGCTGCCAGAAGCACGGAAAATGTTATGAAGTCTCCCGAACCGTCGGTCTGGTTCAAGGAGTTCGGAGACTCCTCTCTGAACTTCGATCTGTTTGCATGGATCGATAATCCTAAAAAGAGGTTCGAAACGGAGAGCGATCTCCACTTCGAGATTGTAAAGCAGTTCAAGCACAGGGATATCACGATCCCGTTCCCGCAGCGGGATGTCTATATAAAACAGCTTCCAACCTGATTTCACAATATACTGTTTGTCTCTGTGACACGGTTACAGGAGAATAAAGGGCTTCATTTGCTGTATCGCATAACATTAATCCGTAAAATCCCAAAAATGGCCAACACGTATAACTTTTTCTTATAAGTTAATTCCATCTATAAATATATTTTATCAATCCTTCGGGTAAAAGCCCTGTATTTTCCTTGCAACTTTGTTTACAATTATCATGACGAAAAAGAACAGTACAAGCAAAATAAAGAGGGTGGGACGAATGGAAAAATATGTACTTCGATGTGTCCTTTGCGGAAAGGAATATGACGACGACTCTTTCAGGCTCCGCTGCGATGAAGATCACGAGCCTTCACTTTTGAGAACCGAATACAGTAAAAAGGACCTGTCCCTTAGGGAAGACCTCCCCGGGATGTTCAAGTTCTCCGATTATCTGCCTGTCGACCGTGTTCTGGACTGTAAGGGCGCGCCGGTAACCTACAGAAGCGAGGGTGTCGGGGCCGAGCTCGGCCTGAGGAACCTGCACATAATATTCAACGGGTACTGGCCTGAAAAGGGAGCCTTTATGGAGACTGCATCTTTTAAAGAGCTCGAGGCCCCTGCAGTTCTGGCCAGGGTTCCGGAAGGGCATGGCAGAACAATTGTCGTTGCGTCTGCAGGAAATACGGGAAGGGCATTTGCAAACATATGCTCGAAAAACCGCATTCCGCTCGTCCTTGTTATTCCGGAAAAGAATGCCGATCAGATATGGGGCACAGAGCCGTTCTCCGATACCGTAAAGCTCATCCTGGCGAGCGGGAACAGCGACTATTGCGACGCTATTACACTGGCTGGAAAGCTTGTAGACTTGAACGGTTTTTTCGCCGAGGGGGGGGCGCTTAATGTAGCCAGAAGGGATGGAATGGCGACAACGATCCTGGATTTCGCAACTACGGTGGGAGCCGTTCCCATGCACTACTTTCAGGCGATTGGTTCGGGTACAGGCGGGATCGCCGCCTGGGAATCTTACCTTAGGCTGATCGATGACGGCGGATACGGAGACGGCTCGATGAAGCTCCACCTCTCACAGAACCATCCGTTCGTTCCAATTACGGAAGCATGGGATAAGGGAATGGAGGCGATGCCGAGCCTCGATCCGGCTGTGGCGAAGCTGCAGATAAAACAAACCAGCGCCAAGGTACTCACCAACAGAAAGCCTCCGTATTCGGTGAGGGGAGGGGTGTATGATGTGCTGAGCGCCTCCTCCGGGCATACATATTCCGTTACCAATGAAGAGGTCCGAAGTGCCATGACCCTTTTTACCGAGCATGAGGGAGTCGATATTAATCCTGCGGCCGGTGTGGCTGTCGGGTCCCTCGTACAGGCTGTAGGGAGAAAGCTGGTAGGGAAAGATGACCTCATAGCGCTGAACATCACGGGCGGAGGTGAGCTCAGACTGAAAAGGGAATACGACCTCCACTACCTCGAACCGGTTGCTGCGTATACCGATGAAGAGATCAATGCAGGACCCATTGAAAACAAGCTGGATGAACTCCTCACGAGCGTCTGACAAGACGAAAGACTTGACTGCTTAACGTGTACGTACGCATATTATGTAAAAATTATTGTTTACAGCCGTCATTTTTACTATGGGTAAACACCATCACGAGAACTTCTATTAGAACGCCGATAACCATCGATGAATACTAAGCAGTTACGGCTCTTTATGCTCATCGCGGATATAAAGAGCTTCAGCAAAGCAGCGGAACTCGAGGCACTCACTCAGCCGGCCGTGACTCAGCAGATCAGCAGGCTGGAGAGGGAGATCGGGTCCGTGCTCTTCAAGCGGAAGAACAAGCGGATAGAACTGACCAAAAAGGGCAAGCTTTTCTACAAGTTTGCGAAGAACATGCTTTCCATGGTGGACAACCTCGAGAAAGAGCTCAAAATCATTGATTCCACAGATGAAGGTATCCTGAAGATCGGCTCGTCGCACATTCCCACCTCACACATGCTCTACGAGAAGATCGTTGATTTCAAGCGGCGGTACCCGAGCGCGTACATCATATACGAGCTCAACGACACTGAGAACATCTCATATATGGTGGAGAACGAGTTGCTCGACGTGGGTTTCGTCGGTGCGGTTGTCGATAACACCCTGAACTACCGGAGCTTCTCGGGAGATGAACTGAAGCTCGTCGCCTCCAGGGGCCTCGATATCCCATCGAAGATCAACCTGTCCCAGCTCAAAGAGGTGCCGCTCATCATCAATCAGAAGGAGTCCGGAGTTCGTAAGTTTCTCGAAAAGAAACTGGAAGAGTACAACATCTTCTTCTCCGAACTCAACATCATATCGGAGATCGGCCTTCCGGAAACGCTGCTCAGCATCGTTCGTATGGGCATGGGGTGCGCCTTTATTCCATCGATCATCATCGACAAGGTGATGAATGATGGGAACCTCAAGGTTATTGAGATCAAAAACTTCTCGGCCTACAGAAACTACTATATGGTTACCAAGAAGGGGGCTGTTCTCTCTCATCTCGCGCAGAACTTTCTTGAGTCTTTTGAATTTACATCGTAGGACCGGTTCCTGTATTCCGAAAGCTGTTTTACAGGTGTATTTCCGCCCTCGACTTACCGATATATATCAAAAAGCAGTAGAGGTCATAAAGATGAAGATATACGGCTCGATCAGAACGGTACTTTTCACGGCAATGTTCGTAACTCTCCTGGGTATGCTGAATTCAGCGCTTTTTGCACAGGAACGTCCTCAGGAGCCGGCGGGGAAAAGACCGGAGTATGCCTTTATAGCGTTTGATAAGAGTTACAACGACATAGTGAGGGCAGCCCGCCGGGGGGAGTACGAGGTAAAGGAGGAAGAAACGGCATCGAGGTACGGAAAATACCTTGTCAGCTTGAAAAAACCGCTGAAGTTCTACTCTGAGAACCTCTATCTCTATTTCAATGAAAATAAAGAGCTCATATTCTTTACAGTGATGTACGAACTCTACGAGGACGGGTCGAAGCGTTTAATCGAAAAACTCGTCTCTTCCATCGGGCGGAAGCTTGAGGATGAGTACGGAAAAAGTGAAAGGGACACAGTCCCTTACTATAAATTAGTAGAGAACGAGTACGAGCTTTTCGTAAAGCCTGTCTATGTTACCTCAGCAGCGGCAACAGTCTCCTTCAAACACCTCAACGGGTACGATGAGTACCAGAACTACTATGCGGTTGATGTCGGACGCGAAGAGGACGAGGAGGTTAAAAGGACAGTAGAAAACTTCTGACCCCCGTTTCTCACGCGGGTTTTTCACCGTAAAATTATATAAAATACTACCCGGTACTCATAAAAGCTTCGTATTTATACAATTTGAAAGAAAGCCGTTTTTCGGGCTTTTTGCCTGTCTGCATGGGACGATTTCCCCATCGCACGGTATCTTCTCAGACCGTATGCAGCAGTATCCCGGTGATGAATCGTGCTGCCCCACCATCGTTATTAATCTCTCAGATGGGAATAGCTTCACATGTTCACCTGAAAGCTGTACCCCCTGCCCGTTAACAATCCACACCGGACACCGGCTTTTACTGCATGTCTCTGTTTATTCACCTTTGAATCAGCGGGGCGGCACGGCCCTGATTCCAGAGAGGCCGGGTCTGTTCTTAATGTCTCTTTTAAACCCCTCTTCTCTCATCCGATTGACGTAATCGCGGCTCTGGAAAGAGTAGGAGAACTTCGTGTGCACATCATACCTTCCCTCGAGCAGCGCCACGGTGTCCTCCACCATGACGAGCTCTTCATCGGTCGGGATCACGAATATCTTTGTCCTGGATCCGGTTTTTGATATATCCGTCTCTGCATTTCTCGTCTTTGATATTGTATTTTTCTCATTGTCAGCCACGATCCCGAGAGAGTCGAGCCCCTGAACCATCCTTCCCCTGATAGATGGGCTCATCTCCCCGACTCCCGCCGTGAACACGACAGCATCAACGGTTCCGAGAGCCGCCGTATAGGCCCCTATATACTTCTTTCCCCTATACCCCTCGATTTCGATCGCGAGCTTTGCCCGTGTATCTCCCTTCTTCGCAGCCTGCACGATGTCTCTTCTATCTATATACTGCCCGGTGATGCCGAAAAGCCCGCTCTTCTTATTGAGTATGGTGTTCATCTCTTCTGCCGAGCAGCCGAGTTTATCCATCATGTAGAGGTCTATCGCCGCATCGTGGTCTCCGGCGCGTGTCCCCATGACGGCGCCTTCGAGAGGGGTAAATCCCATGCTCGTGTCAACGGAAATACCGTTTCTCACTGCGTTGAAGCTCACACCGTTCCCTACGTGTGCGAGAACGAGGTTTGTTTTGAAAGGGTCCTTGCCGATGAGGACGGAAGCCCTCTTAGCCACGTAGAGGAGGGACGTGCCGTGAAACCCGTACTTTCGTATCGAGTAATCCTCGTACCAGTTGTACGGGAGAGGATAGATGTATGAGTACGCGGGCATGGTCTGGTGCCACGCCGTGTCCATGATCGCCGCATGCGTCACATCCGGCAGCACCTTCTTTGCAGCCTCTATACCAACAATGTTGGGAGGGTTGTGGAGAGGGGCGAGCGCTGAGAGTTCGCTGAAGGTGCGCAATGCATCGTCGTCTATTACGACTGATTTGTTGAACCTCTCTCCTCCGTGTACGACCCTGTGGCCGACGGCCTTTATTCTCCCGATATCGTCGATCACTCCGGTTTGTTTCCCGGTGAGCATCTCCATTATGAGGTCGACTGCCTCGCGATGTGTCGGGCACTCCTTTTCGACTTTTACTTTTTCTCTCCCTATCACCTCATGGTTTATAAATGAACCAGTCTGGGTCACGCGCTCGACAATACCGTTTGCCAGCACCGTCCGCTCTTCCCATCTATACAACGTATACTTGAGGGAGCTGCTTCCACTGTTTAGTACAAGGATATCCATTACTAACTCCTTATTGCCGGATGATTTCGATTTTCGGTTATGAGTTTATCTCACGAACCCGAAAGTAATTGCAAGAGTGTATTAAATACATTAAATTTGTCTTAATATAATAAAAATCCCGTTACAGGCGGAGGAAATTATGAGCGCTTCTATTCGGAAGCTGGGCCGGATAGAGCCGAAAAGACCGGTTCTTCTCGCCGTATGGCCTGGTATGGGGAATGTGGCCTACGGTGCAGCCGTGTACCTCAGGGAGAACCTCACGGTGGAGAAGTTTGCAGAGATAGAGCCGGAGGGGATCTTCTACAAGACAGGGGTGCAGATCAAGGAAGGAATCGTAAGCATACCTGAGCTGCCGAGGGGGGAGTTTTACTTCTATAGGAACGAGCTCGGCAAGAAAGGTCCCGAGGCGAACGATATTATCATGTTCATCGGTGAGTCGCAGCCTGTAATGGAGAAGGAGTACGATCTTGCCAGGGGTGTTGTCGAGGTGGCAAAAGAATACAGTGTCAGTCAGATCATCACCTTCGCGGCGACTCCTGTAAACATTACGCACCATTCAGATCCGGAGGTCTGGGGGGTATCGACGGACCCGGAGATACTGAAGAAGTTCCCGGGCTACGGTATTAAGACCATGACGGCAGGACATATCGGAGGGCTGAACGGACTCCTGCTCGGCGTGGGCCGAGAGGCCGGCATAAAGGGCGTATGCTTTCTGGGAGAGATTCCCTTTTACACGGCAAAGATTGAGAACCCCAAATCTTCGCTCGCGATTCTGAAAGTATTTATGAAATACACGGGAGTAACGGTAGATACGAACGGACTGGACCAGATGGCAAAGTACGTGGAAGAGGAGATCGACAAGGTAAGCAAGACGACGCAGCAGACGCTGTTCGGCGAGGAGGTAAAGGAGCAGCACGGCAGGGAAGAAGGCGAGCTGGAGACCGCCCGTAATACAATACCCCACGGAATCAGGGAAAAGATCGAGTATATGTTCGAGGCCTGCGGGAAGGATATTTCGAAAGCCGGCGAGCTCAAGAGGGAGCTCGACAAGTGGGAACTGTTCGGCGAGTATGAGGACAGGTTTCTCGATCTCTTCGGAGAGAAAAATCTCTGAATTTCTCCCCCAAAAAGCATCGTGCCGCAAGGTAAAGAATCTCCAGGACCTCATTCACCCCGGGTCTTCATCTGATGATTTGACAGGAATGTACGATGGGAATATTCCGGAAAGACAACAACGAGGATCAATCAGGCCTGCCGACGACGATATTCCAGAACCCTTCGCTGAGGATACTCGAGGGATTCAAAAAGGACAGCGACACCGATGAGGTGATCGTGCGGCTGACGAAACAGCTCAGGGAACAGCTCGGCGTCAGGAAAGGCGACACTGTGACCCTGAGAAAGGGAGAAATGTTCGTCAAGGCGAGAGTAGAGGTCTCTTCTGCAGCGGATGGAACGAAGAACGTCGTCCGTCTCAGCCCCCGATCGAGAGATCTGCTCGGGGCTCAGATTGGTGACGATATAGAGGTGATCCCGCCGGAGACCTGTATCCTGCTCATCGATACTTCCGGGAGCATGGCGGATTTCATATCCGGAACAGTCAAGCTCGAGGCAACAAAGAATGCTGTCGTAGAGTTCATCAGGAGCAAGTTCCTCATGAGTCAGGAGGACAGGATAGGGATTATCAGCTTCGGAGAGTTCGCGACGGTTGTGGAGAGACCCACAGTAGGCTACGAACATCTGGAACGAAAGGCCGGGACGCTGAGCGCGAACGGGTCGACGGCGATGTACGAGGGTCTCAGCATGTCCATGGATGTGCTCCCCCCGAACGGGGTGAAGAGGATAGTGATGCTTACAGACGGCGTGCCAACGACGACTGGAAGACTCTCGATCATCTCCCTTGCAAAGCGGGCAGCTTCTAAGAAGATAGTCATCGATACGGTCGGAGTAGGCTCTCCCTTCGACTTCATGTGCTACGATGAGCAGCTCCTCATACGTATTGCCGCAATCACGGGCGGGACGTTCAGGAGGGTTCTTGACATACAGGAGCTGACCGGCCAGTTCGTTGCACTCGCACAGGAGAAAAACTATACGTACCTCCTGCCTGAGAAGTAGGTTCTCCCGGATGCTGCTGTACTGCGTTATAGATCAGAATATTATGAAAGCCGAAGAGGGGAGTATGTAACTATTATTATGAGACAGGGGTGCTATCACACTTCGTGATGAATAAGGCGGGCTTCGACGCCCAGTTAAGACGTTGCGCTTATGGATGTTTTGTGCGGTTTTCTAAACAATTGCATATCAACGGAGCTTAGTGATGATATGATAGTAGTTTATATTTTCATGTAAAAAATAGAGTTTACAGTGAGAAAAGCGCATAAATACCCATTCCTTCGTAAAGGAATGGGTATTGACCTTCCTATTACGATTGCACATAAGGAATGGGGATTGAACCCCCTATGTCCAAATATTTACAGAGTTTTGTGAGAAATGAGGGTTAAACATAAAAAGTTATTTTTATACGGAACAGAGGCTCACAATGTTTGACTTATACCTTGTTAATAGGGCTTTTATAGAGCGGAGACCTGTATGGAATATACAGATAATGAGAAGAGAAAGTATATCCGGCACCCGCTGAGCTACCCTCTCAGGACCAAGGTGCTTTCCGAAAAGAGCGGGAACCCGGTCGTGAAGAGCAGTGCAGAAAATATCGGCGCCGGCGGACTGCTGTTTCGCAGCAGCGTGGCGATGAAAAAAGAGGAGGAGGTAGAGATTAATTTGACGGTCGAGGGAAGGCAGTTTCTGCTCGACGGCACTGTTGTGCGGTGTGACCCCGCAGGGAACGGTAATTACAACGTTGCGGTTTCCTTCAACAGACAGGATGAGGCGCTGAAGGTGAGAATGATGGAGCAGATTGTGAGAATAGAGGAGTTTAAAGAGAGGCTTGAGCACAGGTGTAAAAAAAAGCTCAATTTTGCCTGGGTTGCGAAGCTGTGGATAAAACGGTACTCGAAAGGTTTTGCGGATCATTACGATCTGTGAGAAGGACATACATGACAGAAGCAGGGCGGATAGTGGTGCGGTACGTTTATTGTGCAATTGTATTTTTCCTTCTGTTTGCGGCAGTTCCTGCCATGCCCCAGGACGTGTGGATAAACGAAATAGAGTTTGCCCCGTACATTATTATGCCGGAGGAGCTTCTCTACAAGATTATCGGCGGTGAGAACGATTACCTCATCATCGATATCAGGCCCGCTGAAGACTACAACAGCGGCCACATCAAAACAGCGGTTCACTTTCTATGGAATAAGAATGGCGGCCGGCAAGGCTCAGTAGGCCTCCCTCGTGACAGAGAAGTAATTATCGTCAGCAGGGACGGGGAGGAGAGCTTCGATCTTCTGCGGTACCTGCTCCAGAAGGGGTACTCCGACGTATGGGTCGTGGAAGGCGGAATGCAGAACTGGCTGTACAAAGAGCATCTGGAAATTGGGAGGGAATCCCCTGAAAGTGGAGAATCTCCAGGCTAAGTCCTTCTACCTTTTTATCTTCCGGTTAGCCTTCTCGTCCTTCATCAGCTTATAAGATATCGAATCCACGAGTGCGAGCCAACTCGCCTCCATGAGGTTCTGAGAGACCCCTACAGTTCCCCAGGTGTCTGTTCCGTCCGTGCTCTGGATAAGCACCCTGACGCTCGCCTCTGTAGCCTTCTTTGTGTCAAGGACCCTGACCTTGTAATCCACAAGCCTCATCTCACTGAGAGTAGGGTAGAAGATCGTGAGCGCCTTCCTGAGAGCCTTATCGAGTGCATTGACGGGTCCGACTCCTTCGCTGGCGGTGAGCTCCTTTTCACCGTCGACCGTCACCTTTATCGTCGCCTCAGAGAGCACGTTTTCCTTCGGTCCCCGCTTCTCTGTAATCACCCTGAAGCCCCCGAGAGAGAAGTAGTCGATGAACTTACCAATGAGCTTTTTGATAAGAATCTCGAACGAGCTCTCAGCCCCCTCGAACTGGTATCCCATATGCTCCAGCTCTTTCAGTTTCTTCAGCACTTCCTTCGTCTTCTTTGAGTGGTCCTCGAGTGAGGAAAGGTCTATGCCGAACTCCGATGCCTTGTACTGTATGTTGCTCTTTCCTGAGAGGTCCGAAACCAGTACCCGTCTCGTGTTACCTACGGCTTGGGGCTCTATGTGCTCATAGGTCATCGGGTTCTTCATTACTGCATTCACATGGATGCCCCCCTTATGAGCGAAGGCGCTCTCTCCCACAAACGGCATATTCATGATATGCGACATGTTGGCGAGCTCTGCTACATACCTCGAGAGATTGGAAATCCGCTTTAGATTTTCACGAGGAATGCAGTCGATTCCGAGTTTCAGCTTAAGTATGGGAATAACGGAGCAGAGGTTTGCATTGCCGCATCGCTCTCCGTATCCGTTGATCGAACCCTGCACGTGAACGGCCCCGCAGCGTACCGCCTCTATTGAATTAGCCACGGCGCAGTCCGAGTCGTTGTGGGCGTGTATGCCGATTGGAACGGTGATATGCTTCTGCACCTCCATGAACAGAGGAGCGATCTCGTGCGGAAGAGTACCCCCGTTGGTATCTGCGAGTACGATGATGTCCGCGCCTCCTCTCTGTGCCGCCTCTATCGTGCTCAGGGCGTAAGACGGATTTGACCTGTAACCATCGAAGAAGTGCTCTGCATCGTAGATGACTTCCTTGCCGCTCTCTTTTAAAAAAGCGCATGAATCCTCTATGATCTCGAGGTTTTGGTCAAGGGAGATGCGGAGGGCGTCGCTGACATGGAGATCCCAGGACTTCCCGAAGATTGTGGCGACAGGCGCACTCGTCTTGATGATGGCATGGAGATTCGGATCTTTGTCGGCAGGGGTTTTATATCTTCTCGTGCTGCCGAATGCGGTGACCTTGGCCGTTTTCAGCGGAACGGACTTTATCTTTTTGAAAAAGTCGATATCCTTGGGATTCGAACCGGGCCAGCCACCCTCTATATAGTGGACCCCGAAATCGTCGAGCGCCTTGGCTGCCTTTACCTTGTCGTCGCTCGACAGGGTAACACCCTCTGCCTGGCTGCCGTCCCTCAGTGTAGTATCGAAAATCTGGACCATTTTATCATTCTCCTTGCCGTACCCCTGATAGTTCTGTCATCATCTAACATGGTCTGTACTCTGTACAGACCATGTTATAAGCCGTTGTAGAAGATTCTGTTGATTGCGTTTATAAGCGCGTGCACGCTCGCCTCGACCACATCTGTTGCGACCCCGTAACCCCTGTACACACGGTTGTCCTTTTCAACAGTGATCGTTACCCCGCCCATCGCATCCTTTCCGTGAGTAACAGCGTTTATCGAGTAGCTGATGAGCTTAATCGGTGTATCTGTGATCTTCTCGATTGCCTTGTACACGGCATCCACCGGCCCGTCTCCTGTGGCCGCTTCCTGAATAATCTCGTCTCCCCGTTTCAGCTTCACGGTCGCAGTCGGTATCACCCTGTTCCCTGTGATGACACTGAAGTAGTCGAGGGAGAACGTCTTGGGGAGCACGTTCAGCTCCTCTTCGATGAGCGCAATGAGGTCGGCATCGAAGACCTCCTTCTTCTTATCAGCTATTTCAGTAAACTTTGTGAATACCTTGTCGAGGTCCTTTGCCGGAAGGATGTAGCCGAGCTCCTTGAGCCTCTCCTTGACGCCGTGTTTGCCGGAGTGACGTCCAAGCACAAGGAC
>Ga0307379_10008454_pt1 | contig 13874 bp, 15 predicted proteins | sample UN2MG_FD_202237 | JGI IMG/M metagenome (GOLD analysis project Ga0307379, IMG submission 202237) | Soil microbial communities from Risofladan, Vaasa, Finland - UN-2 | ecosystem: Environmental > Terrestrial > Soil > Coastal area > Acid sulfate soil | place: Finland: Risofladan, Vaasa | collected...
CCACCAAGACGAGGGGCGGGTTTGGCGAACTTATCTACCTTCCTAAAGGGGACGACAGCAAGTGGTATCTGGCGGGGCTCTATAACTGGGTCAATTCCCAGATCGATGAGCTCGATTATTCGTCGGTCACGGTCCACTACGGGCGCCTGCTCCGCCGGAACATCCGGGCGACGGCCGAGCTCACCTACGTCTTCGACAGCATCTACAAGGACCATGCCCGCTTGGCCTTCGGCCTGGTGACCGCGTTCTAAAAAGGCTCGGGGCAGTGACATCGAAACCGCGCCCGTTTTCTCCCAGCGCCTTTTTGGGGGGAGAAAGCTGCGCTTTCCCCCCTCCAACGCTCGCTTCGCTCTCTGCCCCCCTTCTCGGACTTCGTCCTGCGACCAAGGGAGCCATCCCCCTTGGTACCCCCGCTGCTTTGCTCCGCAAATCAGCAAAACGGGCTCGATCCACTTTCTTCTTTTCACCAAGGCTCGGGATGTATGCTGAGAAGTCCGTATGAGCGACGAGCGGGCAGGGTTCCGCGAAGCGGAGAGCGAGCCGAGGAAATAAGCGAATTTCCCTCGCCGGGGGAAATTCGCGGGCCTTCGAGCCTATACCCCGAGCCTCAACGGCGTTAAAAACCTGATTGGGAGCAAAGCCATTCCCGATATGCCCCCACTCAGGATAGGCTGCTGACCTTTTTCCGGATGTCCCGGTATCTGGGATTCCAGTCCTTGATCCTCTGAAATACGTCCAGGGCCTTGAGCCTGTCCCCATTGTCCTCATAGAGAGAGGCCAGTTCATAGAGAAGCGCGAAGTGCTCGGCCGAACCGTCCTTCACCAACTCGATGCTCTTTTCCAGCCACTTCTGCGCTTCGGCGAAATTGTTGTTCTGTTTGTAAGCTTTGCTGATGATGCTGTAGCAATCCAATGCCCTCGCCGGGTCTTCCGAGGCCAGCAGGAACTCCTCGATGGCCTCCTCGATCAGACCTTGTTCCAGGTAGGCCAGGCCGAGATTGAAGCGGGTTTCGTAATCCTTGGTATCGATCTTCTTCCGCACTTGGTCCCGGAACTCGCTGACGATCTCGGTCAACTCCTTCTCCAGGATGGAGATATCGCCGCGGAGCTGCTGAGCGAAGACCCCTTGGAGCATCTCGATCTCATCATGGACCTTCTGGTCGAGGTCATAATATTTCTTCTCCTCGGTTTGGTCGGCGGGAAGAGGGAGTATCTCCGTATCGGCGAAGATATCGGCCGAGGTGACCCGCTTCTCGGGACTTTCCTCATCCTGGAGGAGCGAGAGGAACGTTTTGGCCAGGTCGGGTGTCGCTTCGATCTTGGCCTCGATGTCCTGGACCTTGCCGACGCGGGCCTGGATGTCTTCGGTCCTGATCCCGGTCTTGACCCCATCGAGGGCGGCGATTTTCTCTTCGATCTTGGGCCAGCGGGGAAAGCGGATGTTCAGGTTCTCCAGGATGCGACGGGCGTTCCGGACCAGGCCCTGGCTGACATAGAGGTCCACCCTCGCCAGGAGCAGGTCGACATCCTCCTCCTCCGCTTCGATGGCCGATAGCGTATCGGCTTCCCCGGTCTTTTCATCGACGAAGCCGAGTTCTTTCCTCAGGTTTCGGTATTCGCGGATGAGATCCTTGTCCCTGGGGCGGAGCTCGAGGAGCTCGGCCAGGGCGACGAACATCTTTTCGGTCAGTCCTTTTCTCCGAGCCTCCTCTAAGATGACCCGGTTGACGACTTCGAGGTGTGTTTTGTGGTTCTTGGCCTTGTAGATCGCGGCCAGTTTTTCCAGGGCCGGCAGGCAGAGATTCTCGGCGCTGAGGACGATCCCGATCAGCCCGACGGCCTTGTCCTCTTTCTGTTTCTTGATCAGGCTGGCGATCAGGGGCTCGAAGAGATCGAAGGCCTTCTCCGCCCTGTCCTGGATGGCATAGACCTTTCCCAGCTTGATCCGGGCTCTGGTCTCAAGGGGATGTTCGGAGACAATCCGGGTGAAGATGTCTTCGGCTCTATCGAGTTGCCGTTCTTCAAGATAGAGCGATCCCAAAAGACTCTGGAAGTGGACGTTGCCCGGATCCTTTTCCAGGATCTCAGCGACGAGCTCGATGGCGTACTTGCGCCGGTTGCTCTTCTTCAGGATCTCGACCAGATTCGACATCGTCCCCTGGTCGTCTGCCTTGAGCCAGCGGGCCTGCTCGACGACCTTCTCGGCCTCCCCGAGTTCGTCCCGGCCAAGGTGCAGGACGGCGGCGTCGTTGAGCTGCCCGACGGCCTCTTCGATGAACCCTTCCTGGCGGAAGAGCTCGGCCAGGGTGAGCTTATAGGCGATGTTATCACGCTCGAGCTTGATCAACTTGTCATAGAGAAACATGAGTTCTTTGATCCGTTTCTCACGGCGCAACTTCTGCTCCGCTTTGAGATACTCCCGCCGGGCCTCGGCCGTGAAACCCTGGGAGCTGAACAGGTCGCCCATGCGGACGATGGTGATCACGTTCTCGGGATCGATCTTGTTGATCTTCTTATAGATGGCCAGAGCCTGGGAGTGAAAGCCCTTGGATTCGTAATGGCCGGCGATGGCCTGAAAAGACTTAACGGCTTCGGGAATTCGACCCAACTGGACATAAAGATCTCCGATGATATTGTAGCTGCTGACATCAGGCGCTTCGCCGGCCAGGAGCTTGCTGTATTCGGCGATGGCCTCCTCGATATGGCCGGCTTTAACCTGCCGCTCGGCCAGCTCGAGCGTTTTGCTCTTGTCGGACTTTTCTTTCATTTCCAGCCGGCCTTCCCCTCGAGATTAAAGGTCCGGCGATGAAGCGAGGTCGGCCCTTTTTCCCTCAAGGCCCGATAGTGTGCTCTCGTCCCATAGCCCTTGTTCCTGGCAAGATGATAGCCGCCGAATAAATCCTCCAGCCGTTGCATCATCTCGTCACGGACCACTTTGGCCATAATCGAAGCGGCCGCCACGGACAGACTCTTGCGGTCCCCTCCGGTGATGCCGAGATGGGGGCAACCAAAGCTGGATTCACGGTGTTTGAAGCCGTCGATCAACAGAAAATCCGGCCGCAACTCCAGATTCTCAACGGCCCGCTTCATCGCCTCCAGGGATGCCCAATAGATGTTCTTTTCGTCGATCTCTCGGCTGGTCGCCAGCCCCACCCCCACTGAGTCCGCCTCGGCCAGGATGGAACGGGCCAGCTCTTTCCTTTTCAACGGCGAGAGGATTTTGGAATCGTCGACATCTCTCAGCCACCCCTTGACCGGACGGGACATCCAGCGGGAAGGAAGGACTACGGCCGCGGCCACCACCGGACCGAAAAGGGCTCCCCGCCCGGCTTCATCGACGCCGGCGATCGTCCGGATAGTCTGACTCAAGACCCTTTTCTCGACCTTGAAATCCGCCATTTCTGCGCTTCAGCAAGAGGACCGGCCCGGCGCAGTTGTTTTCCTACCTGAGCTCCTTCAGCTTGGCGGCCTTGCCCTTGAGCTGCCTCAGGTAATAGAGCTTGGCCCTTCTGATCTTCCCCCTCTTGACGACCTCGACCTTCTTGACGGTCTGGGCATGAAGCGGGAAAATCCGTTCCACTCCTACACCGAAGGAAATCTTCCGGACCGTAAACGTCGCCCCCAGGCTTCTTCCCCTCTTGGAGATGACATCTCCTTTAAAAACCTGAATCCTCTCTTTGTCTCCTTCTTTAATGACCACGTGGACCTTGACGGTGTCTCCGACCGCGAACGGCTCCAGGTCCGCTTTCCGTTCCTTTTCCTCGACCACATCAATCAGGCTCATTGTCTTTTCCTTTCTTGGTCATCGACTCCAGAATGACCCGCTTTTCCGGAGTGATTTTCTTCTTGGCAAAAAGGTCGGGCCGGAGCGCCTTGGTCTTTTCCAGGACTTTCCGGCGCCGCCAGTCGCTAATTTTAGCATGATTTCCCGAGAAAAGCACCTGGGGGACCTTGATTCCCCGGAAGTCCCGGGGCCGGGTGAAATGAGGGAAGTCGAGAAGGCCGTCGAAAAACGAGTCCCGGCGGACCGATTCCCCCTTACCGACGACGCCGGGGATGAACCTGGAGACAGCGTCCATCACGACCCAGGCCGCCGGTTCCCCTCCGGTCAAGACATAATCCCCGATGGATATCTCTCCGTCCACGAGATGACGGACGATCCGTTCGTCCACACCTTCGTAACGCCCGCAGATCAAAACGACCTGGGGAACGCGAGAGAGCTTCCGGGCGAGCTCCGAGTCGAATCTGACGCCCTGAGGAGATAGCAAGAAAACGCGGCTCTTCTTATTCTTCCGGATGGATTCGACCGCTTCGAAGATGGGCTCGGCTTTGAGGACCATGCCCTCCCCCCCGCCGAACGGACGGTCGTCCACCTGCCTGTGTTTGTCGTGGGTATATTCCCTCAGGTCATGGAGGCAGACCTCGAGGAGTCCTTTCTCCAGCGCCTTCTTGGCCACTCCCCCCGAGAAAATGCCGGAGAACATCTCGGGGAAGATAGTGATGATGTCAAATCTCATTCACATCCAACAGCCCGTCTGGAGGGTCGAGGCGGATCTCCTTGGCATCCACATCGACCTCGGTGCAGATCGACTTGTGGAAAGGGATGAGGATATCCTTCCCCTCACTCTCTACGAGCAGCAATTCGCCCGCACCGCTGGAAAGAACGTCCCGAACCCGGCCGATCCGTCGGCCATCGCGGCCGCTGACCCAACAGCCGACGAGCTGAAAAAGATAGAATTCGTCCTTTCCCCGCTCCCGCAGGGATCCTTCGGGAAGATGAACGTCCAGTCCCGCCAGACTGTCGGCCTGAGAGAGCGACTCGACGCCCTCCAGCTTAAGATCATAGTCCTTCCCCCGATGGACCAGAGACTCGACCTTAAATTCCCTGAGCGCCCCTTCCTTCCCGATGAAAACACTCTTCAACTCGGTGCAATCGGTCGGCGATATATAGTGGAATCTGAGTCTAAGCTCTCCTGTCTTCCCCTGACTTCTTAATATCCTGGCAACGTTGATCAACTATCCCTTTTCGATGATTTCGAGGTTGTATCTCCTCTTCAGTTTCATCCCTGCGGCGCCCAGGAGGATCCGAATGGCCCGGGCCGTCCGTCCCTGTTTTCCGATGACTTTCCCGAGATCTTCCGGAGCGACTTTGAGCTCCAGGATGCTGGTCTGTTCTCCTTCGAGCTGGGAAACTTGCACCTTTTCCGGGTTGTCGACGAGCGCTCTGGCGATCATTTCTACGAGTTCTTTCACCGTGACCTCCTTAAAGCTAAAGAATGTTTAATCGGAAAGTTTTTTCCGCTGGGAAGCTCTTTCCAAGAGAGATCGGACGGTCTGGGAGGGTTTAGCTCCCTTGGCCAGCCAGGATTTGGCCTTATCGAGATCGATCTCAAACGAGACCGGATCACTCAACGGGTTGTAGTTCCCGATGAAATCCTTCGGCCGGCTCTGCCGGGAGCTCCGCGCCTCCATGACGACGATCCGATAGAAAGGTTTCTTGTTCGTGCCGAAACGCATCAATCGCATGCTTAGCATTGGACACCACTACGTCTTAGAAATGATTACAAATCATAGCGAAAACCGCCTTTGAAGTCAACTGAAATCAGAGTTTTGCGCCGCCGCGGCTTGGAAACCCGAAGGCAAATTGCTAATTCCCCCCCCTAAACTGGGCGGGGATGCGCCTGCGGATTTCTATTTCTTGGGACTGGGCGGCGAGCCCGGCCTTTTCTTCGGCCGCAAGTCCACCCAATTCTCAATGAACCGGCCTTTGCCACCGGCCTGGCCGCCCTCCGAGAGCAGCGACTCGAAGATGGCCTTGAGATGAGCGTCGGGCAGCGTGCCGATGATCATCCGGTTGTTGACGATCAGGGTCGGTGTCGAGCGGATGCCGTGAGCGAATTTCTCCGAGGTTTTTTCGTATTCGGTGCCGGTGTTGATAATCCGCTGGACGAGGTCCCTGACCGCCGGGTCGGTCAGGGCGGCTTCGATACCGTATTTTTTGGCCAGCTGCGCCCGCCATTCGGGGCTCCTGGCCTTCTGAAAATTCTCGAAGATCTCGTCATGGATGGCCTTGAACTTGGCCGGGTCGGAGGAGGCGATTAGCGCCAGATCACAGGCGCCGGGATGCAGGTCCTTCTCGACGACGGCATTGCACTTGGCCTCGAGCGGGAAGTGCTGGAAAGCGATGTTGATCTTTCCCTCGTACTCTTTTTTCAGCCGCTCGAGCTGCCGGTAAAGGAAGAGGCAGTCGGGACAGAGGAAGTCCGCGTATTCGATGACCCGGATGGGCGCATCCTCGAACTTTTCCGTCGCTTTGGCCGTCCAGAAGGGTGAAATCACGCTCGGGTTCTTCACTTCGGCCAGGTTGTAATACTCCTTGACGACGTTCCTGGCCACGCCTCCGAGCTGAGCATCTTTCTTGGCTTCATAGAAGAGATGGAAACCGTAGGCCCCGGTCAGGGCCACGACGGCGAAAACGGCCAGGAGTTTGAGCGACGGAAGGCTCCGGGCCAGGCCATATCTCCAGAAAAAGAAGAAGCTGAGCAACGAGAACAGGTAATACGCGCTGCAGAGAAGGCAGAGGGTCTTGAGGAAAAAAACGGTGTAGATGAAAAGTCCGACAACACCGAGGGCGTTGAAAAAGGCCAGGAACTTGTTGGTCCGCTCGAAGGAGGCCGAAGGGAACAGGGCGCCCAGCATGACCAGGGCGCCGGCGAACAGCCCGAAGTAGCCCATCGGGACCCCGCGGAAATGGGCCAGCGACGAAAAGGCGGAGCTGTCGCAGTTGAAGAAAGCGTTGAGGTCGCAGAACGAGCCCTGGAAAATGGACTCCGGGAAATTGGCCAGGAAAAAATGGCGGATGGTCAGGACCGAGGCGGCGATCATGCCCATCCCGGCGGTGAAGCTCCAGAAACGCCTCCCGCCGGCCCCTTCGAGCGTCAAACTCTCGGCCATTGCCTCTCTCCTTCTTGAAACGGCCGGCCATTATACCACAGCCGCACCCGGAAGAAACCTTCTTTCAGGGCCCTGCGCGGCCCGCGAATCAAGGCCTGGCCGGCTCTTTTTTGGGCAGGGGCAGGACGCCGGCCAGCTCACCGATGACGTTGATGAGCTCCACGTTCGAGGGAACGACGATCTTGGCGTTGTTCATCAGCGCCTTTTCGACCGTTTCCAGGCGCCGCAGGAGCTGGGCGTTACCGACGAAGTACTGCTGGGCCGCCTCGTTGACCAGCTTGATGGCCTGGGCCTCGCCCTCGGCCTCCAGGATCCGGGCCTGCTTGACGCCGTCAGCCCGCTTGATCTCGGCCCGCCGGGCGCCGTCGGCCACGGTTTCGGTGGCGGTGGCGAAGTCAATCGCGGCGATCTTCTCGTTCTCGGCCTTAACCACCTTGTTCATCGTCTCTTGGACGTCCTTAGGCGGGTCGATCTCCTTGAGCTCGGTCCGGACGATATCGATGCCCCAGCTCTTGGTCTCCTCGCGGAGTGTTTTCTGCAGCTCGTCGTTGATCTTGCCCCGCTCGCTGTTGGCCGACTTCAGGGTCAGGGTGCCGATGATGTTGCGCAGCGTCGTCCTGGCCAGGTTGACGATCTGCCACTGGTAGTTGAAGACGTTGTATTGGGAGTTCTTGACGCTCTCTTCGTCTGTCTTGACCTTGAAATAGACCTGGGCATCGACCCGGGCGTTGAGGTTGTCGTTGGTGATGATTTCCTGGGGTTGGGCGTCGACCATGACCTCGGTGATGTTGACCTGGAACATCCGGTCGATGATCGGGATGATCCAGTTGAAACCGGACCGGGCGAAGCGTTTGTATTTTCCCAGCCGTTCGACCAGGCCGCGGTGCGTCGGGCGGACAATCCGGATGCCGCTGAAAAAGAGCAGGATGACGACGGCGGCGATAAAAATCAGGATGTTGAACATCGAAACCTCCTCCATGAAGACAATCAAAGACGGCGACAGGCCATTTTAAGGTGCCCCGGCAAAAAATTCAAACGGCGTGTTGATCCCGGGGACAAGGAAGAACTTAAAGTTTGCGCTTGACGAAGGTGCGGTACTTGGAGAGAGCGGGCGCCATCCGGTCCTGGATGACGACATCGAAGAGGTACCGCCCTTTTTCCGTTGCCCTGTAAGGGATTTCGAACTCGATGTTCTTCATCTCGAACAATTCGTCTTCGCTTTTCTCCAGGGTCTTCGTCTCCTCGATCGTCCCGACCTTCTTGTCATCGCGGTAAACATTGACCTTGAGGCCGAACTCCGCCTTGAAATTCTCGTCGAAGCTAACCCGGTTGACGGGGATGATGATGCGGAGCCCGATTCCCGTGAACTTGGCCTGGAACTTGAACCGCCGCTCGACATCTTCCCTGAAATCCCCCGAGACCCAGTTGAGTTTGGCCCAATCCAGGACCTCAAGGAGATGCGAATCGAATGATTCGATGCGCCAAGCTCCGCCGCCGGACTTTCTGAAAAGGACAGCGACGCGATAGCGGTCGTAGATCCACTGCTCCATCGTCCATTGCTCCATGCCCGGCCGGAGCCGGGATCCGTCGAAGCTGACCTGCTCGGTGTCGGGCGCGATGAACTGGATGATGTCCGGAGGACCGAGCACGATGTACAAGCGGCCGCGGTCTTCGTTCCAACCAAGGCGGGAATTTTCCTCGGCCTCGCTTCGAGCCTCCTGGCCGCGGCGCGGGTTGTATGTTCCGAACCAGATGTTGGCGTAGCGGACCCGCTCTTCGAACTCCTCTTTGGCCTCATTCTCATCGGTGCCGGAATCGGGATCGCGGACCTTCCAGAACTCATCGACGAATTCCTGCCGGGAGTCTTTGTCCGGAAGCAATTTCCAGATTTTGATCTCCTCATCGGTCATGATCAGGCCGACCTGCTCGAAAAAAGGGCCGAACAGCGGGTCCTGGCCGACATTGACCCCTGGAGACGTGGAGCAGGAGACGGCGAAAAGCATGATCGGACAGAGCGCTGCCAAAGAGGGCTTGAGTAACCGGAGGGATCGTTCCATGGCAGCCTCCTTGAGAGGAATCAGCGATGTTTTTTCAATAATACATTATCAGCAAAAATTATGCCAAGGGATCCGCCGGCAGGGGTGTTGCATTCCTACGGGGAAGAGACCCTTCGTATCCAAGGGACATCCCCCTTTCTTCCCGATCGGCACCGCGCCTCTGGATTCATCTCAACGGGAGCGGGGGATGGTGGAGATGATCTTCTTGAACTGGGATTTCTTCATCATTCTTTTCATCTCCAGGAATTGCTTGAGGAGCTGGTTGACCTCGAAGACCGGGCGTCCGCTTCCCTTGGCGATCCGCAGGCGGCGGCGGCCGCCGATCATCCGCGGGTCCTCGCGCTCCCGGGGGGTCATGGAGCCGATAATGGCCTCGAAGTGGAGGATCTTGCGGTCGTCCATGTCCACGGCGGAAAGATTCTTGAACATGCCGCCGCTGGGCAGGTGTTTTAGGAGATTGGAAAAGGAGCCCATCTTGCGGAGCTGCCGGAGCTGCTTCCGAAAATCATCAAGGCTGAACTCCTCCTGACGGAGTCTGCGGGCCATCTCTTCCGCTTCCTTGACATCCGTTTCCTGTTCCGCCTTCTCGATCAGGCTGAGGATGTCGCCCATCCCCAGGATGCGGGAGGCCATCCGGTCCGGATGGAAAACCTCGAGCCGGTCGAACTTTTCGCCCGTCCCCACGAACTTGATGGGCTTGCCCGTGACCGAGACAATGGAGAGGGCCGCCCCTCCCCTGGCGTCGCCATCGAGCTTGGTCAGAAGGACCGCGCTCAGGCCGATCTTCTCCTGGAAAGCCTGGGCGGACCGGACCGCGTCCTGGCCGGTCATGGAATCGCCGACATAGATGATCTCGGTCGGCTGCAAGGCCTCCTTGATCAGGCGAAGCTCTGCCATCAACTCTTCGTCGATATGAAGACGTCCGGCGGTATCCACGATGAGAAGGTCATGACCGCGGTTCCTGGTGTAGAGGACGAGGTCCGTGAGGGCTTTCTGGGGCAAGGCCATCTGCTCCCGGCTCATCTCATAAAAGGGCAGGCCGAGCTGCCCGGCGATCATTTTCAACTGGTCCTGGGCGGCCGGCCTTTTCAGGTCAAAGGAGACGAGCAGCGGATTCTTCTTTAGGGTGAGGCACCATTTGGCCAGCTTGCCGCAGGAGGTGGTTTTCCCCGAGCCCTGGAGGCCGACCAGCATGAAAATGGTCGGGGGCTGACCGTCGAAACGCAGAGGGGACGCTTCCTGGCCGAGAATGGCCGTGAGCTCGTCTCGGACGATCTTGATGACCTGTTGGGCGGGAGTCAGGCTGTCTAAAACCTCCTGATGCAGGGACCTTGCTTGGATCCTCTCGATGACCTCCTTGACGACCTTGTAGTTGACGTCGGCCTCGAGCAGGGCCAGGCGGATCATCCGCAGGGCCTCGGCCATGTTCTTTTCCGTGAGCTTTCCTTCTCCCCGGATGAACTTCAACACCTTCTCAAGCCGCGCCGATAGCTGTTCGAACATCATGAACCTCTGGGGCGATCCATAAGAACTTCTTTATTATGATGCTTTCCCCTGCCAAGTCAAACTGTTGCCCCGAAATCCATCTTGACAACGGGAGGCATTCTGAGTAAGGTAGTAGGCACCTCGGTAACTCAACACGCCCTGAGATAAGACAATAAAATGCATCATTGCCCTCTTTGGAGGACAGTTTAATGAGCGACAAAAAGATCGATTACGAGGAAATCACCAAGCTCGTCAGCTTCCTCGAAGAAAAACATCTGACCCATTTCGAGCTGGAGGTCGAGGGCTTCAAGATCAAGATCAGCCGGGCCCTGTCCGCCCCCCCTTCTCCCACCAAGATCTCTACCCCACCGTCTCTGTCTGTTGAAGAGGCGGCCAATTCTCTAACCCCTTCCGGGCCCGTGGTCAGCGAAGAAGGGAATCATTTTCACTTTATCACCTCACCCATGGTCGGAACATTCTACCGGGCGCCCGACCCGACCTCACCGCCATTCGTCGAGATCGGCGAGGAAGTGAAAAAAAGTCAGACGCTCTGTATCATCGAGGCCATGAAGCTGATGAACGAGATCGAATCCGATGTGGACGGTATCATCGCCGAGATCTACGTGGAAAACGCCAAGCCGGTCGAGTATGGGCAGCGGCTGTTCGCCATCCAGCCGCTGGTGGTCTGACCCCTCATGTTCTCCAAGATCTTGATCGCCAACCGGGGAGAGATCGCCCTCCGGATCATCCGGGCCGCCCGGGAACTCGGACTCAGGACGGTCGCCGTCTACTCCGAGAGCGACCGGAACAGCCTTCACACCATACTGGCCGACGAGAAGGTCTGCATCGGCCCGGCCAAGGCCTCCGACAGCTACCTCAACATCCCCAACATTCTCAGCGCCGCCGAGCTCACTAAGGCGGATGCCATTCACCCGGGATACGGATTTCTGGCCGAGAATCCCCGGTTCGCCGAGATCTGCGAATCTTCCGGTATCACCTTCATCGGCCCGCCGGCGGCCATGATCAAGCTCATGGGCAACAAGAGCCTGGCCCGGCAGGAGATGAAAAGAGCCCATGTCCCCATCATCTCGGGGAGCGAAGAGGTCGTCCAGGACCTTCCCGAAGCCAAGAAGATCGCCAAGAAGATGGGTTTTCCCATCATTCTCAAGGCGGCGGCCGGAGGGGGCGGCAAGGGGATGCGGATTGTCCGCACCCCGGCCCAGCTCGAGGAGCAGTTCATCCTGGCTCAGAACGAAGCTAAAGCCGCCTTCAATGACCCCTCTCTTTACCTCGAGAAATACCTGGCCAGCTCCCGCCATATCGAGATCCAGGTCGTCGCCGACAAGCACGGAAACGTCCTGGCGCTCGGGGAGAGGGAATGTTCCGTCCAGAGGAAACACCAGAAAATCATCGAGGAGACGCCTTCGCCCTTCGTCGACGAACGGCTGCGCAAGAAAATGATCAAGGCGGCCGAAGATGCCGCCCGCCATATCGGTTACCAGAACCTAGGGACATTCGAGTTCCTGGTCGATGAAAAAAAGAGATTCTATTTCATCGAAGCCAATACCCGTGTCCAGGTCGAGCATCCCATCACCGAGATGATTTATAACATAGATCTGGTCAAAGAGCAGATCCGCATCGCCGCCGGGGAGAAACTGGCTTTTACCCATGACCTGGAGATGCGGGGCCACAGCCTGGAATGCCGGATCAACGCCGAGGACCCGCTGACCTTCAGCCCCTCTCCCGGGACGATCGATTTCATACTCCTCCCCGGAGGTCAAGGTATCCGGGTCGATTCGGCCGCCTACCAGGGTTGGAAGATCCCCCCCGACTATGATTCCCTGATCGCCAAGATCGTCGTCCTGGCACCCTCGCGTCCGGAGGCCCTCAGGAAGATGCAGACGGCCCTGGAGATGACCACCATCGTCGGCATCAAAAGCAATCTTCCCCTCCATCTGACCATTCTCTCCGATACCGATTTCGTCGCCGGCCGCTACAACACGCAATTCATGGAGAGATTCCAGCCGAAGAACAACAATCACAAATAGGGATGATCCGATGAGAGTCCGGCCTCGATCAACACGGTGACGACGACGGTTCGCGTCTCGCCCCCTGACCCCAGGCACGCTACGGACAGCAGGCCGGCCAGGGTGAGCAGACGGGCGGTTCTCATTCCCCCTGGCCTCCCCGGCCCTCCGGTTTTTTCCCGAGCGCGAGGACCCGGATCATAGCCTCGTGGACCAACCCGTTCGAAGCCAGGCATTCCTGGCCTGAAATATCGAATGCTCCTCCGGCGAAATCGGACACCCGGCCGCCCGCCTCCTCGACGATCAGCGCACCGGCCGCCTGGTCCCAGGGTTTGAGTTTCAACTCCCAGAAGCCGTCGAAACGACCGCAGGCGACATAACAGAGGTCCAAGGCCGCCGAGCCGCAGCGTCGGATAGCCTGGGCCCGGGTTAGGAAATGATTGAAGTGGGCGATATTGTTGACCGGACTTTCCCGGAGATCATATGGGAATCCTGTGGCCAAAAGGCTCCCATCCAGGTCAGCGACATCCGAAATCCTGATCGTCCGTCCGTTAAGCCAGGCGCCTTCACCCTCCACCGCCTGGAACATTTCTTCCCGCATCGGGTCATAGACGACCCCGAGGACGACGGTTCCCCGGCGTTCCAGGGCGATCGAGACCGTGAAGATCGGGAAGCGGTGGGCAAAATTGGTGGTCCCGTCCAGCGGGTCGAAGACCCAGCGGAATTCGCTCTTCTCCCGCCGGCTCAAGCCTTCCTCGGCCAGGAATCCATGATCGGGGAAGGCCGCCGAAAGTCGGTCAAAAATCAGATCCTGGGCCTGCCGGTCGAAATTCGTCACCAGGTCGACGACTCCCTTGAAGGAGATCTCCCGCCCCTCATCCATGCCCGACCGGAGCATCCCGCCAGCCTCCAGCGCCGCCTCCCGCGCCACCCGGAGGTGTTTATCCCAATCCGCCATGATTTCAGTATATTATCAAGACATCCCGCAGTTGGCAACGCCCCTCTGTTCCCCTCCCCCGCAAGGGCACTTCTGGGTGGGCGAAGCGACCATAGTCGGACTTCGTCCTGCGACCAAGGGGGCCATCCCCCTTGGAACCTCCGCTGCTTTGCTTCGCAAATCAACCAAACTCGCTCCTATTCTCTCTTTTGCCAAGGCTCGGGATGTATGCTGAGAAGTCCGTCGACGACCCTTCCTTTTTCTTTTAACCAGGCGAGGGGCAGTGGCATGAGAAACCCGTATGAGGAGTGAGCGGGCACGGTTTCTCGACCATAGGGAGAGAAGAGCGAACGACGAATCGAGCCCGTTTTCCGCGCTGGGAGAAAACGGGCGCGGTTTCGATGCCACTGCCCC